>Ga0247780_1001688_pt1 | contig 11129 bp, 16 predicted proteins | sample UWRJL079202R5_FD_179927 | JGI IMG/M metagenome (GOLD analysis project Ga0247780, IMG submission 179927) | Plant litter microbial communities from Arlington Agricultural Research Station in Wisconsin, United States - UWRJ-L079-202R-5 | ecosystem: Environmental > Terrestrial > Plant litter >... | reverse complement strand
AGTGGCGGTAGGGGGGGTGCGGACTGTGGACAGAGTGAGGCGCCGCCGAGTGGTGGTGGTAGCGGGGGTTACCGGGTCGGGGGCCTTCTGGGACGGTTCTGCGGCAGCGGGAGGGGGTATTACCGGGTCGGGGTCTTGCTGGGACGGTTCTTCCGTGGCCGCGACCTCTTTGCCCTTACCTTTGGGGCCCTTGCGTTTTGATTCAGGATCTGGGTCTTCCTGGCCCGTATCTGGCAGGTCGTCGACTGACGGAAAGTAGGTCCCGGAGCCGAGGAGGGTCGGAGCCGAGTCTGAGGACGGGTTGACTAGAAAATAATCTGGGCCCCGCTGTGGGTTTGAGAATCTAGAACCCGGGCTGCCCGGGCTGGCTGGGGGGTCACTTGATGCGCGCCGCGGCTGTCGGTCTGAGGAGCTTCCGTGAGACTGTCCTGGCGAAGAATCCTTGTCGGTCTCTGCTTGTTCCCGCTGAGGGGTGGGCTGCTGCAGATTTGAGGGGCTCCCCTGAGACTGTCCTGGAGAAGAATCGCTGTCGAGCTCTGCGTGTTCCCGCCGAGAAGTGCCCAGTGGTGGGTCCGAGAGGTTTACCCAAGACTGTGTTGGCCCGGGTCGATCTTGACCCTTCTGCATTTCTTCGTATTGACGAAATAGTTCCTCTCCGAACAAACGGCCAGCCGAACCGGGCTGGTCTGGGGAGTCGCCCTGCTGTGCCGACATTGGTCGGTTCTGCTGCTCCGAGAGTGCCGGGCTTGGGTTCCCGTGATATTGTGTCGCCAGAGGGGGATTCTGTAACCCCGAAAACGCGGGGCTTGGGTGTCCCTGAGGCTGTGAGAATGCTGGGCTTGGATTTCCCTAATTTTGTCCCGCCGAATTGCGATTCTGCCATGCTGAGAATACAAAGCCCCAGGGTCCCTGATTTTGAGGCAGAGGAGGAGGCATGTTTGGCGGAACGTATACCCATTGATAGCTAGCTATGGGTTCTGGGCTGAAGAAGTCGCTACCACGTGGAAACCGCTGCCTTCGGGACTGCTCAATCAGTTGAACTGCTAATTCACGTTCAGCCCAATACTGATGACCAGATACGTCGTGATTTCTCGGGCGCTGCTGAGGGAACGTTTGGTAACCGGGAAAGGGGACTCCTTGTACAACACCGTGCTGCGGCTCGAACGCGGGAACAGCCCCGGAGAGGGTGCGGGTATATCCGTGACGTTGCCTGGGCGCAGCGCCAACGCCCATATCCCCGGCGGCAGACGGGACCTGCTGCGGTACAGGTTTGTTGAGCTGCCGCCCATGTGTGAGAGAAGCCCCTACGGAGCCCTCGAGCGATCTAACAGGCTGTTCCGATGCGGTGTTGACGATGCCAGTGGCAGGTGGCGCATGTTTTAATGCAGGGTTGTTGTCTTGCGGCTCGTCTTGCGGTTGGGGCGTGTGAGTAGCCCCGGTCACGGCTCCACCGACGGGTTCCTGGAGCTCTTCGGATGCAGGGCTGACCATGCCGATGAATGGTGCGGCGAATTGTGATGTAAACGATGAAGGTCCTGTAGGGGGGTCCAAAAGTAGCGGCGGTATCGATAGGCGTGACGCTGTGCTGGGCTAGAGATGTTCGGTCGGAGAGATGGATGAGTTGGTTCGACGGTGTTGTCCAGTCCAGTTGGGAAATTCCCCTGGTACTTGTTGGACGCCAAAGCTGGCGTGGCACCTCTGACAAACTTGTCCCAGCCCGCCAAGGAAGCCACACACTCTTTCAGTGAAGAAAGACTGCCTCTTCGAGGCCACACGAAGTGTGATTGGCAAGCGGGTGGACTGTGCAATAGTGAAGGCACGTTTCCAGTCGAAGCCCGTATTCCAGCAAGCGCGACTCCGAATATATCCAGTCGTGAGGTGTTGCCCCATTCTTTCCTCGCTATACTCGCAACCCATCAGCAGTATGGGATTCATCAACCAGATCCACTCGTCACTAGATCCTTCCTGCTGAGCCGGTGACAAGTGGACTCATATTGAGCACCTTCAGCACGGCCAAAACGCCCCCTGCGCCCAGATGCGCATCAGCAACTCGTCCAACCCGTTCATGAACCACTCCCTCTCGCGATCCCGATCCATCAATAAAGATAAATACGATTGTCCCTCTGGGTAGCCAGGAGCGAGTTCTTGATAGTGAGTTTAAAGGAAAACCCGCGAGATTCCCGAACCCGCTTCTTCCCCAGTTCATAATTACTTTACCATACCAACGCAACTTTAGAGTGTAGCGTAGGTGCAATCCAAGATCAAAGCAAAGCGGTCAGAATCTCCAAGATGTATTCATTCATGTCTTCTCTGCTGTTTCATACGCCCCTTGCCTTACGATGAACGAGTCACACTTTGGGATCTAGCTTTCCATTCGAGACTCTGTCGTTCACCACTTGCTCAAGGTCGTTTTGCGGCACCCGGTACATCTTGTATGTGCCCTTGTCGTGTCTCTCCTCGAATGCGTTGGCAACCTTGATAAGCGACTCCTCTCCGAATCTTCTGGCGTAAAAGCAGATGGGGAAGCTAACGTGATGTTAGCAGCCGTGGTAGGCAGGGGAAACGGTACACTCACGGGATGCCCAGGCCGATGGTAACGAGATCTCCCTTGCTGTCTTTCTTGACGGTCTTATCAGGACCGTGAAATCCTAAGAGAATTGATATAATGGGCGTACCCTCAAGACTGGCGAATGAGACGAGGACGTCGGAGCAGGTTGGGGTGACAAGAAGATGGAGCTCATTCCTATCCATGGCAGCCTGAAGCCCACCCTCGCCTTTGATAAAGTCGCGGGTTGCTTCTAAGTCCTTGAACTCTTGGGAATCGGGATCGAGCGATACGGCGATCTCGAAGCTTTCGACGTTGTGGTTCGGGTAATCCTCATCTGGGTCGGACTTGGTGTGGTCTATGATGTCTTGCAAGGTTCTGATCCCACGCGGATTCGCCACCAGCGTGTCGAGATAAGCGGTGATGCTAGACGGGAAGTCAGCTCGTTTGAGCTTCATTCGCCTTCGGCTAAAAGAGCGTCGTGGATGACGGTAGCTCCCAGCATCTCCAACACGGAAACAGCCACTTCGAAAAACTTGACATCTTCGGGCTCTAGCTTTCCAACTAGCGATGTCGGGACGCCGATCTTGATGCCTTTGAGATGGGTTGCGGCGCATGAGAGACCGTAATCGGGAATCTTGTCGAATGGTATTTTCTCTGTGAGAGGATCGAGGTCGCTTCTGCCGGCCATGGCGTTCAGAAAGGCGGCAGCATCTTTGATGTTCCGAGCTATAATACCCAGAGCGTCAAGTCAGTTCGAATTCGGTATGGTTCCATCCCGAGAGATGAGCCCAGCCGTTACCTTGAGCTCGACAACGCTTGCCTTGCCGGCGGGGTTGCAAATACTGCCATCTGTCTACAGTCTGACATGTTCTCTTCGAAAATCTGCACTCGAAGTAACGTGCGCATACCTCGGCTCCTACTTCGGCGAAAGCCAGTCCCAGGCTAGTTGCGACCGCGGAGCCCGTGCTGCTTCCTGATGCCTTCATGTTCGGGTAGAAGGCGCCGGTGCATTGGCCGCGCCGTGCCGTCCACCCAGTAGGCTGGTTGGTATATCGGAAGTTTTGCCACTCGGTTTGTACCGCTTTGCCCAGCACGACACAGCCTGCCCGTCTCAGATTCGCCGCCACGGTCGACTCGTTTGCCGGTTTGGCGCCGATGAGGATGGTAGATCCCGACGTTGCTTCTATCTCGAGGGTGACGACAGAGTCCTTGAACACTATGGGGACGCCATGGAGCGGTCTGACGCCAGAAAACACGGTTAGGGCTGTAATGTTGAGGCTGACAGGGGCCAATGTTACCCCCTCCTCCCGGACGTCTTGATCTCGTCATCGAGCGATCGGGCAATGGCCTCAGCGTTGGGATTGGTCTCGAGGATCGACTGGAAGTGACCGTCTACCTCATCAATCCATTTAAGATAAGCGCAAACTAAATCGAGGACGGTAAATTTACCGTTATCTAGGCCGTCGGCGACGTCGGCGAGGGTGATGTCGAGTAGTGATGGGAGAGTCGCCGAGCTCGAAGCATTCGCTGGTCGAGGAGATTGCTCAGCTAGACGAAACGGTACGGGAGGGATCGCAGACAGGGAGCGCTACCCTTACACCTCCAGAAGCCGAGCGTAGGTATCTGCGATGCCATGGCCAACAATTCAATGTGCCAGCGCCGGATCAGGAATTAGCGCGCTCATGGGAAACCGTCAGCCGGTTCGCCCTGCGCTGCGGGAAACTCGAAGTCGGAGACTGCTGCACCATTGCCGCCGGAGTGCGGGCCAGAAAATGGGCTAATTCTGGCTGAAGGAAAGAGTGACACGAAGACCCCGCCTCGTCACACATTTCAGGGCCAGCTACTCCAGTAGGTCCACGAGATGCAGAAGAGACAGGACTAGTCTGCCTAGTTTGCAAGGCTCTCATCCGAGGGTATAGATGACAACAAGCAGCCCAAGGATGCGAAGGGCGATGAGGGCAACGAGGATAGGGAGAGCGAGTACAAGAGCTGGCTGCAAAAGTTCTACAACCATGAGAGGAATTACGGGCGGTAACTACCTTCAACAACTGCTGCAGAAGGAGACCAAGTACTTGGAACGGCGAATGATAGCACGGCCAGTCCCAGGAGAATTTGGATACATTCTTCCCATCTCACATACCCGCGTTGGCGAATTTGACGAGCCCTTCACCTCTACTATTCACACGAGCCTGCAATTCCCTTAAATCAACGAGAAAAGCACTGAGAGGATCTTTGAGCTCAACGTAGATTTGATTTGCGAGCGGTTCAGGCGGAAGGGCTGGCGGGTCATCATCGAAGAGTCGCAAATTTTCAGCTACGTGAAGGAATCTTGCAATTCCCAGCAACCCGGCCAGCAAATTAATCGTCTTTTGGATAAGGCAAGACACCCTGAAGGGTATTTATTTTGGGTGGTAAGAAGTGTCGAGGGTTATCAAGCCATGCGGGTTGTCACGTCTTCCCAAGTTTTCCAGTCATCCTCCGGCAGCTCAATTGGCGGGAGGCGCATCCAGCTCTTTCACTAGATAACAGGTGCATTCTGCGGGTTTCATGATGGGCGGGATTTTTTTTCATACGCTCCTCTATCTCCTACTCATCAGATCCCCGTTGACTCCTGTCGCAACGACTCCTGAATCGTCCCAACTCGGAGATAAGATCGAGCTGTCAGGTCTCCTGAAACCAATTGGCGGAGGTCCGTCCAAAATGTGGGGGGCTTCTGGTCGGTGCGCAAGCTCACCTTGCCCGCCATTTCGTCCAACCCGGCTCGTGCCCTAGTCGGAAGCCGCATGGAAGGATCGAATCGATGGGCAGCGACGCACAGAATACCGGTTGACGTTGGGAATTTTGAAACTTCTCGTTTGGAAACTAGACAGGTTGACGTGCAAGTGGTGGCTACCCGAGTCAGAGTCGGTTACTCGGAGCCGTATTGTGCAACGGCCAACCGCAACCGTGGCACAGACGTCGTCATTTGTGCATGCGGAACGGTCGCCGCCCTGAACAAGGCCCGAGGGCTGGTGACATGGCCGCAGCAGCAGAAACACAAAATCCTTGCAGCACGAATTGCTTGCGTCGTCGTCAGTCCGTTCGACCCTGCAATCCCTCTGGCACGCGTGAGGATATGCAGCCCCCATGCCGCCGAACCGATCAGGACGGGTGCTGGCTGGCCACAGGCGCGGGAACGGCCAGAAAGGGCTGAAATGCAAGTATGATGCCAAGCCTCCTCTTCAATAGACCCATGCTGGCCGCAGCCACGCCAACCTCCCGCCAGTTCCGATGCGCGAAAATTCCCCTCCGCCCCTCCGTCTCACGGTCCCAGTCTCTAGCTCCCAGCACTTGGGCGACACCTGGCGCACGCCTCCATGCGGCCCAGTTGCTGCAGTGCGACCTTGGCTCGTCCGCCACCGGGGCTCTGGGGACTTTTCTCTCGCTGTTCCGAACGTGCGATCGTTTTTATTCAAGACGAACCCCAACTTTTCGATGCGCCCCGCACAGATTTAAGCATCTTGCATCCCGTTCCGCCGGCAGTCAACATCTGGATTTGGATTTGGATTTGGATTTGGACATGACTGCGACCGCCTGGCTCTTCCAGCTGCGCTAGGAACAGACTCGGGGGATCGGCCGACACTGCCCGTTGGTGCCGGCTCCGAACCACCCAATTGCTGATCGCTAGAAGCTGGAATCGCCGCGAAACACCGACGTTAGAGCCCCAGACCATCGCAATGGAGCGACCCTCTGGAGGATCGCCAGATCCGTTGACCCAGCTTCCCCAGCAGCCGCACCCAGCGGCACAGCCCTCATTCGCTCAACGTTCCCAGCAAAACCTCCAGCAGTCTCAACCCTCACAACAGTCGCAACCCTTCCAGCAATCACCTTACCCACAAAATCAGCATGAGCCCGTGGCCTGGAGTCCCATAATAACGCCACCACCGGCTCCGCACCCAACAGCACTCTCATCGGGGCAATCTTCAGCCAATTCTTCTTTTAACTCTTCTTTCAACTCATCCTTCTCGAGGACGCCTAGGCTGGAGGATGAGCAGGGATCGCCGTCTCCAGGGTACACATCGGTCGGTCTTGGCATTTCCTCACAGCAGACTGGGCATCGCCGCCTCCTGTCTTCAGATACCCTACCTCTACACCAGGAAAGTCCGGGTCTCCCGGACACGCCCAGGACGCCGTACCAGTCGCACGATTATCTCCTCGGGAGCCCGCCGCGTGGCCGCATTGCGCATCCGTTTCAGTCAGAGTACTCTCCGTATCTCCAACAATCACCCCCAAGCCCGCCTCGCCGGCGCCCAAGATGGGACGCTTTCAGCAAGGGCTGGACCAACTCATCATGGATAATGTACGCGTTGCTCGTGATAGGCATCATCTTTGCCGTCTCGCACCACGTCTTTTACTCTCGGCTTGCCGGAACACCAGCGGACGATCAACTCAAGATGATTCGCTTCGGGACGCTGCTGGCATATTTGTGCAAGTCATCCCTGGTGTCGGCCGTCATCTTCGCATACCGACAGCAGATTTGGGCGACTGTGAAGAGGAAAAACCTTAGGCTTCGAGGAATCGATAATCTTTTCGCGGCGGTGGATGATCTGACGGCACTGGCGAGCTGGGAGCTTTTCAAGAAGGCGAGAGTCGCCTTGGCTCTGGCCATGCTTGTGTGGTTCGTCTTACTCTATCACTCTTCCTCAGCCCTGGGTGTCAAACAAGGTCGAATTTCCGGAGCATGTGCTAATATTTAGACAGGTTGTATCCACTCGTAGTGATTTTGACGCCAGCAACCCTTACCGTCGCGCCGTTGACCGAGTTGCTTGATACCCAGTGCAATGCCGTCAGGACTCTTAACTTTGATTCGGAAAAGACGAAGAACTGGCGAGAGGCCATGCGAATAAACGATTACCCCCTCGTTTCACTGTCACTTTGGAATAGTTCCTTGGAGGGCAGCGCGCGAGTCAAAGACCCATTCAACGAAACCTTTTTCGACTACTGGACTGGAACCAGCCTTCAAACCAACATGTATGCGACCCTGAGCGCATATTCAGACAAAGCGGTCAAAAGAGACAATGTCTCGATCGAGGTCTGTGGTTCCGGGTGGAACTGCAGCTACATTATCGAGTTCACGGCACCCGGCTACAAGTGCGAACAGATTGCAAAGGGGCGCAACGACAACACGGCGAAGCTGGCAGACTTGAAAGCCCCATTCAACACTAAGGACTTGCTTCCTGACGGCAAGTACGGCTACGTTGCGCACACGACCCTTGGAGACTATTCGCCTGTCCAAATTGACGCCAAGCCCGGGGGTTCACCAAAAGAAAACCTGACAACTCCATGGCCAAAGAATATCGGGGCTTTCCGAACCGAGCCTGTTCTATGGATTGGTCACTCAGATTTCGCTGATCCGAACCGCAAAATCATGCCTGCGCAAGACGACGATGAATGGGCAACAGCTTTTGTCCCAACAATTTTCCGCTGCGAGCATTATCACACGCATTACAAGGTGCAGTTCAACCACACGCTCTCTGACCAGGCCATCAAGGTTTTGAACAGGACATACTTGCGTCCTGTTGTAGACACCAGATTCGAACCAGGAGTCGACGCCAATGATGGGACGAAGGATAACGTGACCGCCACTCCAAAAGAGAATTGTATGTGTGCTCCATTCTGACGTCTTGTAGCAGCAAGACTAACATTAGTTTTACCAGACGTGATGCCCTTGGACGTTGAAAACTATCGTCTTACTGCGGCGTACCATTCTCTTGGTACCCAATTGCGCTATTTCATCAACGGCAGCATAACGTTCGAGCCGACTGCCATCGCCAACACAGAGATACTCAAAACTACACTCATCAACAAAGCAAATTACTTGGTAGTCTCAGATTTTCAGCACCGAATACAACAGTTCTACGAGAACATTGTGTTTTCTCTTTTCGGCAACCCTCAGTTCCTCGTCCTCACATGGGCGGCCAAACCAACGGAGCGTGCCGGGCGAGCGAACTCGAGCACGGCCAACGACCCTAGCCTGCTGCATCCATGCACGAAAACACGAACGATAGGTGCCTACGCCTACAATTCCCGCGATTTGTGGCTCGTGTACTCGTTTGCCGTCGTCACGGCCGTGGCGGGAGTTTTCTTTGGAGCGCTGGCACTGGTCGAAAACAACCACCACGTCCGCGACATCCGGGTTTCGAGTATTGTGGCGGCTACGAGAGCACCATGTCTACAGGAATTGCCGTGGACAAAATCACAATGGGGCGAGGTGCCTCCCGAGATCCGCGAAGTAAAGATGGGGTACGGGATGGTGGTAGATGAGCAGAAAGACGGATCACCCAACGACCCACTGCAGCAAAAGATCATGTACGGCTTTGCCCCAGTGGAGGTACTCGAGTCGAGAACGACAGGCTCAGCTTGTACAGTGAGCTCTCTGAAGAGCCCGCTTGGCGGTATGGTTGCGCGGTTCAAAGGGAGACGATAGCACGCACGCATGCACGCATTTGGCTTCTGCGGAGATACCCGTTGCATTGTTATTTTTTGCATATGGCGATAATACTAGGGCCCTAATACTATTGTTAATTACTGCCGGATCAACTTGTCAGCGCAATTTGGGCAAGGCTTTCGTGTAAACCACGCTAAGATCTTATCCGTTGGCAAGGATCAGCATCCTTGAATTTCGCCCTGTTGCTTCTTTGTCCGGCTTGTCCAGCTGGCTGTGGGTAAACTCGTCAGCCGGCTGCCTCAGTCAGGAAAACTGGGGCAGGGAACTTGAGGTCTCACGGGCCGCCAATCAAGGCTATTGTGCTCCCCCCACTGATGCAGTCAGCCGGAGCCGCAGGCAGAAGGGCCGAGACTACGTCATTGGATCGAGGGATGGGTTGAGGCGACTGGACCTAATTTTAGGATATCTACTTGATGGATGATGGCCTTGGACCTAAGTTGGACCTAAGTTGGTACCTACGGTTGGTACCTACACATGTCCTCTGGCTTCCGAATTATCCATGTGTTACGTAGATCCCAGTACCTCTCGAGTCTACAACTTTGCATAGCTGGGTAGCTGGGTCTTCTGCCATCGCTGCCATCAGGGCCTGACGTTACGGCCCGTGAGGGTATTAAGCAACTGAACAGCGCCAGGAGGGATTTCATAGAGGAGAGGGAAGAGCCTTTCCTGAGGTTCCCGAGGCGCTGTTCATGGGGATACTGAGCGAGGGAAATCGGGAATCGCGTCTAGTTATGGAGCGCTTTGCCGTGTTTAGAATCTGAGCTGGGCTTTGATGGGCCACGGGAGAGTGGGTGTTGAGGAGGGTGAGTGCCTCGGGCAGTAATTCGTACCCCAGGCTTCTTCTGTTGGCCACTGGGCCATAATTGAGGCCAGTTCCAGGCAGTCACTCAGATCAGATCAGATCAATCAAGCATCCTTATCTTGCAAGGGGCAGTCGGCTGTGGCGGACGAGAACGTTATCAGCGCATTGCTTGTGGATGTGGATGTCTTTGGTGGGTGTGATATCTGTTGGGTCGCAAGTTGGCGGTTGAAGGGGAAAAGGACCCATAAAAGTGATGTGGAAAGGATTAGGGGGAAAATCGTTGATTCGCGATCAAGTGTTGTTTGGGATCTTGTTGCACCTGAAGTGATGGTTGGGATGAAAGGAAAGATTAGGTTGACTCATCAGGCAGGTTGTGGCCATTGGGTTGACAGATACAATGCATTGCAGCGCTAAGAGGAAAGTCACGACTTCCTTATCACTCAAAGGGCTCCTCTCCTTTCATTACCAATCTCATACCAGCTATCTAGAAATGGGCTCTTCAGAGGCCCTGAAGCTGAAGTCATGTTTCTGACAAGGAGCTAGCTTTTTCAAAGGCACCTGAGAAGCGAAAGGAAGGTTCTTGAATCCCCAGGCGCTCCTGCCCAAAGGCCTAACTGTCACAGTTTGTTTCTTGAGAATATGCCTGGCGATTGGACGAGAGTCTTTGACTGAAAGTGGGGCTCCCTCCACTCATCTGCAGTTCCTTCAAACAGTGCAGAAGACCAAGTGGAATACAAATTAGGCAGCTTCTCGCACTACCTCATAGCTCAAACTCCCAAACGAAAATCAACACATCCGCTGTACAACTAACTCGCCTTAATAACAAACCCACATTGCCAGTCCAACCCCCGCTAAAATGGCCTCCATCCCCGCCGTCCTCATCGCCTGCCGCCCCGACCAACCCTCCTACGGCCCGTGGTCCGCGACCTCCATCCCCCACAACCACGCCATCTTCTCCTCCACCAATCCCGTCGCCCTGCTCCACTCCCTCCTCAACATCCCCCTCGTCTTCTACCGCGTCGGTACTCCGCCAACCCCTCCGACCTCGACAACCAAATGGCCACCTTCCTCAACATCGACCCGCGCACCGGCTTCGCCCCGCTGGCGTGGCAGTCTGGGATCGGGACGGTGATTGTGGCGCACAAGGACAAGAAGCCGCTGCTGCCGCACCATGTGGAGGGGGTGTGGATGTATTGTGATTATGTGCTGGATGTGTTTGGGGAGGGGAGGGGCGCGCCGGCGGGGTTGTATAGCCAGGAGGCGTTTGGGAAGTGGTGGGGAAGGTATTGTGT
>Ga0247780_1001684_pt1 | contig 11147 bp, 17 predicted proteins | sample UWRJL079202R5_FD_179927 | JGI IMG/M metagenome (GOLD analysis project Ga0247780, IMG submission 179927) | Plant litter microbial communities from Arlington Agricultural Research Station in Wisconsin, United States - UWRJ-L079-202R-5 | ecosystem: Environmental > Terrestrial > Plant litter >... | reverse complement strand
GGCTGGCTTAGGGGCTAGCTTAGGGGCTAGCTTAGGGGCTGATTTAGGGGCCGATTCAGGGGCGGCTCTAGTAACTAGCTTCAGCTGGCTAATTTAGCGGATATAACAGAGGAAGGTATTAGCGATGTTAATATAATCCTCTAGCTGTTTAGTAACTTAATTTATAAGCTACTAGAGTAAGATATTCCACCTTTAAAAGAAGCTGCAGAACTAACCTTTACTAAAGCTAAACTGTGCCTTAGAATCTGGATAAAATTCAGAGTATAATTTACACACAGTATACCGAAACCAGCCGATTCTAACTAGTTTACTAAGCTTCCATATGTTAATAAATTCTTAGTGTAAGGCCTCCTTTAAACGCGGCTATCTAAGGCGAAAGACTAGTTTACAGCCGTTTAAAATTATGTCTTTACGCCTCCACTAGTCGCTAATAATATTTAGAGATTATATCTTAAATTTAACAGCGGCCTCGGTGTACGTTAAAGGGCGTTAGGACCTAGCTTCTACAGTAGAAACTAACTCGTACTTATCTTCTTCGACGTAGCGGCGTTTCCACACTCCATCGCAGTTAACGTGGTGGAACATTAGGTAATTAAGCATACAGATTTATTACCTTTTAGAATAGGAGCGTTCTAGGTGTATAACGTTAGGTTATTTAGTATAACCGGCTCTACGTTCCTTTTAATCTTTCAGTTTACGGCCTTGTTTCTTCCACTGATAGATGGGGAGGTTATAGAAGGTGTTAACTGGGAGCTCGGCGAGAGGTGCACGCGTAAGCGTTAGGACCGGTTTCGCAGGTAGAGGAGCTATTTATAAAGCCATTATGTAAGTAAATTATTAGGAACGAAGCTTTTCGCAAAGTGTGAGGGCCGGAGAGGAAGGAAGACTGCTTACTGCTGTGAAGCTCTCACAGCGCGCCAGAGGCTAACTGCAGTGCTGGCACACCCTTACCCGGGCTGGATCGACCGCCCCAGAGACCGCTGGGAGCGCTGTAGCCAACCAGAGGCCGCGAAGGCGCGCATTCTTCACGAGAAAACGAGGCCATTCACGCGAATCCTTGAGTAGAAACAGAAAGAATTGTTAGCGTTGAGCGAAGGCGTTGATCGCTCTGAAGAAGGCCAATTGGAAGGGTGCCAGCAGTGGGGGGATGGAGCTGGCAGAATTTCGACCCTGGAAAGTAATAATTTTGAAGAGGTAAGAACTAGTCCTTTTCCAGAACGGAGCTAAGCCTTGTTCAGCCGTGGATAGGTGGCTGGAGCGGTGGCTTTGCGTGGCTCGTGAGCGTGCACGTTTACCGAGTAAAACCGGATTTTGTGGAAAAATACGGTATTCGGAGCACCATATTCTTACCTAGGTAATTATCCTATTAGTCTTTCTTGATTGCGTTGCCTCCGAATCCCCGTGCTGGCCATCCCTTGGATGGTCATCAGACTGGACGCAGGGGTCGGGGATGGTGGCCGATTGGCTCCAGGACGCCACGCTTTTCCAAGTTGGTGAAGCGGATTCCAACTGTTAGGAAGACCCACACTGGACGCGATTCCTCACTACTCCCACCGCTCCCACACTGGACGCGATTCCTCACTGCTCCCACCGCTCCCACACTGGACGCGATTCCTCACTGCTCCCACCGCTCCCACTCAAGTTGGCTTCGATGGTAGATCTTCATTACAGAGCACGAAGCGACGAAATACAGCTTGTGCAATGGCAACCCGGAATTCTTATCTCGCGTACAAGCAGGACACCAGCCGCATCATCTACTGGATTGTCGGCACGTCCAATGCAATCATCAGGAACTTGCGCGCCCGACGCTTGCCAATTGACGATGATCTGGAGGTCCCCTCGGAGATCAACGCGTCCTGCGCTGTCACCACAACCGACCTCGTTGCCCTCTCCACATTCATTTCTCGACATGTCACGACGACCCCGCCTGCCATTCTCCGCCTCTTCCAGTCCGTCATTGACGCCAGGAGTGCCGCCTAAGCCATCTTTCAGCAGGTGGTGAGCCTGCGCCCCGATCCCGATGTGGAGAAAAGCAATGCAGCACACAAAGGATTCATCGATGTCCTGAATGTCGCCTTTGAAACGATAGGTGGCACCGCCGCGCTCAGCGCTGCCACAGCTTCGACAGCAGCGCCCATCGAGAACAAGAACGATTTGGATCAACTCTTGCTTGCGAACAAGTTCGCCGCACTTGATCTCGAAGGCGTGATAGTCGATGAAGACACAGCTGACCGGGATAGCGATGATGCCGATGAACCGGGTCCGAGCACTTCCAAGCCCCACCGGCGCAAACAGGCGAAGTCTGGCAAGGGGAAGAATGGCAAACGGTCCAAGAAGCAGGCAAGGGCCGCCGTTGTCGACGAGGCGAAATTAGAGGATGTGCCCCTGGAAAGCTACCACATCATCCAGACCGACAGCGGAAGAACAATGCAACATTTAAGCCATCGGATGCACCTGAGAGAAGCCTGAGCCAGTCGAAGCTACTCCCTTTGAGAATTTTCAGCGTTGTGGTGCCTGCTCTGTGGGGGTGGCTTTTAAGATATTCGCTAAGCTTGTGGGCTGAGCCCTGGGCTATTGTGGAGTAAGGCTGTTTGCCGGGAGTTTTTAAGGGTCTTGTATGATGGTGACGGGTGTAGTACCTAATTGTACTACGGGGTCCATGGAGTGTATGTGACAAGCCCATAGGCCGCTAGTTGAGCCGGCGCGGCCCGAGGGATCCCCCGCACAGGATAGAGTGTCGGGGACAGTGTTATACTGTCCACAGCACGGTGCCAAGCAACGCACCCTCAAAATCTCGCTCGAAGATCAACCCTTCCCTGTGCTGGACAGTCTATATCCAATCCTCGACGCAATCTGTGATGCTCACAGCTTCGACGTCAACAGTTGGTACTGGATCGACTCGATCTGCATCAACCAGGAAGATAAAAATGAGGTCTCCTCGCAGGTGCCGCTCATGGGGCAACTTTATGGTGCCGCCACGAGCACCGCCGAAGGATGCGGCAGCTACTCGCTTATACGAGTGACTATGCGGTAACGGATTCACGAGACCAAGTGTATGGGATGTTGGGCTTAGCGTCGGAGACGGATAGGCTCATGATTGAGCGGCCGGAGTACGTCAATCACAGCGTTGAAACGCTGTATCCGAATATGGTCAGGGCTTTTATTGAGTCACGGAAGAGCCTTGATATCATATGTTTTTCCGAACTGTTTGGCAGGCCGTAGGATGGTGCCGGATTGCTGCCGTCATGGGTCCCAGATTGGAGGATCCAGATCCAGTCGTTCGTCGTCCCGCTCATGATCAGCCAGAGTGCTAGGAAACACATCGGCAACCGGGGCCCGCAAATCTCTATCTCGAGCGACTTTAGACGGCTGACCTGGTTGGGTGTCGTTATAGATCATATCGACGGTCTTGGAGGTATCCCAGGTGATATCCAGGGCTGGAGCCAGCAATTTATCCAGTCAACATTAACCTACAACACTACACAAGTGTCCACTGAGAATCCGGATCAGTATGACTTTCTCGACAAAATGGTGAGATGTATAACTCTAAATCGTCACGATCGCTACCTCTCCGTTGTGGCACCTCTAGGCCGGTTCCGCGACGAGTTTCTCAGCCTCACCGTCACGGCAGATCAACTGAATGCCAATTTGCCGGGCAGCTTACGACTGGTTCTTTAGGTGGTTTCACACAAACAAGTGTCTTTGATTGAGTGGTACAACACTAGAAGAATTGGTCCGTTAGGTAGCTAGAACTGCCGACCCGGAACCTTTGAATATGATTAGTGCGCCTGAAGCTGGACTGGCCTCCCGGCTTCGAGATACAACAGGCCGGTGGATGATGAGGAAGCGCTTGGTGATGACAGAGAATGGGTATCTTGGTATGAGCCCGGTGGATGCACAGAAGGGGGATATATGCGTTCTCTACGGGTCCAGCGTTCCTCTCTTACTTAGGAGGTGCGAAGCTATGTTCAAGTTCGTCAGGGAATGTTATGTTGATGGTTTTATGACTGGGGAGGTTCTGACTCGAGGATACCAGCCGCAAGATTTTGTTCTCATTTAAATGACAATGCAGCCCTCTCGGAAAACTTTGGCATCCATTTACCGGCATTGTTGGAGAAGTTAGATGAATGACAGTGATATGGAAGCAGCAATCTTCTTTTTTTCTTCATTCATGCAGCTAAAGAACTCTTTCCATGTGGTAGCTGAACTCCGCCGCCGCAAACTAACTTGGTAATTAAATACGCAAGTAGGCTGATCCAGTGTTTATGAACGTCGGGAGTCCACGACCAATTAAAAATTATTTTGATCGTTGGAGACTTTGATTATTTCATCCTGAAGATGCGCAAACGTTGTTTGCGCTTTCCGTAAAGCAACGGTATAATAATATCGAATAGCCCCAAGAGGCAGTATGCCATGTCCTCTACGCGTGTTGTAGTCCATTTGGCTAACCATGTTGGCGCGATTTGCATCACCGAATCCCTGTCCACAAGAAAATTTTCGTTGGTCCTAGCGATTGTAGAGAATATGAGTATTTTAACTTCCTCGGAGCACGCCTCAATGAATGTTTATCGGGCACAGCCAATATATTCGACCTATGCCGCCCTCTCCAATGCCACGGTGAACCCTTAAGATCGATGTCACCTTGTGTCGAACTACAGCCGCCTCGCTAGGCGCGCAGGGGCCTTGGATCATGTGCTCTCCCCACACACAGGGAGCTTCCATTTGTATATAACTGGGGAGTGCGAAGCACTCCTCTTTTCTACCAAATCAAGTCACTTTGCAACTGCACTTCCACTGCTCCTGAGCCCCTCGTTCCTCAGTCAAACGTTGCACACCTTGAAACATCAACCCGGCGGAGACGGCCAAACCGTTCAAAGACGAGCTGGGAAGTGAGCTTCCAACTGCCGTATTTGCCATTCTTGACGATTACCGTCCCAAACTGATGGGGTGTTCGGTTCTCAAAAGGCCGCCGGTCGCTGAATTTGTTCATATTTGTGAAACGTTCGTCAAGCGTCTAAATAGCCGATGCGGTGGCTTGCTCGAGATGAGAATGCGCCCTTCTGGTAATTAACTCAATGGAGGACGGCATAGTCGGATCGTACATCATGTTCATCCACCGGACGGTGGCGGAGTTTCTTGCCAGTGGAGGAACTTGGGACATGGACGTTTTGGACGTCTCGGATGAGCGGTTTCATGCCAGAGCCTCGCTGTCGTGTCTTTGGATGTATATGGCCCAGCTCAACACCCATGATCCGACCAAACTCGGCGCCGTCATCGCGAAATCGCTCTGCTACGCACATAGCGCCGCCCAGGATGCTCCCGGCTCATTGACGCCTATTCTCCTGGATTTCCAACACGTTATCTTGGGCGACTCAACTTGATCAGTTGAGAGACGGCAGATCGGCTGATATAGTGGGGAGATCCTGCATATGCATTACATTTACATGTATATGCATGCACTTGCCTAGCCCGGGGCGATAGTGCCGTGTTCTCATTGGCTACTTGTACACCTAGATTTTAGCGCACTCACCGAGAGATTTAAACTCAAGCCCCCTATTGGCTATTATTCTACGAGTTCAGCGACAGCGAGTGGCTTATCATGATGGGGCCAGGCACTGCCGTTACTAGCAGTTTCCCCAAATCTGCTGTTAGATTTGCATGCGGCCACGATGGGCTTTTTTTCGTTTGAACAAACCAATGTATGCGACGCCTTTGAAGTGGCAGTGTTTCCGACATTCCTGCGGCATGAGTCTGTGGCTCCATGAGGGTCGAAATGTCGGTGTACCTCGGTTGAGGCCAGTAATACATATGAGGGCGCCTTTGCCTACATCTTTTCCAATTATAGCTGCGTCCGAAGGTTTATAATCACAGTGCCAAACCGCCGCCGCCCGTGATTTTCTTCAATTACAGCTGCAAAGTTAGCCCTGCGTTGGCGCGCACTCCTGCATTTGCATAACAACATTCAACATGGCAACACAATCGGGTACCCCACCATCCCGCTATCACTCAACACCACCCCACCCGGCCCACCCGGGCCGGCCTTACACAGCACTCATTAGTTGCAATGGTAGTCGTTCCTCACTCAAGGGTGCCCCCCACTTCTCCACCAGTTATGCACCCAGCTAATCGGTGGAAGTAACCTCCTCAGGTACTTTCTCGCCCTTGGACTTTGCAGATGCTCGACAGCGGCTCGGCACGGGAGATGTAACCGACGCCACCTCCATGTCGGTTAACTTATCTGCAACCGACAAACTTGCTTCCCCCATGGCTGAATCAGACCAAGCCTTGGCGAGATGCTCGGCTTTTAGGGAGTGCAAACCCAAGGTTCCTGCTGTTGATCTTGTTCGAGTTGGTTCCGGGGTTGGAGGAGACATTGGTGCTACACCTCCAAGAAAACATGCGAGAAGCCCGTGTGGGCCCACACAAAACTTTCTTTGCTCCAGCCCACCATTAGAATAAAGTAGTTTCTTCCGTTGGCTGGAATTCTTCCACCACCACCACCATCATCATCATCATCATCATCATCATCATCATCATCATCATCAACAACAACAACAACAACAACAACAACAACAGCAGCAGCAGCAGCAGCAGCAGCAGCAGCAATAATAGGTCCGCAATGGATTGCGTTTTCCACCATTTTCGAGCCTCACACATATTGTGATGTCTCACAAAAATAAATAGAGCGGTGCGTCAAATGTCTGGAGTAGCTCGGGTTCCTGTATATCTCTTATATATCATGAGGTAACGCTTTTCATCCCCTCTTTCCCTGTTGTAAGATCGCTAGGTCAAGTTTCTTTCAGGGGGGTCATGCCCGCTAACGGGTTTTTCGAGATTCTTCCCTTTGTATGTACATCGTTAGCGCAAAGATCCAAATCAGCCCGAAAATGGTTGGTGCTCTGAATTCTCGTTTGTCAGTGGAGTGGCGTAGCGCCTGCGTCTTATCCCACTGTGGTTGTGATGGCCTAACTCCCCGGGTGATTATGAGTAAGCTGCGGTGAGAGCTCCCCCCCCCCAAATTCCCCCCACTAGGCAAGATGCGAGATCCAATCCGAAGCTTCGGTTTCAAGTACTCTCGACGAGAAGTGCAAGTTCCGGAAATACTGCATTTACATGACTTAACTCGGATCCCTGTTTCAACCGTGTGACACTTCAGGCTATGTCGATTTAGTGCAACCGCATTTCTGATCGGGCCCCTTTAATAACGATGGTCTTTGATTGGCTCGGAGTACTCTCTGAGCTTTTTGGCATCTGGGTTACATGCGCGCCCCATGTCCCACCACAACTTGGCATAACACGGGTCATGCTGTGGTGATCGAGGGTTTCTAGGTGGGCATAATACGCAGATATGTCCCCTCCCATTGACCTGGAAGCCTCGCATTCTGCCCGATCTTGGGGTCCGTATCCGCTACCAAGGCATTCAGAGTGGGTACCTTTGTCGGGCCTTTTCTCAAGACGAATCACAGCAAACATACCGCCGCTATGCTGAGGGATTCGGCAAATCTAGCCTTCGTTGCTTTGTTCACCTTTGTCACGTTGTTCCTGCTCGAGTACGGTTCTGGCCCAACACCGCTCGTGACCATGGCACCGACAAGCCCACAGCGCCCCTAGGAGCAAGTCGTCGCCGATAAGCTCGTTGCGGGCCGTTCCAAGATTCCAGAGGACTGGAGACTCGGTGTCGATGTGATATTGAGGGCAAAATCGAGCAAGCAGATCGCCGGTGACTTCCTCGAGCGTCTTCTGGATGCGGAGACGCGCCACATCACCTCCTATGATGTCGCCAATCTTAGAGCCCGCATGGCAAACGGCTCGCTTAGCGCGCTGCAGGTTGTGACAGCCTACTGCAAGAGTGCTGCTTTTGCCCATCAGCTTGTGTGCCTCGTCCTCTCTCCCCTGCCTCCGCCATCTTCGATGACCCTGGCCCTTGTCTTTTTCGAGTAACACTTTCATCTCTGAACCAGAGCAGCAGCATATTGCTCAAGATTGGATTCGAGGGCGCCCTTGCACATACCCGAATGCTGGATGAGCATTTTGATAAGCACCAGCGGCTCATCGGAGCTCTGCATGGTCTTCCCGTCACCCTCAAGGACCTGTTCCACGTCAAAGGCTTGGAGATGTCGATGGGGTTTGTTAGCTGGATCGGGGAATTTGAGGGAGAGGGAGGTACGGGTAAGGAGAGAAACTTTGAGAGCGAGCTGGTTCGGGAACTTTGGAGCCTGGGAGCGGTTCCTATTGGCAAGGTCTCAAGAAACCCCCGCATCTTTCTCCCCCAATTCTCGATGGTTTCTTCGCACGTGGGCTGACCTTGGGATTCCAGACCGCGCTGATGCAGACCTTACGGGTGCGAGATCCTTGCTCGCAGAGTACGCGTGAACGCTAACTAATGAAAGGCCGCCGAAACGAACAACAACATTCTCGGCTATCTCTGGAATCCTTTCAACCAAGGTCTCACCAGTGGAGGCTCCTCGGGCGGTTCGTCGAACTTCCAAGCCCTCTTCTTTCCTTTTATCAGGATCAAGCGCTCACCCCCCCCCCCCCCCCCCCCCCCCCCTTCGCCATAGGTGAGGCTGTTATGCAGACGCTGCGAGGAAGCGCCTTTGGCATTGGGACGGACGTTGGAGGCTCAGTGTTCATGCCCGCAGCCTTTCAAGGCCTGTTCAGCCTCAAGCTATCCTCGGGTCGCATTTCAAGGGCGCGGCAAACACGGTAGATGCTTCCGTTTTTATCTGCTTTTCTCTTTCCTCCTCTTCTCCCTTTTTTTCTCTTTCTTCCCGCGGCTGACCGTGGAGTATTGAAATCCAGGGGCATGGACAGCAAGTCATGCCTACTGTGGTCGGAATCATGGGACATTCCGCAGCAGGTCTTCAAGTCTCTGCTGTCCACGGAGCCGTGGCGCCATGACCCATATATTCTGCCGATCCCCTGGCGTGCAGAAAAGGAGTACGAAGTGGAGCGGGAGTCTGGCTACAGGCCTGCCTTTGGATTCATGCTCGACGATGGCGTTGTGACGCCCCATCCGGCCATCTCTCGCGCCCTGAGGATTGTGAAACAGGCGATGCAGGACTTTGGTTATCAAGTTTGTAAAAAATGCCAATGTGCACAAATAAAATGACTGCCACTAAGTCCGAAGTCTAGCTTGTTGATTGGATCCCCCCATCCACTAACGAGTCTGCGCAGATTCATGCCCGTCCCCGCCCCTTTTTTTTCCCCGCGAATCGTCTGCTAGTCTTTCTGGCCATTGTTTCTGACAATCCACGCAGGGTCCTATGGCCTGGGGGGACGGCTGCGTTGACGCTTAGGAAGCCATCAATATGTCTGGCGAGCCCATGGTCCCGGAGATCGACACTGTGTTCCAGGCGGGAAACTGCAAGCGGCTCTCCCACTTCCCGAATACGAGAAGGCGGTGATCCGCACGAAGGACTACAGAAATCGCTATAACTGGTACTGGACGGCATGTGCTGCAAAGACACACTCAGGTAAGTGGGAGAAAGAGCTGGGGAAGGGGGGGGGGTGTTGGGTTCTGGCCGGATCTTCATTCTGGAAGGGATGATGAAGCCCTAAAGTCACAGGGGGAAAATAAAATAACACACTAACGTAACGTAAGTTTTAGTCACAAAAGTCTGCCTTGTGAAGGCCCTCACTGGGCAAGATGGGACTGAGTTGCGCGACGCATTGGGTTAGATCCGACAGGTTCCACTTGGGGTCATATGGCCGGCCAACAAGCTAGCCCAAGCAGATTGGCGGCATTACGATGACAAGAAAGCCGGTTTATACATGTTGACCTTCGGTCAATAGTGCTAGAATCACTGAGCTAAGACCCTGTGATGCCCCTTTTCATGAGGTAAACGAACCCCCCCTGTGTAGCACACGCCGTCCACCCTGATCCGTCCCCACAACAGGGCCGTCCAGGGACGCTCAGCAGCTAATCAGATAGGTATTTTCAAGCGAGAGAGAGACAACCCAAAGAGCATAGCCCCAGAATTCCTGCTGAGGGAAGCGTGGACAAGCGGGGAAGTGCAAGTGTGGGTCGTCTGATCCGCCTGTAAACCAGGAGTCGCCAGTCGTGGCTCTCTTGTGCAACATGTCCTATCCTACAAACGTCAGGTGGCCGGTCTGCCAAGCATTACGGCTCCGCTCCGTCTAAGGTGGAGTAAATTGAGGAAGGAATCTCGAGTATTAAAGCGTTGTCCATGGACTTAGACCTGCTTTCCATCCCTATCCGCAACCAGACAACATCAAACTCCCCCGCCTCCTCAACAAGCACACTTCTAAACAAGCACACTTCTAGGTTTTTTTTCCCCCCTTCAAGACAGCATCCAGCCGTTCTCGCGACCATGTCGTCCCCAACCATCCTCCCAGAACCCACCCCCTCCATGAACGCGGCCGAGTCCGGCACCGTCCCGGATTACTACTCCTCCGGGCTGCGGGCTCGATTCTGCCTTGACGCCGCTAAGGCCCCCGTGACCCTACACAAGGAGTCTTACGCCGACATCGGCTACGACTTCGACGAAGCCGCGTTCCGCCGCCGTTCCGCCGCCCGCCTCGCCGCCGGAGATCTAGCCACCTCGGTTCCTGCCGGATGGCCTACCGAGCTGGAGGGTCCCCTGGCGTGGACCACCGCCGACTTCAACAACGCTGACGAATCGGTTTATGTGTATTCCCTCACCGGCGAGGACAAGGAGGAGATTTCAAAGGCCTTGGAGGCCTTCAAGGGTGGGATGAGAAAGCCAAGCCCTGGAATTCGTCATCGGGATGTCTCTTTTGCTAACACGGCATTCGTTCGTGTGACAAATAGAAAAGGGACTCGACGGCAACGAAGTGTCGCCTGCCAACTTCCCTCTTCCCAACATGAGCGGGAAGCTTAGCAATCTCTGTGCCGACGTATATGAGGGTCGAGGCTTTGCCATTCTTCGTGGGCTGGATCCCGACGCCTACTCCGTCGAGGACCTGACCGTGGTGTACCTCGGTGTCTCTAGCTACATTGGGGAGCGCCGTGGGAAGCAGGATCAACGTGGCTCCATGCTGAGCAAGATTTCCCAACCCCCCTTTCCTTCAAGCTAGTACCATCGCTAACTCTGGTGACAATATAGTGCATGTGATCAAAAGAGATGACGAGACGGTTGATAATGAAGAAAAGGCAAGTCAAA
>Ga0247780_1001683_pt1 | contig 11155 bp, 14 predicted proteins | sample UWRJL079202R5_FD_179927 | JGI IMG/M metagenome (GOLD analysis project Ga0247780, IMG submission 179927) | Plant litter microbial communities from Arlington Agricultural Research Station in Wisconsin, United States - UWRJ-L079-202R-5 | ecosystem: Environmental > Terrestrial > Plant litter >... | reverse complement strand
CCAAACCCCCCTTCAACCCCTTCTTCAACCCCTTCCTCAACCCCTCCCCCGCCCTCCTGGTCTCCTCCCTTCCCCCAAACCACAACCTCATCCTGAACAAGTTCGCCATCGTCCCCGAGCACTTCATCCTCGCCACAAAAACCTTCCGCCCGCAGACTCACCTCCTTGACGCGGCGGACTTGGCCGCGACGCATGCGTGTGTCGAGGCGTATCATGCCGCCGGGGAAGAGCTCTTTGTGTTCTTCAACAGCGGGGAGCACTCTGGAGCGAGCCAGCCGCATAGGCATTTGCAGCTTCTGGGGGTTGAGAGGATGAGGGAGGGCTTGGAGGGTGAGGGGGGAGGAAAGGAATGGGGGGTTATTGCGTCGCGGCTTGGGAGGGAAGTCGAGGGGGGGGGAAGTGTGGAGCTGATGCCTTTTAGGACGTTTGCAGAGGGAATACACGCCGGTATGGACGGGGAGGCGCTGCGGGAGGTTTATTTGCGGTTATATAGGAAGGCGTGTGAGGCGCTGGGGAGAGATGGGGCGCATGAGGAGGGAGAGGCGAGGATCTGTTATAATATGGCGATGATGAGGGAGGTGATGGTTGTGATGCCGAGGGTTGCTGAGGGAGCCGAGGTTAGACAAGGCGGAAAAATGGTTGGTAAGTTGGCGTTGAACGGGACAGTGTTGGCTGGCACGGCGCTGGTGAAGACGCAGGCGGAGTGGGATGCGCTTAGAAATGATCCTGAGCAGGTAACGGAGATCCTAAAGAGGATAGGCGTCCCGACGGAAAGCGGGACGGGTTTGAAGCTGTAGATGGGATGAGGATCACGTGGAAGGCACGGTGCTGAAGATGTTTAGTTGAGGGTCACGTGGGATTTTTTTCGGATGATCACGATTTTCACGATTTCGCTATCGATTTCGAAATCGACATCAGCCGAAAAATTCCAAATCAACGAGTATTACCTCCCTATACCCTAGTGTCCTAATTACATAATTTCCTTTCTTCATCGCCTTCTGCCATCCGCCATCCGCCATCCGCGCCGAAAACCTCTCTTATATTTTGGTTTTCCCCCGCCTCCTAACTCCTTTTTTTTCTCGAACCGCCAACCTCGAACAAACACGAACCCGAGAACCCCAAACACGATTATCTTTTAACTCCTTGTCGAAATACTGGCGGTGACGAATACGCTGCAGTTGATTCGACTAGACATCAACTTCCTCACTAGCACTCACTCGAGCACGCATCGAGCGCGGCTTTCTCTCCTCTCGAGTTTGCTGCTCTCGCAACTCGTCCCACTTCTTTCTGCACGTGGAGTTTCCGAAGAGATAGGTACCTCCGTTCTGCACAATATACTCGGCAACCCGCTTCCACGGGACCTTCGCCGTCGCTAACTCCCGATCCGAGACGATGCCTGGCTTGGCCGTACCATTGCGACTGTACGGGCCTGTCGCTGGAACCGCAAGGGTGCGAACCGCGACGGCGAGAAGATGAAGATCTGTCGCAGACCACTCGGGCTTGCGCACACGCTCCTCGCGTCGCTTCGTGAGGGTCCTGTAGCGGCCGCGGAGGGTTGACTCAGCCTCGAGGTAATTGCCCTTGACACGGATCTCCTTGTAGGTCAGGCCTGCCTCGCGGCTCTTGATGAGGAATCTGTCGGCATCATCCAGCTTGGCGAAGCCACTGCACGGTATGTCGTCCTCGTCGGAGGAGTCGGCCGGGGTGGATTTCTTTGTGGCCCTCGCGGTGGGAATGGGGATGGGTTCTCGAGTGGGCTTCCTGGACGATGAGGGAGTTGGAGACGGCGAAGGCAGGGCCTGCGGTGGTAGCGGCGGTGGTGGCGGGGGTGGAATGTCTTTCGCAATTGGGGGCAAAGGCCTGTAGTCCGCCGAATTGCCGGTATTCTTATCAATCGAACCTCCGGATGCCATTAAGTCAGCCACTGGCTTGATTCTTTTGGTCTGACGGCGCTTGGTGGTCGGCGGATCAGGTGAGGGGCTCGTGCTGGGAGACCTCTCGCGGTGACGCTGCGAAGATTTGCGGTTGCTGCCTTTAGTCTCAGAACCTAGAGTCTTGGGCCGAAGCTTGCTGGGTGCAGCATGGCTCCGCAAGATGGGGATCCCGGCAAGGAGGGAGCGCGGCTTGTCGGGCAGCCTTGTGCGACTCTTTTGCGGAGCCGCTTTGCCGGACAAGTAGCCTCCTCCTGCTATTTTCCCACTTGGTGACGACAATGGAGCAGCACCTGGAGCAATGGGGTTAAAGGAGGCAGCCTCGGCATCGCGCGAATCGTTCATGTATGCAGTGACGACAGACTCGCTGGATGCAGACGCCGATGGCACGGGGGAAGAGTGAATTCTCAGCAACTTTGGGGAGACTCCCGATCCCGGGGCATGGATGGAGAGCTGCTGTTGCCAGGGAATTGGCTCAAATTCCTGCCCACTGTATGCAGGTAATGTGCCCGAGAGGTCAACGCTCACGGAGGATGTCTGGGATGGTAGTGGATTCGGGAACATCGTCCACGAATCGCTGATCGGGTCCAGAGCCATTTGTTCGAATGGGTCGGTCGGAGCCGAGGAAGAGAAGCTGTCAGCCGTGGAGATGGGGCTGGAGCCGGTCGCCGAGGGTATGAAGGAGGTTTCCACGAGGCTTTGCTGCGAACTGAAAGCCGCACCGAAGGACACCAGAGAATGTTGCTGGGACGCGGGAATCTGGGGAAGGTATCTCCCGTTCACCATGGGCGGCGTGTGTGTGATATCTTCCTCTATGGCCGGGTGGGGCGTCGGCCACGACGGGTGCCTTCCCGACTGAGCAAACGCCGTGAAAATGTTTGGGTGTACAGAAGGGCTCCAATCGGAAGAGATGGGTGAGGCGGCCGGTTTCTCTAAGTTGTGGTAGTTGTTTGCTCTGGGGTCTGCTCCCTCAATCGCCATGGCGTCGAAAGGTGGCTGAACCGGCAGTCGTTGCTGGCTCGCGTTCAAGCTCGCCGCGATCAAATCCTCGTCGGTCTGGTACTATCGCCAGTGCCACGTTAGCCACTATCATCAGTTCTCAGGTCTCTTGGCGGCGCAATGCGAAAACAAAGGGAAATATGTGACTGGGCTGGCCCACACAAACGTACCAAAAGACCACCGCTATTCCCTGCAACTTCCCACGCTGACGCGTGAAATGTGTCATCAGAGACAACCGCTCCCTGAAGCTGAGACTGCCGGTGGCTCTGGAGCGGTCGGTCCTGTCCTCGATGTGTCTTTGGCTGCCTCTTGGGTTCCGGCCTGACCCACCGGCTGGGCTGGGGGTGGGCGCCGGATGGCATTTCGCGGAGCCTTTGGGCGTGGGCGCCGTACCAGAAGTGTTGTGCAGCGGGCTGTTGAGACTTCAAAGCATGCCAATCTGCAAAGGTATCGAGAGTTTCGATTGAGGGAGAGAAGCTGAAATTTGCCCCAGGCCATGGGGTGCTGCCAAAAAAGTATGGGGGTGGTGAATGACTGATATTGAACATCTTGCCTTCACCTGATACGGTGCCTCCGCTTTCCCCTTGATATGAGCCCCGACTGCCTATTCTCTCGACCGATGGGCTTCGTCTCTTTCCCCCGCTGTCTTCACCGCTCACCGCTTGATTGCGGTGGTGTAAGCCGGGGGCCGTGGTGTTGAGTGGCTCCAACCGTTCCTCTGCCCGCTCGCTCAGGCCCCGCTCAGGCGCCGGTTCTCAGCGTCGAACTGCTGCCCGACCCGCCGAAGGGTTCGTTAGGCTGGGGCTTCGGGGCGGTCAATGCAGGGCAGCCTCTGGCTCGCATGCAGGTCGCGGTGTCGCCTTCCGAGTGCCGTGAGCTCTGACCAGTTGTGAGCTGATTCGATTGGATAGCGTTACCTGTAAAACGACATCCTCAACGAACCAGGCGTGTTGGGCGTTGGTATGTTCGTCGGTGGCAGGATAGAGGAAAAGATGTGGAAAGTGAGAAGGCGGGGGAGAATGTGAGAGCCAGGTATTCTATCAAGTTCGGACGGAAGAAACCAGCCCTTCTACTCCACCCACGGCTGACGAAACCTGGCCGGGACATGGGATGGCAGCGAGCCCCCTATGCGTACAGAACAACGCTTTCCGTCCCAAGCCTCCTCTTTCCCGTGCCTGAGTTCATTTCCAGAGTAGTTGGGTCCAGGGCCGAGGAAATTGAGAGGGGCTCTGATCAGCGCGGTCGAGGTGCTGCTGGACACCTTGCTGGATGCGGACGCGGAATTGCCAGAATGGGCACCAGATAATATCTCGTCCCTTCCGTGTGGGCCGGGCGGCGCTCGTTTCTCTTGTCTGCGTGTCCTGGAACGTGAAGCGAGCCCGCGAGGGCAGCCGTCGGGCCGTCCACCGTGTGTGTGTCTTCCTTCTGGCGAGCGTGTCTCGATCACATCTCATCCCTCACATTCGGCCCATCGAAAGTGATAAGGGAGCTGTCTCTTGGCCGCGGGTGCCAGGGGTGCAGAAGATGGGGTTCGGGCTTGCGGTTTGCAGACTCTGGCGCGCGGTGGCAAATGGGGAGCGAGTGTTGAAGCGTCCGGCACGGAAGGGCGTTGCGGGTGCCCGCACCGAGCGAGTCGTCATTTTTTGGTTCCAGATTCTCTCCACACTTGGATGACCAATCGCCCGGATATCTGGTACTAGAGGGCGGGCCTGGGGCATGGCAGGATGTGCCAGGGCCGAGTGGGGAGTGCAAACAGCGCCTCCTCACGGCAGGACACAGGAGCCGGTCGTCGCTCCTTCCCCCTTGCCCCCACACTGGGCAATAGATGGTCGAGGGTTGGGGGTTGATTTGCTAGATCACTGCGCATTGCAGCATGGCATCTGGCCGCAGGGAATAGTGCGCAAGCCATCGACCGACAGTGGAGCAGTTGGGGTTTCGATTGGGCACCTGCGTCGCGCATGGCGAAATCATGCAGGACACTGCTGAGAGAAACTGATAGCATGCAAGTCGGCTCATTAAGCTGCGAGCTCAAGTTTGGACGGACGCCACGAAGCACCGTTTTTGACCTTGACGAGGAAGGCACCCGCGACGCTAGCGTACTATGTCGGGGGCAAACAACAGACACTTCGCTCTTTCTCTCTTCTCGAGCATGAACGATGCCCGCAGATGAATCACACCCGCGGTCCTCGGCCAAGCTAGAGTTAGCCAAAACAACGGAAATATGGGAGGACTCGGGAGCCCTGATTGCGTACCCCGTCATGACCACGAGAGTCGCCGTCTGCCTTCCTCATCGTGTGCCCGGCACGCCTCTCTCCTTCCCTTTCTGGGAGCGCCACGCATCCCGGAAAGCCGGGAGCGATCCGTTGCACAGCAGCCAGCCTAGATGTGCCGCTTGGTGGCGTCTGAGGCACTGGCTGAGGCCGTTTACACCACCCCGGCCTTGAAACTCAGACGTCGCTGATGCAATTCTGTTTCGTTCGAGCTCGGTCCGAATCAAGATTGAGTATAGGGGCACAATTTGAGGATATGTGAGTACAATAAAGTGAATACGCAATGAGACCGGATAACTCTGCGAAGAACTGAGACTTCGTCTGAGGATGCCGTCCTGGATGCCTCACAAGTTACCTACCCGCTCTGCTCCTCGACAGGGCCCTGTGGCAATTTGAGGACCGCCCTCCTGGATCAAACGCCTGACCGTGACGTCCAGGCTGGCGGCAATTGCCGAATCAGAAACAGCACGGCCCAGTCGTTGGTTCGATGTAACGTCAGGATTCAACGCAACCGTCCATTCAAATCTGCCTATGCCTGTGCGGATCTGCGAAGTACTAACTGCTAACACTAGCATGGACCAGAAAGCCCAAGTCCAGTCCGATACCGGGAGCATACGTATCGTCCCACTGACTTTCACAGCCCGGCCCTTGTAATGCGAGACCTCAGATTCACCTGCTGATCGAGCACGCTCGTCAGGATCTTCTCGATGCCCCGCCACTTGACACCCAGCTGCGTCTCGGCCCGGCTGGTGTCGGCTGTAAACGGTGCGCTAAATGGCCCCTCCAACTTGACATCCACCGAAGGATACCTCCCCCTCACGAAGCTGACAATTTCGTCCCAGCTTGTCGGGTCCCCATTGACCAAGACCTCTGTTAGCGCAGCTCCCTCGTCCTCGCGGAGTTCAAGCGAGCGGAGCGATACATCGCTCACATCTCGGACATCGACAAATGCTGCGGGAATCATCGGCTTTCCTGGCGGCGGTGTGGCCAGCGACCGCAGGAGGACAGCGTTCATACCGCCCGGCTTCGTTCGGTCCGTCTGTGTCTTGTCGTGACCAACCACGAAGGTCGGGTGCACAGTGACGAGGGTGAAGTGCGGCTTATGAGCAGTCATCCAGTTCACTGTCGCGCGGTGGGCGAGGATCTTTGACGCGCTGTACTTGTCGCCAGAGCCAGCAGGCCCGGCAGGAAAAGGGGTATCGGGGTTGACTGAGATGGATTGGTTGGTTCCCTCTGCATCAGATATTAGAAACTGTACGTCACCACTGACAGCGAGTAGCAGGTACCTAGAATTTCGAATCCCGGTATTTCAAGACCACCAAGGGGCATGAGTGCCAACAGCGAGGACATTATGACCACTCTCTTCACAGACAATACTTGAGCCGCGGCGACGAGGATGGCTTCCGTTCCATTGACTGCCGGCTGGAGATATTCGGTCTTGAAGTCTTCTCCCTTCCCCGGCATGGGGGAGGCGAGGTGGAAGATATAGTCGACATCATTGCCAAGGGCAGCCCGAAGCGTGCTGCTGTCACTAATGTCGGGAACGACGGCAAATTCGAGCTGAGAGACATGTTTGGGGAACCGGCTGTGGACTTCATTGGCCTGAGCTTCCCTGCGGATGCTCAGTCGGACGCGGTGTCCGGCTTGCAGAGTATCATGCAGGATCTGGGAACCAATGAAACCCGTTCCGCCTGTGAAGAAGATGAGGGAGGACATGGCGAATGTTTATTGGTGAGCTCGGGAGAAATTTGTTGGGGTTCGAGAGGTGTTGAGTTTGGCACAGATGGACAAGGGACTGGGCAGCAGTACGTCGTGTTATCTTTTCTCTCTCATCACCAAAATCTTTGATTATTGCCAGGTACCGAGGCGGATGCTGGTTGGTGTCTAGGCTTGAAATGTAATCATGACCTTCACATGTTCTGTTCATGGTCAGCATGAACCGGGCCAAATTGCTACTCGGTCGTCAAATGGCGGGTATCACTAAGCCTCTGTGGAACAAGTCCGAGCTCAATTCCACTACGGCCCGGCAATTATGGCACGCAATCGTCACCTTGGTGCCGATTGAATGCAGTAGGGCGGGCGTGATTACTATTCACAAAAGTCGTCTAACCCCTGAACCGCACCAGATGGGGTCATGTGGAGTCTTGGCATCAAGCGTGACGCAACACAACTCAACAACTAATCCGTTGGGGAAACAACTGATTCTTCAGCCCGGACTAATATAAGACTGTATCGTCTTTGAGAGAGAAATCCGGGTGTTTTATCATCACTCCGATCTTCAAGCTCCTGACTGTAAGTAAACAAGCACCAACGTCTCACCTATCACTCCACACATCATGCCCCTCTGGCTTGTCTTCCACCCCGAAGGGACCTTCGTCACCCCTGAGTCCAAGCAGGCTCTCGCTGCCGATGTGACGAGCCTCTACACTGCAGGCGGCCTGCCAGCCTTCTACGTCGTCGTCAATTTCATCACTCTCCCGCACACCAGCATCTTCGTGGGCGGGAAGAACCCCCCTCCCGAGAAACCATTCATCCGCTTCATGGTGGACCATCTGGCCGTCCACTTCAAGGATGACGGCGTGCGAACGCTCCGCATCATCAATCGGCTTGATGAGCTGATCAAGCCGCATGTTGGGGACAAGGGGTATGATTGGGAGTTTCACATTGATGAAACGCCTAGGGAGCTGTGGAAGATCAATGGGTTTATCCCACCGCCGAGTGAGTGCTATTCATGAGTTAGATGAGGGGAGAGGTCGTGGTTGCGATTGTGCTGACATTGATTGATGACGCAGACAAGAGCGAAGCAGAGGCTTTGTGGGCGAAGAACAATCGACCTTCGGAATGGCAGGGGAAGCTTTGAGGCATCTTTCTGAGGCGGCGGACAAGCGAAACACCAGTACGGGGTGGAGCGCTGCTGAATTGAACGAAAGATATTGCTTCAAGAATTAAACATTGATCACTGTTGTATCTCCTCCGACATCTGTCTGTCACCTCACCGTACTTCCCCCGCTCACGCCCTAAAGGAATCCAGCCGATTCAACACAGCCACGCAAGTCACCCCCACCACAACCCAATCCACCTGCTCATCCTCCCCGATCAACAGCACCCCATCCCGCGCCCTCTTACTCGCCCCCACAAACCTAGCCACCTCCGTCCTCTTTCCATCGGCCGCCCGAAACAACCTACACCCCTTCCTCCCCTCCTCAACATCCCAAACATAGAGCACACTATCCTTCACAAACTCATCTGCGCGCGCTGCCGTGCCCGCCGGATACACTGGGATGTCGTGACTCGAATGCGTGGAGCCCGCGGGAAATTTCACCGTAAACCGGCCAAGTGACCACAGCCGACCGACAAGCTCCGCTACCGAAGCGCCTGAGCTGTCGGTAGCGCTCCAGGACAGGGAGATGCGATTGGGGCGGGTGAGTGTCAGAATTGGAGGTGCGCTGGAGGAAGCGGTGTGGGCTTTTTGGAGGAGGTCGTGTTCGCGTTGGGCGGTTGAGTTATCATTTTCTGGGGAAAGGGAAAAAGCGGAGAGTTGGCCTGAGACGAGTGGTGTGATGTCTTTGAGGGTTGTGGTGAGGGCGAATGCGGTGCCAGATTCGATAAAAAGTGCTTTGGTTGGGATGAGGGGGTTGACGGTGTCGATGGGGAAGGAGACGGCGGGGGAGGTTTTTGAGAATAGCTTCATGGTTAAGGAAGAAGCAAGATATGGTACTCTACGTGATCCGCTGTGAAAGTCGGGTGAGAGTGGTGAGTAGGTAGATAGAAGGGCTGGCGCGTTTCGTTGCCAAGACCTACATTTATAAGAAAATGAAGTTGCAGTGGTCAGACGGCCGGCAATTCCTCCATTCGAGATGCGGGGTTGACATCATACCATTCACGGTTGGAGGATCACATGGAAGAATCAGCCCATCCTTGCATTTTCTCACACACTGGCATTCGATAATCATTTCACAAATACAAGCAAATTGAACTTGAAGTTTTCCCTGGCAGGGGGTATTTTATTGTTTTATTGTACTAAGGTCAGCACATCTGTCTAAAAGCAACCGAACTTGAACCCATTCATTTATCATCAATGTTCATCCACACACCACAACACCATCTTCAATGTCCCCTTTCTAGACAAAAAAGTCGTCAGGGCAATTCGCCCTTGACAGGCGCCGTCGAGGGTACAGGTCGGGCCTTGTAATCCCTCAGATGGCAAGCGAGAGCTATACCAGAGGACACGACAACGATTCCCAGAACAAGCATCATGGCGATGAAGCTCGCGGCGTTCATGCCAGCAATGTTCTGGTTCAGGAGCGAGGGCTTGCCTGTCGGAAGTGGCTGGGGTGTGGGGGTTAGGGCTGGAGGTGTTACCGGTGGAGGTAAAGTCCAGGTGCTGTTGGTGACACTGGAGGAGTTCCCTGTTGAAGTAATCGTGGCATTCTTGCAGGGGACAGGGGCAGTATGATTTCCGTGCATAGAATGGCTTCCAGGCATGGAAGTGTTCAGATAAACGGAAGGATATGTCGGGTCCCCGGTGGGGAGCGACGTGTATGTGGTGGACATGATTGTCATGGGCATTGCGACAGCAGCAAGAACTTGCCACCAACAGAAAATCTGAGCCAGAAGTCTCATCCTGACGGTATAACAGTCAACTGTTCCAACTTTTGGTTTGATGTTTCAACTTCTAGGCTCAGGGTTTTGTACCTAATGGGGTTGTCTTGATGCTGTTGCTCTTCGCCTTGCCTCTTGACAGCTCTCGGACCTTCTAGTTGTTGACATTAGCTTTTTAGGTATCTACCGCTCAAAGTGCTCGTCGAAACTTGCCCACTCACAACAAACACGGCTCTTGAGGACGACGGAAATGTTCAAAGACAATGCTAGCAAAAGTGTGCATTGGCATTGTTCTCAAACTCCGCAACTCCCAAACCTTGGAACTCAAGCTCTTTCAACATTCATTCGTTCATTAGGGTTAACCCCCAAACAGACTGTCTGTTGCAAATCAACCCAAGAGAAGCTTGTATTCGTTTCTTCTGGGGTGATTTCCAAAAAGAATGCTTACTTTCTGCTCAAGTTGTTTGGCAGAGGCAAAAAGATGATCGAACCCAGGCTCGATCTGGGGACCTTCAGTGTGTTAGACTGACGTGATAACCAACTACACATCCGACCAATCAATGAGGGTCCCACTTCAGCAGGGCCTCATGACCACACGGCCCACCCAGCTCCCTCACCTCTTCCCAATCAAACTCCATAATTAAACCTTCGAGTCTCTCTTTCCCAAACCATCCTCCTTTGAATCTTCAACTCTTTCACTCTTCACATCCACAGGCCTCACTCCTCTCGTCTCTGCCTCCCTCTCACTCCTCACAAACGCCCTCGCCCCCGCCGCCAAACCCAGAATTTTCCCATCGCCAAACCCCCGCTGAACAACTTCAAGTTGAACCTCCTCCGCTCCCGGCTCCTCCATCCTCAACTCCACCCTCACAGCCGCATCAAAAACCACAAACGACGACGCCCACTCCCCCCTTCCCACCCCTCTTTCCCTGTTCCCATCCCCTTCCCTCTCCCTCCCATCACTATCCCTCCCCTTCCTCCTCCCTCCTCCCCTCCCCAACCAAACCCACCCCAGCACCCCCCAAACAAACACCACCACCACACCCTGCAGCACCAAAAACCCCACCAACATCCCCCGATCCACCACAAACTTCCCATACCCCTTGACCACCGCCGCCGTGGTATAGAAACCCCCATCCAGCGTCGAAATCACCGTCTTATCATCCAGCTCGGGATTCCCATAGTTATTCCCGTTGAACATCCACACTGGAAACGCCAGGATGGAGTGGAAATGCTGAGTGGGGGCGAAGTACGATAGGGGGTTTGTGTCGGAGAGGAGGGAGGTGGAAGACCAGAAGTCTTGGGCGATGGAAGAGGGGGGTGGGAGGTTGGTGGCGGTGAAGTTGAGGAGGT
>Ga0247780_1001682_pt1 | contig 11169 bp, 13 predicted proteins | sample UWRJL079202R5_FD_179927 | JGI IMG/M metagenome (GOLD analysis project Ga0247780, IMG submission 179927) | Plant litter microbial communities from Arlington Agricultural Research Station in Wisconsin, United States - UWRJ-L079-202R-5 | ecosystem: Environmental > Terrestrial > Plant litter >... | reverse complement strand
TATTCTAGATAAAAAGGAGAGGGTGGCAGAGAGCCAGTAATATAGTGGTGGAAGGTGGCGAGTCACGTGGCCAACCAGGTGACCATATTGTATCACATGAGCCGTCAATCAGAGTGAGTTCCTTTCTATACTGTTCCTCGTGGTGAATTTCGAATCCGTTACGCCGTGCAAAGTCGCCAGAGACCATCATCAGCTCAGAGCCGGTATCCGGGAAAGCTGAGGTCGCGACACCGTTAAGTGTGCAGCGGACATGATCCTGGGGAGACTCGTTCAGCAAACAGAACCGGTTCCCGCTCCACAATATAGGCCGAATGCGCGTCGTGATTCTGCCGCTGGCTAGACCCCTGGTTTTCGTCTCTTTCAGGAACGCATCTCCCAACACGGGCTCGGAAAGGCATTTTTGTAGGACATGGAACTCACGGCGATATACTCGCTTCTCGCCTTTAAACTGGAAATTGCCAACAACGTGTCCGAGTATTTCGGCCTTTCTCTTCCCAATGAGGCCGATGGAGTTATCGCCAGGGATAATGTTGAAGTTGTGCCGTCAAGCAAAGTCCTCGGAGATGGCGTTGATCGAAGAGCCTGAGTCCGGCACTGCATCAACTGGAATTCCGTTGAAGGTTCCCGGGGCTTCGAACCACGTGCCCCCGACAATTTCGTTCTCTGCTAGTTTCCTTGTTGTTGTCCGCCTTCTGGTGCTTGTGAGTTCTCCATTTGAGTTCGGGTATCCAATTGCATTGCGAGAATGGTATTCGGGGGGATTGGGTTGTCTGTATAGCTCACGTTTTCCCGGTCAGCGCGACCTTGCATCACCACCATACAGGTCTCATGGAAGCAATGCCAAAGCTTACGTATAGTTGTCCTCATTGTTTTGAATCACCTCATCGTCTTCGTCCCGTTTGCGCTTTTGATTCGCACGGGGTATCATGTGGGAACGTTCCGAGTCAAGCCATTGGTCAATGTGCTGTTTAATCACGGCCATTGATTTGGCGATAATTGCATCCTTTCGTTTCGATAGTAATGAAGGTGGACTGAGATTCTGGCCGACGAGGAAATCCAAGTGGCTCGAATTGATCGGTTGATGAGGCCGAGACACAGTCCGAGTCGACGACATGCCCCCCAATTTCGATAGGTACATGTACCTATGTTTATGAGTTGGAAAGGAGAGCAGATGGTCTAATAGAAAGCAGGCGGAAATGGAGGAATCTGCTAAGTCACAGTAGTGGAGTCCAAAATGAAGGCGATATTTTGATGACAAGAGGAACGAGAATGCGCTGGCGGCGCTTTCTCAAAGAAATTGGACTCGTTTGCAGCACAGCCACCTCACAGCCAACGCACCAAATGCAGTGTAACATCAACGTGGCACGTTGACCATTACGTAAGATTGCCATAACCTGCTGTCGTTGCTTGGTTCAAATCACCACATTGCTTTCTCAAATTTTGGTCCAACTGCCGTAGGAATGTACTGATCATTAACCGAAAATTACAGCGCCGGGCAGCCAACAATGGACATTGAGAACATATCCGAAGGGACGGGGTTTCCAGCCTTAGCTCGTAGGCTTGCCATGAATCCCGACTACGAAGGTTTTATTTTCCGCACATTTGACCGGCTCAGCGCCCGGAATTTGCTTCATTTGGAGTCAAAGCTGGCTTACCTGGAATGGAAGCTTGACCAAGAGAATCGAAAAGATCTCGTCGCCCTCCGCCAGCCTGCCGACAAAGACATGTTGTCTATATTTCTCCAGAACCACTGGATGTTTGGGACGACGAATCTCACATCCAGCACGGAACACTACAAGGAAATCCATGTCACTTGGGTGGCTACCGTTATTAGCATGCTGGCTACAGCCGTTCTACTGCTTGGTGCGATAGTGGCTCTACGAATGATAGAGAACCGGGATAGCCAACTGGGGCTGATCGGGATGTTTATGGCCCTCCTCGCAGCCAGCGTGGCTGTTCTGACGAACGCCAGGAGGGCCGAGGTATTTGCGGCAACAGCGGCATACGCGGCTGTTCTTGTAGTCTTTGTTTCTTCATCGCCGCCGTTTGTAGTTGGGAGGGACTGTACTTACCAGAATTCTCCACAAGCCTAGGTAGGTTACATAGGGTGGGATTGTGACGCCTTGAGCGGAAAGAAATGGCCTCCTTCAGTGCATCCAGTGTGAATAATACCTACCTTCTGACCGCCAACGCTACCCACAATCTTTTTTATATAGGAACATCTGCCATTCTGAAAGGGCTTCCCTGCATTTCGAAGGGCCCTAATAGATAGTGGCTACCATGTAAACACCTAGACAATTTGTTAGTGAGAGATTAGGACATATGCGAACTATAAAATGACTTCTTCACTCCCACTTCTATCTATTACCCATTTAACACCAGGGCTTCAAGTTTCGGCATGAAAAACCTCCAGACCGCCTAGATAACCACCCTGACAACTCCACCCGATGGCACAATATGGTAGGGTTGTTTGGTATCAAGGAATGCCCAACCAGGATTCAACGGCCCCCCAGAACCCCAATGAAGCGTCAAGTAATATGGTAGTGACTATATCTGTATTGACATTACATGGTAGAATGCTTGCCATATCCCGTCTCTGGTGTACTGCATTCATGATTTGGGTAGACAGAGGAGAAGGATAGGAGAAACTTATTTCGAGACCATTCACAGGCCGCGGAATTCTGCGTCGGCTAAGACAGCAGTACATCACGCAGGATAAGGCAGTGTCTAGAAGGGCGACGATGAGAGTGTTTGGTGAGGTGACGGTACAGATGGGGACCTGGGTATGTGGCACTTAGGACGTGGGTTTACTTTATCTCGCCCTTTACTTGGGTTTTGAAGGGTAGATAGGTGCTGAACATAGCACTCATGTTCTGCCAAATGGCCAGCTAAACAGTGTCAGTCCTTCTACTCGATAGCGCACTCTTCATCAAGTTGGGTGAAATGGATGTCGCGCGGCACGTGGTATTTGGGATCGCGTCCTGTCTATGAATGCAAATCACGTTGAGCTTTATGTTGTGAGGGTGGGTGCAAGAGGGTCTTACATCTCCACCACAACTCACTCCCTTTGGCAAACCGAACGTACTTCAACATCGCTTGAGAGCCCATCACTGCGATGAACAGCAATACCACATCTGTATAAACAATCACCAGCCTGGCGCGAATGTTGTCAACTGGGGGTGTCTCGGTCTGGCCCGCTTGATTCTCGTTTCCTGTCCCACCTCCTCCAGTTGCGGTGAGAATGGGCTCTTCAGGCATTTCTGGCGGCTCTCGCACCCCCTCTTAGCCCAACGGTACGATAATAGTGGTGGTTTGCTGAATCGTCGGGATGTTAGTGGGGGTGAGCAGTTGGAAATGGACGAGGTCAAAACGGGAGGGGAGGGGAGAGAGTATTTGAGTTATGATATGGGGAGGAAGCGTAAAAAAAGGACCACAGAATCGAAGGAATGCAGTTTCTGGAAGGGGGGATGTAGATCCCAATCCCCCGTCTTGCACGTCTTCGGGCCGGCGGGGGAGGAGGCGTTGCGGCTGAGGCGCCGCCAGGTGACTGCGTTGATATCTTGTGTGAGACATGTTACAGGCATTCCCCAACCAACCACGCGTTCAACCTTCACAAGCATAAAACCCGAGCAAATTTGCTAGGAGTTCCGATATCGACCTTTAAAGAAGTACTGCCTGAAACCCCGATGATCTTTCAAGGCCTCGTCCACCCCATCCATCATCTCAAGAGCGGCTCGAATCACAACATTGGCCGAGCGCTGTATCCCCTCATCACTCACCACGTAGATGTGCTTCGGGATCAGGAAGGGGAACCTTTCTTTTAGCTGGAGCATTCGGACAAAACATATCAACCCCTGTTTGAGAAAATTATGTAGAGATGGAACTGCACTCCTCCAGCTACTTGCTACTTCGAAACCGCCTCCAGGCCACTCAAAGCACCACTCAAACAATGTGTCGATCTGATTTCTCCCCCCTGAGAGACCAGGCATCAGCTAGTCGCGACCAGAACAGGTAAACAATGAAAACAAGAGCCGTCAGTCCACCCGCAACAGCAAAATAGATCCACCACAAAGGGGCCAAGATCTTCTCGTCGCCTGTAGCGTGCCAGTTGAAGAAGCCCATAGACATGAACGTCTGTAAGTCCGGTTATCAGCAAGACTGCAACTTCAATCCGAGCGAGCTAAAAAGGAGGGAGACTCACCGCAACAAAAGTCGCCGGCAGGAACACCATCGTCAAGATCGCCAACGCCTTCATCTTGTTGACCTCTTGGCGGGCAATACTCGACGTCTCCTACCATCCAACCCACATTAGCCAAGCCCATACCGTACACCCCCACCTCCATCAGGGACCATCAAACTCACCATCTGAAAGGTCATCGAAACCTGCTCCAACATCCCCTCACACCTCCTCACCATCGCCGCATACTCATCCACCGTCCGATCCAAATACTCCCCCGCATCCAACAACGGCATCCTCACCTCCCCCTCCCCACCCCCTCCATGCTGCGCCGCCGCCACCCGCAAAACCATCTCCCTCCCAAACTCCCCGCCTACCCTCGCCCTAAACCTCTCCAGCTCCTTCGCCCAACTCACCAGCCCGTTCCTCACCATCGTCATCTTCGCCGCCAGCCCCACCAAATCCCGCGGATCATCCTCCGGCACCGGGTCCTGCACCCGCGCAGACGTAGCAGCGGCCGCGGCGTCGATCTGGAAGTTCTTGATCAGGTCGGTCATCTCGTCGGCGTGGCGCTCGACTTGCTCGAAGCGGTGGACTTTCTCGAGCTGGATGAAGGCGTTGATGAGCGTGAAGGGCTCGAGCGCGGCGTGCGATGAGAGGGAGAGGCGGGAGAGGACGGTGGTGATTTGCAGGGGGGTATAGCCGAAGAAGATGGCGTAGGTGAGGGATTTGGAGGGGATGGTGGTGAGGGAGAGGGCGGTGTCGTTTTCGAGGGTGTTGGTTGTGCGGAGGTTGTAATCTGGGGGAGGGGAGGGGGGTTAGTGATCTTGGGGGAGAAATGGGTGGAGAGAAAGGGGGAAGTACAGATCTTGCGGTCCGGGCCGGAGAGGTCTTCGCTTCGGAGGATGATCGGCCAGCCGCGGTTCATGATGGTTTGGGTGGCTTGGTGGATGTGGAATGTTTCGATTAGACGTCTGAATACGCGTCCTCCGGGCACTGGGACATGGGTGAGATTTAGGGGGTTGCGCAGTGTCCCGCCGGCTGTCTTGGTGTCTGGGTGACGGCGGCAAACTCTACGCCCCGTTGGTATTAGTACTTACGGTTGCCAAAACCGTAGCTTCATGGCTTATTGCTAAGTGGGGACCTTTGCCCTGGCCGGAGGACTTACACTAAGCTTAGAGACCCTTCGATATTGTCTGAGTGTGGCTGTGGAATCTGGTTTTCATCAGCAATGAACAAAGCAATCAATGCTGCCCAGCTGATTTCTTTGTGATTTATGGATTTGTAGGAGAGATCAAGGATGACTACCAGTGGAAACATCCAGGCGGATTTCACATACCTCATCCAGCCATTTGTCCCATTCCTCCTGAGTCTCGATGGACCGAGAATGGATACTCTGATCGAAATCCGGTGTGGGAGATCCCGTCTTCCTGGTTATCTGAACAACACATGCCTCTCGACCGGGGTGGCAGCGGAAGAGTGGCACCCTGTCGTCCTTGTTTTCTTCGCCCCAGTTCCATGCGGAGGTCCTCCAGAGGTTATCCATGATCAAGGGCGTTTAGCAACAAATTATGGTTGATAGGTGGTCACTGGAGGATAATACCAAGTGAGCGTTGCGCAGAAATAGGGTTTCCCCGGCTTGTTTACCCTTCGACACCCTCCCGCGGTGGTAGTACGGAGGAACAAGGCTGCCGGATGCCTCCTGGAGACGCTTGAAGTGAAGTACCATCCAAAACAACGCCAAGCCTTTGCCCGGCACTGCTTTACTGGTCGGGTGACACATCCATGCTGGCAGTGCAGGTTGCATGGGTCCTCCAATCACATTATTGGTCGCTCCCGCGTCTGCCGCTGGTGGCGTCGTCTTCACTGCAAGAAACTGCAAGAAACTGCAACATTGGGCGCAATGCGGCCCATCGGAGGGCTTGATGTTGCGCCAGTGCCCATGTCGTTATCAGGAAATGCGGTGGATGCCGGGGGTCCTTGAGGCTCTGCGCGCATCCGGGGCGGAGGGAGCCGTGTAAATAAGTGAGGTTCGAGCAAGGTCTGGTGCCTGGGGTGTCCACACAGGCATCCACCCTCGGTCGATCCAGCATCGCCACCACCAAAACGCTCGATCTTTTGAGTTTGGCGTCGATCGTTTCCAATGACATGGCTCCGTCCAAGCTGAAGAAACAGCCAGCTTTGCCACTCCGATGCGCGTATCTTGACACGGATGATCTGATGACGCGGCTGTTGGCAATCTACAAGAGCGAGAAAAATTTCCAGCTTGAGGTATTCAACAGCATGTCCACACTTGGGGCGTTGTGGCCTGACAGTGATGCAGATGTCAAACGACAGACTGATTCTCTACGCGGTCAAAAAGCTGACGAAGGTCTGTACTCAAACATTGAAACGGCCACATGCAGCACAGGTTCATTACTACTAACATGGCTCAACCTAGGACGAGCTCCGCTCATTGAGCGAGGACCAGAACGTGTATCCTCATTACACGGTTCCTGGAAATAATTACTATGCGGGGACCTCCCAGCAGACCTGACATTACCAACATGTCGAGGATCGCGCTCATCTCCCTTCATTACCGACTTGCGACCTCATGAATGGTTGAGGTCCGAGGTTGTTGTTCTCCTTTGGCGTCGTTCTCCTTGTTCTTCTCAATGGAAAATGATCGAGTCATCGAGCGCCTCTTTACTAGTTCGATGGCTGACTCGGGGATCGTGACTGTCTGTGGCACGGTCTTGGGGGTCGTGCCAGACGATCCCATGCCTGGCTTCGTGAAGTAGTCGTCGTTGTCCCGCCCTTTCCAAACCATAATGTTGAGTTTCTTGGCTAGCTTGGGGCAGGTGATGCGCCGCTTGCCGTCCGAGGATGATTTGTCGTGGGGCTTAACCCCTGGCTTCAGTGATGTTTTCCTTGGTTCCACGACTAACATGTCGTACAGAATGATGTTTAGGATGTCGTTGACGAATGCAGATGCCCCTTCTCTTAGTGTGTTGATCAGCTGAAACAAGAGGTTAGCAATTCTTCGGTTGTCAATTTTACCTTATACCAACTTATCTTACCTTCTCGACCGCGGGGTTGACTTCAAATGTCGTAGTGTGCTTCTTCCTGACCACATGATAAAATGTATCTTGAATGGTGCCCTCCAAGCTCGTGTTGGTTTTCCGGCCATCCTTTTCAAGGTACCGCGCGTCGTGAAAGATGTCGACAGGGTTAGTCTTCTCGGGGCCGCTCTGGACCAGCCAGCAGACAAACTCCAAGAACACACAACCGAGGCCCCAGATATCGAAGGACCGAGAGCAGTCTCCGATAGCCCATTCGACCTCTGGAGGTGCATACGTCTTCGTCGACCGCCGCATGTTAGTATTTGACCTCGTCTCGGTGTGGTGCAGCCTGCTGATGCCGAAGTCGGCTAGCTGAAGAACGCCAAACGGGTCTTTGCTGTCCGGTGTACCCGGATTGACCTCCGTAGCGTTTTCGTTTCCGAGCGCATGAGCACCGCCTGGTCCAACCCACTCCTTGTACCAGAGTAAGTTCTCCGGCTTGATGTCGCCGTGGATGCCATAGAACGGATCGCCAGCGCTGCTCTTCTTGTCGTCTTCTTCCTCGTTCAAGCTGACGACTTCGCGCTCGTGCAGGTCATGCAACTTGCAAAGTGCTCGCGCTAGCCCGTGAAACTGATTGGCAACCCAGCGGGGATATGTGGCCGTGTTAGTCCCCTGTTGGTGGGGAAAGTTACGCTGCCAGAACTGCCGCAGATTGCCGTCCGCAAGGGGGAAAATCAGGAAGAAGTTGCTGTCCTTCCCGAAACGGCCTGAAATCTCCATGGTAAGAAGGAGTTTTACCAGGTGAGGGTCGTTGCACTTGTTGAGTCTCGTGAGAATGTCGACTTCGTTCTTGAAATCTTCTTTGTCTGCAACCAAGAGTCGCTTGATTGCCAGCTGGGGGTTTTCCTCGTTGCCCTGTATTTGGTCAGCGCTGCAATGTTGATTGGAGAAAGAAAGGAGAAGGTGTCTCACTCTATACGACTGCAGGCTATGGTGCGCTTCGTGTATTTCCACCTTCCACACCTTGCCGTGGCCCCCTTGCATCGAGTCGGGTGATGAGGCTTCACTCCCCGAAGTACCCCCACTCGTGGTCCTACTGCGCCCGCCGCTTATATCGGTGCCGTCGGGAATGATCTTAAAGGGAAGCGGATGCCGCCATGACAGCTTGTACCGAACCCTGTCTTTCCCCTTTGCCTCTGTCGAGAAGAAAGGAGCCAGTGTCTCCCATTGTTTGCTCTCAAACTCTTCAATGTCTCTGTGTTCCCACTTTCGAAACAGTCGTAGTGGCTCTTCACTGTCGGAAATAGCAAGCTGAAATGGTCGAACGTATCCCAGTTTCTTCAGGGGAAGCTGAGCATCCGTGACGCCGGCTCGGACGAAATCGACAATGGTGTCCGCTTTCCCAATCAGCACCAATACTGCCAGGATCTTTCGATACGACTTCGCCGTTCTCTGGTTTTCCTCCTTGCGGCCGTAGATATCTTGGGCTAGCTGGTCGAAGAGCGAATCTGGCCGGAAATTCTTGGCGATGTAGGGGAGGACTATCCTGATGGCATCGCGGGTCATGACCGAGTGCAGCGAGTTGATGGGGATGTAGAACCCGGGTCCTTCGAAAGGCTCAAGCGATTTTTGTCGGAGTTCTTCGTCCATCTGTTTCAGCTTCTGCTTTCCAGCCTCCTCCGGGCCGACCTCCTCGGTGTCCAATTCTCTGATGGTACTTGGCTGGCTGAAAGATTCTTCCTGTGCGAACTGGGCCCCAGCTGAGAAAACGGCCGGTTCTGTCGACACCTCCCCTCGGGCGACTTCATCACTGGCTTCGAATAGGGCCTCGATGCCTCCGTCATTGCAGGTCTTCAGGGTGGCTTTTGGAGGAGGGGCATTTTCTAGTCCCCAAACCTGGATTTCGTTACCCTGTATCGCATCCATGATGGGATCTCCAGTGCCGACTGGATCCACAGGTGCAGGCGCCCTCGGTACGTGGCCCCCATTTGGATTGCTTATTCGCTGCGGCATGCGTCAGAAATGTTTGAAATATGTCTCAAGGTAGGGATTACTAGTACTCACTCTCCCAATGGCAACCAGCTTCTGCCATGCCGTTTTGGCTTTGACTTTGATAGACTTCATGATCGACAATTCACGGCGGTGCATACCTGAGTGGGTTCAGCTTCCTGGCGTTGGAATGGTGGGCCATTTGATTAAATATTTCACTCTGTGTCTCGCTTTCATCGAACTGGGTGTGCCATCGCCCTCACAAGGCTCTCTGCGCAATGAGCCACCAATTTTCCCAGCGCGTATCTGCCCAGACTGGGACGTCTCGATGCAGCTTCAAGCCACCAAAAGATACAGGGTGTACTGGGCACGGCGCTTATTGGCCACAGCGCATCAGTGTGTGTGCGTGCGCCTGCAGCCCCCAAAGGCCAGATGCGACACCCCGGCCAGCTGATCCTGCAACCCAGACTTGCCCACTTTCCCCACTGTGCTCTCTTCCGTCCCCCCCCTTGTTCCCCATCGATACAATGCCCTCACCCACCAAATTTCCTCCTTTCTTGCTGTGAACCAAATTGTCAGGAATAGCTTCACGTAGTTTCCGAGGTCTGGACCTTTCTACTCACTTGTGTCAACTTGCGGTGCGCGGTAATCCGGTAAATATCCCTATTGAGAGCCACTTCGTAACCTCTCCTTCCAAATATGGTACCGAGCACGCAATGCATATCAGTCTCGTTGACGTTGACGGCTGGAACTTTGCTTGTTTCCGTGAGTATGACGCGTGCTGGCATTGGGGGCGGCAGTGGCTCGGTGTAGTCTGGGTGGTCTGTGGTGAACGATGGCTGTGAGAACGAGGGCAGCAACTTTGGCTTTCGCCGCGTGCATCGCGGCCAGCAATGGAAAACACAGTCCAAAAGAGGCATATTGAGAATCATGATCTAAATGGGATGTAGGACGCGCGGGAGGTGCGAGGGACACGGGGTGGGGCCGCCATTAATAGTTGTATCCGCCCATGACTTAACGGCGGAGGGATAAGTTCCAGATTCGACCACACCGACCGGCCAACACAAAATTGGGGCTCATCTATCGCAAGGCTCTGGGCGCTGGCCATCTGAAACACGGGGCGGCTCATTACTTGAGCCAGATTAAGCATTCCAACTACGTTGCGTGGAGCAAGGGATACCAGGTGAACCTGCCCTCAAAGTGCAAATTCGCAGTCGTGTTCAAGTTGCATGTTTGCCCAACGGCCGAGGGAGGTGTCTGCACTGCATTGGAAGTTTTTGGCTTTCGATGTGGGACCAAGCTAGAAAACGACCTCTGGGCGGCCGCGCGGGCTGCCGGACTTGCCCCCCCTTTTGGAGATCGGATTTCCCCGCCGCATCCTCCACCCAATGCGCTGTCCAAAAGACAAGTTGGCATGTTTCTACTTGGCAAGTAAAGCCATTATTGTCGCCACGTATGTCTGTAAAGAGAAGTTTAGAGCGAAGTTGAAGAATAGGTTTCTCCAATCGAGGTACCTACTTGGTCGGGGTTGGGCTGCGGACACCGCTGCATGTACCTGCCCGATGGGAGGACACGTACCTACCCGAGCCCTCTTGGTAAGACCCCAGAACGTTTTCGCAAAGTAGGCGTTACAGGGCCATTTGATACACTGTATGCTCCCTCTGCCATATTGGTATGGTAGGTAGACGTTGCGCTTCTCGCGCGATGGCTCACAATCACGACAAGTGGAAAACCCGAGCGATGTTCAAGTTCTTAAGTTTCACGGGAAATATCTCTCCTTTGGGGTAGTTTCACGTCTCCCAGAACACTGAGCGACAGTTCGCAGTCTAAATCCAACACCCATTTCCTCAATCTCTCGGTGTTCTGCTCCTACGAAGTGATAAGATGAGGCTATAGTAGGGTGTCTATTTTCGGCTGGAGCCAACGGTCGGTTTCACCGCCAGTCGGCTACCAATCTTA
>Ga0247780_1001681_pt1 | contig 11173 bp, 3 predicted proteins | sample UWRJL079202R5_FD_179927 | JGI IMG/M metagenome (GOLD analysis project Ga0247780, IMG submission 179927) | Plant litter microbial communities from Arlington Agricultural Research Station in Wisconsin, United States - UWRJ-L079-202R-5 | ecosystem: Environmental > Terrestrial > Plant litter >... | reverse complement strand
GGATCGGCGGTCATGAATCGGCCTGCGAGTGGGTCGTATACGCCGCCTTGGCTGCTCCCGCGGGGCGCGGCGCGCTACGGCCGGTCGTGCTCGGCCGCTACGCAGCCTGCGCGCGACCGTGGCCCTCAAGGCCGGACGCGGCGCCAAAGCCCGCCGCGCGCGGCCGAGGGCAGAACGGCGGCGCCTCGCCTTGGACGGGGCTCGCCTCATGTTAACCTACAGCGCAGCTCGCCACCTAGTCGAGTGTATTTTCTGCGGAACTATCCCGACCAACCGGCCCCGGCACAGCGAAAGTCGGGGTTAGTGGATCTTTGTTCCAAAGCTCGTCAATAGTTGATCGGCAAGCTGGATGTCCGCTGAACTCTTATCAGAGTCGTTTACCGTCTGATCCATCCACCCGCTGAGAACTTGGTATTCCTCGTCCGTCTGAATTACGCCTCGCCTGAGTATCTCAGTCACCTCAGAATGTATTCCCGCCAAAACATTGGATTCTTCTTTAATCGCGGCACTAAAATCGGAATCAAAGCGAGCGCAATGCTCAGGGCCCATGTCTTTAAGCCAGTTACTCAGTTCACTCTTGGCGATCCGCATTCCGCGCATATCTCCCTTCTCGGCCGTAAGTCGAATCACTTCCCTGTATTGATCGAACATAGCCTGCCCATTCGTTGCAACACGGGACATGTAGTCGAGGACCATGGTGCACCAGAATAATAGACGTGCGAGCTCCCGATCGTCGTATTTCTTTGAAGCCATTTTGTATCAGTATCCGGTGTAAGGCGCCACGTTTCCAAACTCAGCATCCGATTGAGCGTGGTAGAGCCGGCCGAATGGATTTGCCTTGGCAACGCCACGAATCGCGTTTGCCACTTTCGGACTGCTCACCCCTCCGAAGCTATCGATCATCTGCTGCTCTCGCCCCCTAACAGCTCCGCGGTTTAGCCAACCCTTGGCTGACCGATCGACATTCCTTTGGGTAAAGCCAGCAGCTCGCAGAATGAAGTGCTGCTTGTAGCGATTCTCCATGATGCTTTCCGGACTGCCGAAGCCACTCGTGCGACCGACGTAGACCTGGCCACTTATGGGGTTGGTTAGCACATACGTGACATATATCCGTTGGGTGGCATCATACGTCGCGGCGCCTGCGATCACGAGCGGAATCGCAGCGTCGTCGGCGAAGCCGCCGACCGCGTCATCACCAAGGAGGATTCCGGTCGCCCCTGCCGCCACCTTCCACGGGTCAGCAGCTGCAACCCTCCTGTCGGCGTATTGCCCGTACTGGCTAAGTCGGGCTTGGAGCACATCCGCACGTTCTTCCATGTCGGCCCAGGTTGGCCCAACATTGCCCCTGTTGTTTCCGACGGCTCCCGAGCCCGCATCGCGCCCACCCATCCCCCCCTTGGGCGCGCCAGACGGCGCCGCCACCCTTTGCGTCGACCCGGCGCTCGCATCCCCAATCGAGGGCAAGAACGCCGACGTCACCGGATTCAAAGCGCCGATCCCGAGCCCAAAACCACCCCCAGCCGCCAGCGCGGTCACCGCGCCGCCCCAACCCATGATCACCGCCGCCATGTCGCCGCCACGCGCGTCGAAGCCACTCGGATCGGTATTGTTGGTCGGATTGTTGAACACGTAGCTGTACCGATTCAATCCTTGGCTCCAAAACGGTGCTTGCATCACCGGATCGGCGGTCATGAATCGGCCTGCGAGTGGGTCGTATACGCGGCCTTTCATATCGATCAGGCCGAGGTCGTTGTCGTGGTCCTGTCCTGTGAAGCCGACGCGAGTGAGCTCGGGGGTGGGGGGATCGATCGGCTTGCCGAATGGATCGAAGTGCTGGTGATAGGTTGCACCGTTACTGTCGCTGATCGTTTCCGGCGAACCGAGGTGATCCGGATGGAGGTACAGCGTTTCGTCAGCGGTGTCTTTGCGGACGATCTCCGCGATTTGGCGCTCGCCGGCGTAGAGGCGGAAGCGTTCTTCTTGGGTGGTACCGAAACTGTCGAATTTTCGTTGGTAGAGGTCGGCGATGAAGTGGCGCGTCGTGCCGTCCACCGAGGTGTGGCGGGCGACTCGTTCTTCGTCGGCGGAGTATTCGAAGGAGACGCTGTCGAAGAGTTCGTTGCTGTTGGGTGTCTGAGTTACTCGGGGTAGGTCGAACGGCGTGTAGTCGATGAGCTGATGTTCGCCGGGTACGTCGGGGCCGAAGCGCTCGGTCACGTTACCGTTGGCGTCGTAGCTGTACCTGTTGCTGCCAACTCGGTCGATCAGGTGGGGTTGGCTCGAGCGATAAGTATTGGTGGTCGAGCCATGGCCGACCAGGTTGCCCATTTCGTCGTAGGTGTAGGAGGTGACCACCGGCGGCACGTTCGCGGCGGACGTGATCTCGAAGGCCAGGCGATTGAGGTTGTCGTATTGGTATTCGCGCGGTGCGGAGTCTTTTGCGGCCAGGGTGTGGACGAGGCCATTTGCGTCGTGCGTGTAATCCAGGGTTTGGATTTTTTCCGTCCCCAAAGTCGTTTCGACGTGTTCCAGCCAGCGACGGGCATCGTGGTAGCCGTAGGTTGTATGCGTGGCGGAGCTGCCGCTACCCAGAGTCTCGCTCTGGATCAGGTGGCCCTGGAAGACGTCGTTGACGCGCCAGAGGGAGCGCGCCGTGCCGCTGCCCACTTCGTCGAGGCCGGTCAGAACGCCCGAGGAATCGTACTGGTATTGGGCGACGATCGGTTGGCCAGTGCCTTTGACGGGGTAGTGGACGCGTGAGGTGCGGCCGAGGCCGTCGTACTCGAGGTTGGTGCCGTAGGGCTCGCCGTCGATGGTGTACGTGACGCTTTCGAGGAAGCCGCGATTGCCGGTCGGGGTTCGCGATTCGTAGTTGTAGTGAATCTCCTGGTCCGTCGACGAGATCGACTCGGATAGGTGGCCGAGGCCGTTGGGGCCTTGATCGTAGATCCACTGGCTCAGGCCAGCATCATCGAGGACGCTTTCGAGGCGACCGAGCGAGTCGTGATTGTAAGTGCGGAGTTGTTGCTTCGGGTCCTTGCTCGTGCGAATTTCATCGAAGCCGTTGTAGGTGTATACGCTGTCGCCTGTGTCAGGATCTTTTTGAATGAGTAGGCGACCGTAGTCGTCGTACCTGAACCTGCTGGCAAGATTCCGGTTGTCGCGGGCCTCGAGCAGCTCACCAAACGGCCCATGGACGTAGTTGCTGGTGTGGAGCGTGTTGCTGGTGTTTTCCCCGTCGATGTTGCGAACTGTCTGGCCCGCATCGTCGGTGAAGATCGCGTTGTCACGTAGCTTTTCGTCGATGGTGCGAGTGACATCGACGGCGCAGCCGGCCGCATCCTCACCGGCGCAGTAGTCATCTTTGAACCACGGGTAGTACTGCTCCTTGAGGCTAACCCAGCTGGCGTATTGGAACTCCTTGAAGCTACCGTCGGAGTGGTCGACGCGCGTGATACGCTTCAGGTTGTCGTCATACGAGTAGTGATCGTAGGGGACCACGAGTAGATCCGCCGTGTGGGGCAGCGTGAGCCCGGTGACTCGGCCTAGTTCGTCGTAGATTCGCTCCTGAATCACTTTGGCTCCCGCGAAGCCCTCGGAGATGGTGCGTACGGGCCGCCCGTAGCTGTCGTATTCGGTCACCGTTGCGCCGTCGACCGAGCCATCCACACCTCTGCGTTCCATCTGAACCTGGACTTTGGGGGCGATGGAACCGATCGCAGTCGTGCGGTTCGGGCTGGAGATGGCCGAGTACGTCGAGAGCGTAACGCCGTCGGGACCGCGCCGTTCCGTGAGACGACCGAAACCGTCGTGGCCGAACAGCACCGCGATGCCATTCGGGTCGACGACCCTGTCCGGTGAGCCCCAGCGAGCATCGAAGCTGATTTGCGTCTTGTGATCGGCCGCGTTGGTGATGGTATTCGGAAAGATCCCGTCGCGATCGTAAGTGATGGTAGTGGTGCGAACGGGGTCAGTCTTCGTTGCTTCGATGATTTGCTTGACGTTACCGAAGTCGTCGCGAACATACGTCGAGCGGTGCCATTGATCGTCCGGGCCTTGGGGTGCACGGGTCACGCTCCCCAGTAACCCACCCGAATAGGCCAGGTCGTACTCGCGTTGCTTCAGAACGTTGCGGTATTTGGAGATCTTGATGTGGTAGGGATTGGAGATCAGCCAACTCAGCGGATCTGGAGCGAAGTCGGTAACCGTGTGATTCGACTCAACGAACGTTGAGGCCACATAGCAGCTCTCGTCATCATCGCTGAGGTTCCCATAAGCATCGGTGCCGAGCGTGGAGTCGCAGTGACCTAGCTCCATCCCATTGTATTCGAAGGCAGGCGGCGGTCCGCCAATGCCGCCCGGTACTGGTCGATCGAACGTGCTGGTCGTCCGCGTATCAATGACTGGAAACGGTCGATTGAAGGAGGATTGCTTGACGCGCCAATGATTCACCGTTTGGACTCGGCGTTCGTAAAACCCGTTCTGAAGTGGGGGGAAGTTGTTGACCGCGGTAACATGGTTATCGACAGTCGTGGTCCTCGGCAATCCGGCGAGCGGGTACAGGTAGGGCTTGCTGAGGTCGGTGGCGAGTTGGCCACTGGGTGTGTAGCGCGCGACAGGCTCGTAGTCGACGGTCGTCGTGGTTCCTGCGTCGCCTGCCGCCGCAGAGGTGACAGTGATCTCCCTTCGGTCGAACCCTAGCCAGCCATGTCCGGTCAGATTCATCCGGCCGTTGGTGAACGTGTACGTGTAGTAGCGTTCGGCAGTTTCGGTCCCGCCGTTCGCGGGGTCGGATACCCTCTCGATGTGTTCGGCGACGATGCCGCTCATCCGCGGTAGGCACTTTTCCGGCCATGCGCTGCCCGGCGTGTTGTACGCGGCGCAGCGCTCATCCTTCTTGTAGCCCCCAGCGCCTTGGTAGCTTCCGTAGTAGATATCTACGATCTTGCCCAGACCGTCCTTGATACGGCTCAGAGAGACGTCGCCCGTGCCGTAGAAAACGGCCGAGCTGCTGCCGAGCAGGTCGAGATGTCCGTCTCCGTCGATGTCGGCAGACATCGTGAAATCGGCAGGGTAGAATTTCTTGTCGGGGTGTAGCCAATGGATCGAAGGCACCTCTTCGTGGGAAAAGACGTCCAGCTTGCCGCTCGGCTCGAGTGCCCAGTTGAAGTAGTCTCTCGGGTATTCGCCGTTGCCATTGTAGTAGGTCGGGGTTTGCCAATGCTCCAAGAAGTCATCGCCGCCGTTCGTGTCGTAGTCGAGCGCGGCGACGCGCGCGAAACCGAACTGCACGCGATTTCCGCTGAAGTCGCGTGACGGCGGGATTCCGGGATTGGGCCGCGCGATCATTCTGCTGTAGAAGCGACCCCCTCCGGTATTGAGCCAGACGGTGTACTGCTTGTCGTCGAACCCGAAGACGTCCGGCAAGCCGTCGCCGTTGAAGTCTCCCAGGTTAAGGTTCTTGCCCTGATCGGACTGGTTCGTCACGGGCATTGGCACCGCTTGCCAGCGGAGCGTCGGTTTGACACCTGGGATTGCGACGCCGCCGGGATACTCGAGCCGCAGCACGCGCCAACCATCGGCGCCCTTAACCAACAGATCTGGAGTTCCGTCACCGTCTAGATCGACGCTATTGTAGGTCGGGGTACTCCAACCGCACAGTGTTTGAAGCGCGCGAGGGATGGGCGGAGAATCGCCTTGCGGTGGAGGTGGGATCAGGGTCGAAAGTGAGATCGGAATCGTCTCGAATGCCAACGGTGGGGGGAGCCGACGGCGCAGTTCAACCGTGTATTGATCCGGGCAGGAAACGATGTCTTGTAGCCCGTCACCGTCGATGTCGATGAGGATCGGGCCCGCCAAACGATCCGTCCCGCTCGTCGGTGTGTCTGGCGTGCCGTAGTCGAGACCGATACCAACGGTGGCGACCGGGCTGTTGTCCTCGGGGTAGGACTTGAAGCTACCGTCTCCGAGCGACAGTGCGGCGTACAGCGAACCGGGGTTTTCAGGCTCCAGCGGGTTCCGCGAACCGCACGCGGAGAGCACATCGTCTCGACCGTCTTGGTCGTAGTCCAGCATGAAGGCCGGGTGGCTTTCGTTACTGCTGCAGCGTAGTCCCTTGACGTCGGGCACGGTGCCAAAGGTCGCGGACCCCCGGCTGCCCGTCGCGGTATAGAGCGAGTGCTGAAAAGTGATGGTCGGTTTTTTGGCGAACAACCCGAAGAACGGCGTTTTGATGATGTCCCAGGTGAGGGAGAGCGCGAACCCTGCCTCCGGGCCTACGTAAGCATCCAGGGCGATTGCTGCTGCACTGACGGTGATGTCGGAAACCACTGCCGCTGCCTTCAGCGTCGGCTGGGCCGGCACGCCGCCCACCACGATGTCGGTGGCCATGAAGTCGGGCAAGCCGTCGCCGTTGATGTCCAGCTGGCCAGCCGCAGCCAGATTGGTGCCGACTTCGTCATACGCAAAGCCGCCGGTGTGCGCGTATTCGAACGTCGTCGGTTGCTTGCAGTGGCTGTCGTCACCACCGGCACACTCGAAGATCTTTTGGACCTGACTCAAGTTGCCCGGCACGTACAGTAGGTGGTAGTTCTTGACGGCTTTCCTGTCGACGAAGGTAGTGATGCGCGACAGCCGCTGCGCGGCGACGAAAGGGGCGCCGCCTTGGGTGAAGCGCAGTTGTGGATCAGTGCGGGCCTCGTAGTCGAAGTGCACCTCGCGTTTCCCGGCAATCTCAGTTTCGCCAGTGTGCCCCGTGTACGCAATGACGCTCGGCAGCACGACGGAATTCGGCGCCACGGTCTGGCTGTCTGGCATGGCCATCGCCAAATTGCTGTAACTCACCAGCATGGTGTTGCCGGCGCGGTCTTCCACACGGTTCAATAGCCAAGCGTAGCGAACGGCGGTGTGCGCCAAGACCGTCGAGTCATAGCTGCCGCCATAGGTGAGCTTGCGCCCGTCCTTCGTCCAGACCACGAACGAATCCGGCCCTTGCTCCCCACGCGGCACGGGAACGATCTTGCCGAGCGGATCGACCTGGATCATTGGCAAAGCGTCCACGCGCGAGACAACCTTGGCGAAGCTATCGACCAGAGTTCGGTACTCGGTACCGTCTTCCCCGTACTTTCCAGAGATGCTCTCCAGACGCTTGCCATCGATGCAGAATCGATCGGACGAGTCGTTTCGTACCGGCCCCGTGATGCCGTCGAGGGCATAGTTACCTGGGCAGCGTGTGATCTTGGATAGCCCTTCCAAGTGCCAACCAACGCCCACCTCACCGTTGGCGCGCGAACCCGAGTACTGCAAACTAAGCGCGGGCTCCATCCCGGCTCGACCGGGAGGCACCTGGATCGGGATGTTGTAAACGGGGCTGCCTTGGTCAGAAACGCTGAACTGCCCGCTCAGCGCACCGACTGGGATCGTGTCCGCATCGGGCAATGAGGGCAAGGGTGTCTGGCCACCGTTGGGGTCGGGCACGGTGATATCAGGTGGGGGCGTGGGCGCGACGCATTTCCCGGTCACGTCGCAGAATGTGCCGCCGCCGCACGTGCCGCAGCTTTGTCCGCAGTGCGGATCCGGCCCGCACTGGCGTGCATCGCAATGCGCCGTGCACGCGGGGCACAGGTCACCGCATTCCGGACCGGCTTGACCACAAATTTGGAACGCGCACGACGCGGGGCGACAGAAGCTCACTCCGCTGGGACCGGCGATGCACGCGCTCCCTGGGCCGCACTCGATATCATCGTGGCAACCGCCGCCACCTGAAGCACCACCCGGGCAAACGCCGGGGCAGATCCCGCCTGCACCGTCGCCTGGATTTTCACAAGTCGCGGCGCTGCAATTGGGGGTTGGCACGCAGTGAGGCCCGCACAGCGACGTGGCGGCGCCGCACAGCGCCGGATCATTGGACGGACAGAGTGGACTCATGCAAACGTCGGGCGTTTTGCCGCCAACCGATTGCCCAGCGTTCTCTTTGCACACTTCGCCAGGGGGGCACACCGTGTTTGGATCGTTGTGGTCACAACCACCACAGGTGCAACTCTTCCCGCACGCACTGGTGTTCGACCCGCAATCAAAGGCGTTCCCGCCATTGGTTTCATCGCTGCACTGCTTCGGCCAGCAACGGTTCGTTCCGCGCGCGAGCCCGAAGCAAGCACTGTTGTTCGTGCCACACTCGTCGCCCGTCACGCAGTCGGCGTCGGCATTGCAAATCTTGCCGTGCGGACACTGGGCACAATCGGCGCCACCGCAATCCACATCGGATTCCTCGCGATCCTTGAGGTTGTTCGTGCAATGAGTGCCGACCGGCTCGCAAGTGAGCGACCCGCTTGCACCCTGACCAGTACAAGTGGAGCCAGCCCCACACTCGCTGCTCTGGGTGCACGTCTGCCCATTACCGCAGGTCCCTGGACAGGTTTGCCCGCAGCCATTGCCTTGCCCGCACGTCTTCCCGCTGCAGTTAGGCACGCAGGTGCACTGCCCACTGCTGCAGGCGTGCCCGATCAGGCATTGGTTGTCCGCGGTGCACGAACCACCATCGACGCAGGGACAAAAGGTACTGCACGCCGCACCCGCCGCGCAGAATTCACCCGGCGTAAACGGCTCGTGATGAATCAGTGTGGTCTGATGCAGGATCAGGGATTTGGCGAAGAAAGATCCCACGTGGCCGGCGACCATGTCCGTCGGCAGCGTGACCGCGGCTTGCGGGGCCACTAAAATACCGCGGAAGGCGCTTTGAATTGGGATCGCGGTCGCCGAGGCCACGCCGAACAGAATGTTCATGTGGCTGGGGTCGACGTCGGCGACGGAGCCGCTGAACGCAAAGCTGCTCTTGATGTAAATGAATACGGGCCCGGACGTGTTGTCGACGTCGAGAATTGCCTGCGGATCAAGACTCAACGAAGTGAAGAAGTAGGTGCCGCTGCGCAGTTTCAAATGGGAGCGCGACTTCACCGCGATGTCCCCGTAGCTGCCGGGGTCGATGGTTTGGCTTTTGTCCGGCTCGATGCTGCACGTGCCGCGATTCAGGGTCGGAAACAGCACAGCCCAACTGATCACGTCGAGTGGCTTCAGACTGGTGTTCTGAGAAACTAGGCCGTCAACGCCGGCACCCGCTTGCTTGGTGAGATCCGCTGCGGTCTTGAGCACGCCGTACACGTGGGCGTTGCTGCGGAGATCGATGCCGAGGGGCTCACTGTACGCGTCTTGAACAAAGGCTGACACGCCCAGCGTGGTTCGACTCGTGGCGCCGACGCTCGATACCGAGGCGTAGCCCCCAGGGTCCTTCACGACCCTCACGCTGTCATCAAGGGTGAGCGAACCTCCCGCCGTCGACAGAGCGATAACTTCGCGGGGTACACCGTGCGGAAGCTGAATGCTAAACGTAAATGAGGTGTTCGGCGTGCTCGATGGCGGAGCGCCGAAGGCGCAAGGCCCAGTGGTCCCACTCCCACCGGTTCCGGCGCTCGCTGCGCTTCCAGCGGTACCGCTCGAGCCCGACGTACCGGCGCTCCCGGCGAGTCCCGCGCCGCCGCTCCCGGACATACCACCGGACCCGCTACTTCCTGCCCGTCCAGCGGCGCCGCCCGCACCGGATGTGCCGCCGGACCCGCTGCTGCCCGCGCGCCCAGCTGAGCCGCTCGCCCCCGAGACTCCGCCTTTGCCAGCGCTCCCCGAAGCGCCGGCCGCGCCGGCCGCGCCGGCCGCGCCGGTGCTCCCGGTGCCGAACGAAAGAGCGTCGACATATCCTGGATCGGCGAAAGGATTGCTTGGGTTGAACGCGGGGTTTGGGTTGAAGGCGAGGTCGATCGACGCGACGAGGTCGCTGTACGTTCGCGTCGAGAGAGCGTTCACATCCGCTGCGGGAAGAATGAAGCGGACTTGCCGCCAGCTGCCTGTCGGAGCGTTGTTGAACACGACAGGCCCGTAGTATTGATTGAAAACTCCAGCCGTTGACGAGTTGAGGCGGAGCCCGACTTGGCCCTGATAGCTCAACCCAGCGACGTAGGCGGGGAGCCAGATAGAAAGTGTGACTTGGTTAGAAATAGGACCGAGTGATGAAATAGGAATACTGGTGATCTTCGCCGACGTCGCTGTCACGGCAAACGCAGCGGATTTCGAACCGTCGACGTGCTGGGATCCAGACTGGATTTTGACGCTTGTAGCGGCCCAATCTCCGCCCGAGCCGGCAACGTTTTCGAAGCCAAAAACCCGCGTTTGAGCCGCCGAGAGCTCCTGACTGGCGGTCGCGACGCCTTCGGAACTCCCCGCGCGATCTCCACTGCATGACAACGCGCTGCAGAGAGCCGCCAATCCGCCGAGCACACTCAGACGCCACGCATTCTTCACGTTGACCTCCAACAGCCGCGCTGAGTCACGCCCCGCGCCTGATTACTTTCGTACATGACGATCAAAAATGCTCAAACGAATTTGATATGCGACGCGACTTATTCCATCTGCGTTCTCAGCAGATCGAGTTGGACGCGCTCAGGTTATTTTCGGACCGGACTTTGCGGCAGTTGCGCGAAATGATCTTCGATCGAATGCGCATGCGATTTGAGTGCGTCGAGCGCAAAGGGTTGAGGACGTCGGCATCCGCTCCGGAGGCGATCTCGTTCCTCACTCCGCATGGTCAATTTGTCGAGTCCGTTGCGGGCTGAGTCGCAGCGTTCGCGGACTCTCACCCTGGCGGTTTACGACAGGGGCGATGCGCACGCGCTGACTCCGATGGTTGTGCTTTCTTAGAGCGCCGGCGGCCCGCGCCCAGAGCGTCCGAAAGTGTCGCGTTCCTCCCCCCCGTTCGCTCAACACGGAGTTGAGGCCTTCCTAGCCCTCCAAGAACGAACCGAGCGTTCCTTGAGGCCTTCCTAGCCCTCGAGCAACGTCAGGACCGGTCACAGAGTGCAGAAAATTGCCCGTTGATGAAGCCGCGCGCGTTGATCGGAGGCTAGGAAGCCCTCGAACAACGTCGTCGACGTTCACCGAAAGGGGGGAAGCCTCAGAACGACGGGAGCGACGTTTGCCGAAGGCTAGGGAGCCTCCTGTGACGTGAACGACGTTTGCCGAAGGTTAGGAGGCCTCCGGGTGACGCGAACGACGTTGATTGAGGGCTAGGAAGCCCCCGATCGATGCACGCCATGTGCATTGGTGGCTAGGAAGCCCCCGATCGACAGCG
>Ga0247780_1001680_pt1 | contig 11175 bp, 7 predicted proteins | sample UWRJL079202R5_FD_179927 | JGI IMG/M metagenome (GOLD analysis project Ga0247780, IMG submission 179927) | Plant litter microbial communities from Arlington Agricultural Research Station in Wisconsin, United States - UWRJ-L079-202R-5 | ecosystem: Environmental > Terrestrial > Plant litter >... | reverse complement strand
GGGTGCGGGTTGTGGTGGGGGGGGGGGGAGCACGAGTTGATCGAAGCAGGAGGCGTTCCAGACGATAGGAGACAAGTTGTCGACGAAGAACTCGAGGAACTTCTTCTCGGTGAAGGAGAAGCCGCGCACGGTGGGGGAGGCGAGGAGGCGTTGCGTGTCGGTCAGGGGGGTGGCGGAGGATGAGGGAGGGGTGGTGATGAGGTCGGCTTCGGAGGAGGACGGGGACTGCTTGCGCTTGGTGCCGGTGGGGGATGCCGAAAGGGGCGGGAAGGGCGCCACGTAGAAGGCGTCGTCGGCCTCGATGCGGTGGAAGGTGTGGGTGTCGACCATGACGCGGCCGTCGATGTTGTACCGCGAGCCCTGGGCGTCGGTGGCCACGCCGGTGTAAGTCATGTGGTTCTGGCCCGCGAGCGCCTCCCAGCGCCGGCCGCGGGCGGTCAGGGCGGTGGTGATGGCCTCGGCGTTGGGGTGGTGCGAGAGAGGGAGGGCCGGCAGCGCGGCGATGAAGGTGGCGCCCGAGTACTGCGGGATCATGAGGTGCTCGGTGCGGTGGCCGAAGGCGTCGCCGTCGTAGTCGACGTACTGCACCGTCAGCTGCAGGCCCGGGCACTCGCCGCACACGTACTGGTACATGATGAGCTTGAAGGCGCGCGGCTGGCCCTTGCGCGTCGAGAAGATGGTGGATCCCGGCCGGAACACGGTCCACAGGTTGCCGTACGAGGCCATGCCCTGCGGGATGAGGTTGTCCTGCTCCTTGATCTCGTCGGCGAACTGCTCGTCGATGAAGTCCAGCAGGATGGGCAGGTGGGCGACGCCGTCCGAGCCGGGCTCCTGCGTGTCGAGGGCGGCGGCCAGCTCGTGGCGGTAGTGGAACAGGCTGTGGCAGGGGAAGTCGATGGTGATGTCTGAGGTGCGGAACGACTGCCCCGGGTAGAAGCTGATGACGTCGGCCAGGATGTCCTTGAGGGCCTGCGAGTTGATCTCGAGGCTGGTGCGCTGCACCCACTTGTTCTGCATGTCGTACTGCCGCGTGATGCAGAGCGCAAACTTCTCGTACCAGTTGGTCTGATCGTCGATGTCCTCGTCGTCGTCCTTGGGCTCGGTGACGTACGGCCGGCCCTTCTTGGTCCACCGCTTCTCGAGGTGCTTGAGCTCGGCCTGCATGGGGGCTTTTTCAAGCTCGGCACGGCGGGCCTTCTCCTCCTCCGTCAGGTGTCCGAGCATCTCTTGCTGCTCTTCCTCGTCGGGCGGCGCCATGTTGGGGTCGACCGGCTGCCCGGCGCGCCGTGCCATCTGCTTGGTGCGTGCCATTGTAAGTGAGGGATCCAGTTTGGTATGAAGGACCTGCAAAGTGAAAGCAGGGCGCGAGTCGTGAGTTGCGAGTTCAGGTTGGCAGCTGGAACTGGACAAGAGGATGTAAAGGGGAGAATCTGGAAATCAAAACTATGAAGCCGACAGATTTCCGTCCAATATATACTCAAAAGTAAGTTCCACGAGGCCGTGGCAGCCTTCGGGGTTGTGGGGCTGACGGCGCCTGGCCGTGTAAGTGTCAGGGGTAATCAGGCAGCCGCACCCCGCTTTCGGTCCTGGACACAAAACGGTGCCACTGCCGCCCTGTTCCGGTAGGCAATCCATGGGATATGAGTCAATGGCTTGGAAGCCATGGGATTGAGAATATTGACCTGCACGGCTGCCTTGAATTGGTGATGCATTGGTCAGTTTGGAGTCCGAGTTCGAAATCAGTAGGTAACTTTTCTAACACCCGAAGGCCACTGTCGATGATAGGACCCGCCGTTTCGTGTCTTTGATTTGCGCAGTGTGTTTGATTAACAGTGAACATCGCTGTTCCTAGTTCGTTTACATGCGCATAGTAACCTAAATACCGTCCGTTACCTAGGTAGGTAGGTAGGTACCATGGTTTGACTTTAATTTGTTGGCTAGCCTTGCAGCGTCATGGTTGCTCCCATTGTCTTTGTCAGCAGCAGCTGCACGAATTCAAACAGTGCTGTATTGTTCGCACAACGAAGCTCATTATCGAGGGCCTGTAAGAAGGTCCAGGTAGGCTAGGAATTCGAACTCGAAGATAGGGCCGAGGGCGACTAGATGTTCTGGCTCTGTGCGAGCTGCTCTCTTGATGCCCAGCATAAAAAGAGGGGGCCCAAAAGACAAAATCGAAATCCAATTTTTCCTAGGGTGAACTGAGTTATGGGCAGCAAAGGGTTAAACTGCGGCTGCCAATCCGTCTGAATATTCATGGAAGCTCAGCTTGCAATGATGGGTAGAGTCGAGATGATTGCTAGGTACGGAAGAGATGATTAGGTTAGTTTGGGAGAGGGGTGCCTGGATATATCAGACGCCTCCGCGCGTGCAGTGAGTTCCATCCGTCGCTGAGATCAAACTTGTACCGGTCAGCCTCCTCGTCCCAACTTCTTTCAACCTTTTACCCCTACCACCAACACCAATATCATCTTAAATCAGCTGCTTCAGTTCATCCATCAGCTACCTGGGGTCGCACAGACTGCTTCTCCAGAGAAATACCACCGATTAACGGTTCGTGTCCAGCGCTAGCTACTTCGCCACTTGCTGGTGTGAATACACTTCCCTTCTCTACCTTCCTTGGCGAGTTGGCATTGAGAAGTGATGGTTGCACAGGTGAAGATCCCCGACGGCTGAGAGCGAAGGAGACTTGCCATTAAATAGAGTATGGAAAGTGAATACCCAGTTGAGTACAGTTGCTGTGGACGGAGTTGCGAATAACTTCGTTTCGGACCTTGGAAGCTCCTGACAAAGTGGGCGTCAGACGAACTCTACAGCCAACTTTGTATGGGGCTTGACATCTTGTAACGAAAGTTAGTCAGACTCCCAGAGCCTGATTACCGTAGACTAGCACTGTCAAACGACGGCCTCTCGGTACCTATATTTACGACAAAAGAGCAAGAGCGATTGCCTGATACTGTTGGCTTGCAAGCTCTTTGAGATGCAAGCTGAATCACGGTCAACAACGCCAACAGGGTCAAAGGTGCCAAAGAAGGCCAATGAAACAAAGATAATGGTAGGGATTAATAACGAAGAAGGATTGTATTATTAGAGGAACCGCAGGGCCCTAGGGGCTCGGAATTAGAGTAGTGTGAGAGTCAACTCACAATCTTTCCTCTGACCTGTTTATTCTCATAGATATCACCTAGGATGATTTTAGGAATGAGCGCGTAACGCGTTGATGCGCGTGCCAAATATACGATGACGACGACGGCGACAGCGACGGTGGTGATGATGATGGTGGCGAGGGGAAGCAAGGAGGACATGGGAAGCCCCGAAATCAAGGGAGATACATGTAGATTGCGTGAGCTTAGCTATCTAGCGACTTGCTCCATCCTCTGGGGCGTTAATAGATATTTATTTGGGTAGGTAGGGTGCCCACAGTACTATCATCATCAACAACAACGCCACACTGGCGACGGCGACGACGAGGATGAAGACGAGGACGAGGACGAGGATGACGACAACGGCGGCGGCGACAGCGACGACAACAACGACAACGGATCTCTATCCTTCTCGGATATCTCGACTCTAACTAGAGTTTGACTTGGAAGGAATGGATAGACAAGAGGTCAGGAGAGAGGAAGTATTTCTAAGCCCGAGTCAACTGGGCATACCAGTCAAATACGTCCAGCAAAGAGGACACCTCTAATCATTCCCACATCTTCGTCGGGGATCTATCCAACAAAGTCAACGACGTGGTACTTTCGCAAGGCTTCCCAAGGAAGACACACCAAACCACTTCCACATCTTCGTGGGAGACCTGTCCAACGAAGTCAACGACGAGGTCCTTTCACAAGGCTCCTCGACCTTTAGCTCGGTTTCCAAGGCCCGCGTTATGTAGGATATGATGTTATAGTAGCGTTCGAGCCTTGATAATTAGAACCTCGGTCCTGGAAGGTAATATAAGCAAGGTTAGCCGAGTTCGAGCAGCGGCCAGCCTGGTTCGAATAGCGGTCTATAGAGGAAGGTTATATAAACGCTGATCTGATGTTGCCGGGGGTGGGGCTAGTCGCCGGGGTTGTTGCCGGGGGTGTATGTACCGCCTGGCGGGGCTCACGGGGCTGGCGGGGCTCGCGGGGTCGGCGAGAATGCTGGGATGAAATTCCGGGCGCGGGGGTGCTCGCCGAGCGCTTCTTTCATCTGATTTTTTTGCTGGTACCGACTGCTTAAGCTCTCGCCGGAGCTGTGATTTCATCTTAATAAATTGCTGGGATGAAACTCCGGCCGCGGTGATGCTTGCCGGGGCCGTCTTCCATCTGAAATCTCGCTGGTGCCGACTTATTAAGCTCTCGCCGGAGTTGTAATTCCATCTTTTTAGCTAGGATGAAGCCCTGCTCACAATGGTGCTTGCTAGCTTGGATTTCATCAACATTTAGCTGGTGTTAGGTAATTTTATTCTTGCTGATGTTCATTACTATCACTGTGAATGATCTCGCTTCATTTTCTTCAGTATAAAGAAATGGATATAAGTTGTGCGCTGGATTTACCACTAGGTAAGCACGCCTTCCTCACATCCTACCCCGACAAGAGGAACCTCTTTATGATGGTTTTGGGGCTCAGAGCACGAACTAGGCTAAACGCTGATTGAGATCAGTCCAGAGTTCGGAGCGCGGATGTGTACTTAATTTAGAATGGAAGAAAGTGCTGGACGTGACCAGGAAGAACTACAAACCGAATCTCAACAAGCCAAGCTCCGATTCAAACACCGACAAGGATTTCTTTTACACTAGGTACCCAAGTATATCTACCTATCCCAGTTCACATCAACAAACCCCCGCCGTCCACAATATCCCTCCCAACACCTGTGCTATAAACCCTTTATCCTCATACGCCTCATCAAAATGGCCCAGCGACGTATAAAACGACCTCCCCCCTTCAAACTCCTGACACCAAACCACAGGATTCCCCCTCCCCAAATCCCCCCCAGCCATCAACACCTGCATATTCTCCTTAATCCCCTCCGTCCCCCCCTTAAACCGATACCACTCATCCATCCACTCCCACTCTCCCTCCCCCTCCCCTTGTCCCCTCCCTTTCATCACCTCCCTCCAAACCCCCAGCGCCGCATGCCCCCCATCAACAACCCGCACCCTCTCTCTCGCCGGCTTAGGATGCCAATCAAACACCCCCCCAATCAGCCGGCCATACCACTCATCGCTCTCCATCGCCGCGCTAGCACAGTGGATGCCCACTACGCCTCCCCCGGAGCGGACAAATCCCTTGAGGGCAGCGAGCTGCGAGGCATTGAGGAATTCGCCGGAGCATTGGAGGAGGATGATGACGCGGAAGGGGGAGAGGAGGGCGGGTGTGAAGATTGTGGGGGTTTCGGATGCGAGGAGGGTGAAGGGGGGGTGGTTGTGAGGATGCGGGGTGGGATGGGGGCTTGTTGAGGGGGAGGAGACGGCGAGGTTCGAGATGGCGCGGATGGCGGCGGGGATGGACTCGTGGCGGTAGGCGGTTGTGCGGCTGAAGAGGAGGACTTGGAATGGCTCGGGAGGGGAGGTCATTGTCGTGGTTCAGGGGTGGGTTTGGAGGTGTGGTCGTGAGGGTTGCGGAAGGCGGGGAAGGTGAGCTGAACAAGGTGAGTGTGGGGTCATGGTGAGATCGGGAAGGAGGGAGGGGCAATTGGGGTTGGGGTTGGGGTTTTGGAGATTGATTGCAATCATTTGGATGCGCAAGCTTGGCATTCTTTTCAAAGTTTGACAAAACACCAGAGAATAAATCGCGACAATCGGACTTCAATTCATCGACCTCAATTTGTCATGCACATCTGCGGAATACCAACCCTTCGCCCACAAACGAGGGGCGCCTTGAACAAATTGCCCCAGCCAATTCGGACCTCATCAAGCTGTTGCCCAATTCAAGTCACAGCTGAGCTGGCGCCCTGAACACGCGGAGATGTTGACGGCCTATCAAGCCTCAGAGTCAGCTTGGTGTTGCACACCTGGGCAAACCCTAACCCGCAGGGCGAATCAGCTTGGAGTTGGGCTCATTTGGGCAGCGCCATAAATCTGAGTCATGGGCGTCGCTATCAACATATTCAACGAGCGGTGTGGGGAATAGCAGCAGACGGTAGGGTTCCTGGATGGCATCATTGGGCAAAGTGCAGGTCTGACGAGTGTTGGACGCCGTGGTGCGAGGCAGTTCCTCTGTGGCATTGTTCGTCTCGTCAATCCAGCTGAGAGTCTCGACTTTTTTTTTTCGTTCAAGTCTTTTCGTGGCATTGACCTCTCTCCCAAGGTGGTTGGGCACTGGTGTCTGAATTGGAGGATGAAACCGGCCGGTCAGCCCAAGTGCTCAGCAGACACAGGCACCACGTCTTGACTTGCATATTTCACATGCCCCTCATCCTTGGCTCCTTGCAGGTGTTCTGCGCGCTGATTGACGGATGCTTTTAGCCACAGGCCTGCTACGTGGCGGGCGCTGCCCAGCTCGGAGCAGGGCGACAATTGTTAGCAGCGGGAGCAGCGGCTGGGCATTTTGCGACTTTGCAATTCTGAGACGCAGCGTTGGGTCGCGGCGCCACGTGGGACACGAGGGCTCACCTGCCCTCGCGCTCCCTATTTTGCCTGTTTTGGCCGCGACGCCCATTGCAGCCCTGCCTTCACGACTGGCGGCCGGGACGGACACGGCCGCAGCGGGGCGGCATCCGATTGGGAACAACACCACGGCGTCATTGGCCCAAAAGTCCACGGGATTGGCATGGGCCGACATCGTTGGCAGCTCCGCGCTGGCAGTTGACGCCCAACCGACTCGATTGGCACCACAGCATTTTCCCCCCCACCGCCCCTGAATTCGACGAATATTAATTGTCGCCATCCGGCCCCTCACCTCCAGCCAAAGAGGAAAGAGACCCATCACCAGCACCGCTGCAAAAGAGCACATAAGCAAACGCAACACGAGAATGCCCATTCCCTGCGGCCTCAACGTCTACATCACGGTAGAAGCAGTCACCCTCCTCGGCCTCGCCTTCGTCGCCGCCACCTCCATCATCGCCAACGCCGCCATGGCCAAGAGGAAGAAGAGCGGCTCGGCCGTCCCCAAGCCCGTCATCCCCGGCCAAAGCCAGTCCCGGGCCGCCAATGCGACGGCTCAGAACGGCGAGCCCTCCACGCCGCCGGCCGTGATGAAGGAGTTTGACCCTCGCCCCGAGTCCTCGTGAGTCTCTCCTCTCTCCTCTCTCACCGCTTCCAGCCCGGAAAAAGGCAAAGCACGTGCTGACTGAAAACAGCCCCTATGGGAGCCCCCCCTGCACTGTGCCCTTCGCCAGTCCCCTCACAGTCCCCAACGACGTCCTGCTGAGGAGCCCCAAGCTGCATGCGGCCTTTGAGAACCAGCTGCCGGAGCTGCCAGAGATCACCGACGACATCGGCCACATCCTCGTGCACTACCTCCACACGGGCACCTACGAGTCCCTCAAGCCCAAGGAGGAGGACAAGCTGGCAAAGCAAATCTCGGAGCTGAGGACAGCCATCCGCGCCTATGCCACCGCCCGTGCCTACGACCTGCCCGACCTGGTGCGTCTGGCCGAGAAGAACATCAAGAAGTACGGTGACGGCCTGTCCTTGCCGCATCTGCTTGAGGTCACAAAGGAGGCCCACCCCACCCTGTCCGAGACCGACACATGGTTCCTCGGCTACCTCAGGGGGCGCATCAGGCCGCATGTCGAGGACCCCAAGGCACTCCTGACATCGAATCTGCTGGACCAAATCAGCAGCATCTTGTCCCCAAACCGGGTCCTTCTGCGGACCGTGCTCGAGATGTTCGTCGAGCGGATCCCCCCCCGTCCTGAGCCGGTGACTGTAGCAACCCCCCCAGCCACCCCAGCGAAACCGGCGGCGCTGAAGGCCAACCCAGTCACACCGAAGGATAGCCCGGCGAGTTCGAGGTCGGCTTCCACCCAGCCTCCCAACACCTCCTCCACATCAGTCTTGCAGATGCGGACGAGGGCCGTGCCTAGAGATGATCTCTCGCCTCTGAGAAAGAAGGCAGTGCCATGGCCCTCGGCTGACGACTCAGCGCTTGCATCGTGGGGCAAGGAGACTACACCCGAGCCGGTGAAGGAAGTTGTGCAGGAAGCCCCCGTTGAGGTTCTTCCTCAGCCAACACCAGCAGCCGAGCCCACCCCGGCGATCGAGGATCAGATCAAGGCTGCCATCGAGACTGAGATCAAGCAGGTTCCGGCAACTCTCGACAGCCCCTTCCGCCCCAGCACTCCCGGGAGCCCCTTCCGTCCAAGCACCCCGGTCCGCAAGAGGGATCGACGGGACTCTGCCATGGTGATCCCCATGACGCCCGCAGTTGAAATCCTGCCCGTCAAGGAGGTCGACCCCGTGGCCGATCCCTTCCTCAAGCCGCGGTCGTTTCCGCCCGTCCTCAGACAAGCCGACTCCGGCTTCTGGGACTCTCCCTCTGAGCACGAGCAGATGCTCAAGGAGTCGACTCAATCCATCGTCGAGATCGAGCCCGATTATCACATGGTCAAGCCCATGACGCCTGAGCCGATCCACGTGCATGAGCTTGAGGCCGTCCCTGAGCTCCACGACGAGGTGGTTAAGGGCATCGACACCCGCGACTTCGTCCCCGAGCCCCTTGTGGCTAAGAAGGAGGAGCCGTCCCAGATTCTAATCATCTCGGAGCCTGAGCTCCCCTTGGCGCCCGTGGTCTCCTCCAAAGACCCCCTGGAGTCGTTCCCCGAGACCGAGCCCGAATTCGACCAGGTCTCGGAGCTACTGTCCGAGCTCGAGAACGAGGCCCAGAACCAGCCCTCGCACCAGCTGCCGGTCGTCGACCCCAAGGGCCTTGACAGAATTTCCGAGGAGGACCTCCAGCAACAGGAGTCAGAGCCCAAGGTGGAGGAGCAGCCTCAGCCCGAGGCAGACAAGGTAGAGCCGCCGCGCGATGGTGCCGAGAACAAAGCAGGGCTAACCGTCCAGGAGGTAGCCCAAGACCCATCCGTGGATGCCACTCGTGCGCAGGAAGAGCCAGAGCCCGAAGCCCCGGCGACACACTCCGGTGCTATTTCCGACAGTGCTGACGCCCCTGGGCCCGCTGAGGCCACGCCGGCTGAGCCCGTCAGCGAGCCGAGCACGAAGCCCGTTACGGCCCTCGACCTCGAAGCGCAGCCGGAGCACCTCCCCGCCGCGGACACCGACAAGAAAACCGTCGAGGTTGCGGCTGATCCTGCGCCACTCAAGAGCACTGTCATTCAGCAGACCATCAGCGCCGCTACCCCCGAGAGGCAGAGAAGCTGGCGTAAGCGCTTCCTGAGGGTCCCCGTGCTCTTCCGACAGAGTATGTGACTCCCCAGCGCCTCTCCAAGAGCGCCGCCACCAGAAGTCGCATCGACGGTGGTGGTAGGGGGTGTTGGCTCGACGATAACAACGACGACGACTTCAATCTGCGCAATGTGCAGTGCCGCCAACGGCAACAACAACAACCAAATGCAAGAACCGTGTACTATCTCCTTTGTCGATCATGAAACGAGTCACGAGTCTCCTTGCAAGCATCACCAACTTTCGGTTACAACGGGTCATAAGGGTCATCAACAATCATCGGTTTCAGTTTCGGCTTCGGTTTCGGGTCAGCAGCATCACTTCAAGCAACAACAACAACTTCGTCTTTCCGCCCCCTCTTCTCCTTCGAGCCAGGGCCACTTTTCAAACTCCTCCCTCGGTCTGGGATCGCTGGGAGTCGCTGTGGCCTTGGCGTTCGCTTCGGGGTCGTGGTCCTCATCGCCGTGCAATACTTTTTGCTGCGACTGCGATATGGATCCCGGCTCGGACTGGTTGCTTCTTGGGAGCCTGGCATACCAGTGCTACTTTTTCTATTCGGCCGCAAGGCACGGTATTGGTATGGGCATGGGGGAGATTCCGTAGACACACAACACATTGGCATTGGGAGGTGTATTGGTATTTGGTAGGACGGATATGGGTACTAAGATTGTGCATTAGATGGATATATCATGGATGGAACGGGATAGCATAGCGCGGGGTTTGGATAATATATGGAGTATTCTTTTGGGAATCCAGTATTCGCTGTTGATTTGCATGTGCATGTGAACGTCACGGTAAAGTGGGCTGCAGTAGTAACGTTTCAACTACTACTGCTGCGAGTATCTCCTGAACTCTGTTTGGCGCCAAAGAGCCAGATTCCTGAAACTTGAAAGGTAAACAGCCAACCGCCAATAATCCAGAAAGGTAGCTTGCGCTGTGACCATGTTGTGTACGAGAAACTCCGCCAACGCCAACCCCGAATCTCCTCATCCCAGCATTGGTATCATCTCAACTTGACCCTGAACTCCATCCGTAACTCCGCAAGCCAGCCCCGCCCAAGATATACGAAGAAACTCCCCAGACGTAATAATAAACACCACCCACCCACCCTGTACTATATGTACTTGTAATCAACTCAGAGTGCTAGGCAGGTAATCACCCCCTCGGAGTCGAAAGCGGAGACCAGTCCCCATCGCAGCACCCCCTCTCCGAACTATCCGTCGTAGACTCGGACTTCCTCTCCTTCCTAATACCACCACCGTGACCACCAATACTACCGCCGCCGCCACCGCCAGCGGTAGCGGTATAAACCCTCTCCGGCGGGCACGGGAAATTCAACGTCCCGCTCTCCATCTCGATGTACGCCGAGTCTTCGAACGATACTTCCGACGTTGACAGCGCGACGCCCACTCCCCCACCGATACTCCCCCTGCTCCCTCCATGAGAGTGCGAGTGCGAGTGCATACTAATACCGCCACCACTTCCCTTACTCCGCGAATGGGAATGATATTGGTATCCCGAGTCTGAATGCTGGTGGCTTTGTTGGCCTCTGGTCCCGGGGCGGGTCGCGTTGGAGCTGCTGCCTGGGGCGCCGGATGAGGAGTGCGTGGCGTGGGTGGTTTCGGTGTCTTTTCCTTGGATGTGCAGGAAGAAGCGCGGGAAGGAGGGCATGCAGCCTACGAGGATGGTGCCGCAGTATTCGATCATTCTAGGGGGTTGGGTGTTAGGGAGGTGGGGGATGGGATGGGATGGGGGAGGGGGAGGAGGGAGACGTACGTCCAGATGCCGACTTTGGTGATGAGCCAGGTTAGATCGGGGTCGGTGAGCAGTGGGACTCGAAAGACCACGCCCGCGATGGCAA
>Ga0247780_1001676_pt1 | contig 11200 bp, 14 predicted proteins | sample UWRJL079202R5_FD_179927 | JGI IMG/M metagenome (GOLD analysis project Ga0247780, IMG submission 179927) | Plant litter microbial communities from Arlington Agricultural Research Station in Wisconsin, United States - UWRJ-L079-202R-5 | ecosystem: Environmental > Terrestrial > Plant litter >... | reverse complement strand
GGGGGGGGGGGGAATTCGCTGGCCGCGGGGATGGTGGAGGTGGTTGGGCTGGGAAGGGGGACGATGGAGATGGAGTAGGAGGAGGCGGGAGTGCTTGAGGTGCGGAATGTGGTTGGGAATGAGATTGGCAGGTTGGGAGCGCCGGTGATGGTTTTGGGGGCGGTGGTTGTGGTAGAGGTGGCGGTTGATGTTGTTGATGATGACCCGGATGTTGTCGATGGAGGGATGGGCGTGCCGGGGTTCTCAATCGGGATGATTCCAGGAGGCGGAGGCGGAGGCGGAGGCGGAGGTGTAGGTGGAGGTGAGCTTGAGGTCGAGATGGTCTCTGATGTCGAGGTCGCCGATGACACCTCGCTTGGTGATGTCTCGGGTGCTTCTGGGACGGGCTCGCCGGTGGGGAGAATTGCATCCACCGGACCCGGCCTCAGTCCCGGAGGCAGCGGAAGTCTCGTCGGTCTTCCCGGCGGTACCTTCGGGGCCTCAGGCTTGTCTTCAACATCGGATTCGCTGCCGCTTTCCACTCCGTTGTCATCGTCCCGCGCGAGCAGTGCAAGCGCCTCTTCACTGTAGATTTCCCTCCGCCTGAGATGCCTTCCTCTGTGACGAAACATCGCACCAAAAAATGGGGGGGAAACCCCTAGCTGCTGAACTCAGTCCAGTGTGACGAAATCTGAAGAAAACGCAAGTGGCGGACCTGCCGAATGACTCGAACAAAAAGAAGTTCAATTGATCATCACAGCACCTGGCTGTCGACGTCAGACCAAGAAGAAAAAAATGAGGTAGGGAAATAATGACGAGCTCGCAGCTCTCAGAACAAAATAATTCCATGGCACGACCCCGACGGAAGCTCATCTGATTCCAGGGGGCCGGGTCGGCCGTGCGACTGTTTCAAAGCGTGGCAGCTCTCGAGCCTTGACCCCTGTGGCACATCCTGATGCGACTGTGGCGACACCCTGGCACCGAAACGGTGTTTCGGCTATTTTCCCCGGACAGATGGCGGGACAGGCGGGAGTGCGCTGATCGTTTCATCTGCCAGGTTACGAGTCTTGGCGCACCACCTCAGCTGCCGCTGCGCCGTTTGAGTTTGCTGCAATTGTGACCACTCGCCCTCAGCCACATGTCGGAGCGGTGCCGAGGAATCGAGTGCGCAAACAGTTTGGAATGACGAGACGCAAAATAGGTATATGGAAAGAAATGGGGAGCTGGGTAGAAATGTTGTTTGTTTCCTTTGGTCTAACCAACTAACGCTCTAGTGAAAGATGATCTTTTAGTACTGCAATAAAACAGGGGGTGTGGATAGGGGTGTGGGGGTCAAGAAATAAGTGTTTAACCGTCTAATTGAGTTGTTAAAGGGGAGGTGTAATACCGACAGCCGAATAGGGAGTGAGTTAGCTAGTACAACCCCTACACATTCCATCGGTTCGAACGAGAATCGTATGTTGGAAAAGCGAGAATTGGGAAGTTCGCATCCCCTTGAATGTGTCGCAATAAAAATGCGGCGGAGATGGTGGAGGCGGGAGATTCTCGCATTGAGAATCGCCTGAGCATTTGCCAGTAGGAGGAGCTGAACCAACTCAGGGGCAAAGCAAACACCGCATCTAGGGGGCGTATCATGACTTCTAGTTGAAGCACCAGGCCGAGCGACCTGTCCTTTCCCGCACTGCCTGGCGTCGGCGTGCCAATGCATCTCGCCGGGTAGCAGCGTAGCGAACTGGTTGCCGAGGACCCCATGTTCGCCGGGACCGCCAAGGGGCTAGCATTACATTCAGTCGCGAGCACCGCTTTTGCAGCTACCTATGTAACCGAGCATCTGATAATTTAGCACTATATCATCTATTCCCTGTTTCCATAGGGTCATCATCCCCTTCAGATCCACTCGAGTCTGAACTGTAGGCCTCGCTCTCACTGGCGAGTTGATGCTGGTTGTGTCTGTCATGCCACCTGAGGATTGCAAGAATGTGGCAGAGGGCACCCCATCTCCCCTCACGCGACTGGAGGTTGAAAAGTTTTGTACTTTGCATCTGTACGAAAGCATCCTTTCCGTGGTTGGCGAAAGCCTTCTGGGAATCGATATCTGTGGTGTCGAGATAGTCTAGGTAGTCGCGGCCGAATGCGAAGCGAATGAAGCGGACAAAAGTACTAGTCGCTGCAACGACGAATATCTTGACTATGTGGGCGTGTACGTTAACGGTCATCTATGATGCGGTGCAAGCAGCGGGACGTACTGGTCTTGATACAAATCCTGGTCTGCCTTCCATGTGATCACCGCCTCGCCGAGGTACTGGGCCAGGTTTTCGTTTGAAGTCAGGGGGATGTAATTACCTGCTTTGTCGAAGCTTCCATGCGCAAATGCCCGTTTTGCCTCAATCAAGGCTATGCAGGGGTGGTGCATCTCCCAACCAAGATGTCGTCGACGCATTTAGCAAATCCCGCCATCATCCTCGGCAGTCACAAGAACTGACCCGGCAATGATAGCCTTTGAAGTCCTGTGCCCAACTCGTGCCCGCACCTCCAGTCCTCCCTGGCTTTCGGCAGAAGGCTGCAGAAGGCAAACACTCAGTGTGTACTGCAGAAACCGAGTAACAAGATGAACGGTTACTTCCTCGGGCTTCGTGCGCCGCCCTTCATGCTCGTCCTTGCCAACATCGTTCATATCCGCCTCAAACTCCGAGGAAGAAAGCATAACTGGCGAGGAGCCATCAATCTCCATCGCAGAGTTCCTGTAGCCTTCGTGTAGGACCGGCCTCCTGTCTCGTTGGGGGTGCTGTCTTATCTGGCCTGTCGGCTCTAACGCGGCTGCCTGTGCAAGTGCAGCCCAAAAAGAACCAAACGGCAACCTCATAAGCTCACATTCGGAAATTTGGTAGATATTCTTGCCGGGTTCTTCAATAAGGTCCGAGGTGGAAGAATCGAGCTTCTGGGAGCACTGGCTTTCTTCAATGCACAGTGGACATTCTTCGTTGTGGGTTTGCTTAAGAATTGGCAGGAAGGCAGTGTCGGTGTCTGTGATGAGTAGTCGATATGCGATCAGATGACGGACTGTCCATTCGCTAGCTGGCCGAATTTGTTCCTTCTCGTTGAGCTGCAGCACAACTTCTATGCCGCCGTGCTCCTTAGATCTCACCCGAAGGTCTTGAGCAGTTTGGGCAGTAAACTCCATCCTCAAAAGAAGTGACGATCTTCAGAATGTAGGTTGACTCTGCAGCAACTGCCCTACTCCAGCGATGCACGGCCGAGTCCAAGAGCTCAACGATCGAAACCCTCTTCAAACGCCACGGCATCCACCGCGTCAGGTTAGCCCATCTTGATGTCTCTGCCCATCCCTGCTAATTAAGCCATCTCTTCAACTCCGAGCTGCCCTTCCACTTCGGTCAACGGTGTGTGACCACCTTACGCGCCGACGGCGTCTTCTCAACCTCCTCCTCCGGCTTGGATCCACCTACATTTGTCTACCTGGATCTCAGGGCACTGGAATCGCGCCGCAATTGTCGGTTGTTTCTCTGCTTTCGGGGAAAACGAGTCTCCCTGTCAATCGTCTAGGACAGAAGCAACAACGCCGTCTTCGACCAACGAATGCGGTAGAGGACCCGTATATCGCAGCTGTTTTGATCGCCATGGCTCAATCACGCTGACAGCGAACTACACTCGCGGGGGTCGTCGAGCATGCGACTCCGGTGAAAGTTGAATCTTCCGGTCAGGAGGAGACCAAGAACCCTGGGGAGGTCTCACGGAGCCCGATGGTATGCCCCTTGGAGGTTTCCCATGTCGTCTGATAATGATGATTGGCAGGGAACAAAGGTTCATCTATTAGCTCTCCATACAACAACAAACAAATTAAGCCTCTATTTATATACGGCCCGTGTCTCCGACGCCTTTCTTGACCGGCTTGACAATCCATCTCGGTCGTTTGGCGGCGGCTCAGTGCGCATATCCCACCAGCGAATTCCATTCAAGCCAGAAGCAAGTTGGATAGAGGCAATGAGCGCTGTGATCATTGCGGCGCGTGGCGACACCGCAGCTGAGGGTGTAACGCATCCGACGCCGCCCATGCACGCCGGAGTATGATGTTTTCCGCTCAGATCAATATCATTGCTCCAGAGCGTCTTCCTCCTAGCATTGTCCTTGACCCGATTCTTGTACAGTTATTAGCTAGAGCTAAGTATTATAATTACAATACGAGAAAGAGATAAATATTTAAAGACATAATTGAAATAAAATAAAAAATTACCAAGGTATTGATAAATGAGACGGTGTGTTGGCCAATGAGGAAGGGCAAGAGGCGGAGATCAATTTTTCGACTGCCCGACTTCAATCGAACTCTCCTGGGGTTGTAGCGGCGGGACGGAAGGTGGCGCGGTAAGCAAACAGTTGGCCCAACTGAAACCGGACTCACCAAGGCAAGCGCCAACGGCAGAATGCTGAAAAGAGGCGAGGTCATCGATGGCTCTGGACGGCCGCAGCTTCCCCACCAACCAAACTTGGAGCACCACCTTCCGTTCTACATAATCCCCGCATTGCCAACTTCAACTCGAAGGGCCCTTTTTGAATTGTAGCTCACCATCACCCATCATGCCGCTCATCATCTCAAAAGACGAAGCGCGCACGATGAACGCGCAGGAAGGCAGCCGCTTCTTTTCGATTCCAATTGAGCTACGCCATGCCATTTACTCGAACGCCTTTCAATTCGCAGAGCGACACCTTCGGTGCGTCACAGAGAAGGACGGATCCCGTTGCTTCCGACTCACGCCGTGCACCGAGCCGGTGATGCCATCGGCGGACGCGGCAACAAATGGATGGGAACGCAACCCTAGCAATGAGTGGCAAGACCCCATCTTCCAGCGAAGGCTTGCGTCGAGCTGGGGTCCGCACTGGGCATGCGAAGAACTGGCGCTCAACCTTTGGTACATTGACCAACAGAGAGAAGAGAATGCGCGCAACCTCTGTTCTGCATTGAGGGTTTGCAAAAAGATGTTAGTTATTTCGATCCCGCCCACCTATAAGTCCTGCGTGCTCAAAGCTTCTCGTTCAGCTATCTCGATATTATCACGGTTGCGGCACCAGCGACGAGGTTCCACGTCACGGACCTTCGAACACTTGCAGCCATGCTGAACGGGGGGTTCGTTACTGCCCCATTTAGCTTCGAGGTTTCCATCTGCCCGCGAATCGACAAACTATCGCTCATGCTAAACGCACCGTTGGCACTCTTTCATGCTGTCGAAGACTTCTCCATTTCCCGGGACGACCAAGTCGAAAACCCCCGGAACGATGAAGCCGAGATTTGGGCTTGCCTACTACCCTCACGCCTGTTCAGCCAGCTACCGCAGATTCGCAGACTCGGCATTTGGCTGGACCTCACAACAACCAACATGAAGGCTCGTTGGGGGGTGGTCAACGAGCGAGCGTTCCTCGCTCCTGTACAGGCCCTGAAAACAAGCAACCCCGAACTCGAGCTGACTTGCGCCCTTCCAAAACTGCACCCTCGATTGGAAAACGTGGAAAGACACTACTTGCCAGACTTTGGAGATGGGGACCAGGGGTGGCCTGCGTCTCGCCTTGGGATACATCGCTTCGTACGCGAGCGGTTCCGCGCTGAGGTGAAATCGAACGAGCTGGAAACCACATATGTCAACGATTTTCCCGAGCTTGTGGACAGTATGTACTTCGAACACAAGTCCATGGCGGACAAGGAGGAGATGGAGAGGCGCATGTTCGGCTCGGGCTTATGGATACATCAAGGGGACGGATTCCCGCGCTTTCTGCCCTGGCCGCAAAACAATCGACCTCGTTCCGGGCGTGTGGGGTTATCTGATTATTATTAGTAGACGTGAGTGAGGCACAACGATTCATTCGCGTTCGTCAATCTATATCCTCACTCCCTACAGTTCCAGCACCTTACTGCCCGTCTGTTATCACCGCCTACACCCTGGTTTCTGATGCCGGTGTTATTGGTAAGTCTGCACTGAACTTCTAATGCGAGAAACACAAGAGCTGTGAACATCACCTCAGCACCTATCTTGGTACCTAAGTTACCTTATACTGTCTGGAGCATTCCATCCGTGTCAACCCAAAACCCCTTCGTGAACAAATACATGCAGACAGCGAGGACACTGACAGAATCTGCGTTGTGGATATTGTGCAGCTTGCCAACACAATCCCAGCCGTAGCAACCACCGGATCCGGCCCTTCCATCGTCGATGGACAAACCGCCAAGATTAGTATGCGTTAGCTCGTGGATAAGGAGCCCCCCCATGGATTCCTTTAGGACGTCGAAGGGCTTGGTGTTGGATGGTAGACTTGCAATGTATCCTGGCTCTCGGACCCTTGCGATCGACGAATCATCAATGCCATAGAAGACGTCCTTGTTCTTTGCGTCCTTGATTGCCTCGAGATACCAGAGGCAGATGTTCATCGTGTTTTCTTTGCCCGGCTGTGCAGCACTGAACGGCTGGACACTCGGCTGTGCGCTTACCCTGCCCCCGTTGTCCCAGTTGTTGTATTCAGGGAGGTATTTGGCCCAATCGATTATATTGGAGGATGTGGTGATGGCGACGGCGATAGAGGTGCCCGGGTCAGGTGTCTTTTTGTTAAAGCACGGTTCCATCGCGAGCCTCACTTCGTTTTCTGCCTTGACGGTCTCGGTGTGTATATTTCTCAGCGTTCCAACACGAGGGCCGGGCCCCCAGTTAGATCTGTCACAATAGATGCGCTACAAGCGACTGAAGTCAGCTTCGAGTTGGGAGTAAGGTAGGTGTCCACCGTGACACCAGTCATCCGCGGAAGCACGGTCGCCCCAGGGGAATCACTCACCACGTCCTCGTTCGTCAGACCGCCAATAGTGTCAAGTTCACCAGTTTCCTCCTTGTCATATTTGGCCACGTTCCTGAAGTAGACTTATATCCAGCTTGGTCAGCGGCGAAGTGAACGAAACGGGACACAGACTCACACTTAGCCGTCTCGATGTTCTCCTGGAAGTTTGGGCCGTCGCTCGGGCCAAGGACGTGATTGACCATGCTCTGGACCCTTGGGTTTTGAAGATCTCTTTCGAGGACATCGGCGGCGATCCCAGATATCTTGACTGCCTCTTGGAACGATGCTATCAGCGCCTTTTCCAACACAACATCGTCGTCTGTAAAGCGCGCCACCCAGGGCCTGTCAGCAAACTGTGGGTACTCGAGGGAGGGAAGGAGGCCAACGCACTGCACACTGAATCGAGAATCCATTTAGAGGCCATGGAAGCCCCTAGGAGGGAAAGAAGGATGTATGGGTGGAACATGGTGGGATGGGACAACGTGGCAGGTAAAGTGAAGTAGGAAGTAGGTAAAACAGATGGGGTAGCGATGGCAGAGTCGGTGCTTGATTCAAGCAGGAGACGACTTCAACCCCAGCGACGAGTATTCCCCATGACTTGTCCCCTTTTATGTGTTCTGGACCGTTCATGATGATTTCTATGGTAATAGATACCCCAAGCACCTGATAAACGCCAGCCCCGAAAAATACGAGCCATCAGTAAACTTGACCCCCATCCCGCAACTAACCCAGGCGAAGTCACCAAAGTTGTGTTTCGTGGCCTCGTCGAGGGTTGACGTTGAAAATGTTTGCTCGCAACGCAGGGCGCAGCTGAGAGTCAAGATAGTCCCCATTGAAACCCTAACCGCATGGAGGCCCTTTAAGAGACCTCTTTGACCTCGGTGTGGACATTGTTGGCCTCGATGTGGCCCGTTTCAGTGTTTCAAACAAATTGTGCGATGAATGTGTGCCCCGTCGGCATCATTCGGTAAATACAAACAGTCCGGCTGGCCCCTAGTGTGGCGCATGACAGCAGCTCGACCAACACTTGAATCCTTCCCAGTTGTTGGTGAGGACGAAATCGGAATACAATCCAACCCACCATCTCTGGCGGAGACAAGGCAAAAGGCGTTGGCGTTCCCGACGGCCTGGGCCAAGAGACAAACAATGGCTACTGCGAAGGCCCAGTTTATATTACAGGGTGCGGCACAGGCGGCTATGGCGGGTAGGGCGCTTGTTGGTTGCATTTGACTCACTCAGTTGTCAGCGGTCTCGATCCATACTAGACTTTAGCCTAAGCCCCCCGAGCAGTGATCATACAAGTCCAGCCAATAGGAGCGTTCTGGTACCATACCTAGGAGACTGTAAACGCTAGAACCTGTGTTCCAACAGCTGTCCTGCGCCTCTAGTTCTTCCCTGGATTGCGGGTGATGTTTGCCTTCACAGATGTTGCATCCGGCGGCTGTCGACCTTGGCAGCCCCCTGTTGGCCCATTTCCATCCCCGTTTCGTTGATGCGTCCATCTAAGGCTGACTCAAGTGAACACAACCTTAATCTACGTGCAACCCCTCGACAAGTCCCTACACGACGGGGGGCTTTCATCAGTTGGGGCTTTTGGGCCTCGTTGGGGGCCGACAACACAAACATCGGTCAGCTCCTGTCGACCATGGCCCAAGGCTGAATGAATGAGTGATACGGGCTGTGAGCATTGTCCGGTCCCCGGGCAGTTGAGTTGTGAATGATTCAAGGTGTAGGTTTGACCAACAACTGATGTCAAAGGCTTACAAGGGCTGGCCGTCGAGATCAACTGCTGTATTAAAGAGTGACAGTTGCCCATCTGTCTCCGTGTAATAAGCCGGATCTGTATCTATTGGCAACAACAATCTTACTTGAACTTATCCTTCTATTCTCACCTTTCAAATGAAGTTGTGGTATCCTTTGTCTCTCGTGGCAACCTTCGCCGCTGCTGTCTATGCCGCGGACTTAGACCTCGGGGACATCACTCAATATGCGCCGAAACTGGTGAGGATATTTTTCTTTCCCAACCCTGACCCACTCCAACAAGCCTGATTGTCTCTAACTACGAACTCTAGACTGCATTACCAGATGGCATCCAAGCCGATTCAATCTGGGTTGGTCCAGCCGACGGAGGCGGGTTTCACATCGTCCTCGGGCAAGACATCAGAGCAAAAGTCGACGGCGTGCTCCAAGCCTGCGGCGAGCCCAACGACAAATGCTACCACGACGTCCTCAACGCCCTTGAAGATGGTGTCGTGCGAACCGATCATAACCTCGAGAGACGCCAATTAGTGGCCGCTCTTGCCGTCGTCGCCGAGTTCTTCACGTTGGACACTCTCGTGGCAGCTGTCGGGATCATTCATACGGTTCAGTTTGCTGTGCTGAAGCAGATGGGCTTTCCGTTTGGGATGTTCTTCCCGGAGGCTCAGGCAAAACCTGCTGGGAACCTTCCGCAGGGCGCTGTTACTGTTTCGGCGGGGGGCACGGCTGTGGTTACCATCACGCAAGCGCCTAGTGCGGAGCCAACTTTGGAAGGGTGGGTTGCTTTTTCTTCTCTTTCTCTTTCTCTTTCTTTTTCTTTCTTTCTTTTCCGGTCGTGTTGTTAGAGTGTGGCAATCGCTAACGGATTGAAGGTCTGTCACGCCAATCGTAACAGCTGTGACTACCGCCGTTGATGGCTTCCAGACTGGCGACCTTGCGGGGGTTCTCGACAAGGACCTGGCTGGCCGCCTGGGCGAGTACATGCAGCGCTCCAAGGCATGCAAAGCCGGCGATGACTTTGACAAGCAACATCCCTCGCCCGCGAGGAAACGAGCCGGTGGCACATACGGCCAGGCACTCTGTGCATCGGAGGCTGTCATTGGCGGTATTCAGGCCGGCGGCATCTGGAACGATTTTCTTCTTCTCGACCCGAAAGGGGTTCAGTTCAAGTTTTCGGAAGCGTCTGGCACTGCATCGGCAGCTGCAAGTCAGTTTTCCGAGTTTGCTGGCGCCTACAGGCCCCTGATGGGCGTGACGCCCGAGCGTGCCGATCAGCTGAGCTCGTACATCTTTGCGTTGGCTGTCGATGCAGTTGTCCAGGAACTTCCCCTGGGCGAGAAAAACCGCATCCAGGCCACCATGGTCACGACCAGTGCTAGCAGTCCTACTGGCACAGGCTGTCCAGACAAGAAGTCGGTACGTTGGTTCCAAACCCCAGAGAAAACAATATCCAAGTGAAGAAGCTGACAGGCACCCTGCTAGATTGTCTGCGGCATACCCACCAACCAAGACTGCAACATCAAAATTGCGGGAGAGGGGGATAAGAAAACGGTCGTATGCGAAGATGTGAGTTGGCCCATCCAATACCCCCGACTTACACGCACTAACCGCCCCTTTCACCACAGGGAAAGTGGAAAGACTGCCCATGCACAGGACCAGCACTCCTTTCCATTGAAATGACGCCCCCAGAACGGCAAAAGACACTCATGCTCTTCACCCAGCTTTTCAAGAACGTCGCTCCACCAGCCCCACCAGCAACGCCAGAAACCTTGCCAACCTGTCCCAACGTCGTCACCGCCATCCCTGCAGAAGTCTTCAGCTCTCGGAAAACCGCCAACATGAATATCCACAACCACTTTTGTCAAGGCTGGCGCAAGGAGGCCAAACAATCCATGACGGTGGATTCGAAAGGCGCAAACCTGCTTCCAGAACCCCAACTCAAGGCCGTCTCATCATCCCGGATAAAACGCACCCCGCCGCCCAACGCCGGCAGCTACTCGGAGTTCCGCTTCGATCTCAGTTTCACCCCTTCCGACCGGGGCGGCGCGTGCAGCATGGATTGCAACGCGGCATATGCCCAGTTCGCAAGCACTTGTGCGGCCAGTTCTCGTGAGTCTGTCCCTTCATCCCGGTCACCCAAAAGAAAAAGACCCCCCCAACAATGAAAATAGAATAGCTAACCTCTTCGCCAGCCGGCATCTACATGTACGAAAAAGGCTCCTACGACGTCGGCTGCGGCACATTCACCTACCAAATCGTCCAACCCGCCTCGCTCGAAGCCTACCCGCCCATCTGCTACAAGCGCGCTCAACTGCCCCCCGTCAACGGAACCCTACAAGAAGGCATCGTCAAATCCTGGGCACAGTCCCTTCCCTGCCTAGATGCCAGGAAAACCCTGATCAAGAAGGGGGATCAAAGCACATTCGTGCAGAAGATGATTGGGGACTATACGACTAAGACGCTGGTGTGGATTCAGTACAATGTCTGGTGGAGGGAGGGGTGTGTTTTGGAGAAGAATGGGCCGAGCGAGTCAACGTATTTGCTTCCGATTGGGGAGGGGGAGGGGAAGCCGTGGTGTTCGTCAATTTTTGGGGGGTTGGCTAATCAGTGTGCTGCAGAGGATGAGAAGGTGGGG
>Ga0247780_1001674_pt1 | contig 11240 bp, 15 predicted proteins | sample UWRJL079202R5_FD_179927 | JGI IMG/M metagenome (GOLD analysis project Ga0247780, IMG submission 179927) | Plant litter microbial communities from Arlington Agricultural Research Station in Wisconsin, United States - UWRJ-L079-202R-5 | ecosystem: Environmental > Terrestrial > Plant litter >... | reverse complement strand
CAGCATTATAAACGTTAGCTCAACAAGGGGCCCACTGTTAGTGTTTCCATAAATTTCCACACCAAGCCGCAATCAGCAACACCCTTGAGAAGCTAACGTTTATAATGCCGGCAGAGGTGTATTCTTAGCATGCACGCTTACACAGTAGAGGGTTTGCTTGGCTTGCTTGGGCTTGACTTGCTTGGCTCGATCAGAGCGCTGCTCTCCGAGGTATCTGTGACACTCCGATCTTGCATCCTCTGTTGCTAGTAAACTAGGGCTTGAATATTGGTGCACCAAATACCGTTTGGTGTGTAATTGGCAGGAGAATCCCGATTATGGCTTCGTTTCCGTTTTGGCCCAGCTTTCATGGTGATGAAAAGGTTTGAATGTACGACCGTGGTTTTGTCGACCCCTGTCTTTGCCTGCAGCGCAGCGTAGATTGCAGCACGACGTAGATTGCAGTATGGTGCCGATTGCCACACAGCGTAGATTACAGCACGCGTTTCGTTTCTAGTGTACGCAAATACGTTTGTTTTACTTCCTAACAAACGCGGTGGCTCCCTAATAACATCTACACGCTACTGCCCCAAGATGGATATGGAAGAGCTCGCCAAGAAGCTTGCGGAAGCTAAGTTTCACGCTAAAGGTAAGTCGTTGTAAAAAGCTATCGCTGATTGCTAATAACGTCCCCGTAAGAAGCTGAGAAGGCCGCCAATGCTGAGAAGCGACTCCGTGAAGAAGCCGAGAACACCGCCAATGCTGAGAAGCGACTCCGTGAAGAAGCCGAGAAGCGACTCCGTGAAGAATCCAAAAAGACTGCCAATGCTAAGAAGCGCCGTGAAGAAGCTGAGAACGCCGCCAATACTGAGAAGCGACTCCGTGAAGAAGCTGAGAACGCCGCCAATACTGAGAAGCGACTCCGTGAAGAAGCCGAGAACACCGCCAATACTGAGAAGCGACTCCGTGAAGAAGCCAAGAACACCGCCAATGCTGAGAAGCGACTCCGTGAAGAAGTCGAGAGCACGACGCGCAGCACCACCCTCGTTAAGTACCTCCACCTCTGCCACAACTACCTGTCGGCGCAATTCAGGGTCCAGACCAACCGACGGTACACGACGCAGGGTAAATGGACAAACCCAGCGGGCATGCGCTGTCCCCGCCGCCTTGCGCCCTGGGACGGCTTCCTTGACGAGCAGCGGGCCGCGCTTGGCAAGGTTGTCGCTTTCCTCCCCGAAACCATGCAGCTGTTCGAATCACAACATCTTATCGAGGGGACCGGCCGCCGCCTGGCCGACACTTCGCCCATCGGCAGCGAACGGGACCTCGAGCTCTTTCACCACACCGCCGTCGAACAGCCTGTGCGGCTCATCACCGACAAGCTCCTGCGTGTCCAACACGACTCCAACTCGCCATTTGCGGCTGTTGGGGACGGCGTCTTGTTTGAGAACCATATGAATGTTCTTAACCCCGATGCCCCGCCTTCCACAAGCGTGGCCCCGTTAACACCGCCACCGCCTGCCCGCAGCAGGAATAAGAAGATTGCGATCCGTCCCGACCAGATCTGCGTGTACCAGTCCTCCCACGGCAAACGAACACTTGCTTACCTGCTCGAATACAAGGCGCCCCCCATGTGCGCGAGGGGATTAAGGCCCTAGACATGCTAGACGAGGTGATTAACTGCGTGGCGATACCGACCGACGACGAAGGCCGCTTCCGCTACTATGCCCGGAGGCTCACTGCCGCTGCCACCACCCAAGCCTACTGCTACATGATCCAGGCGGGGCTTGAAATGGGGCTTGTGTCGACTGGCGAGGTTATTATCTTCCTTAAGATCGACTGGACCGATCCGTCAACGCTGTACTTCCACGTGGCCGAGCCGGCTCTGGAGACCCAGGCACAGCCCCCCGAGGGTGGCGCGGCGCCCTACTGCACTGCCGTCAGCCAGATGCTAGCCTTCACCGTTATGGCGCTGCTCGGATCGGGACCGCAGGGCCAGGATGCGCGGGACCGCGCCGTGTCGAGTGCCCCGACCTGGGCAGAGGATTGGGAATCGATTCTTGACGGAATGGAGGCCACGCCAGCCGCGCGTCAACCCCCTTCGTCGGGGCGCTGCTGGGAACCACGAACCTATGTCGGGTACGACCGGTCGCCCATCCCGTTCCGCCACCCAAGACGGGTCTACACGCCACCGGTGGAGGATCTACCCCCCCTTCGTCAGGGGCCTCCTTCTGACGACGACGACGACAACCACGACGACAGCGGCCACGGCGGCGGCTGCCACGGCGGTGGCGGCAATACCAGCCACCGCTCCGTTTCTCCGAGCAGCACCAGATCAACAGAGAGACAGTCATCCCAGGCCGGAGCGGCGGCGGCGGCGCCGTCTTATCATACGCACTCTGTCCCTCTGCCAACACTCCCGTTCTGCACCCATGCGTGCTTGCTCGGTCTCACCCAAGGGGGCACTCTCGATCCCACCTGTCCCAACGTGGCCCTCCATTGCCAGGCCCCCTTTGCTCCATTAACACCGTCATCGTCGCCAACGCTGGAAGCGACGCACTTGCTCTCTCTCAGCGACTTTCTGGAGCGGCTTGGCCAGCAGCTGCGCACCACCTTGGACACGGGCATCGAGCCTCTGGGGCTCCACGGTGCACGGGGCGCCCTGTTTCGGATCACACTGCTCAGCCACGGCTACACGCTGGCGGCTAAGGGCACGACGGCAGCCTCGGTGGGTTGTCTTGAGCACGAGGCCGCCGTGTACCAACGGCTCCGGCCGATCCAAGGCTCGTACGTCCCTGTCCTGCTGGGCGCCATTGACCTTCGGGTGCTGGGGCGCCGCTATTTCTACGTGCCCGATGTCCACATCGTCTACTTCCTCCTCCTCTCGTGGGCCGGCAAGGACCTGTACGAAACCCGGGAGCAAACACGTGGTGTCGGAAATCGGAACCTGCTGCGTGGGCATGTCCTCCGATCGCTCCAGAGCCTCCACGCCCTCGGTGTAGCCCACGGTGATGTCCGGCGGGAGAATCTGGTCTGGAGCCAGGTGCCAAGCGATCCTGTCATGATTATTGACTTTGAGCGGTCCGTACTTACCCAGGTGGCCGACAACCCGCTTTTCCAGAAGGATGTCCAGGCGGCTGCTGCCATTTGGGTATAAGTTGGACTCTAGATTCCATCTTGGTATCTTGTAGCTTGGGATGGATAGTTGGGTTGCATACTTTAGATGGATGGACTGCATACTTAGATGGATGGAATTGCATACTTTGTTAGATACATTGATGGTGGAGATGCTGCCTTAAAATGTGACGCAAGGGTCTCTGAGAGATGCCTCAAAGCCCACTCTCCATTGCACCGCAAACGAAAACCGACAAAAACTTTGGTTTGTTTCGCCCAAACAGCAGGCTCAAGATGGAAGCCATCATGTGGCTACTCGCCCTTGTCGTCGTCACTGTCGCCTCTCTAAGACTCCTCCACACTCGCCGTGGCCGCGGCAAAGTGCCCGTTTCCATCACCTATCACTTTACTCGTCACCGTAACTACACCTGCGGGTTCTGCTTTCACACGCTAAGTTCGAGCTATATCGAGGTCCCCGGCCGCGCCAAGGAGGGCCTCCGCCTCCTCGCCCACGCCGGCATAAAAAAGCTCAACTTTGCCGGGGGCGAGCCCTTTCTCTACCCCAAGTTGCTCCGCGAGATGATCGACTTTTGCAGGCGAGGACCTCCACTTTGAGTCCGTCTCCATCGCCACCAGCGGGAGTCTGGTCAGAGAGAGCGCTTCCTCTGCAAGCACAGCGAGAACCTCGACATCCTCGCTGCCAGCTGCGATTCATAGAATCTTATTTAAGATTAACACGGTCGTTAATCGGCTGGATCGCAGGGAGGATATGAACGCCCACCTCGACACGTCGAGGCCCTTGTGCTGATCGTGGCGGGCGAGAACGACACGACCGAGACACTGAGGAACGGTCACAAGTTTACCATTTCGGACGAGGAGTTTGGGCAGTTCTGCGAGAGGCACAAAGGTCAGCCGTACCGGAGCCGAACAGCCTGATGGCCAAGTCATATCTCATCCTCGACGAGTACTTGCGGTTCCTGGACAGGACGGGCAAACAGCCATCGGGGCCGATATTAGAGGTTAGAGTGAAGAAGGCGCGGGAGAGTGTCTTTTGGGGTGAAGGTGCATTTTTGGAACGTGGGGGATTGTATGATTGGGCCAAGCCCGACGTGAAGACTTAGTCTGGTAAATAAGGTTCCAAATTCCACGAAACAAAGCGATTGTTCAAGATGAGATAATGCACAAAGACCAGTATCCCATTGTTCCCAGTTTCCAAGACTTAGCCATGTTACCTCGCCAGCATGGTTGGAGATATGTACAATACCAATCACTAAGCATGCATCCCGGTATGAGGGACAACATGATGGCGTGTTTTTTTGCCCACGACTAATCGGGAGGATCGCCATGGCCAGTTGACGGTTGCGGAGACGGTACTAAGCCATCAGCCAAATGCTGCGATGACGCGGAGCTGTTGGCGCCCCCCTTGCCTTCGACATCCCTGACTTGTCTCTGCTCTATGAGCGCGGCGCCCTTGGTCTTGTCGATTTCGGGAGCCATGGTGATGTCGCACGGGGTAAGCGCGGTGCTGCACACCTGCCCAGCGCCCCGCAACAATCGCTCGGGGCATGTTTCCGGCGATTGGGTGCCAAACGGCCTAAAGCTTGCGCCGGCGTGTATAGTACACAAGGTATGATCTCCCTGAACAGCTGCTTTCCGTAGAAATATACCGCTATCTTGCAACCAATGCCCATCAGTCGTTTCGTTGCGGCTTGCCGCGATTATAGTTCCCTGCATCATGTTGAGGAAAGAGTAGGGCTGGGTTATGGCTGATTTGACTGTACTGGCATGCTGCTTGGTGTCGAGCGGGCAGAACTGTGGAGAATGTCGGCTTGAGCACCTTTTAGCTCAGATGCCCACTCTAGAGCTCAGCTCCGGTGAGCAGCTCCATTCAGCTCAGTTGACCACACCTCGAACGTGTTCTGGCCTCTGTTCTTTCTAACAGCTCCCTGAGCTCGCTTGCGGTAGGGGTGCTCTGCCCATAATGCGCTGCCATGGCAAAGACGTACGGGTCAAGCAGGGTGCGGTTTGAGTGGTTCATCTGCAGGAGCTGGGCCTCGTCTATCTTATCTCCACCATGACAAAAAAACAGGTACGCCAAAAACCTTAACCCCTCCCAAAATCATTATTGAGGGAAGAATTGCAATTGAGATAGCACTACAACAACTTTATCTTTTCAAATCAAATTTAGCAAAAACTCTTTCATGTCTTTGGGGTATATTCTGGTAATTTCTTCAAATTATTTGGTCGTGTTTTGACTAAAGGACTTGCATTCGAACATCTTGGTGTACCTGTTTTTTTGTCATGGGGGAGCTTATCTAGGGGGGGCGCGGCCCCTCCAAGTCTGAGCCAGAGGCCTGGCCGGTCAACTTCACGGGGGGCGTCCCTCTAGAGTCGGGACCAGTGAATACACCCTTTGTGGCCCATGCTCTCCAAACACATTACGCACCCCAAGGCGTGAGATTATTGCCGGCTAGACAAGTTCAACGAGAGGCGTCATTCGGCTAGACGCGGCATTCGGCGAAACAATTGGACCTGAAATTGTGATCCAAGCCAAAATGGTAATTGCTCTTTTCCATTCCCAATGCCTACCCCTCATCGCCATCATCGCCATCATGGAAAACCCTGGTAGCGCTGTTCCCGGCACTCTCAACGAGCTGGTGAACCTGCTAGAGAATGAGGAATTCAGCACCTTGTCCCAGTTCCAGGGCAGGCACTTTTCGATGTCGATTGACGAATTTCTGACCTTCCGAGACATGGAACTACCCGAAGGGCTCCCTACGTTCGATTACGCTAACGGGTTCCTCCTCTTCAAGAGCGAAAGCTTTGTCCACTCCATGCTTGTGGGCTACCTAGGCGGGGAGATGAGTCGCGGCGTCCAGGGCTGGCAGACAGCCCTCGGACCGATCGTTGGGTTCCCATTCCACCTCAGCATTCCCGTCACCGATAGCCTTGGCGCACCGACATTCTTTCTGAAGCCCGACGTCGGCCTAGGCTTTTCAGACCTTGACCCTACGGCCATCTACGCCGCGATAGAGGTTTCGTACGCCTATCGCCTCCCACGAGCAGAATTGGAGCGGCGGTATCAGCTCCACTTTAAAGACTACCAAGGTCGTGTCAAGGTCGTCATCTGCTCCGATATCTATTACGGCGGCGGACAAGACCGTGTCAAGCTGACAGCTGAACATCTTGACCGTTCAGCTATTAGCATGTGGATCATGGACAAGGACGGCAACATCCGCACGATAATGGATTAGGTGCCATTGTCGGAGACTAATGCGAGTCTCGACCTCTATGCTTCTGATTTCTTCCCAAACGAAGATCTCCCTCAAGGTTTCAACCGCCAGCTGTAAGTATCCTATTCGCTAAGGGGAAGCTTACCTTTTATCGTGCTAACCGCCTTCTAGGGGTCCTACCAACGGTTCACCTATCCGCATTCCCTACACTGCTATCACCGAGTGGCTTAAGAAGGCTTGCAACCAAAAGCTGGCAGCCGACAACCTCGCTCGTACTTCTCGCCAACCTAAGCCCAAGAAAAAGAAGCAGACTGGGAAGGCGGATGAACTGAAGCAGCAGCTGGATAAAGTGAACCAGGAACTACGTCAGCTGCGGAACCGTATGGCCGGTCATCAGGGCAAGACTGCACGAGAGACGCGCATAATCAACCGAGAGCTGCGCAAGAAGGACCAAGACATGTGCAAGAAGGACCAAGAGATACAAGAGCTGCGTGAACGTCTGGCTGTCGCGACGAAGCCGTCGCTTTCGTAGTTTATGATTAGGCTGGTGGAGGGATGGAGCCGAGGGAGTGGCCGGCATGGACGATATTGGAGGCTTGTACTTAACTTAAATTACATTTGAGGAAAGTCGGCTTATCTAACACATGTAGCCCACCAAACACATGCCAACTTCCGTGGGGCGCACCATGGTGCAGAAAAGCAGTATAAACAGAAAAGCAGTAAAAATCGGGCTGTTCTACCGCTATTGTGTTGTCTTATCTGGCTAGCGCGCCACAGACCTAGATGTTCTGATCAAGTTCGATATCATCACCAACGGTTTCCATATCCAAACCCCGGGGAGGCAGCACATGCTAGCTAACTGTTTGCATACCATCACGCGTAAGAAGCACTTTGAGTTCCAATAGGGAATGGTGTCAGAATCTAGCACTTTGGGGCCAATAATTGTGATAACTGTGAAATTGATTGCGTTGCTGTTCTGTGGAAGAGAATCTCTGGCCTCCAGGGTCCCCTATTGCCAAGCCGGCTACTTCCGCGAATGGCTCCCCACAGCCCCATATAAGCTGACAAATGGCGACAGCTACTCCTGCGTTGACTAAGGTCTGCTCGGCACTAGATCTAGTCGTAGCACGCCCCATCGATCTGGCCTATTCAGAATACAACGGTATGGGAAACTTAATTTACTACCTGTGGTGCCCGGTGCGCAAGCTGGCCCGCCATCCAGTTTCGAGTAGCGGCCTTGACGGCCATGGCGACTGTCAGCTCCAGTTCGTCTTCTTGAGCTGTCTTGGGGCGCAAAAACACCTCCTCAAAACCAAGGCGTATGGGGAGACCAGACCAAACCTAATAGTCAGGGTCATCCCCTCCGACGAGGGGCGGGGGGTTCTCAGCCGACCTGAGCTGGATTGTGGCCCGTCTGGCCGCCTGATTTCTGCCGCGACGCCAAAGCTCAAACTGGATTGTCGACCGATCATCGCTGACAAGGTAGGTGATGAGCACAAGCTTTACATCGCCTCGTGGATGTTGAGGATCCGAATTCTCGAACCACCAGTCCTTGGCCTTGCGGACGTGGGTGAGGCTTTGTGCGTTGGCAACCTCGAGGACAAACGTCGGAAAGTCGCCGATGCGCCGAGCCGGGAACGGGGAGAAGCCGTCGTCGGGTTGCTTCGCAGCAGCAGCATTCTGGTGTACTGACTCATATAAAGGCGCCCCGATACGGTAAATCTCCTCGCCAAGGCCCATAACGACACCCTGATCACGGACACCATTGCCTATGACGACAACGGCCTGTTCGTGCTTGTGGTTCGCCATCTTTACCAGGAGGATACCGCTCTCGGAACCGAAATACGTCACACGACCACGGCGGCCGAGCTGGTGGTGCAAGCGTTGGAAGACTTGCGGTGTGATGGCAGAGAATTGAAGATGGTCGCCACGGCCGTCGTCGGCGTCGATGCGCTGGAGAAGGCGCCTGAGTTCGGGCGCAAGTTCCGAGGTGCTGCCCTCGTTGTCTGTTGCTAGTCGAGTCCGAGTTAGCAAGTAATCTAGAGACCAATTCGGCGACTTGAGTTCCAACCATGTGGTGACCCAATTGATGACCCAATTGGCGGCGGCCAATGTGCCGAAACGGCCTGGCGCTGATTCTCATCGCCGTCAGCCATGGTGTTGCAGGGCGTTGCAGGACGAAGATTGGTGGTTGGCAGTAGGAATCTGGTACTTTCAACAAGGCGTAAGCAGAGCATTCCCATGAGCTACGTTGGTCCTTCCTCTTGTATTGTAATGATGGCGTGAATTCCCTCGTGCGCTTTCCTTCGCCCGTGACGCGGCTTTTCCTGGCGCGCCTTCCTCGTATGGGCCCACTTGTTCATGCGGGATACGATAACGATTCCACTTGATGTTCCAACCTGTCTCGTCCCATGACGCTTCTGGTGTCGTTTCCGAACGATATATTTCGCCTCTGGAGCGGACTGACGAGCGCAATGGCAGAGTCTCTGTTGTCGTAGAACCTGCTCATGGCGCCCCCACCCAGCATCTTTGCCCGTATTTGGTCATCAGAGTTCCTTCCTTCGTGAGCTGCTTGCCGACGCTCTCTTTTGATATGGGAGGTAGGTACACCAACCCCGGATTCTGTCCAGCTGGAAGTCCTGAAATTCTCAACCAACAATTTTCTCTACAGAAATAATCCTCGAGTTTCACAGCACACTCTCGAGTTCATTCATTTTCACCTTCGATTCCGTCAATCCCCACTCGGCTCGGACGCAAGCTACGAAATCTGGCGACAGACCGAGGGTCCATACGTTCCATATCTCAACCCGGCCACTCAGCCTTCACAATCAGCACGACGGCGCCCTCTACGACGTGGCCTGCCGGTTTCCAGGCTCGCCTTCAAGACGAGGCCCGGTGCGGTCCAACGCCGCCCAATGCAGACCGCCCAAGCAGCTGCAGACTACAAGACGCGCGAGCGATCAGTTTGCGCGCATTCCGCTCGCCCCGACCAATTCCCACGCTCAACGCACCCCGACAAGATTCCCTTCAACGCTCATCTCTTCCCAGTCTACAGCTCACCTCCACCATGTAACACACGCACCGGTTCCCACGCTCGACGCATCCCTCCTCAGACCTCCTCCACCAGCCCCACAACCCCTCATCAGAGGGCCTCGTCACTTTCTGCTTTCTCGCAGAGAGCACGGCCCGTGCTCACGCTCAGCTTTTCTTTGTCTTGGCCTGATATCTAGCGTCCACCGCTGTTTCGCCATGACCGAACCCGCTAGCAACGAGGCGGCGGTCGGGGAGACGCCCGTCGCCGTGGCCAATACAAAAGAGCCACCACCTCTTGCGCTCACGGCCGACATCATGGCCGAACCTTACAAGCCCGAGGAACCTCTTGCTCTCCCTCGAGAGCCCAAACCGGAGGAACCTCAACCACGTCTTCCTCTCGCCAAGGAACTTGATCAGCCATTCCCCCTCACGCGAAAGAACCTGACTCTCCTCAACGCTCTGCACGGCGTCGGCAACAACAAGAAGAAGCACAGCAGCTACTTTGAGAGTAGCACAATGACTATCTCCACCACAGCATCCGAGTCCTCCGGAGCTGTTCCCAGCCATTGGGGTCCGGTTGGGGTCCCCGACTGGCGTCGCGAGCGGCAAAGAGCTGATTGCGTAACTGTTTGGGTCGGCGTCAGATGGCCACTCAAGTCTCAGGTAGTGGTTGGGAAGCGTCGTCCGATATCGTCGAAACCGTGAAAAAAAAGGAGAAAAATACTGAGAACCCGCTAAATGAGCCACGAAACTCGTCTTGAGCGAGACGATGATGACTAGACAATGCCGGAGCTGGGCTGGTGAGCGGGGAGCGGGCTTGTCGGAATGGGTGTTGTTGTACACTTGCTGACAAAATGCGTCGCGCAAAATCATCATTTGCGCATCTTCCTAGTGAGTTGGTTCACATCAGAGACCGAGTCCTAGTGAAGCGAAGTAGTGCGGCTATTGCCATCACCATCGTCCTTCCGGCTATCCTTATATCAGCTGCCGAGCTTCCGAGGCAATGTCCTGAATAATCAAGCCTACTCGTCTTCTGCTTGTCGGCCTTAACCTTCGACTTTGTTGGCTTGGTGACGGACTTGGTCGTCCGTTTGACGTCGGGTTTGGCGATGTGTCCTTCCTCTCCGGTAGGCGGAGCAGCCCTAGACCTCATCTTCTCCACCTACAGAGTGTCCTCCTCTCGGGCCGGGTGCTTGGGCCCCAAAGCTGCTAGCTATGGTACCCTGACCAAGCGCGCCCATAATATTTGTCCCCGGTAGATGGCCAAGCACGCTCTGCTTCGGACCCTCAGTAACGATACCGACGACCGCGACGAGCTTGGTGGCGCTCTTGAGAGGGGGCCTGCTGCAAAGAAGGTGATGGCTCTTAAGCAAGAGTATGTCGAGAAGCGCAGTAAGAAAGTCCAGCCCCCGGTGCCGGCGACCAGCGGCCTGGAGACACGGGCAAAGCTTAGGGACGGTGCGTTCTCTATTTTTCCCTAGAAGCTGCAGTACGAAGGTGAGGTCGATGATGGCGACATGTTCGTTAGTTAGGCTCCCTCAGCCGAAACGGAGTGTGCTGAGCCTTTTTTAAAGAACAAGCCCCGGTCGCGGACGGGGCCGTCAACCTGTGACTATCATCCTCAAGGTCAAGGGACAGATCTAAAATCTGGTGCCGCAACCCAGAGCCTCGACGGGCCTGAGACGCAGGAGGACCAGTGGGTCTTCTAGCGCCTCTAGAGATTTGACAATGGCCCCGCTTCCCACCAGATCTGGCCGCAGACCCGGCATCGGACACTGGTGAGCCCTGTTTCGACTCGGCATCTCCTCTGGGAAGTGCATCGATGGGACTGCGCATATCAGGCGTGACGGCGGGTGTGTATCCCGTTGGGGGGGGGGGGGG
>Ga0247780_1001672_pt1 | contig 11260 bp, 13 predicted proteins | sample UWRJL079202R5_FD_179927 | JGI IMG/M metagenome (GOLD analysis project Ga0247780, IMG submission 179927) | Plant litter microbial communities from Arlington Agricultural Research Station in Wisconsin, United States - UWRJ-L079-202R-5 | ecosystem: Environmental > Terrestrial > Plant litter >... | reverse complement strand
ATTCTCCTCGTCCACCTCCCTCTCATGCTCTCCCCCAAAATTGTTCGCCAAAACCCTCGGCGACCAAAGTGAATGCCCCGAACCCCCCGGATATTGACCTTCAAGCACCCCCTTAAGCTTTTCACTGCCAGCCTGCGAGAGCAGATTAAAGACGTTGATGTTATCCTTTCCCAAGAGATCGAGATCATAGCGGGGGCGAAAACCGCCGCAGACCAGCTCTTCAAATTCGAGCGGGGTGCAGGGGTTTAAAGACGTGGCGTTGGGGGAGAAGTTGGAGAGGTAGGATTGGGCGAGGGAGAGGCAGGCGGGTGTTTGGCATGTTGTTGTTGATATTGCGTGGGTGAGATGGTTTAGATAGGGAGTTGACAGTATCAAGGAGGCTAGGGGTCGCATCGTGACGATGGGAGAGGGGAGAATTTGCTGCTGAGAGAAGGGAATCGAATGAGGCATGTTGGATGGGGAATATCGTAGCTTTGTAGCATTTATGGCATGGAATTGAACTGCCGGGCGGTATGCGCGGCCCCGGTACATTCGCAAATAAATAAGTTACACGAATCTACCTGCAAGATCCAGAAGCTTGTTCGATGCTAGAGCTACTATAGACGACGGCGCATCAATTAGCCTAAATTCCTGATGGGGAATTTTGCCCCAATGGGTTAGCCCGAAACTTACCATACCAGACCTCATTCACTCGCTCGTATCCAGGAGAGACATAAATGTTCATTGTTCTGAAACGGGTGTTCGAGGCTCGAAGCGATGATGGCTTAGATATGTTGATCTACATCCTACAAGTGGTAAGCTCAGACGGTTTAAGAAGGTAGCACAGAACACATAATGAATTAAAATATCAGGTGGCAAAGGTTAGTCTGTTAATGAGGCGGCTAAATGACAAACCCTCTCGGAGGTTGGGGTGCATGAAAACCGAGGCTGCACGTTATCTGCTGAAAACCATTAAAGCACAATCTGGCGTTTGAGGGACCTTACGACTTGGTCTATATGGAGGCGAAGTGAAACCACTGTGTTTATCACCATCTTTGATAACATGTTAAGATACAGTATGAAATTAGGATTAAAGACGTTTAATTCAGCAGATACTTTTATTGACTGGGAGGCATGTGCCCTTTCTGGCAACTACTTGAAGGATCATCCTGACTCCGATGAGATGAGGTTAGTGTCTTTCAGGTTCTCGTCCAACTAGCGGCCCAGCTTATTTACTTTTCTTTCTTTCTTAGGAAACACGCTGCCACTCACCGACGCTACCTCAAAGGAAGCTGTACTTAGGCCAGCGCTGTAGATCAGAAGGAGAGGGCCCGTCATGTTCAGACCTAGCACAAAGCATGGGCCCAGAGCACTATGTACCCCCTATACGAGCCCGGTGTAATAAGTGCTTCCACGACTTCGCTCGCAAGGAAGGTGTGAGTCGCCATAAGAAGGATTTACACGGGGGTACCAAACCTGTTAGGAAGTAAGGAGCTGATGCTCAGACCTAGAATGACGCCTTGCTTAGATCGAGCCCCTTACGTTGACGGCTGTGGTTTGTTTGTACTGCACGTAGGCATTGTTTTCATGTTTCCTCACCCGGAATTTTCGTCCTCGCTGGACCTGGTCTTTATTTTGTTGCGCCCGCCGCTGCCCTCTCTGCTTGTTTGCTAACATTTCCTTGTCACTTTTCATGGAAAGAGACGTCTTCACTTCTTTGTCTCTCACACTATACCAAGTTGCGACTTGGTTGTGTTGCTAAGGAACGTGGAGAATCTTGCAGTGATTCTCTAGGCTGCCGTAACTGAAGGTATATCAATAAGTAAAATACGAATAAAACGATTACCTTCTATTGCTACCTGCTTTTCCTAACACATGCACCCCTCCCATGAATCCCGCTGCGGCTCGAAGAATTCGAGACGAGGCTTTCCATCAAGTTCATCCTCTCCATGGAGATAGAACCAATTGAAGGCATGATACGAGCCCAACTTTCGTGGCTGTAATGAAACCAGCGAGGAGCGCGAAGCCCTAAATAATACGCGTCAAACTTTGGACTTTTTGGGTTTGAAAGAGGAGGAGGGTGCAGCCTACGTTAGCCCTAACCGGCCAAGTATTTGCGGTTCGGGAAACAGCCGACTTCATGGAGAAGGCAAAGTCATCGCAGTCAAAGATCTCGGGGCGCCAGGCGGTTGTGGCCAGCCCCGAGCCGGCGTAGATGGTGTCGATAACGCCGCGCGGGAGGCACAGGTACTGCTTGTCCATGATGTGGCAGACGCCCGTGTTTTTGGTGATGGGCAGTCCGTCGAGGGTTGCCTAGAGACAGCCGCTGGAAAATCCAGAGTTAATTCTTGTTTCCCTCCTGAGAGGCATATCCAATCACGTCGGTTCTGGGCATTGTGGGTTCTCATCAGTTCTGCTTAGGGTACCTAACCAAGCAAACAGAGGTACTGAGGTGCTTACCCGTTGGAGGGGTTGCCTCCCTGGAGGTCCACTGCCGTGCCGGACTTGACGTTGACAATGCTGAAAGCTAAGTCAGCAAGTCTATTGCCACAGAAGATCCCGGATCTCTTCTCACGTGAAGCTATTGTTGCCCTTGGGGGTAAGCCAGAAGAGCCGATTGATGTTGGCTGCGGGCGTGTTGTTCGAGCCCCATTGCCATCCCTGGAGCTTGGTGTCATTGTCCGACAGGCCCATGTGAAGATCCAGGTAGGCTGCATGCTTGTTAGTACACCGCACGCTTCCTTGGCCATGGGGCTTAGCCGGGCACAGGGTGATTCACATACTTTCCGAACGGAGGTTGCAGAAATAATACGGATCAGGCTTGCCGGGAGTGGCACCGACCATTTTCTTCACCACCCAAACTTGGTTGTAGTAGATCTGGCTGTTCTTGTTGGTGGCCCAAATTTGCGCGACGGTTCCATTTGCGGTGTTGCCTGTCTGGGTAGGAATCACAGTGGTCAGTCATTCCACCATTGCTTCGCGTTTGAGAAGACGGGGCTGCGCACCACCTTCCACTTCCAGGCTAGAGCCGGCAACCTTCACGTTCATAATCCGGTACACAGCACCGCCGGCAATGGTAGTCATGGTGAGAAGTGCTAATGGGGGCGACGCGGTAATAGGGATAAGTTGAAGTTCAAAAAAGAGGAGTCAGTTCAAGTCCCTGCAGGTACTAAAAATGGGTGCACTAGAATGACCACTCTTGATAATCTTCTTGAAGCTTTATATTTGCTACAATTGGAGCTATCGAACTCAGTCGCCTCAAAATATCAGTCATAGCATAACATCTTATGATCACACCATGTTTCTTCGTGTTCGCGTGGCGCAGGCAGGCTGCACGCAGTGCAGGAGTGCGTCCATTCAGCACCAATGACGCTTGGCCCAGGGGGAGTGCACAACATCCCTCGAGCCTCCACCCACCAAGTACTCCTGGACCTTCACAGCCCCTGACTTGCTCTACGCCATCAACTCCATCTCACCCAAGGAGTATTTCCTCGTCGACAATGGCAAAGCGACCCTCAATACGAAATGCATCACCATGGCATCCACCGGGAAAGATCTCAACCTAAAGACGATCCCCAAGAATTCCGTCATCGTCTGCGAAACCGAGCCTGACGTGTTCCCTCAGGCGTGTTGTCTCAAGTACTTCTCAAATTCCAACTGCGCCGAGACAGCCGGGCAATATCGAGAACTGTGTACCGGAACCGGCAAAATCGTCAACCCGGATGGCGGTCCCTTCTACAGGGCCCCCATTGACATCAAATCATGGTCTGTTTCCAACTGCCAAGGGTTTTGGACGGGGCAGCCCTGAGTTGGATGGGTGGTATCTCTGAGGGCAACACAAAAGTTGGTACTTGTTGATGGGAACAGGAAAGTCGTCTCTCTGTAGAGCACATGTCCTTGTTTGGGTGCATGACAAGTGGATTCTTTTGACGCCGGAAATAATATCTCATACTTACCCAGGTACTACTAGGTAGTAGGTTTGCAATATGGATTGGTCATCCCCCCGGCTGACAGAGCCGTCAGCTCGGACTCGGTCCAACTTCCTCCGGTTTGTGTAACCTGACATCTGACACCCACGACCCCCTTGGATTGGGTTTTTATCAGGAGGATTCGCGACCGGTCACAAATGTTATGCCGAACTTACCAAGCACGCTTGTCGTCTCTTAGCGCGGTAATAACGAATCCCGAGCTTGCGACAGAACTCTGTTACGTGAAGAAAAGACTTCTTCAGGTCAGACTGGAAGTTTGTATTGATCAGAATATATAAAAGGAGAGCGATGTCCTGAATATCGGGTTCAATCTCTCGCAGGGATGGTGTACTTCTGCTTTTTCAGCCATCTCCATCAAAGCTCAAGGATGAACATCATCAAAGCACTCACCCTTACTCCCCTCCTCCTCTTTCCCGCCCCATCAACAGCCCAAATCCCCTTGGCATCGCCATACACGAGCACCTTCAACTCCACCTTTTCCCTCTCCCCATCCCAAATCCAAGCCACCAACCTGTCTGCCGATATTGCCTCCAGCGTCGAGACCACCATCAACTTCGAACGCTCCCAACTCGCGCACGGCGGCCCGCTCGAAGATGACTTTTACGCACTGCCTCCGCTCCGAAACACCAGCGCCCTAAAGCCGGGAACCCTCCTTAAGGTACAGGATATCACGAGTCCAACGCATTTCGCCATCCCGCCCAACACTGCGCTCTCACGCATCTTGTACACCACGACAAACATCAACGGGAGTGTGATTCCCACTTCAGGGTTCCTGCTCTGGCCTTTTGTTCCTCGCAATCTGCATCGTGCCAATAAGGGAGAGAAGGGAAATGGAAGCGTCAGCATCCCCGTGGTGGTCTGGACCCACGGAACGTCAGGATTCTTTGCACCGCAAGCAACCTCTTCGCATCGCGCATTATGGTACGGACACTCTGCGCCATTCACGCTCGCGTTGGCAGGGTATGCCGTGTTTGCGCCTGATTATGCCGGCTTGGGCGTCGGGAGGTCCTGGGATGGGAGTGAGATCCCGCATCAATACCACGCCACGCCTGCCGCCGCCAGGGACGCCTTGTTCGGATTGCGTGCCGCGCGGGAGGCGTTTGATGGGAAGGTGAGGTTGGATGGGAAGTGGATTGTCATGGGACACAGTCAAGGCGGGGCCGTGGCTTGGGGCGTTGCGGAGGCTTTGGCTGCTTCGCCTGGGCGGTTTGGGGATCTGGAAAAGGGGTATGGCGGGGCGATCGCGGTGAGTCCCACGACGGACATGTTTGGGTCGCCATTTGTGTTGACGTATATGCTCGCGACGGTTGGTTTCTCTTTGAGGTCGATTTTTTCAGATTTTGACATCGGAATGTGGCTGAAGCCGCTGGGTGTCAAACGGGCGGGGTTTATTCGGGAGGTGCAGGGAGGTATCGGAGTGGTCTCGCAGCTGATGCTTCGCGAGGACGAGACGAGTCTTGTAAGGCAGGAGGACTGGAATCGGACTTGGCATGCTGAGGCGTTCGGGGGAATTGGAAATGCGGGAGGGAGGGATTTCAGGGGGCCGTTGCTGGTGATTCAGGGGACGGAGGATTTCCTGGTTCCTTATGACGGGACAGCAAGGGCGGTGAACGAGACGGCGAGCCGGTTTCCGGGGAGAGACTTGGAGTTTCTTGTGTTGAAGGGGGTGGGACATACGCCCGTGTTGGACGCGTCGCGGCAGTTTTGGTTGGAGTGGATTCGGGAGAGGATGGGTGATGAACCGGTGGGGCATGAGGGGTTCAAGAGGATCGAGGTGGAGAGCGTTTGGCCTGTTGAGCGGTACTTGCATGTTGCAAATTCCGTGACGCTGTGGGTAGGGCTGCCAGAGTTCGAGCACTTGGCTGAGCTGAGACTGTAGTTGAGATTGTGACCCGGGATGGCAGCACCAACCAATGTTTCCGTTCCCTACACCAGACGAAGTTTCTCCAGCGCCCAACTTCCCGAAGATAACTCCCCGAGGATCTCACCATTCATGTATCCATCAACATAGCACTCGCCAACCAGTCTAGATGCACCCTCTCCAAGTCCCAAGTCAACAAAGCGCAGTGTCAACGGGATGTTGCACCCCAAGAGAATGCAGACAAAGTCGCCCTTTCCCCGGTAAATGGGCCCCATCTGGGCGACTTGCGCGTTGCGCTCTGCTTCGTCGCCCTGGTTGATGCAGATAGAATTAATCCACCACCAGGTGGTTTCGCTCGGAAATTCGTCTTGACGCCGGTCCGACATCATTTCTTCGAGGAGACTGTATGCGTTTGGGGAGATGAAAACCGGACAGCCGTTGATGACGATGCGTCGGGAGCATTCCAGTCGCCCCAAACATACGATATTGCGACGAGGGGTGGGTATTTGCGTGGGCGAAGTGAGAATGTGGGGAGGGAGGCAGAGATGGTGTCATCTTTGGAGTGATGCAGCTGGAAAAGACGAATGGAGTTGCCATCGATGGGGTGCGGGTACGGAGAAGTCGGTCCTTGCTGTTGTAGCGTCATCACACACATCCTGTGATTCCCAAAAACATCCAGAATCGACCACTTCCCTATGGAAACAACCCCGCACAGCTCTACCAGCTACTTGACGAAGCATCCCAAACCATTCGGCTGCTGTACGTCCATCCCCCATCGGGCGACGCTTCGGAAATCGAATGCACAATCTACACCGCGAAACTGGAAGATAACCCGCAATTCACTGCCTTGTCTTATGCCTGGGGCGACACCGAGATCACTCAAACCGTTATCGTGAACGGCTTGCTTCCCCCTGCAGGTGACCGAGAGCCTCGCCACTGCGCTTCGACACATCCAAGCGACCAATGTCAGACCCATCCTTGACGCGTTCTGGGCCGATGGGATTTGCATCGACCAGAGCAATCTCAAGGAAATAGGCTGTCAAGTTGCGCTCATGGGACGGCTTTATCGACAAGCACGATTCGTTTGTTCCTGGATCGGACCCGATGAGGACGGGTGCTGCAGGGTTTTGGACACCTACCATCAAGTTGGCACCGTGCTCGATTCCGCGCCGCAAGATTGACGCCGGGCGGTTCAGGACTGACTTCACACAGCGTACACCGAATGGTCCTCCGCGGGCGCTACCGGCGACACGATTCCAGACATAGAATTTGCGACGGCGAGGTTCGCCCACCTTGACCTCTTTTGGCGGGCTTGGATATTCCAAGAAGCGGTCCTCTCCAGGTCGATCTGTGCGGACACGGCCATCGAGGCAGACCACCTTTACCAAAGCGTTTCCGAGTTATCCGGACCAAACCAAACGAGGACACGGTCACCTGGACCTACTTCGCAGCCGCCAAACACATGATTCTCGCAGAGGGTTCACTCGAATGTCTCCAGATGGCTGGCACAGATAACTCTCCGGGTGTCGAACCAACAGAGCCCGAAATACCTTCGTGGGTACCGGATCTGTACGCTTTCACCCAAGCGTCGACACACCATTTGTACTTTGCACAATAGTTGGCAGTCCCGAAGTCAGTCACCAACCGCCCAAACATCTCCGATGCTGATCTCACTCTCACCTGCGACGGAATTCCATTGGAATTAGGGAAGCCGCACTGCTTGATCAACGCTAAAGAGCTGCGAGACACGCAAATGACGCCACTGGAGTACCTCCGCAACTTTACCGCCAGCAGTCCCATGCTCCCCTCTGGCGTTCCTATTCTTCAGGCCTTCTTCAACCTCATCTTATCCCTGAGCGAAACTAAGAGGTACAACGAGTGGGCGGCAACATTCAAGGATCAGGGGACACTACTGCTCCACTCCGGCCTTCAGTTCTACACGGCCATCATGTCAAAATGGCCATCCGAACACACGGGGTCACATCTGCCAGACATCTTAGAAGACCATGGCATCCTTTCTGGGGTCTCGTGCCTTCACACTCGAGCCGGAATGGGAAAGGCTGAAGAAGGGGTCTGGCAGACTCAGTGGTCGTGGTTGAGGTCTGGGTGCCACAGTTGCGTATCCTGCACCTCCCACGTACCATGGGTGAGCCTAGCCTACACGGCCGTGTGCCCAATTTTGGACCCTCGATTAAAGTTTTCATCCGGAGATTCCTGTCACGAACGACCGAAAAGGAAGGAACGCAATTCCGGAGCAAAAGTCCGGAAGGAAATGGGGTATAGCGAGGAGCTGGGGAATTTCTCCCGATTCGCAACCGAGTCGTTTCGGAGCAAAACTCCGGAGGGACATGGGTATGATGAGGGTCTGGAGGATTCCTCCCGATTTTCTAGCGTCTCCACCATTAACAGCGAAACATTACTACAGGTAAGCTGCTTCACGCTGACGGTAGAATGTTTCTTCACCGCCGGGACGGAGCTTTATTAAAGTGAAACCCTTTATGATGATTCTCAGTATAGAGCTAGGGAGATTGGATGTCTCTGGGTGTATTCAATATACCTGGTAGCCTTTTGGTAGACGAAAGGTAAGTAAACTATCAGTATTTCTAACCTTGGGCGCTCCCGCTTCGGCCCTGAGTCTCGCCGGTATGCTGACGAGTTTTGACGAGCGCTATCCTCGCCGTCCTATTCTACCTCATCATTCATCTGCATCAAGACCGTACCCTAACATCGGCACAAAGTCCAGCTTCGATGTACTCGTCGTGGCCGTCAGCTTAGCGCTCGGTCTTAACAGCGCGGCTTCTCTGAGACACATTGCTATGCGTGCCATGCGTCGGTTTGAGAGGGGGCAAACCAAGCGGGTAACTTGGCGCTGGCGCCATGTCGAGAAGGCAGTGCTAATAGGAGTAGACTGAAATTCACAGTTCCGTCGCGCTGCTTCAGCTGCTGGTAAGGACACCGGTTCCGATGCTCAAAGCGGCCTGTGGAGTCTGGCTTCTGTTCAATTTTGTAAGTCTCGCGATGATCTCAGATATGATCGCTGCTGATACGGACAGTCAATCCAAGTCGCCATCGCTGCGATCGGTCTCACATTCAAGACGGAACCTAGCAATCATGACGTTTACCTGGACTCTTCCCTCGGCTATGTCGCTATCCCAGACATGAGCCGGTTTGCCCAGGTAGGCAGATTCAGTGACGGGGCAAACCCGCAGTCAGTAGCAGCCCATATCCTCGGCGATATTGGGACGAGCTACGAGGATTCGACATTACCCCAGGAGATTATGACAGATGCACCCGTCGCCCAGTATCCCTATATATACTGGGGCGGCGGGGATCACTGGGAATACGTCTTTACCAAGTCTGCGCCCGTGCCCGGCTCCCACAACTTTCAGTTTTTGTCAGCGTACTCGGACGAATTGGCCCGGTCTTCAGCCACATGTCGAACACCGCCATATTCTTTTTCCTTTGACTCGTTCGTGGGGATGTTGAAGACGGCGCAGAATGCTCGAGATACGGCGAGGTAGATGTTTGCGGTGTATCTTATTGTGAGCGGGGTCCTGTTTGGGTCGTGTGTGGGCATCTACTGCTACTTGCATTATCGGAAGGTCAGGGGTAGGTAGGTAGTTAGACTGTCGGATACCCTACGATCTCGCTGTGTGCGGTTTCAAATACGACCTCGAGAGGGGGGATGTCTGCTGGTTTTTCCAGCATCCTCCGTTTTCCTATTTGTACAGTAAACTATGCAAAAGATGAGCTCTAATGCCCGCGAGGCCTCTTCCAATGCGAGGTAGGTTTCTAAGATCCGGAAAAGGCCTGCAACATGATGCCAAAAGGCGCACTGTTCTGATATAAGCTGTTATCAGAGGGTTCTCTAATACATTTTGGTACGGAGTGGAGGGGTTGTAGTTTTGAGGATGTCTATTTACACTCCTATCTCACACATGCCCATACATGCCCAGAGCCTCTCACGGTGCAAATAAGACTTATTATCATGTGGACGAGGCCTCTTGGTGATACGAGTATGACCTGTAAGTACATGACTCCGCGGAGATTAAGGGCGAAGGTGCGTTAGGGCCTGTCGAGGACATGGAGAGCCCTCGGAGGTGTGCGCGTGCCAGAAATTGTGCAGTTCAAGTTCGGATGAGCGGAAGCTGCGAACACAGTCCCGCACACCTAGTTTTCCACTCGGCCCCAAAGTACTGTCTTGAGGTGCCTCACCAAACTTCCATCACCCCGCGATCAAGTTGCGCGACAGGTCCAATCTTGCGCCGCAACCACAACGTTTCCCTCAATCTCTGAGCGGACAGATTCCATCGACAATTTTACTTTCTACAACCCTCAGTCGCCCAATCGGCAAGCAATAAAGTCCCGAATTCCAAAACCCCGCCAATTCCGTCACAAATGGCAGATGAGCTCGGCCCCGGTCGCGGCACCGCCGACATGGAGAAAGAGATGGATCAACTCCGAGACGAGCTTACCCACATGCAGCGACAGGTTGCCGACAGCAAGAAGCAGGCCGAGTTGGCCGAGGAGATGTGCAAGGCCTGGAAGGCAGCCGCTGGTCTTTCTGACGGCCTGAGAGTCGACCTGCTACCGCTGGTACGATCAAGGAGGAAATCCCTTGCCTGGCCCGAATCGAAGAACACGACGATGAGATCTTCAACATCACTGTGCTGAGCAAGCCCGCAAGCTCGGGACTGGTACATGTGCATTTCCAGCCGATGCACGTTACGGTCCGGGAACTTGAGAGGTGGACGAAGGAAACTTATAGCGAAATGGGCAACCAAATGGAAGACCAAGAGGGAGATGACTATGTCCCCAATGAACCTCAAGCCACCGACACGAGGCGCGAGGAGTTGTCGAGCTCGGAAAGCTACGCTAATGTTAAACCCGTGAAGGATGACTTAGACGAGCGCTACCGCTTCGAGGCAGACGACTGGGGAGATCATTGGTGAAGCGATGGGGTCGGGACTGGGGAGTTCTTTGCTGTGTACCTTAGTAAACACGATCTCGCAGCCGCGCCGCTTGCACTCCAGCGACGACCAAGTGCAACGCAACTCAGATATTTCCCCATACAGGAGAATCTCGATACGCACGTCATTGCAAAAAATGTGCGTCGCTGGTCCCAAAACATTCAGAAACCATGCCATTATCCCACACGCATCGCGACCTCCAGATTCGCTCCTTCGCTCCCAGAACGCTGCGCCCCGGTGGCCCCGTACCAGCCGGGATCCAGATATATACCAGTACAGACACTATCGTACACGTTGCAGCAAGCTCATATCGAGGGTCCCGTCCTTGCACCCGTCCTCTGCTCCGTCACGGTATACTCCTGCGTTACCACTATTCCCCGCCCGCCTTCGACGTCGATATCCCCATCAAGTTTTCCATTTGAAGGCCGACGACCGGAACGCGCCTGCGCCCCAACGCTCAC
>Ga0247780_1001670_pt1 | contig 11282 bp, 16 predicted proteins | sample UWRJL079202R5_FD_179927 | JGI IMG/M metagenome (GOLD analysis project Ga0247780, IMG submission 179927) | Plant litter microbial communities from Arlington Agricultural Research Station in Wisconsin, United States - UWRJ-L079-202R-5 | ecosystem: Environmental > Terrestrial > Plant litter >... | reverse complement strand
ATTCTGGCAGCTGGGATGCATTGGAGGGGGGTGGGTGTAGTCGCAGGGTTAGGGTTATATATGGGCGTTTGGTGGGGTCATAGTACAAGTGAGACAAGAGCCATAGTACGGGGATGCGTCCTCCTTTAGAATGTCACATCGGGGGATCTTCGGGGGATGAAAAGCCTTTGTTAGAATCTTGGGGGTGTTGTTAGTGTTATCCAAGCCATTCGGTCGGGGGGGCATGAGGCCCCTCAAAAACATCATGACAATTGACAGCCTGAAATGCCGGACGTGATGCTGGTGTCTGCAAACCATGAAGTGACCGCCTGGCCTCATCATAAATCAAGGAAAATGCTACGCAGCGAATCAGTGAGCATCGGGACTCGGCGCCTCAATCGCGGAGATATTGAGTGGCCGCTCGAAAATCGCCTGCCGAAGCCCACCTGCAACACCCCGCTGCATGAGATGTTGAAAATTGTGTTGCCTGGCAACCCCGCACACGAGCCAACCAACAACCAGCAAAGGCACCTCGCCGCAGAAGACAGCACGATCCTCAACGTACAAAAGACACGCTACTCTCTCTACAAACCAACCGGTCAATCACCCAACTTGCTTTTCCACCGCGCCCGTCGGCATCGCAATCCCAACAAGTCTAGACGCCACCAAGCTCCAAAGCACCCAGCCTCACACGAGCCGCGATGGCCCAGCGCAACACATCCACCGAGTACACCGGCCCCTCGGTCAACGAGATGGTCCGGAACCACACGCTCGCCAAGGAAATCATCGCGCGCCACAACGACCCATGCCCGATCCTCGACGACCAGGGCATCGCGCAGCTGCGCAACTGGGTCCGCGACCCGACCGACGAGCGCCACCGCCCCAGTGTGGACAACGAGCCGGGCAATCTGGTTGCCCACATTGCAATCTACTACGGAACCGCCAAGTCGCTTATCGTTGAGGAGGAGCTGGAGGCGCTGCGCGCGTGGTTTGCTGGTGGTGGAGGAAAGACGGGAGAGGAGAGGGTCACGGAGGGGAAGAAGTGAGCGGGAGGATAGGCATTGTGGTGATGGAGCCAGAACACGTGGTCACAGTCTTGATTCTGGGAGGGTATAAATACATGAAAGGACTGCCCTGAGTCTCGGTCTTTTGCTGCGAAATTGCTCCATCGTGTCAGACCCCCGTGAGATGCCACCCAGTGACATGGGTTCCCACCAAAATCTTGAGCTAACGGGTGCTGCCCTCCCCGTGCCTCTCGGTTCCTGGGCCGATAAGGTGTATGTTTAGCGAGAAGCCCTTTCCAACCAAGCATCTTGACTACTTTTCTAGCGTGGCAGCTCCATGTAGATGGGTGTGTTGAAGTGATTAGCAAGGGTTGCAGTCTCGAGAAAGAAAGGGGCGGCACAAACATGGGGTACCCGAAGCGCGTAGCGTAGAACCACTGCTGCTCGGGTCGCTCGCACGAGGAGCCGATGTCACGGGCGACTGTACAGCTTGGCCCTCTCTCATTCAGCGTCAGGAACAATCATCTCGACATTTTGTGGAGATGGCGGGCTGGACCAAAGGCAAGAGATTGGGATCACTTTCGGGACGCTGAGTCTGCTTCCGCAAAAGATCTTGAGCACAAGAATGCTGCACGATATGCCATCGATGAAGACAATTTTGAACGCAGATCTCACTGTGAGAATCGCTATCAGCGTGGACAATCACTATTCCCCTTGATGACCGCTGCCGAAGCACACAAGGCTGTAGTTGACTCAGCAGGCACGCTGAAACGCCTCGGGTAGATTCTGCCGTCCCGTGGCCACAGCCCCGTTCACGCCCCCTCGCCACTCCGCGGTGTGCCTCTTCGAACCCAAAGAACTATTCTCGACAGCTAATAAGTTGAACTGATGCCCGGCGGGCGGTGAAGAATTGGGCCGTGGAACACAGGGGCAATTAGAATGGTGCTGCCAGTAGCGGGGCAATATCACAATGTCGGCCTTGGGGGCTAACAATGGCACTCGCTGGGTTCAAAGGCACTGTGGGCAAACGTGAAATCGCCCTTTTCACTCCTGTCGTACTTTCTCATCTCGCGCTTCTTTGGACTGGCATCTCTCTTCAAGCCTTTGCTGGAGCTACCGTGCCAGCGGAACTGTGAGGTTGGGCTCCCCTGTTCAGTCGAGCCTCAGATTGTCCTTGAAATGGCCAGCATAGTCTCGCCAACTAGCTGGCTGCTTCGAAAAGCTTCTCGCAGGCACAGTGCAAAATCGGCGGCAAAATTTGTACTTCACTAAATATCTGAGTGGTAGTGGCGATTACGGTCCCCCTATCGCAATGTCAACACGGCGACCCACATGAGTTCTCTACCATCTTCACCATACCCGCGAACTTTCTGATCTCAACTCCCTCCCTCCCACAAAACCGCAAGAGGCTTTCTATTGGCGATTTTACTTTGGCTATTCCACAACACCATTGCAATCCCTTCAATCAGCTCGCCACGTCGAGAACTCTTCAGCTTTGCCTTTTTTGCAAGTGGGCAAATCGCAACATCACCCAAAAGACTAGGATTCTAACTTAGCAAGCTGAAGTTGCTGGCTCCCGCCAAGTCCGATTGATTGTTGGATGTAACTAAGTGTCCAAACTCGGAGTAATTAAGACAATGTCATTAGGGACCACTTCAGCCGTAGAAGCGGCTAGTCCCCCTTGGTCGCTATTTAGCCAGTGAGTAGTATGGTTGCATGGAACCACATCAGAACATACATCGAAACTGGTATTTAGCACCTGTCGCTGGCCACTAATAAAGGTCGGGGATCCCGACTTAAAAAAGTCATCCCACCCTCCCACTCGAATCCGTCGTCAACTTCATCCATCAACAACAATATTCAACACCACCTCAATGACTCCCTTATCCGTCATCCTCCTCCTCCCCCTCCTCACAACCGCCTCCCCCACGAACACAATCCCCCAACCTCCCTCCTGCGCCCTAATCGATTGCCTCCCCAACCACACCTGCAACATCGACCCCAACAACACTCCAACCTGCGTGCCCATCTCCTCCCCTGGCATCCCAACCCCCATCCCCCAAGGGAAAGTATGCGGTTCCAACCTCTGCCCTCCGAACGAATCCTGCTGCAACCCCTCCTGCGGAATCTGCACTCCCCCCGGAAAAGGCTGCGTCAAGTTACTCTGCGGCCCGGGTGTTACATACGTACCAGCGCCTGAGCCTGAGCCGGAGACGAAGACTGCCGTGAGGAGTGCGGCTCCGACAAAGCAAATCCAACCTCCCCGTCCGACACCCACCAGCGATACAGGAATCGAATGCGGCCCCAACATCTGCACCTCCGACCAAATCTGCTGTAACTCCTCCTGCGGATACTGCAAAATGCCAGGGGAGGGATGCACAAAAGAATTGTGTGCACCGCCGCAAAGCGGGCCTCAGTGCGGGCCGACGACATGCAACGTGGGAGAGTATTGCTGTAATGCCTCCTGTGGATACTGTCGAGAGCAAGGAGAGGGGTGCACCGAGGAGTTTTGCGTGAGCGGGCCAAAGTGCGGGAGGACGACGTGCAAGATTGGGGAGAGGTGCTGTGATCCGTACTGTGGGACGTGTGTGAGTGAGGGTTCGGGGTGTGGTCTGGGATGTTGATGGCAGGGTTGAAGGGGAGGGGAGCAAAAAGCGTACGGGATAGTTGAAGGGGCGAAAAGGGGTTCAGGGCAGGTATGAGGATATGGGATTAGTTCGGTGATGCGGCAGCCTACAATACGAATTAACAAAAGATTTCTCTGCCAACAGCTTTTGTGTTCCGAACTCGAGAGCCTGTAGAAGAAAGCGCCCCGGATGTGGTATAATAAATACCTAGGTTCACTAATTGGCTGGTGCCCATGTCTGATAGGATCTCTTCCACGCTGCTGGCTTCACCCTAATCCTTGCTGGCGTCGATTCTATTATCCGATCCTAGTGGCCGACTAACAGCGGGTGTAGCATCGACCACGTTTAGCCTTTCTCGCCGCATTTGCTCCGCATTCAATCACGTTAGCGCCGGTTCGCTTTACGGGGCAGATGATGACAAAAGAATCCCTCAGTGCCGCAGAGTTTACGGTTTGGGTCAGATTATGACCTAAACCGGGATATAATATGCGGCTCTGCGAAACTGAACGTCTGGTGGTATGGAGTGCAGGTAGCCTCCGAAAAAAATGCAATAGAAGATGGTGTAGGCACATGAGACGTCGGCAATGCCCAGATAACAAGCTCGGTGGCTGTCGGGTTCTTGTAACCTAGCTACCTTCGTCATCCCTTCTCACTACCAACACTCCCTTGCATCGGAGACAGACCCATTGCGGTAGAAAGCTCCATGTCGCCATCCATGACGCCGTACAAGTAAGGAAATCGTTGCACCTCCGCCAGATCGTTATCCATCTCAGTATCTTGAACTTGAGCTGGCTGAGCCGGTGCGTCGAAATCGTCTAGCATTGGATAGGCAAATGGATCCTCGGGTGGGAAAGTAGTGGCGTTCGTGACGAATGCGTCGGGTCGAAATTGAATATACGGGTTCCCGTGAGGAAGCATATGCTGGACGGATGCATTACCAGGGCCATCCAGGCCTACTGTCGCCGCCAGTCCGAGATTTATTTTCGAGGCTCTTTCAACGTCTAATACCGCCAGCATATCGTTGTGATTTGCGGGCGCTTGTGATACGCCGTTGTCATTTGGTACCACGGAAACCTGGCGCCACCTTGATACACCACAGCCCAAGGAATGTCTCTCCGATGCACTTGGAGTCCTTGCGCCAGGACGGAGACGGGTTCTGACCTTATCGAAGAGAGCCTAAAGCAACAGTGAGTATGTATATCGATCAAAAGACGGCTCATACTGACACTCACGTTTAATGCGGAAGAAACCCTGTCAGCGGGTAGACTTCTCAAAGCTAGACCGCAGATCCCATCTTTACCCAGCTCGGCATCTCTAAGAATCTCAGAGAATGTTGGATTCCCTAAATTATCCAAGACGAAGACCACCAGGGACAAGACAGCCAGAAACTGTGTGTACAAGATGAACCAATGTGGGGCCGAGCAGGACGTTCTGCTTTCGGATTTCTAGGCCAATATGGACAATGTTCCTGCATACGTTGATTCCGGTGAGTTGATACGCGTATGAGACTTGGCTAGATGTCCTGTTAGTTGAGCTTTGAGAGGGTAAGAAGCTGAGGAATGGCCTATACAGCATCATTTGGACGTGGGCGTACGCGAAGCGGAGAAGTGCTCGAATCCTGCAGACAGCAGTGTTAGCATCACTTTACCTCGTGGTGATAGAGCTTTCCAAGGTTTCCAAAGCGAACAGCATGAAGCACGCATCGAAAAGTCTGTGTAGTCCCATCCAGCCTCGGCCGCCAGGCAGTAGGGAGCTCTTTGCACCAGCGCTGGAGGTCTTTCTCGATCTCTTTGATCCTCTCATAGCTGATCATATTCGTCACGTTACTTGCCTCTCTAATTCCATTCGGAGGGTAAAGGTGCTCCACAATCTTGGCAAGAATACCCATAAATTTCGCGTGGGTGTTGAAGGCCTAGGAAAAGGAAGGGGTTCCGGGTGGGGGGTGGTGTATCCCATGTTCCGTGATATATTCGTCGTCGACCTCGGTTGGGAGGGGCTGGTCAATATCCTTGTCTTGCAAGAGGAGTGGAAGTCCGAGCGTAGTAGACAAGTAGATGTCCATCTGCTGTATCACATGGAAGGCCCTCCTTCTTCTCTCGTCCTCGATCGGCGCTATTCGTATGTGCGTTAGACGGCGGTGCAGCCCCATTCGTAACGCGGATCTGATTGCAATGCCGATGAAGGTATGACATCCACTCAAGTTTGCCGTCGCCTGGAGGAACTGGCTGATGAATACGAGCGCCTGAAAAGTCGTTATATCACCACATTCAGTGAGGTTTTCGAGGTGGAGTCTGGCGGATACGTAGTATTTGAACCTGGAGAATGGCAGTCAGTAACGGAAGCAGCCTCCAAGCAGGAGATTTTAAGTAAGATATCCCAAGCACAGGGGTCGAAGTCTTACCCTCGGCCCATGGCCACGGCGTAGTGATCCGGGTTTGTGGGGTCGTTCTTGTCAACATCATACATCGAACCAAGGGCCAAGTCAGCGTAAAGGAGGCTGAGAAACCTGCGCTGCTCACTCGTGTGCGACTGAATTGGCCTATATCAATCTCGGCATCTTTCGTGTTCGCGAGCTATTCGAGTCAGGCCAAGCTTCGCCATTTGACATCGATGAAGACGGGAGGAACCTACTAGGGTACGCTGCTTTGGGATCGAGAGTGAGTGCTATTTTGACGTTCAGAAAAACTGGCTTGGGTCTATTAAGTGAATGTGGCTAACTGGACCTAAGACTGTGGGTCTTATAGACGAGGGACATCAAGTGCTGACAAAAGAGCAACTTGACGAACGGCTAGAGCGTCTTCTCGCTCTAGTTGATATACTTCTTGGCTACGGGCGTCGATGCCAGCGAAGTGGATCGCTCGGAACAGTGAGAGTCACAAAACCCTGGAAGCCACAGATGCATGACCCGCTGATCTTCGCGCAGGCAATACGTTGACATAATTAATGTCTTATTAGTTGAATACCGTGCTAATATAAGAGCACGATTCAGGGACCACCTTCAAATCGTTTTAAGCAAGCTCTTGAGCAGCGCCAGATCTGATCCACTAGTAGCGTGTACCCTGATTTCGGTCGATCCGTTGATCGACCATGATAGTTATTCCATCAACTCACCCGCCATGGTCGATGGTGAGATAAGTCCGCCGATGCTTCGGCACTTGCTAGCCCACGATGCGTGGAACTTGCCTTTGGTAAGCTTTGAGCAAATCCAATTGGCATGCAGTCTCGGATACGAGGACTTTTGAGACCCAATACGGCAATTCGTGGGGTTTGGGGTGACAAGGACCGACAAGCAGGTCAAGAGATATCTGCAGCGAAAGGCGAATCTTGTCCTCGAACTCATCCGAGTTGCCCCCGAACGAAGCGCGTCTGATTGGGAAGGCGCACTTCATGCCATGGTGCACGGTGCAGCACAAATTATTGCCTACTCTCAGAGCAACCCTACTACAACCACGGGGCGCCTTGATTGCGCCATCGCTTTCGAAAACTGATCTTGGTGCGCAGGCACCAAGTCTACATCCTTACCCTGCTGCTTTGACAGGGCGGGAGAAGCCCTCTCGAACTCCCAACTTCTAGACAGAGTCTCAAAACATGCTAAAAGCCACAACGCGCGGAATTTCTCGGCCTAAAGGGTGGTGTTGCGGGAAGCGGGCCGGAATGTCCCACCAAGCGAGCCTAAGCAGTACGACAGCGATATGCCGGACGAAAGAGACGATTCACTGTGGGGAACGGGTTTATTAGATGCAGCGAGTGTGGATTTAGACTTTGATTTAGATTCGAGCTGGAAGAAAGTCGAGAAGTGGGAGGAGGGCTACTCGCTCAAATCTGCCATTGATAGGGAGATGCAGGAAAAATAGGGCGACAACGCGGCAATATATCGTCCAGCGGGTGCGGCTTGTGCGGCCGGAATCCGCACTAACGCGGGGGCGATATCGACCCTAACTACGACGAAGAATACTGGGATAGGCTGAAAAGGCTGAACGCGGTGGCCAGGGCGGCGAGGGATTTTATAGCATTCATTTCCTGAGGCGTCTTGCCTTCATCGCACAGACGGGATGATTTGGAGAACACGGGCTGTGCATTGGAGTTCGCTGTAACACACTGGTACGACAGGAGAACACCATCTCAGGGGGCACGAGGACCGCTGGTTGGCTGCGGAAACGCCTCAGCCCCAAGGTGTACCGAAAACATTCGCCTGCCACAGAGATGCATGCATTGTCACGGCGTAGCTCAACAGGAGCATTGCGAGGGACTTGGCGGTCAGGGCTGGAGTGCCGGCTTAAAAGAGTGATCGGCTTATCCCTCACGGGCAGTGCACTAGTGCCTCGCTTCCATGTTTCTTCTGATGAATTACATACAGCTGGCACGGGTTTCGTGAACTATTTCTAACAGCAACAATAGGTGCAAATATCCACCTAATCCCCGCACCGATAGGTATTTCCGCCATTGCCGCTCGGCGCCAGCAGGTCGATTTGGTCTCTTGCATCTCAACGATGGCGGTATTTGTGTCGGAGACGCTGTTCCGTTCCTTATCTCCAGAGAATCTCCTCCTCGTCGTGGCTGTTCTATTTATATTCCTTTTCTTCCAAAGGAAGCTTCGACGCAACCAAGCGACGCTCGATTACGAGTCGAGTAGAGTCGAAAACATAGGCTTCGTTGCGTGTGTCTTCCACGCTTTCGCCGCCAGGCTAGACGCTGTGGGAACTGCCCATAGAATCCTGTAGGTGGTTCCATACTTAACCACTTCAGGTGCATTGGATTGACCTCCACAGCAAGTCATGTCCCAGCAACAAGCCAATCGCCTGCGTCAAGATCCTAGGGAGAAACGTCCTGCTCATGAGGCCCAGCCTTGACCATGAACTCGCACGCCACGCAAAAGACATGAGTCTTGGCAGCTTCGCTTCTACATCGCTATGTAAGGCGCTATTTGGACTTTCTGATGAGGGAGTCGCAGCGTTGAAGCAGATTGACACTAGGCCATCCTGGCATGCTGAGTTCGTCGAACAGGAGGCAGGGAGAGCAGTGATGGATAGCGCGTTGCGCTACGTCGAGACTTTCTTTCAGGACGTTAATAATGTAGAGGTGGACTTTGGTGCTTGGCTTTTCGCTGCGTCTGCGGGTGCTACAGCTCACTCGTTGTGGGGAGCGGAGAGCCCTTGGTTAGGCGATGATGGGGTGATGGAAGACTTCTAGTACGTTTCGGAGACTTCCATTTCTTGGTCAACAAGCCTAACACTTATAGCCAATTCCAACAAATCTTCGAATCCCTCTACCAGCCGCTCCCAAGACTGACCGCAAGCAAAGCATGTCATCTACGGCAGACCTTACTGGACAAGTTCCAAGCCTTCCAAGCCAGCCACAAGGACATCCTCCCCGACAACCTCCACCACCGCCTCAACATCATATCGTCAATCGATCCCCGCTCCTGGAAGGACAACCCGGACTACTACATCGTCGAACTAGTCACCTCCCTCGCCATCCTTTCCACCCTGGGCAACATCACTATCTGGCTCGTCCGCTATCTTTTTGCGAACCCAGACGTTCTCGCCAAGATCAAATCAGAGGTTCAAATCCTTCTCAACTCATCCAAACACGGCGACAAACCCACAGCGATGATAAATCTTAGTGCAATCCGCCACTCCTCCCCCCACCTTCTCTCCTCCTGGTACGAAACCCTCCGCCTGCACATGACCGGTGTGCCACGCGAAGCAGTCCGCGATTTTCGACTCCACAGCGGAAAAACCATCCAAAAAGGAGATATCATCTTTTTGCCGATGGCCGAATCAAACCGAGATCCGCAGCTCTGGGAGGATCCAGAGCGGTTCATCCCGGATAGATTCATCGGACGGGATGGTAAGGTGGTAACCGCCCTGACGCGAAAAGTGAAGACCTTTGGCGTGGCGGGGAATTTGTGCCCGGGGAGGCATCATGCCTTTGGGGTGGTCATGGCGGTGGTGGTGAGTTTGTTGGTTACGGTGGATGTGAGCGTGTGTGGAGAGGGTGGAGGGTGGCCTGAGCCGGTGGTGGGGAGCAGTGTTAGTGGTGGGGGGTTTGATAGGTGTGATGGAGATGAGGTGAGAGTGAAGGTTGGGAAGAGAGAGCGGTGGCGGGAGAGGAGGCTTTTGTTTGAGTTTGAGGGGGGGTTGTGAGGGTATGAAGTGGAAGTATGCAGGAAGAAATGGAGGTGTCTCACAGGGCAGTGGCTCTATGCTTCACTATGAACGCTATACCTAGCACATTCCAGATTTTGGGACTGAGGGGTGAGTTATGAGAAGCGGAACACAAATGCTACAGGATGTAGAGCCCTTTATTACTTGTTTTTCCTCACTGCTGCGACTTAAGAGAGGAAATAGTTACAGGGCGTCTCTTGCGGAGCACCCGCAGTCTGCCAGTGTTCAGTCTTCCACTAACCAGGGTCGCCAGCGGCTTGTCCGTATCCACCACCGATTTGGCAAAGGTACGAGTTGCTAATAAGCATCAGGTCTTGAGGTCCTTCCTAATACAGATATCCATCTAGTCCCGTACAAAGGCGGCAGTCATTGTGAACTCCGTTCATATAATGCCGGATATCTAATGTGGGTCTTAGCACAAACCGGAGCTTACCAGGAGTATCACGGCATTGACGTGACCTTTTGAATACCGTGGTATATTCGTGGTTCTACGAAGGAGCTAATAATTGGTAGGGGAGCTAGCCCTTAGGGTATACCTAGAGGCTGGCGCGTGGGGCTAGTGGGGCGCTAAGGCGCTAGGGTAAGGCACAGGCTAAGCCTGTGAAGGAGTTCATGATTCAACACATACCTTAAAAGGACGAACGAGTAACCTGTAAAGCTGATGGCAAATGTCCATTTGCCCCACATATGCCAATCGCCGTGGGTCTTGGAATATTCCCGCAACTTCTGGCTGGCCGGCAAAACATGCTGCGTACTCATCTACCGATTACAGAGGGGTGGGTGCCATGAGAAGATGGCTTTGCTCAACATGGGTGAGATATCCTTTGGGCTTGGAATGATAGCTGATGAAGGCCGGCTGGGTGACCTCTTAAGACAGCCATGTCGACTGGACCTCGGAACCCCAACTGTTGGACAGGGTTCGTCACACGCCGAAAGTCGTAATGCGCGGACAGGCTGTCTGGGAGCCTAAGTAAGGCGATGATAAACTGGACAAAAGGGACTAACTACTGTGGAAACAAGCTCGTCACACGCAAGGATTCGGATTTAATGACATCCACCCTGACCATGAGAAGGAATACTGGGAGCACATTAACAGACTGTGAGACACTTGGGTTTAGACCACCACTTTCCATAATTTGAGCACCTAGGGTGTCCTCCTCAGGATGTTTTCACCACCGCAATTCACCGCCCGCATACTTTCATTCGCGTTTCCTTTGCTTCTTTGCACCGGTTGGAAGCCGTGCGTAGTTTATTCCACCCTTGACGTTTTCGAACGGAGTAAGTGGCCCCTTTAGCCTCAGCCTCCCTTCCTGGCATTGCACACTTGGAAAAGATACATATCTGGCGTCCCGCAGGAGGCAGTCCGTGACTTTCAGCTTGTAGCTTCCAGGGAGGATATCTAAAAGGGGAATATTAGATCATCTTCTTGCCCTAGGCGGAGTGTGAGAGGTGTGGGCCAGTGCTCAACCTCTCTGGCTTCATTGTTTCCAGCCCATCCCTCTATC
>Ga0247780_1001669_pt1 | contig 11291 bp, 10 predicted proteins | sample UWRJL079202R5_FD_179927 | JGI IMG/M metagenome (GOLD analysis project Ga0247780, IMG submission 179927) | Plant litter microbial communities from Arlington Agricultural Research Station in Wisconsin, United States - UWRJ-L079-202R-5 | ecosystem: Environmental > Terrestrial > Plant litter >... | reverse complement strand
TACTGATCCTATGGACAGGGTCTATGCCTTCTTGGGCCTTGTCAAGCCGGCCGAGCTGGAGGAGCTTGATCTGGCCCATCCTGACTACACAGGCTGCAACTTCGAGCAGCTTTCCCGGCAAGTAGCCGTTGCGATCATTAACAAATCTGGCAATCTCAAGCTGTTAAGCGGTCCTGTCGGAAACCCCAAGGAGAGAGTCGGATGGCCATCTTGGATCCCTGACTGGGAAGCTGACCGACAGCCTCGGTGTCTCGTCATGGATCAGCTGTCATTCGACGCATCCCAAAGTCAACACACCTCTGTCAAAGTCTTAGTTGACCAGGAGAGCCCGTTGCTCGGCGCTGAAGGATTCGCTTTCGATCGCATCGAGAAAACAAGCAGAGTGATGGAGAAGAGCCCGCCGTCAACGTGGACATTCACCCAGTACCAAACATACAAGGCACGCATGGAAGGCATGGTGGAGTTCCTGCAGCTGTGTCTCGAGTGGGAGAAAGTCACCAAAGCTCGGTCAAGGGGAAGCTACAGACGTAGCGTTGAGCCGATGCTCGATGCCTATTGGAAGACCCTCCTCGGTGGCCATGTCAGCCCCGAAAACGAAGAGGCGCAAGCGAAGGAGTTCCGTAGATTCGACATGGTCTCGAAAGATGGTGCCAAAGTGCTGCAGAGTCTTGGCCTTCCTGCCTGGCCGTGGATCATGCTCTTGACTCTACACAATATCTCGGTGCTTCTATTCAGGGCGCTTTTGGTCAAGAGGGATATCTCTGGACTTATGGGCAGAATTGGAGACTTTACGGCGAACCCGAACTTTGCGTTTGTCATGAACCGGCGCCTCGTGAAGACTTCCGAGGGATACATCGGGCTTGCACCGACAGCGACCCGTGTTGGAGACTTTGTATCTCTTATTAAGGGGTCGGATGTGCCTTTTGTTGTCAGGGAGAAGGGCTGCAAATGGGAGATGGTAGGGGAGAGTTATGTTCATGGAGTCATGGAAGGGGAAGCGTGGGATCTAGAAAAGTGTCAGCGAGTGTGGTTCGAATGATCGGCCCGGGCAGCAGGACGAAATATAGATGCCGCATCAGAATCCAATGGGTAAAAATTGATAGTAGATCTAAGCTGTCAGATGGCAAAAGAAACTCACTCATTCACGCTACCTATCAGGAAAAGCAAAAAAAAGGAAGAATTGCCCAATAACAGGATTGAACTGTTGACCTTCGCATGACTTGATACAGAAGATCTGTATTAGTACGACGCTCTAACCAGCTGAGCTAATCAGGCTTGGTGATTGATGAATGTTCTGCTCCGTATCCGGCTCCATCCATGCACCAGGGACAGAGGCTCCACCGCGGAGCAGAATTCCCCCAGAGAGTCACACTCCCTGAGACCAATGTGACTCTGAATACCAGGGGTATCTGAATGGCTCGAAATTTCAGGGTTAGCAGTTGCGTGAACAGTTCTGATGGCGTATGACTTAGGGGCAATGTGCATCCCTCTCTGGCCTGTATCGTTCAAAGTTGCCCCTTTTAAAAGGTTGTCAACAATCATCATAATGTTTGTAAATATCCTGAGAGGCGTCGAATAAGTCGCTTTGATTGATTGTCATGACGATTTTCAATCCAACATGCCCCATCATACGTCAGGGAGTCCCTCGTGCATATCACCCCGCATCTCACGTTGGCTCGTTAATCATGTTTCCGCCGCCTACTCTCCAGACATCCCATCATCTCAAAAGGGCGCCAGTGAATATCCCCATCTCCCACAGGTATCATAGAAATACCATCAATATTAACAATTTGTAAATTGTTGCTCAAAGCAGAATGCCCACCCAAAACACCCCAATCCTCATCCTCGGCGCCGGCACCTTCGGTCTCTCTACAGCCCACCACCTCGCCAAAGCAGGCTACACCTCCATCACCCTCCTTGAAAAAGGCCTCACAATCCCCTCCCCCCTCTCAGCAGCCAACGATCTCAACAAGATCGTCCGCGCCGAGTACGAAGACCCCTTCTACACCGACCTCGCCCTCGCGGCCATCGAGGCCTGGTCTTCCGACCCCCTCTTCGCGCCTCATTTCCGGCAGGTAGGATACCTCCTTGGGAACTCGGCCGCTGCGCCGGACAAGAGTAGGATCTCATTTGCCAAGGCCCTGTCGTCGATTGAGACGCATCCCGCTTTTGTGGGAAAGATTACTCAGATCTCCTCCCGTGAGGATGTGAGGCGTGTTGCGCCTGGATTGGATGGGGAGATGGAAGGGTGGGAGGGGTATTTTAATGCTTTGGCTGGGTACGCGAGGGCGGCGGATGCGTTGAGGGGGATGTATGAGGAGGTGAAGGGGATGGGTGTGGATGTGAGATTGGGAGAGGCGGTTGCTTCGCTTGAGTATGAGGGGGGGAGGTGTGTTGGCGCTGTGACGGAGGCTAGGAAGAGGTATGTAGCTGAGGTGACGGTTGTCACGTTGGGTGCATCCGTCGCGAAGCTGCTACCGGCGCTTGGGAAGCAGCTAGTGGCGAGGTCGTGGACAATTGCGCATGTGCAACCGACCGAGGAGGAGGCGGAGAAGCTGAAGGGAATTCCAGTGACGTACTCGAGGGATTTGGGGTTCTTCATGGAGCCGGATCGGACAGGGCTGTTGAAGGTATCGCCAAGCGGCGCGGGCTTCACGAACTATGTCGACGGCGTTTCTTTGCCAACGGAGCAAAATGGTTTCCTTCCAGCGGGCGAGGAGGAAGCTGTGAGGAAACTCTTGAGGGTGCATCTTCCGAGCTTAGCAGACCGGCCGCTTGTCGGCTGTAAGATCTGTTGGTGCGCAGACACGGTTGATTCGGAATACATCATCGACTTTGTTCCTGGAACAGAGGGCTTGATTGTTGCGACTGGGGACTCGGGACACGCGTTCAAAATGTTTCCGCTTGTTGGCGGTTGGATAAAGGACGTGCTTGAGAACGGCAAGCAAAGTATTTTCAGGTGGAAGTGGAAGAAGCGGTCAGACGCCGATAGTGGACCGGCGGACGTGAGCTGGCGGGTTGGGAAATCAAGAGATCTGAGCGAGGTTGTTTGAGGACAGTCAGTTAGTTCTGACTACGCCGTTGTTTGTTGTACCATGCACTCATTCGTTGACACCCCATGGAAGGCCCTCGTCTCTTCTGGCAAACAAAATAGAATTGTTCTGAAAGGAGGTTGTTGCAGTCAGCTCTAGCACTTTTCAGCCCGCGATTACATCGCATATGCAAAAGATACCAGACTGGTCCTCGAAGCCAAAACTCAACAACACAAAAAGGAAGATCCGAAAGGGGAGGGAAGAAAGGAAACGAAGCGAAGGTGTCTCGATACATGCTCACCCCTCCCAGCTATTGCACCAGGCAGAGTCGTTCTCGACCATGCAATGCCACAGCCTCCGATAGCGGTATCCAGGTCCCCATGGTCCGCAGTAGTCGCCGGGGTCGAACTTGCAATACCCCCTGAGGGGCTCCCCGCCGGTGCCGTCGCTGAGATAGGTCTCGAACGCCAGCCAATCGTTCCACGTCGTCCCGTCGCGCCTGACCGTGTCGAATCCGATCCCAAACTTGTCGGTCCCGGCGTTGCAAAGTGGGTAGGCACCCGGTCCGTCTCTTCTGAGTGCCTTGGAGAGGGTGAAGATGCCGTGGCGCACGGGGGACAACGGCTCGTCGATGTTGGGGGGCGCGTTGTCAAGTCCCCAAGCAAGATTTGCAGGGTCGCTACCGACGACGTAGCTGAAGATATTGCTGCGGCCGCCCTTGTGCAGGTCGCACGATGTGTGGTCGTCGGGGAGGGCGAGGACGGAGCGGTAGCGCACTCTGGACTCCTCGGGGGGCTTGGTGGGATCGTCGGTCCAGAGAATCTCGGAGAGCCAGAAGCCGCCGGTTGGGCTGGGTGGGGTCCAGGTGGGGGGCGGGGGGGTGGTGGTGGATGTCGAGGTCGAGGTCGCCACCCACGAGACGCACGAGACGCCCTGCACGCAGGCGGTGACGCCGGGGGGCACGCCGAGGTTGCAAGTGCCGATGGTGGTGGTGACGGCGCAGCTGCTGCCGGAGGGTGTGGTGAAGGATGTCGGACCTGGGGTGGTAAGGGGTATGGTCGGGAAGAGAGAGGAGGGCGGCGTGGTGCAGAAGGTGGAGACGGAGCCGGCCGAGTTGGTGGTTGTGGTGGTGAAGATGCAGTTCAAGCTCGAGGAGGAGGATGAGGACGACGACGACGACGACGACGACGACGACGACGATGACGTCGATGTTGCAGTAGACGTCGGAGTTATGGCGGTGCTCAACCAAGTCGGGTCGGGAGCGTTGGCTGGGAGGAGGTCATAGGGGCGCGTCTGGGGCAGGTCGCCAGGCGACGCCGGCAGAAGTGGGCAGGCGAGGCCCTCTTCCATCTGGATTTGGCGTTTGAGGCTCTCGAGGCTCCTGCTCTTGAGGCTCCTGTCGCCTCGGCGCACCTTTCGCTTTCCGACAGGAGGAGGAGGAGGAGGAGGAGGCAGAGGGAGTGCGACTGGAGGTGGGGCCTGCTGCGGAGGGTTGACACGGCCGGGGTCCATCATGCAGTTGGTGCCACCATTCTCGCCGTTCCACGCGATGGGGACGAGCTCCGGGATTGGGATGCCGAGGGCCGCGTAGTGCGACGACAGGACTGGGTCAAACGGGGGCGGGTTGAGATAACGGCTGAGGCGAATGATCAGATTCTTGACGTCCTGCGGTCTGGCAAGCGCGTTCTGGTTGGGCCCGCCGGCCCAGGTGGCGGGCAGCGCGCGCAGGTAGGCGACGAGGCCTGACACAAAGGCGGCGGAATAGGATGACCCGCTGCCGACGGAATAGGACAAGGGCGTAGGCGGAATGGCCGCGCTGACCCATTTGCCCGGGGCAAAGACGGTGATAGCAGGGTTCCACGGCTGCTGGGGTTCCCGACGCCCATCGCGGGAAGATGCGCCGACAATAATCATGGCCGGCACCTGGCGCTCGGGACGCTCTGTGACGGCGTGGTGCGCCGGGTACTCCAACAACTGGTCAACCTCGGCTTCGTGCCCAATCCGCCCCGCAGCTCCCGCGTCCGCCGCCGCCACCAGTACCATCCCCTGCTGGTTACTCAGCTCGTTAAACATAGCCGCAAGACGATCGAGAAACTGCTCCCGGTTCGGTACTTGGTTCCACCGCCAGTCGTCGAAAGTGAACGACATGTTGAGCACCGCCTTGTCGACAGCATCCCTACTTCTAACGTCGGTCTGGACATGGGCCAACAACGCGACGCATTCGGAGGCTGTAATGTTAGGACCTGTCAAAAACAGAGGGGGAAGGGGGGGTTTTTACCGTGAGCAACGTCCCTGACAAGCACCCACTTCGCGTTCTTCGCAACGCCAAGCCAGCCGCCCACCGCTGACGCCAGTACCTTGGTGCCGTGGCCGTTGTCTATAACGCCGGTCCAGGACGGCGGGATCGCGTTTGCAGTCCCAACCCATCCATCAGGCTGATTTCTCTGGAACTCCTAGAAAGATGCAGCCTGTCAGAGCTGGCAAAAAAACAATGGGAGAAGGGAAAGGGAAAAGGATGCAGGACCTACTCTATGCCCTGTGTAGACATCGTCCTCCCAGATGTAGACCCACTGTCCCTGGCCGTACGAATCGTCCCAGTACCCAACGTACTCCTCCCCCGCCACCATCTGCTGGTTGGGGCCGGCCACCCACGCCGGCCTGACATAGGCTCCGTTGCCCAGCCATTGAACGTTCTCGGGTACCGACATCTGCGATAGATGCCACGCCTGGCCGAGAGGGACCGTCTGCACCGCCCTGCGACCCAGCGGAAGACTGGGGACGTAGGCTGGTTCTGGTTGTTGTTGTTTTTGTTGTACGCTGGCGTTGACGACTTTGCCTCCTCCATCTTCCCACTCATATCTTGTGTGGTCAGGCTCAGGCTCAGGCTCAGGCTCAGGCACAGCCCGACGCTTGTTCATCTTGATTTCAAAGTCCTCGCCGGGGATCCCCTCCACGGCGAGCAAAGTGCCAAAGACCTTGGCCACGTCGACGTGCATGTTGTGTGCGATGTAGGCCCATACGTGCGAGGGACCCTCGACTTTCTCGTAACCCCGTGAGTTTTGGGTCTTGCGTCGCTCGAGGAGGTCTTCGACCTCGGCCACGGCCGTTTCGTTGTTCCATTGGGAGGACTTGATGTAGATGATATACTTCTTGTCCGAGGGACCCTCGCAGTCGAAGTTGAGGGCGGAGAGGTCGGGAGGGGAGGTGATTTGGCGGGATTCGAGGGGTTCGTTGTTGTGACGGGAACTGGGACGGGAACTGGAACCGGAAAACATTCCAAAGAATATGCCGGTGGGTAAGGCGGAGCGAGCTCGAGGTTGGTTGGCGCTGGTGGGGATGAGCGCGCAGGAGGCGGTCGAGGTGGCTGCGGTGCTGGTTCCGGTGTTGGTGGCGCCGCAGGCGGTCCAGGTGACGCTGGTGGCGGTGGTGGAGGAGGAGATGGTGCGGGTGGTTTGGTCGCTGCTGGTCACGACGTACGAGGTTGAGTCGAGGCTTAAGGTGCCGGTTAGGGGGGTGCATGTGCTTCCGGTGGGTTCGGGTGGGAAAGTGAGGAGGTGGTCGGGGCCGATGCTAATTTTTATGGCTTGTTAGTGACGAAAAGACACAAAAGAGCTGAAAGAGGGGGGGGGTATAACACGCCAACTATCACACAACAACACAAAGGGGGCAGGCAGAAACAGAACGAAAAAAAAAAAAAAAAAGGGGGAAGGAAAAAAAAGAACAAAAAAAAAAAAAAAAAAAACTCACGTAATACTTGGCCAAGGCGGCCACACCCCCGTAAAGTGCACCCCCGGCGGCCAACTAATCGGTGGACAACTTCCCGGGTTCAGACACGGCGGATACACGCCCGGCGGCAAGGGCGGCCAGTCGATTCCGCCAATCTCGATATCTCCCCACTTGATGCAGATGGTTAAGAACCACAGCTTACAGTTGGACTTGGTATGTCCATTTGTCTCTGCGCTTTGCTCCTCGACCGTGGTCGAGATGAAGCTGATGGTTCTGTCTGGGGGCCACGTCGAGAAGGTGGTTAGACCATCTGTCTGGCTGGGCGGAGGGGGAGTCGTGGTGCCGCTGCCGGAGGGAGGAGTGAGTGTTCCGAAGCAAGGCCATCCGGGTGCGACGGTTAGGATTTGTTGGATGAAGGTTACAGTTGTTACGGCCGTGACGCACGGGTATGTAAACGCGGAGCCCGAGATGGTTGTTACGCTGCCGGTTGGGGTCGGCAAGGGGATTATACCCCCCGTGAGACAGGCGAGTTGTCGGCTGGGCTCTAGCACCACTGTTTGCTGGCCGAAGGTAACGGTGGAAGCAGTGCTTCCCGTCGCGCAGGGAAAGGTGTGCGTGGTGCCGCTTATGGCGGTACCGGAGGGAAAGCACGCCAGCTGCCCTGTCGGCGAAAGCAAGAAGGTCTCGCCGCCGAGGGTGGCGGTGGAAGTGGTGGTGAATGTGTTGCAGGGGAAGGTGTAAGTCGATCCGCCGATGACGGTGTTTGAGGGTAGGGGTGGCAATGCGGTGCCTGTGATGGGGGGTGCGGAAGCTTGAGTTGAAGTCAGACACGCCAGCTGACGACTAGGCTCCAACACGATGGTCTCCTGTCCGAAGGTAACAGTTGAAGCGGTAGTCCCTGTGTTGCACGGGTACGAGCGCGTTGTGCCGCCGATGACGGTGCCTGAGGGGAAGCATGCTAGCTGCCCTGTTGGCGAGAGGACGATGGTCTCTCGTCCGAAGGTCACTGTGGAGGTGGCAGTTCCAGTGTTGCAGGGGTAAGTGTATGTTGTGCCGGAGATGACGGTATTGGAGGGCAGAGTTAAGGACCCGGTGCCAGTGACGACGGGGGGTGTAATGGGCGGGAGCAGGGTGATGGTATCGGTGCCTTGGGTGATGGTGGTTGGGGTAGTGGCAGAGGTTGGGAGGGTGAAGATGCCGGTGCCCGGGATGGAGGTTATGACGCTTCCGGGGGGTGGGGGGCCGGTGCTGCTTATACCAGTGCTGCTGCTTGCGCCAGAACTGGTTGGGACGGGGGGAAGAACAGTCAATGTGGTTCCCCCCGTGGTGATGGTGGTAAGGGCCGTCACGCTGGGAATGGTGAAGATCTCGCCGTTTTCGGGGAGCGTTACCACCGAGGGAGTTGATGTTGGTGCCACTACTGGGGGGGAGACCGTCAAGGTGGTACCCCCAGTGGTGATAGTGGTGGGCGCAGTGACGCTTGGGAGCGTAAATGTCTCGCCGTTCTCGGGGAGGGTCACGACTGACGACGTGGGCGCTACCGGTGGCTGTGGTGGTTGGCCTGGCGGCAGAGACGCAGGTGGAGGCGGCAGTGCCGTGAGCGTCGTGCCGCCTGTGACAATGGTGCTTGGCGCTGTCACGCTAGGGAAGGTAAACACCTCGGTGTTGGGAAGCGTCGTTGTCATGCCAGGCGTTCCACTGCCGGGTCCTGGAGGGGGAGGGGGCGGCGGAGGAGGGAGGGGAACCGAGGTAGCGGGCGGCGGTGGGTTCATGGTAAAAGTTGCGCCCCCTGTTACCAGCGTCGAGGGCGCTGTGACTTGGGGCAGGGTTAGGGTGCTGGTGCCGATGATGATGTGGCTACCGCTTGAGATGATGGTCTGTCCATCTGTGCCTGTTGTCGTGAGGACGTTAGTTGTTGCTGGAGGAGAGGCAACTGGTGGCGCAGAAGTCGGAGGAGGGAAGACGGTGAAGGTGTGGCTGTCGGTTGACAGTGTGACCGGCGCTGTGCCAGTCACAACAGGCACCGAGATGGTGGCGGTTCCGCCAATGATGATGACCGAGACGGTATGAACGGGAGACGGCACGCCGGGGTTGGTGGGTGCCACGGTGGGCGGGGAGATGCCAATGATGGTACCGTTGCATTTCGTGAGGCTCGTCGTGGTTGTGGCGTACCGGAAGCCAATCCACGGCCACTCGTACGTCGCCCACGTGGTTGACGTTACCACTGGCTGAGGTGGGCACACTTCGGGGCTCTTTGAGACGTTGGGAGGTTCAAGTGCTTGCGGGATTTTAGATCCGCCTGCAGGAGTGTCACAGCCGCCAACAGGGTTGCACACTGATCCTGACGGGCAGCATCCAAACCGGCAGCAGATGGTTCCTGGATGTGTAAGTGAGGGCTGCAGGAGATTGACATCGAGAAAGACTTACCAACACCACACAGGTTATGCTGTCCGTCGGGGGTCGTACAGCACGTGTCGCCATAGGCATCGGAGCCACATCTGTCTTGACACCAGTACTCCCCGGGGGCGCACTTGTTGGTCTCGCGGTGGAAGATGGCAGTCGAAAGAAGGGGAAGTAGTGCTATCAAGGCGAAAAGCCCAAGGGGAAGGGATCGCAGCCGCATCTTGCGCAGACTTGCTGAACGGAATACGGTGACGAGAGTGGAAGTCGATGTTGTTTCACTGACTGAGGCAAGGCTCTGCCTTTGTAGCTCATCGCAGTTTCTCTCGCCCTATTCTGCCGTCTGCTTTACCGTTGAGATCCATCCTCGGCACCACTAGTCTGATCAACAGACTTGTCGTGGAATCCTGAATCTGCCTCGTCTCCGTGTCGCTAGGGGTAAAAGGCCCTCCTCGTTGCCGATGTACCTATATCAGAGACCATTTTCATTTTCGTCTTGCCACTACTATCAGTCTGAGTAAGAATATGAGTCGTCGGTGAAGACCATGTCGGCTTTTACCTCCGATCCCATCCGACATGGAAGGTGGAATATTATCGAGACCAAAACTTGGAACGAGCTCATCCTGCCGTACTACTCTACTCGGACCACCAAGGTTGAGATAGCATCCTGCACGCCTATTGGCCGGCTCGGTTAGATACGCGTAGTACGCAAGCGCGTAATTAGCTACCTACGTCCGAGGGAAGTAAAATAGATGACCCTAACCCCGTGGTATCCATCGGCTTACCTTGGACACCCCAAGGCGGAGGCTTTGGTATCTATCCTTCGCCCCCGGTACCTCATTTATCCGCCCCCTAACATCCGACCGGAATCGGCCGATCCAGACGGCGGAACGCGGATAACCCGATAACACACCTTGGAAACGCACCCGTGGTTGAAAATCATTTTCCGAGCCCGAGCCGGGTAAAGCCACACCCACCTCGGCCATCACTCGATTGTCATCTGCCCAAGGCGCAGCACCGCTCTACCTGGCTAGAGATATTAAATTGTCCTACTACCCTAATCAATTTCAGGCAACCAGTACCGTTGAAAAAGACCTAGGTAGGCACCACTTAGGGTTATATGGATTACAAATCTGCTCGCGCCTTCGATCTCGCCGTCCACCCGCGATGCCTTATCAATGTTGAGCTCGGACAAGACTCGATAAGTTTTAGGAAGGATTTGCGGTTGCGAGGTTTATATCTGTGCGTGGCGGTGAGAGGAAACATGTTTTTCGATGGGAGTGACTCTTGGCACTAAACGCGAACCCTAGACGCGACTGGAACCATGGAGGCGAACCAAGTCCAACTGAAGGAGATGGCGGACTTGGATTTGTCAGGTGGCTGGTATTCCTAGGTGACTCCCATGATGTAGGGAAACCTGGAGGGTGAAGGGGCCTACTTTGTGGACTCCAAAGAAGGATCGATTTGTTTGTTTTTACAGGCATCACGTTGATGGAACGAGGGGAGTTTCGTGCGGGGCAGGACTCCGGTTGAGCTTGACATTTTGAACTTGTTGACTCAATCTGAAAGTGTTTACACATAATGTACTTGTATACGCCTAGGGAAAAAAAATAACGAGGGTATGAAAAAGCCAAACCGAGTGAATGTATGCCCTTTAACCCGACTAAACCTACCCACCAAGTAACAAAAGAAACACTTGCGTGTTCGCAACAGACAAACTGAAACGAAAGGCCTAACCAAAAAAACCACAAGTACCAACGCCCCGATCAAACCGACAAATCCAACCTCTTCACCTGCTCCCTAACCATCTTCCTCCCCGCCCAAGCAAAAAAATTCGGCACCACCCTCAAACACCCCTTTACCGCCCTCCCGGCCCCCCTCCGCATCCTCAACCCCTTCTCCACCATGCTCGCCTTGGCGTAGTTCACTCGCGAGTCCCTGAAGGCCGCCTTGGCCGCGTCTAGTCGGTATCCGGGGCCGTGGCGGATCCAGTAGCGCCAGTTTTTCCATGCTGCTTGTCCGGCTCGCTCGGGGGTGTTGTTTTGATCGGTGTACATGCGGGTGGGGCGGCGGATGTGGAAGTGGGAGGTGGTGATGGAGGTGGTGGTTGGGGGGGTTGAGGGGGGAAAGGGG
>Ga0247780_1001667_pt1 | contig 11327 bp, 10 predicted proteins | sample UWRJL079202R5_FD_179927 | JGI IMG/M metagenome (GOLD analysis project Ga0247780, IMG submission 179927) | Plant litter microbial communities from Arlington Agricultural Research Station in Wisconsin, United States - UWRJ-L079-202R-5 | ecosystem: Environmental > Terrestrial > Plant litter >... | reverse complement strand
GGGTTGGGGAGGGGGGGAGGACTGGATAATGGGAGATAGGGGGACAGAAGGTATGGTGTTGATGTGTTATGATAACGTTAGATACCCACGTGTGTAAAATAGGCAGTGTACTGGTAGCTTGAGAATGGTTTTTCTTTTTAGCTCATCTGTGTTGGTGGTAGTGCTATAGTGCGGTGACTAAACAAGGGAACGCGGCAGGCAGGACACCAGGGCATCCCCTCATCATCCCATCACCCCCTGCCCCCGACCAACTCGATCTTGTACGTAGGGCAGGGAAGGAGCAACAACATTTCTGGCCGTGGAGTGCGGGCAGCCGGGCAGATTTCCTCAAAATTTCAAGCAACCAGCTCGCTGCTTCAAGCCCCATGCCATTCGGATTATCAGATCATACCCCCAATTTTCTAACCAGTTTTTTTTTATCAAGCATAGAACACCCTCTTGATACGCCCAGACCCTCCCCAGTGGCTTCACCATGAGTGACACCGTTCCTCTGCCTTGTGGGTTGTCTGCCGACTACCTACCTATGCAGGCTCGATGGTTCACACCCCTTCCCCCCTGCCAAATGCCGAGATTGCCCCGGACTACTGGCATGTATCCACGAATCAAGCGTCCAGGCGACCTTTCAATGAGGAAGACGGTGGGTTTACAGCCTGTTTGGGTCGTCAACCGACACTTGTATTTCAATCTTTCCACTGGGTCTTCACTGTCCCGACAGCCAGCTGCCAGCATGATTTAGGAGAGTTATCCCAAAGAAGTAACCACCAGCGAGCTGCATGACCCAACTTCGTGACAATAAGGTGATAGGCGGCCCCAAACTATCTGCCGGCCTAATCAGCTCGGAAATGGCTTCAGCCGCAGCTGCAAGGCTTGGGGTTCAGCCAACTGCAGGCTTGGAAAATGCGCCACAATAGCTGCTGCTCGGGAGGTATCATGCCACTACGCCCGAAGGTCGTGGTGAGCCGCTTTTCCTGGAAGAACTCATACCTTGGAGCGTGTTTCGGCTGACGCTTCCTCCTACCGCAAGTTGACAACCCGCGATCACGGCTTCTGTGGCGAGTTCGAGTTGTATTTGACTCTCCCTTCTCCACAGTCTTTGGTCCCCAATTCAACTTTTCGCTACCGTCACACTGCAACACAGGTACCTATCTTGCCGCGACCACACATCACCAATCACATCATGTGGCTTTTCAATTATCATCATGCGTACTTTCTTATTCTTATCCGCCTAGTAGCTGCCTTGGGTGGCAAGGTGTTGCTGCACCCTATCCCATGCCACAGTTGGCTCGAGCCAGGGCATCGTACCGGTGGCCATGGAGGGCACGGGAAAGAGGGCTACACTGGCAGCAATCTGACGGATGTCGACTTTGAGCTCCGAGGTAGCGAGCAGTTGCTTTGGGGATCACCGAACGGTCTGTCACCGGCCCCCTGCATGCTTCCACGTCGGCGGCCAGAGAGTGGCGGGCTTCCAACACGCTGACAGATACCTATAAAAGACACCAACAATGCACTCGTCTCCATTGTGATCAAGCCCTTTCCCGGCCAGAAAATCATAGACATGGAGAGGTTTGCAGATGGCATCATCGAGGCGACCTGCTCCGAGAACATGGTCCTCCAATTTGGCCAGCGCTCGGTGTTCGCCACAGCCCGGAAGCAATGGGAGTGGGTCAACCAGAACCCTCAAAATGCTTTGGTTCTCGTGGGTGACCCTGTTCTTTGCAAGTCCGGTATTTCACGGGATCCATGGCTGGCGTCGCACATCATATTTGATCCGGCCACGCTCGTTGTCCGACTGGATGCAGCCAAGAAAACCTGGAGCGAGGTGACCGACGAGTACGAGATCGACTTTGGCGCAGCTGCGACAAGGCCGACCCAGAAGCGCTCCTTTTTGGACGATGCTTACGATCTTGCGTACGAAGTCCCCCTGGCGACCAAATTTCCTACGAACCTCTTTTCCTTCCATGCAGGCAACCCCAGTGAATCCGAGATGGATTTCAAGGTAAACTGTCAACAATGCGGCATCTCCGGAAAGCTTTTCTTTACTGGCCGCATCGCAGGCAACTACCTAACAGGTGTCACGCAACTGGATCTCTCCCTAGTACCCGTTGGCATTGAAGCAACCCTTAATCTGGAGTTTCTATTCGCTGGCGTGTACAAGCCGGGCATGTACGGACTCCCGGATGCCAAAGCGGTCCTGGACGTCTACGATGTGTCGCTCCTCGATCTGCTTCCTGCCGGGTGGTTGATCTCAGGTCTCATTGATCTGGGACCTGGCATCAAGATCCAAGCTGGAGTTGAGCTGGATTCCCTGGAAGGAACCGCCCAAGTTAGAACAGGATTCACCGCCAAGGTTCCTGAGGACTCCGTTGCCCGACTTGCTCTCCGGTCAGAAGATGTGGTCCAGTGGAACGGATGGCTCCCAAACATCGAGGTTCAACCAATCGCCCTTGAAGCCGAGGTCTCAGCCCTCGTCAAGTTCTACGCCCAGATCGTGCCAAGTTTCGACTTCGTGATATTTGGTGAGTAGAATCTGCCGCTGGCCCCGAATCAGGATAATCTAATCGTCCTTCCAGGGCAGCATGGGTTTCGCGGAGGCTTGCCGTTCAAGATCCCGAAGTTGGACCTCAACATCACCACCGGCACGGGTGAGCACCCCACGAAACTCCTACTCTCCCCTTTTCAACTTTGTGGCGCTGACGTAGGACCACAGACTCCAACGGCTTTTGCCCTGGAAACTCCAATCCCATCGGTATCTCGGTGCAAGCATCCTTTGGAGCAGAGCTTTCCGCTGTTGCAGTTGAGAGGATGGCACCAGGAGTTTCTCAGTTCTCCGGTAAAGCGAAAGATAACGTTCGTCTGTTTGAACCGACAGTGAAGGAGCAAATCCATCTGGACAAGGACCTCATCACGATGCCCCTGGCATCTCGAAGTCTTCTCCCCCGCGTTAGCCTTGTCAAAGGGGAGATCACCATCGCAGAGACGAAGATATTCGACAAGACGATTTACCAGATCGAGCCGTGGTGTCGCTCCCTGCCGGGACAGTCGTGCTCATTCGTCCCGGAGGCTGACGATCAAGAGTGGTACGACATTGAGATCGACAGCGCTGACATCGACTTCAGTTCAGTAGCTCCTGTAACTCCCCGAATGCTGCTCTCCCCTCGTCGGGTGTCACCAAAGTTTATGTGTGGAGGCGTTGCCACCCCGTACAGCTCGAAATCATACCCCGGGCCTAAAACGGTGAAAGATAACTGGCAGGCCGGTGTTCATCACGTCCCAATCATGCTTCCCACGATCAAGTGTGATAGCAAGCTCTGCCCAGCCGACAACTGGGCGATGGAGTCCAGAACCGACCACGAAGTGGTTGAAATTCCTGAAGGAGAGGATGCAAAGAGAACGATCTGGAGCAGTAAGTCTTTCACTGTTTTGAATGATGACAACAGAGGGCTATTGACATGGATGCAGTGGAACACGTCTATGAGCTGAATTGGCTGTCAAAGTTCTGGACCGACTTGAACGTGACAGGGAAGCTGGCGTGTCCTACTCTCACACTGCAAGTCTTGAGTCTCAACAAGGCAGACCGTTACGCGGAAAAAATGCAATATGCGATTGGGAACACGAAGAACTACTGGGAGACGATGGTACTTCTCCCAAAGAAGGAAAATTCACTCAAACATCGCGTTGGCCTCTCCACCTTTCACACGGGGTTGTTGCTCTTCTAACAAGGTGATTTAGATGTTCGCAAAGAAGAGCCTCCATTCCAAGTTCAAAGACCCGGCTACCACGGCGCATCAAAGGGCATGCTCCATGGGGCGCATCGTTTCTGTTTGCAGGATGATGGATTCACTGGAGACCAAATCACAGTTGTATCATACACTCTCCAATCTCGACAGCGTCATGTAGGTGGATGGTTTTCGTTGATCTTGGTAACCCATCGCACTAACAGCCCCCGTCCCAGGAACGCCATGCAGATGGACCCCGATGCGACAACTCCCAAGCTGCCGAGCGGTGAAACGTATCTGTCTGCGCACCAGAGGTGGTTCACAGACCTCTACAAAGAAGGCATCGAATGGACGAGAAAAACCCTCGTGGACTTTGCCACCTTCATGTTGGCGGACCAATCTGGCATCAGGCTTGAAGGTCTGGACGAGAAGACCAAACACGCCATCCAACTGATTGCGGGCGCCAAAACCAAAGCTCAGTGGGAAGCGTTCTGCCCGGAAAATTTCCAGTACCCAGGATACGAGCCGTGAGTTTCCGAAAGCCCCTTTACGGACAGTACATGTGTTCTAAATGCGCAACAGGAGCGCCAGCGTCCCGAGTGGGTGTGGGAACCTTGAGGATGATCCAAGTAGTTGCGGGAAGTGCGGTAACAAGGCAAGTTGCATTAATGGCTTTACCCTCCGCGAACATCCCAGCCCGCACAAATGGCGAATTGGCCTGACTAACTAACTAATGTACCAACAAATCTTCAGTGCCCCGATGCCAAAATCTGCTCCAAAGGCAGCTGTGTTGACCGCCCCGTCGACCCCGCCAATGCCCCCTTCCAAGCGCCCCTGGTAGCTCCACTGGACGGCCTGGTGTCTGACTGGAGCATCCTTCTCCTGAGCAGCCCATTCCTCAATACGGGCAGCTATATTCTCCCCAATGACATGTTTGTCCAATACGACGGAAAGCTCACACTCAATACCAGATGCATTCCCGTCTCTGAACTTTCAGGGGCCATGTCGATTCAGCAGGACTACCTTGACTCGAATGCATTGTTCCAGTGGTCGCAATCCGATTATGGGAAGGAAGATTCCTGCTGTTTAGTGGCGTTTCAGGGAACGGGCTGCCAGGCGGGCCAGAGACAGGTGTTCTGCCCGAGCGGAGAAGACTACCGTATTCCGTTCAACGTGTATTCCTTGATGGTTTATGGATGTCGGGGTCTCAAGGTTGCGCATTGAGTTTTATATTCTCGGGGGCTCTGGGACGGCCACACCGAGCGGCCAGTCGGTTACAGTCTTGAACTTACCTTCCCTCGAGCCTGTGCTTTGTGGATCAGGCATGCAGTTCATCTGGTGAAGTTTTAGCCGACGGAGCCAAGTCATCCCCCGTCATAAAACTCTAGTGTCTCAAATAATCATGAACCTCCCCCTCGGCCATTCTTCGGCCACCACCTCCTTATACGCCGCCCCTTCAAGACGACTGATCGTTTCCTCCCCCATGTAATTATCATCATCATACTCCCAAGGCTGCAGCTCCAAGATCCCCACCCTCCTATACCTCACACCCTCCGCCTCCGCCTCCGCCTCCGCCTCACCCTCACACTCAGCCCTCCTCAACAAAAGCACATATACCACATGCATCTTCCCATACGCAATCTCCGCCACCCGTAGCAGCACAACCCCTTTCCCCCATAATTCCACGTCTCCGTCTCCCACCGAGCGACTGCTCTGCGTTGAAGCAAGCCACTCCGGCCGCGTCAGGACAATTTCTACCAGCTTCTTCGTGCTCGCCATAGGCCCGAGACGCCTCAGTGCTCGGTGTGCCGCACCTGTCGGACTGTATGGAGATGCTCTAGCGTAGCTTCCTAGCCGCAGATGGAGATGGCGGTATGGTGCTTCCAGGATGAGCTCGCCGCCTGAGACGAAGCCAAAGTCATTGTGTAGGGCGGGGTGGGTGGTGACGCTGAGGACTTGAGCGGGGTAGGTCAAGGGTGTGGGTCGGGAGGGCCAGGATATGCCGGTGGGTGAGGTGGCGGCTCCCGCCCAGCTCCAGGACGGGCTGTTTTGTGTGGTAGCGGAGGGGGTGGGCGGTGTTGGGGCGTTGAGAGTCTTACGGCTGGGCGTGTGGTTCTGGTGGCCGAGGAGTCTGAGGCGCGCGCGCAGTAGCGGATGGCCGGGGATGCCTTGGCCCTCGGGGCCGGATCGGACGCCCCAGAGGAGGCCGTAGAGGAGGTCTCCCTTCCACAGTCCGGCGAGGTATTGGTCGCTGACCTGGGCGTGCAGAGACTGGGCGATGGCGGCGATGGCGGGCAGCCGGTCTTTGTCGAAGGTGAGTTGGCGTTTGGTGTAGCCCTCGACTAGTTTGTACCAGACTTGGTAGGTTTTGGCCGTGAGAGATTCCTCCGGTGATGCCTCCGGGTCGTCGAGGCTCTTGGATTGATGGACGGCGCGCTTTAGCTGAGAAAACAGCGAGAAGTCTGTGTTGTCGCGGCCAGCTGCTTCGATATCCATGCCGGCTTGGCAGTGCCATATCATTCGTCCCGTGGTGTAGCAAAGTAGCCTGTTGGATAGCAGTCCCTCTTGGAATGTCCAGCCCCTGTTCGCCCATCGCGAGCTGTCTCGCTTCTGTTGGTCCGTGAAGCCGTCTAGCGGGGCTCGGAGGAAGACATGGCATGGGGAGGAATCTTCCGTGAGTGTCGAAGTTCCCAGCGGGCGCCACGGGATAGGGCAGTTGAAATGGGGCTCTCGTTTATCGAGGAATCCATCCATCACGGTGTCGGCACTCGTCGCGGCAAGGGTGACGATAGCGCCGCTGTAAACATCGCCCATTTTGGGCGCCTCGGCCGCCCAGTCCTCGATGTCGTCCTGGAAGATGCAGAGCGAGTCAATCCAAAGGTAGCGCACCCCTAAAGATCTCGTGACGACCACGGCATCTCGCAGGGTTGGTGGCAGATCAGAAAGGGGGATGCCGCTCCGGAGTGATTCGGAAGAGCCTGCGTCCAGAGTGAAGTTTGAAACTCCACCCCAGCAATAGCTCAGGGCGACCCATCTTCCGAGTTCTCCCACCTCGCTGACGTGTAAGCGTGGCAGGGTGGATGTGTTGCCGACATCGATGACTCGTGTGGGAAGCGGGACGGACGCCTGGTGGGATTCTGCGCACTCTTCGTGCTCTTGCGAGCATTTTTCAAGCCACTCGAGACCTGTAGAGAGGCATTGTGCAGAGCGCAGGCTCGACGGCATTTCGTCCAGGGCCATGTACTCCAAGAGGTGCAAGTCGTCTTGGGGGAGTGGCGCGCCCTTGGCAGTGCTGATTTCCAGCTCGGCAAGCCAGTGCCCAGGCATGTCCTTCCACGGGTCATATTTGACGGCTCGCACAGGGGGCAGTGGCTGGCCATTTGCCATGACCACTACCACCAACCTGGCGCGAGAGCGCCAAGATGACTGGCTGCCCATGTAGACGACAAAGCGGACGGCTCCGACAAAACGGGCACACATGCAGTCATCTGCGACATGGCCGTCATCGTCGTGTCGATCCCACTGCCTGCAGTGATATGTCCATATCATCGCACACAACCTGCAACCAGACTTCCTTGCATCTTGAAGAGCGGCCAGACTGGTGTGGTGGGACTGAAAATCGGGAGTGTCGTGGAGATAGGGAAACCAACTCGACGACGCATTGAGGGCTGCGAATGCCTTCGAGTTGCGGAAAGACTTGAGCAACGCCCGGATGTCGATGGCTTGGCAGGTTTGACACAAATCCATCTTCAACGGCGGTCAAAACTACCCCACGGGACCACGTCGGGCTGGCGAGCTGGCGAGCTGAAGTCGGGAGCGTGCGAACTGTCACACTTGGGCGCACGTTGAGTCCCATCACGTGGGGGCTAGCTCAATTTGGGTCGGACACGCAGATCTTATCGCTGGCTGTTTTCGCGCGTTTCCGATGCTTTCATTGGGGAAAGCCATTTCGATCGTGTGTGGAGACATCCTTGGAAGGCCGAGCCAATGCAGGGGGACCTGCGCGAGAGAATGGAGAGGGCAGCCAGCTGTTGTTTTGGTGGCAACCTAAGTGCGGGAAATTTATCAGGACACTGTAGGCATGCCGGTTGACAAATGTTAGTGTTGGGGGCTGTTTCTGCGTGTCGTATTAGCAGACTTCAGCGTCTCATGAGTCGCTTTTCGTTGGCCCGCCAAGCCTCCCGACCGATGCAGGGGAAGGTGCGGCTGGTTGCCTCCTTCCCCTGACCACGACCACGACAGAAAATTTCTGAGCTGAATATCGACTCTCGACCGGACTGCGTCCTCGAACTCCGTCTTGCCGAGCAAAAGCCACATCCAAAATGATGAGCCCGGACGAATACGGCGAATATGTGAGCGCCCTAGCCACTGAATTTCCGCATCTCAAGCGTCTGAAGAAGTTCATGGAGCCTCGCGATGACGCATTTTATCAGAACAAACAGACGGACAGCATCACTGTGTTTGACTTGTCGGCCGACGGGGTGCTGGACAAGGCGCAGTTCCGCACTATTCGCGACGAGGGTGGCAGAAAGGCGCTAGCAGACCAGCTCAACGCCACCCCGAATGACCTGGCCTCCCGCGTCGTCAGTGTGAGCCACCTCACTCCGGACACCGCAAAAATCCTCGGATCCCGCTACGATCTGAGCGCCGATTTTCTGAATGCACATCTCCCCACCTATAATGAAACCGAGCCCAGCATGTTCCTCGCCACCGGCTCGTCCGACACATTTCACGTCGACTTGCTAGAAGCGTACTTTGTCGATGACGCCCGCACCGTACCAACGTCGCGCTGGCCGACACCCTCGAACGGGGAAGTTTCTGTCCATGTCCTCAACTTTGAGGGGTTAGAATGGATCGTCAGCCACGTTCGAAGAGGCTGGCTCTACACCCCTGGTTCTCCGTTCCCCGCCGGCCTAACGCAGGCCGCGAGCCGCCGGATGTTGTGTGGTTCTTGCTGCACCAGCGGGTATCCATCCACATCGCCCGAGAGGAGCACGCTGAGACGGTCATCGTATTGCATTACCCACCGCCAAAGCCGGTCTACGACGGCTTAGCTAGACCTGCACGGACCAGGGTCGAGACGATGGGCACGCCGTCTGGGTGGCAATCATCGTCCGCTACTGGCACTGTGGGAAAACTCAGGCCGTCTTCTTACCTTGACCAGCATCTCAGCTCGCTGCTCGAGCGCTGTTTACCCGGGGCCCTCAATGGCTCTGAAACGGCCGTGGAACAGATCTTCACTGCTCTCATGTACAGTCTTGTCCCCACCACCGCTCTGTTACGGCAGCGCATTGCCGAGTTGGGCGATCTGAGTATATTCAGGTCGGCCCAGGAGAAAGACATCCAGCACGGCGACCACTTGTTACGGATCGGGAAAACAGCACAGCAATACCAAAGCTGGGTTCGGGACGCCGTCGAATTGCTCGAGCATGTCCCCCGCCGTGGCCAGACCACCAGCCAGGCCAGCCCGACAAGCCCGCTATCTGGAGTAACAGTGCTAGGCGCAGATAGCAACAACAAATACAGACGGGGATTACCCCTGCCCCAGAGTGAATATTCCCCAGGCTGGCCCCAACCCAGCAACCCTTCAACGGCAGCAGAAGCAAACTTGGATGCTGAATGGCGTCGTCTCAAGATCCAATTTCGGAAGATGCTTGAGACGGTTGAAAGTCTCACAGAACAAGCACTCCAGCTCTCGCAAACACGATTGGTGTACATGCAGATCGCGGAAAGCCGCAAAGCCATTGATCAAGCCAATAGCGTACGGCGTCTAACGACACTGGCGTTCATATTCATCCCCCTCACATATGTTGCCACTATCTTCAGCGCTAATATTGCCGAGATGGACGGCAACCGCAACGCGAAGAACTTCGCCATCTCGTCCCTTGCCACGACTGTTGGAGCGATTCTCGCCGCCCTCTACATGGAGCAATGCCTGTGGCCTATTGTGAAGCGCCAGCTGAATGCCTGGAGACAGTACGTCTACACAGCCTTGGTTGCAGTTGATTTCCGGGATAAGACGTCCTCTGTTCTCGAAAGCATATTGCTCTGGAGGACCTACCTCTGGGGCCCCTGGAACCTCAGCGACAGACCTTCTAACTGGGCGCTTCTTCCCTTGGCGACGTTGGACTTGGGAAGACTGCGGCTGCGGATGCTGTTCCGAAAGCGTTTACGCCAGAAACACAAGGACGAGGAGGGCGGGGAAGAAGGGGCGTGATAGCTGGGACCCTTAATGTGTCGGCAAAGGTGTATTCAGAATACTAGGTGAACATCGGTCAAAGTCCCGAACAGTGCCGAGTGCATCCGCTGCACGCCTTGAACAAACGCTAAGAATCTTCACTCACGAGGATGCCCTGTTCTTTTGAGCAAACCTTCGCCTAAATCATTGGTGGAAGTCATTCCATGGCTACTGGCTAAATCTGGATCAACTACCGAGCTGAATACGAGCCCAAGCTGAAGCAGTTGCAGGCCCAGCCAACTTTATCGGTCCTCTCGCTTGCGGGCATTCCCGACGTGGTTTCTATCTCCGCTCTCCGATGGAATTAGCTGAATGAGATATATCGGCAGTGACGACATCCCGTGGTATTTTCAATCTAACCACAATCTCAATGCGACCCAATCGCCGGCTCTCCACCCTCACCGGCAAGCTCACCGCTGGAAATTCCCCGCAGTCCCAGCCCTTTCTCCACACATCGTACGGAAGGGCACGCGGGAGCAATGAGGAATACGAGATGCTTGGCATTGCGGGAAGCACCTATTGGCCGGCATCCCTCGCTACCTATCTTTGGCACTCGATCGTTACGCGACAATTTCCCAGTGGTGCACACACGCCACAATCATTCCACGTCTAAGACGTGATATAAACACCGCCGTTTTCCTTTTCCCCCACACAATTCTACCCAGAGACAGCTTCAACTTCTCCAACTTCTCCAACTTCATCGACGAGAAACCACTGCCCATCATGGTCCGCACACCTCTCATCGCCGCCTCTATCCTGGCTAGCAGCAACGGCGCCCTCGCCGCATTGCAAACATGCGGCCAAGCCCAGTATGACCCAGCTCAGGTATGTCCCCCTCCCACCTCCAACTTGAACACCGCCCACTAACTCCCACCTCTAGTATGTCTGCTGGTCCAACCAATTCCTCTGCCCCATCAAGGCCGGCGAGCCCCTCTCCCCCTGCGCCGGCGCCTGCTACAGCAAATTCATGTACACCTGCTCGCGCCAAACTAATACCCTCACCCTCCTCCCCTCCCTCTCCAGCGCCACGCCTTTCAAGCTCTCCGTCTCCAACCCTTCCGTCCCCGCCATCAACGGCCTTCCCATCTCTGCCACAGGCCTACACCTCGTCATCGGCGGCCCCACCTCCAGCTACTGCCCCGTCGCACAGGTCGGCGACGCCTGTCCCGCAGGAAACACCACCCAGCTCGTCGCGTACGACGGCTACGTGTCCATGAACGTCATGGTCCCTGGTGGCCAGGCGGCGTATCTGGATCCATTCTCGGTCATGGCGTATACGCAGGCGCATTCGGCGTATATCCCGTCAGGGAGCGTCAGGTCGGGCTTTGGGGCGTATCAGGGGGGTGGATTTGTGAATCTGAATAGTGGTGGGT
>Ga0247780_1001664_pt1 | contig 11348 bp, 16 predicted proteins | sample UWRJL079202R5_FD_179927 | JGI IMG/M metagenome (GOLD analysis project Ga0247780, IMG submission 179927) | Plant litter microbial communities from Arlington Agricultural Research Station in Wisconsin, United States - UWRJ-L079-202R-5 | ecosystem: Environmental > Terrestrial > Plant litter >... | reverse complement strand
AAAAAAAAAGAATCAAAACTGCAAGTCACGGGCCTCGTTGAGATTTGCCCGGTGCGAGGGGCGCTAGGCCGGACCGGGGGAGTCATCGAGAAGGGGGCCCACTCTGTGCTGGGGACGAGGGTGCTGTGTGGTCTCAGCGCTCAGTCAGAGATGGGGCAATCGGCTCACGCCCTCGTCGAAGGCTGCCCGCTGGCGGCACCCCTTGGCACTCGCGCGACAACGCTCTGGCGGCGCAGACAGGTCGACAGGCGTGGAGGTTGAGGGAATTGGGGAGGGGTGTGGGTGCGAGGTGACAGTGACACACTCGCGTCTGAGTGGTCGTGTGTCAGCCCAGCCCTTGTCCAAGGAAATGTTCATGGTCACAAAAATCACTCTCGCGATGCATTAGCGCAAAACCCCAAGAGGCGTTGGACCCACACCCCATCCGCCCAAGTCTCTGCGGCGAAGGACCGCACACACCACCGTCGGCTCACACCCTATGCCCTGTCTGGGCTAGCGCCGCGCCCGCAGATTGAAAATAGGATGCACGGTGGACCCACATGGGTCTCGAGACAGGATGTGCTGGCCTGTGCTAGCCAGGCGAGCGGCGATCCAGGCGAGCCAGGTCGCAGTGGGGACGCAGTACGTACCGCGTCGGCCCTTGGGCGACCCCCCCTCGCCGCTCCGTCCTGGGTCTGACTTGGGCATTGGATGGGGCGGCGGCGGCCAATCAAGCCACCCAAACCACGCAATTCGAGGGCGCCGTGGGCACGCAAGCTGGCGCTGGTACCCTGGTACCCTGCCATTGCTTTGACACACACAACGGGGCGGCAGAGCGAAGCCACTGGACTCTGGCGGTGCCCGGATGTGGTTATCGACAAATATCAACGACATCCAGCCCACTCCAGCACGTTCCTGCCTCAACCACCACTACCTCCTCCACCGACATTCTCGACACTCATTGACTTTGACCCTTTCTCGCCCTCCGCCGCCCCGTCGCTGGAGTCTGTCCCTCACCGTCGCCTCCCTTCCGCACCGGCCGACCACATGAGGCTTCTTCTTCTGCGTCCCGCCCACTGACACCCAACCAACCCCGCGCCGGACGACATCATATCTCACCACCGCACCCCAGCTTTTTTGTTGACTCGTTCGCTCGACGTCACCTCTTCTTTTATTTTTGCGACCCAGACTTGGAGTTCAGCCCAGGACAGCCAGCCTAAAAACCAAGCCAGTCCCCTGTAGGAAACCGGACGCCCGTTGTTTGGTCCCGAGGAGAAAAAAACAACAGGAAAAGAGATACCCAACCCGTGGTCACTTAGGAATCCCGTTTTCCTCTCTTTCTCTTTTCTTCATTAGTCTCCCGTTCCCTGAAGAAGCCAGCCCGCATCCGGACACGTCCCCAGCCAAGCCGAGCCAAGCCTGAACGGAGTTAGGATATCGGGGATCGAGGATCGAGGACCAGATCATGCAGCATGTCTCAGCACCGTTCGGATATCCCACTCCACCAACCTCGCCATCACTTGAGCAGCAGTGTGCGATCCAGGGACATCCTCACATCACAGTACAGCAGCCGTTCCAGCAGCAGCGCTATGTCCCAGTCGCGCCCGAGGAGAGGTTAGGAAGGTTCCTGACCGGTTCCCTCCAGCTGACCGAGATCTTGGGAACCGGAGCCTATGGAGTGGTGTATACGGCCGTCGACCACAAGGACGGCGTGCGGTACGCCGTCAAGTGCCTCAGCAAATTCAACGGAGATGGGACGCCGCTGGATCGTCGCCAACTAGCCTTCCAGACCCGGGAGATCCGCCTTCACTACCTTGCGTCTGCCCATCCCAACGTGGTTTCTATGTTGAAGATTATCGACAACCCCGACTGCGTCTACGTTATTCTGGAGTACTGCCCCGAGGGAGACCTCTTCTTCAATATTACCGAGTGCGGGCAATATGTGGGTAAGGAGCAGCTTGCCAAGAGCGTTTTCCTCCAGATTTTGGACGCGGTAGAACATTGCCACAGCCTGGGGATTTACCACCGGGATCTGAAGCCCGAAAACATTCTCGTCTCGGACCGAGGCGAGACTGTCAAGCTTGCGGACTTTGGCCTGGCCATCGCAAACGACCGATCTGAGGACTATGGATGCGGCTCGACCTTTTACATGTCTCCAGGTAGGTTCACCAAGCCATCCACGCGATTTCCCTTGCTCTTTCTCCCTCTCCCTTCAGCGTCTCTTGCGATTTTTCTCTCCCATGTTTGCAGCCAAGCCGAGGAAACCCTCTCCCCCATTCACCCCAACCAACAGCCAACTAATTTTCTCATCTTTTTCTCGTTTCTTAGAATGCCTGGATCAAACATCAAGAAGGCCATTTTATTATTGCGCCCCAAATGACGTCTGGAGCCTTGGAGTAATCCTGGTGAACCTCACCTGCGGACGCAACCCATGGAAACAGGCATCCCATGAGGACTCCACATACCGGGCGTACACCAGAAGCCAGGGCTTTTTGAAGACGATCCTTCCCCTGTCGGATGAACTGAACGACATTTTGGGGAGGATATTCACCAGGAACCCGGACCAGCGCATCACCCTGCCCGAGCTGCGCGCTCGAGTTGTCGCCTGCAATAGGTTCACCGACCAACCGGCCACGATGCCGACACCGCCTGCATCGCCAGTGCCCACCACCCCTGTATACGTTAACTGCGAGGTACCCGCCATCGATGAGGAGTACGGTTACGCCTCGCCCCTTTCGCCCGCCGGGTCGGACTCCATGTCCGACGGCGAGTCGACGTGCTCATCCGACGAAGGATCCCTTGCCTCATCTTGCTCGACCATCGACGACTTCGAGGACGACGAAGACGAGTTCAATGATGACATCCCCGAGGTCAAGACCCCGCCCCCTCAGACGACCCGTTCGGAGCCTGCTATTTACGAGCCTGAGGATGCTGGCATTGTCAGATTCCGGCCAGACTACATGCATCCATATGCATCGGCTATCCCGGAACCTGTGCATCCCGTGCATTTGCCCATCCAGTCGGTGTGCGCACCAAAATTCCTTCCCGAGCAGTTTGCCTGGGATAGAATGAAGTACGCACAGCCGGCGCCCCAGCTCCATCATCCGGTTCCTTTTCATTATCAGGTGCCCATGTTCACCGCTCACATGCAAGGCTGCTACTAGCTTCAGCTTCTGATGCGCAAATATGGCTCGGCTTCCTCGATGCCCTGCACTATTGCCTTCGTTTCGTTGATGTGAGCCGGACCGCTATGCCTTGATCGGGGATTTGGAACGGACCCGTCGTCGTCTCGTCTCCATGACGAGACCCCGACAAGCAGTTGGATCAATCCGACTGTCTTGTCCGGGACAACATTTACACCCAACGTTATTGCGCGACCCCCGAGAACGAGGGCACGCACCATTTTTATTATTTTTGGATTCATGGTTCCAAGGAGGTACCTATCCCGTGGATTTCTTCCATTGCCGCGGACGCCGCCGGTACCAGCGAGTTTCCCGACGAAGCTCCCAAAATACGCCATGTCCATATCATCACCACACACTGTATTCCTGCCATTTTCTTGCTTTTCTTTTCTTCTTCTCGGGAGAACTGTTTTGAGGAGTGGTCGCTTGATTTGGTTTCATTTGTTTTGGAAGCGTGGAGTTGGTTCAAGAGGGACCCGTCTGGGAAAGGGGACCTGTCTCCGGGGGAATTCTGTCTTCTCTTTGACTTGAACATATTTCTGCACGTCGTTTGGTGGGAAGCATTGTTTTCGGCGCAAGGGATACAAGACGAGGCGTTTGAGCAACTCTGGGGCACGCTGGCAAGAGCCGGAGACTCGCTGTCGCCTTATTATCAGCCGCTTTTACTCGACTTTAATAACCCCTCTTCTTCGACACATAACCACCAACCGTCAGTCAATGCAACACCCTGACGACGCCGACGACAAAGAACGCAGGCGCGGAGCGCCCCGCTTGCTATGGGACGAGGCGAGAGCAGCGATCTGGTTCGATTCTTGTGTGTTCTTGCTGGTTGGATTTTGAGATGAAAAATGAGAGATGGGACACGAGATTTTAGACATTACCCAGGGTCAATAGCCCGGTGCTGCCAGGAGCATTATCCTTGGCAAACAATACGTTTATTCAACTCCAGGACACGCGCTCCCATCGTCAAGATGGTCGAGCCAGTCCAGGAGGTTGGTCGGAGGGTTTGGGATCAAGCAGCACGCAATAGAGCGGCTTGCAGCCTCCTTAAATGGCAATGAGAGAACGTTGAGAACACATCTGATCTACTCTGTCTTACGTGCTGTGCTTGCTCCGAGGTCTTGCCCAAAAACAAGTCTGTTACTTTGTCTCTTGCGGGCTCGCACGGCGGGCATGTTCATCAGAGTCACTCAAATCGGGCAAGCTCGGTGAGGTGACTTTGCCTGCTTAGGGGACAAATTGATCTGATGGCGCACGTGATGAGCCCGCCATGCTGCTGGCTTTCGCGATCTGGTCTGGGCCATGATGTCGCCCTGTGTGCGTGTGCCCGACCGCTCCTGTTCCTACCTAGCCGCAAAGGTTTCCAGAGCCTGGGTCGCGGGCGCGTCTCTGGCCTGTGAGCGGCGGGACCAGCTTTGGATCTGGATTTGGAACCACCATCAGGTGTCAGGTGTGTAAGGTACCTACCTACCTACCTACCCTCCTTGCTGAGCAAGCAAACAAGCAAGCAGGCAAGCAGGAAATGTCGCGCAGCTAGATGCTGCTGGGCGAGTGGGCGAGCAGCACCACCGCGGGTGGTCGGGCGTACCACTCGGCAACCTATCTGAGGATCCTGTCTATGGCTGGGTGGGCATGGCTGGGACGGAATGGGATGTTTCATTGCAGTCACCTCACTCACTCATCAGTCACTTCCACAGCTACCTACCTACCTCCAGAGGGCACCTTTTCCTGCTACCGCTACGTCCAAGAAGGCACCTTTTCCCACCTGCTACGTCCAAGTGCCGTACCGTCCACGGCGGCGGCGGCGGCGGGGGTTGGTGGATTTGGGTGGGTGTGGTGGTGGTGCCGCCTCAGGGAGTCCCGTCTCTGGTTTTGGCTTGCGCACCCGCTCATTGGCTTATGCAGGCGGAAGCCACTTCGCCTTACTTTTCTGGCGTGCAGCGTGACGGGTTGTGGTCGGGCGAATCGCAGCCTGGGGTGCGCGCTGCTGGTGTGTGGGGAGGGGAGGACCTTGGGCCTTTGATGCGGGAGGGCGGTAGGTCCGTATTGGAGTGAGGTGTGGGATGAGGCGGGCTGGATGGTTGTTGACACCGGTTTGAGGTGGTGATTGTTGCCCTGCGGTGCGGTGCGAGGCGGGTGATTGGTGCACTGCTGCTGAGATCTTTTTGCCTTGGCTGCCGGCGGGCGGTTTCTAACGAGCCAACCTGTTCGGGCGCTCTAGTTCCAATCCAATCGCTCTGCGGCGGGTTGGTTTGGTTGCGAAGGAAGGCAGGAAGGAAGGAGCTCCCGCCTTCCCGTCTGTTTATGCTGCACGTTGCTGGATTTGGGTTGGTCGGTGCGGAATATCGGCAGGATGGATCTCTGGGATCGCTGACCATTCTTTCGGTCTTTGGTTTTTCTCGCGTCAATGTTCTACTGTTGCAGCTTGCGAGGTTCAGCTCCCAGGAGAGGAAGTTCGTGACGGCTGACAGCTTGGTGCTGTCCTGGCCCGTGCGGTAGCCTAAGACTCCCCGCCTTCTTCTTGGCCTGCCCGCCGCCACCGTTGTTGCCCCTCTGCCCCTCTTCCGTCTGACTTGTCGACTGGCATTGGAGATTGGCCCTGCAGCCCAACATGCTCTCTTCTCACTCGGGCGTCAAGTCTCGAGACGGCTGGGTTGAGCACAACCGTAGTCACTTCGGTGAGCGGTGTGCGACGGTTACTGATGATCTATTCCCTTCGCCCTCAACTGAAGAGGGTGATCAGATCGTCGATGATTACCTCCCAATGTCGTGGGCCAAGCATGTGTCCTGCCTGCCAAACTCCCGCAACGGCCATTGGGCGCCGCAACGGGGGTAGGCCCCCGACGAAACCATCAACTATGACGACTGCGCTTACCCTTCCCCCAATTTCGTTCCCGATCCTCCCGCTGATCCTGGGTGTTGAAACAAATGGAACGCTGAGGGCGAGTGATCGCTGCAGCCCGCTAACGCCGGCGAGCCACCAGTCACCCGAAGCGGCACTCCCTACCACCATCGCCCAGCTTCGGGCTGGCACGGCTGGATGCCTGCCTACCGGCGTAACTTGGTTACGATGCACAACGAGGGTGGCTTCATGCTCCTTTTGCGCGGTAGCTGGCTTGGCCTGTGTACTGTGGCTCGCGAGGGAGGGCCGCGGGGCCGTTCGCCTGCCACGGCCGTCCACTGGGACCACAGGACGCCAGTCTGGCAGCGAATCGAAGAGCACGGAGCGGGCAGGAGGCCGAGTCCCAGCCCACATGTGCCATGGCGCTTGCGGAGGACAGCCACAGACCAGCAGCGTATCGTCCACGGGCGGAGAGGGACAAGCACAACAGAGGAGGAACAATACGCGAGTGTGTGTTAGAGTGCTTGCATTAGCATACGCAGTGCATACATTCCCATCCTTTGGGCTGCCACACCCACATGCAAGCTCGATGCCCCGCGACCAGTCAGCCATCTGCCCTCCTCCTACCGGTTCCCACTTTTCCCTCTCCCTCGCAGAAACGTAGAAACTCTCAGGCACGCGGGCGAATCAGGACTCTGCAGCCTGCAGTTGAGCTTGGCGGATACTCTGTCAGCCCAGATGATCGAACCAAAGGCCGAGAGCAGGCTGCGCGCGAGTGGGGCGCCGGGATGGCTCTCTATGATCCGTTCTCAACGCAGCAACAACGTGCTGCCGCTGCTGCTGGGCTGGGCCTAGAAGGCTGACCTGCATCAGCGGCCTCCTGTGCCCAGTCGCGGGGCACGACCTTTCCTAGGGCTGTGATTGGAGATGGGGAGCTGAACCTGCGCTCCTAGAGAGGGGCTCACATGGCGGTGAAGGAGATGGCGACGCGTTCAAAGGACGCCGGATGGGCGCTTCCGGCTGCTGGTTGGCTCGAAGTCAAGATGTGGGAACTGCGGTGAAGCTGTCCACCAGATAGCATCCGGTGGGTTGGGTGAGAGGTGCTTCCGGCCTAGTGGCCATAGGGGGGCAGAGCAGAGCAGATTCAAGATCCCCGATCTGCTAGTGACAAGAAGCTCCGGCAGTGGTGTTCCCTAGCACGGCTTGTCGGCAACGAGCATCGACCATTGGCGTGCGACTGGTCGCCCCCGTCAATGCCGCGCTAATAACAAGTACTAAAGTGCTGGAGCTGTCTATCACACGGCCAATTTCCTTTGGATATCAGCCCATCAACGAAAGGTTGTTGTTCGGTGGCGCCGGCCAGAGAGAGCGTGATGCCCTGGTTCCTTGCCGAGTGGACGGGAAAACCGTCGAGATGCATTTCCACATCCACGACCCCCGAGACCCTGTGGTGTCACGTCAAACGGGGCAGGTGGCGAACGGGCGCTGGTTATCTGCTAACATCTCTTGACCGCCATCTTTGGCAAGAGAGTTATGCCTGTAAATGGATGCATCCGGATGGCCTGGATGCTGCTCCAATATCTGGGAGCTGAGATCATTGGTTGTATCTCAGATCCTCCCCTTAGGCACATACATGTACGAGATCACAAGGCCTCGGCATGCTGCCCCTTATTAGAGAGGAAATGGCACTTGCGCCCGAGTTCACAGTTGCGACTTGCAGTTGGGGAGCTTGCATCGTGGATACAGCCGGCCGGCATCTGATCTCGGGGTACCGGAGCTTTGTGAGGGAGGGAGTACCAAGATCTACTACGCACTCCGGATCGTTCGACATGGTGCACCGCCGACCTGCGTAGCGTACCGGTATGTCTTCGGACCCGTGTGGGAGACTAAGACATTGACCCTCAGTCTCACGGGCCTGAGACACAAGCGTTCTCATGCCATGGTTTGACAGCCGCAGTGTGTATCCAGGGATGGGCCCTCTTGCACAGACCAATGGACGGCTTGAACTCTGACAGAGAGCAGTGGTTTGTTTCTTGCGCTAATAAAAGTCTCACCAAAAACCAAAAAGAGACTGATCAGATATTGCGAGCGGCCTGCCGGGAGCTGGCGTTGAAGGTGGCGGGTGTTAGCTGGGCCTGCTTTCGCTCTAGTTGCTCCGACAGCCAATCATCACTCTTGGCTGCCCAAGCTTGAGATCTGATCACTGTCACCTTTGAGCGGTGGCTCGGGATACTTTCCCAAGTCAGGGCCCTGGATGGTCTGTACTGGCTTCGAGAGGTGGTGTGGTGTGTCGGATACTGCCGTGTTTTTGCTCGCCACCTACCTGAGCGTGTCCGACGGGAGTCTGTCTCATCGGAGATCTAGATGCTCCCTCCCTACCTTCCCCTAGCGCCGTACGCAGGTGTCACTCATTTGGGCGGACGTTGGGAAAGTCGAGCGTGTTGACCAGGCCATCCCGGTCATGTTGCCGGAGCTGTGTGGCGACGAGGGCTTCGAGAACGGACGCACTGGCCTGTGGGTGTGCCGAGACAAGACATACTGTCTCTGTTGACTTGTGGTTGGTCCGGCTTGGCGGTGTTTGGACGCCGGTGATGCGACGGTTGTTGAGAAGGGGCTTGGGCGCGGCGCTGGCGGCATGTCGGAGGGGATCTTGACGACGAAATGGGGGCGATTTCTCGGACCATGCCCCGGGGGAGCTTCTACCGGCCCAGGCTCGCATTGCGGGATTATAGGCCCCAGCGGGTGTGTGGTGAAGGCGCGCCGGCCCAATGTTGGGGTCTCATGGTCCCGGGGGTTTGCTCCCGGTGGCGAGACCAAACAGGCGTGCCGTCTGTCGAATCATGGGAAGAGGGATGGATGGCGCGCGGGTGTCGCGGCTGGGCGAATATTTCCCCTTCGCTCGGGTTGAGACAGGGCGAGAGGAGGGGGAGTTGGGTGCTGCTGCTCTGAGTAAGCCGGTGGTCCTTGTGACGGCTGCCGTTGCTCATCAACACGGGACTCAGGTCTTGGGCTGACTTTCGCCCCGCGGATTCATCGACCGGAGGGAGGTGTGGGCTAGGGACTAAAGCAAGGTTTCGCACGGGAGTTGCTCTTGGGCTTCTCTATCTACCTAGGCAGGGCAGTAGGACAGCTTGCCCCTTTTCAGGGCTCTCACGGGCTCTCACTGGAAGGTTGTCTGTCTGTTGTGCCATGCTTCCGACTCACCAGTCGCCTGCAACTGCGCACGGTACTCCGTATTCTCCGGTTCACGTGGACTGAAAGCTGGGGTAGATAGCCGCTGCTATCAAGGTTCAGCCCTGACGGACAGTGTAGTTTGCGACCTTGGTTATTCTCCACACCGCGCATGTTATCTCCGGGCTCCGCCAGATCGCGCGCGGTCGGCCGACGTCGAGCCACGCTGTGGATTTGGATCCAGAGTCCACATCCACTCTACCTCCTCTACCCACAGTAGGTACGCAGAGTTTTTGCAGACTCCACATGTGACAAACACCGTATCCACATCAACATCCACGTCCACATCCACCCCAACGGCAACACAGCCATAGCGACAGTTTCGGCGCCTCCCTCTCAACAATCCAACCAGGCATTCCTGCCCGGCTAGCTCAATCGGTAGAGCGTGAGACTCTTATGAGAGAGATCTCGGCCGATATCTCAAGGTTGTGGGTTCGACCCCCACGTCGGGCTCAATTCCCGTCCTCGTTGTTGGAGTTTATATATTTTGGCCCCTTTTTGGGGTTGTTTTGTTGTGTTATCTTTGCACGCATCACAGTTTTCTCATGTTGCTATTGGCCAGTTGGGTGGCTGCAGCGGTGCTGAAGGGTGCTACCGTTTCCGGTAGCCCCTTTCTTTCTCTCGGTACCCCCTTTCCCACCATCGCCCGGAACTCCGTGATCCGTACCGTCCGTGGGCCCCTCGTGATCTACCTAAGTAATCTATGTCCGAGCAACACCACCACTTGGAGCTTTGGTGGTGTTGTCCAAGTGGTTACAAGACTGGGTGAGATTGTTTGACTTGCCGCGATGGCGCCGGCGGATTAGCTGAGCTGCCATCGAGAACACGCCAGCTGAACCTTCTTTCCCCTTCTCGAGAAGCCTGTGAGCTGCCAACTGTGCCCATCAAGGTCCTCGTGACAGTTGAAGCTGTCACGCGCGCGCTTCTGTATGCAGGGACTATCGGGGCTTGCCGTCGGCCTTGCTCTAGTGTTGTTGCTCGGGAAGAACCTTAGTTGGGTGGTTAACTAAGGTAGCTAGAGTAGGTAGCTAGAGCAGCCAGCCAGCTGATGGCGCCGGTGGAAGTTTCGATAGTGACAGTCGAGGTACGATGCTGCGGTCACGCCCCTTTTAGTAGCGCTGATGGGCTCACACCGAGGAGTTAATCTGATGGCTACACTCACGGTGCTTACACTAGCAGAGAAGGTATTCAAAAAGGACCCTTATTACATAGGTGGAGATGAACGCTCAACTAGATGCCTGAGTGCCAGCCATGCTGGAGTCTAAACCAAGAACACAGTTCAGTCCAGCGTTCGTGGTGCATGGCACCAGCCAGCATCGCGACCACAACAAAAGCACCACGATTGCCAGGATGGCCACTCAGGGGCCACCACAATGCAAACCACAGTCAAGCCAAGTCTCACACAGCCCAAACAGCCCACAGTAATTGGTGTCAATCAAGCCTTTTGATAACACTAATGAGCTAGTAAGAACGAAATAAGAGTACATCGTCTTGCGTAAGATGAGGCATGTAAAGCCGCAGACAGACATAGTAAACAGAACGATATAAAAAAACCACCATATAAAAGCTCGGGGGGATGCCCAGAGAATACATCCCCAGGGCCAATTAAGAGCCTCCTCCTCCCCCCTCCCGCTGCGTCTAGCACAGAAGCATTCATCTGCACCTCGGATTGGAATGAACATGATATGAATTCGGGGGATATCATGAGATTTTTGTTGTGCCAGCCACGCTTTCTGACCATCCCTTTTTCTCTTCTCTCCACTCCGTGTGTGTGGGGGGGGGGTATCATTCTCTCTCCAAACCCCTCTCTTCCATTTGCGACACCACCGTCCATCCGCTATCCCACTCTATGGGGCAACGCCAAAGGTCGTCTTTGGCCACCCAAGGACGACAATCCCCTGGCCCTGCAGGTACGCAACGAGGTTCTCCATGGGAAGGAACACCGCCGCGGGGATCTTGCCGGAGTCGTAGGTGCCGTATGCCTTCTCGAGGACTTGGAGGGCGGCCAGGGAAGACTCGACGGAGCGCTTGGTGGGGTTCATGCTGCCGCCGGGGATGGTAGGCTGGGGGTAGATGCCGCCGCCGGGGATGGTAGGCTGGGGCTGGAAGCTGCC
>Ga0247780_1001663_pt1 | contig 11353 bp, 11 predicted proteins | sample UWRJL079202R5_FD_179927 | JGI IMG/M metagenome (GOLD analysis project Ga0247780, IMG submission 179927) | Plant litter microbial communities from Arlington Agricultural Research Station in Wisconsin, United States - UWRJ-L079-202R-5 | ecosystem: Environmental > Terrestrial > Plant litter >... | reverse complement strand
CAGCGAGACGTGCCCGCGCACGAACCAGTCGCCGCTGCTGAGCCGGCGCAGCGCCGCCGCGCGGGGGTCGGTCTCGTCCTCGATCTCCCCGACCACCTCCTCGAGGATGTCCTCGACGGTGACGATCCCGACGGTGCGGCCGTACTCGTCGACGACCACCGAGAGCGAGGTGCGCTGGACCTGCAGGTCGTGCAGAAGGTCGTCGAGTGGCCGCGTCTCCGGAACGATCAGGGCATCTCGGACGACGCTCTCGACCCCGGCCTCCGGACCCTCGCTCATGTACAGCCTGGCGAGGCTGTTGTTGTGGACGATGCCCTTCACCCGGTCGGCGTTTTCGTCTTCGATCACCACGAGGCGCGTGTGCCCCGAGGTGACGCAGCGACGCAGGGCCGCCTCGACCGTCTCCGACGTGTCGACGGTGATCACAGCGGGGATCGGCGTCATCACCTCGCGCGCCTCCTGCTCGTGCAGGTGGAAGACTCCGCCGAGCATCCCGGCCTCGCCGGGATCGAGATGCCCCCCGAGCCGGGAGCTGTCGATGATCTGCTTCAGGTCCTCGGCGGTGTGGTGCTCCTCGAGGTCGCTCGGGTTGACGCCGAAGAGCCGCACCACGGCGTTCGAGAACCAGCTCAACCCCATCGTCACCGGCGCGGTGGCGACGCGGAACCAGTTCAGCGGTCGCGAGACCCGGCGCGCGGTGCTCTCGGCGCTGGCGATCGCCAGCATCTTCGGCACCTGCTCGCCGATGCTGATGTGGATCCCGGTGACGAGGGCGAAGGCGATCGCCAGCGAGATGCCGGCGGCGACGCCGTGCGAGAGGCCGCCGAAGATCGGCTCGATCAGCTCGGCGAGGGCGGGCTCGCCGAGGAAGCCGATCCCGATCGAGGCCATGGTGATCCCGATCTGGCAGGCGGAGAGGGATTCGTCGATCTTGTCGAGCTGCTCGACCACCGCCTCGGCGCCGGCTTCGCCTTCGGCGGCCAGCTGTTCGATCTTGCCACGACGGGTGCGCACGAGCGCGAACTCGGCGGCGACGAAGAAGCCGTTGATCGCGATCAACAGCATCAGGAGGACGAGCAGGACGACGCTCATCGGCTATGCGGCCCGGTACTTCGGGCTGGGACGTCGTCGGCCATTCGGCGAACGCAATATAGCTGGCCGCTCCCCGCGAGTTTTTCCATAAGTGCGATATTGGGCGCTCAATGCGCGTCGCAACGCTCAGCGAGATGCTCGAAGAGGTCGTCCGACTTGGCGAGGCGACGGGGATGGAAGAGCATGCGCACGAGCTCCGCGGCGAGCTCGAGGGCCGCCTGGCCACCGTGCGCGCCGCGGTCTCGGGCGCCGGCAGCCCGCGAGTCATCGCGCTGGAGCGCTTCGATCCGCCCCGGGCCGGGGGCTTCTGGATCCCGGAGATGATCTCGATCGCCGGCGGCGTCGACGTCGCCGGCGACCCGGGGCTGAATCCGCCCGAGGTCGGCTGGGGCGAGCTGGCGAGCCTCAACGCGGACGTCGTGATCGCGATGCCGGCGGGCAACCTGGAGCAGGCGCAGGCTCAGGCCATGGAGCACTGGGAGCACATTGCCTCGCTCGGCGCCGACCGCGTCTTCGCCGTCGATGCCGCGACGGCCTTCGTCGAGCCCGGCCCCCGTCTGGTCGACGGGGTCGAGCTGCTCTGCCACCTGCTGCATCCCGAGCTGATGGATCCGCCGGGCAACACCGGGTTCGCGGCCTTGAACGCGCCGGTTCCGAAGCCCTAGGAGGGTCTCAGGCGACCGCGACCGCGGCGACGCTCGAGAGCGCCGCGATCAGAACCATGGTTCCCATCTCCGCGGCGAAGCGGTTGCGGCCGAGGCGGCCGCGCTCGCCGCCGACGATCAGGGCGCCGCAGAGAAGGCCGGCGGCCAAGCCACCGAGGTGGGCGCCGACGCTGATGTGGGGGACGGTGAAGGTGATGGCGAGGTTGATGACGAGCAGGAAACCGAGCTGGCCCGCGACCTCGTTCATGCCGCGGCCCCGGGCGATCACCATGAGGGCGCCGAAGATGCCGAACACCGCCCCCGACGCCCCCACCGTGACCGCGTTCGGATCGAGCAAGAGGGCCCCAAACGAGCCGGCGAGGAGGCAGGCGAAATAGAGCGCCACGAAGCGTGGGGTTCCAAGCGCGGGCTCCAGCAGCTGGCCGATCACGTAGAGGGCGAACATGTTGAAGCCGATGTGGAACAGGCCCTGGTGCAGGAAGCCGCTGGTCACGAGGCGGTACCACTCGCCGTCGGCCACCGAAGGCCCGTACAAGGCGAAGTCGACGTCGACGCTGGAGATGCCGCCGCCGAAGCCCCCGGAGCCGACGCCGATCTCGATCAGGAAGGCGAGCACGTTGAGGCCGATCAACACGAAGGTCGCAGGGGCGCGGTCGAACCCCTCCCCTCCCCCGCTCCCCCGCACCACCCTGGTCCGCTGGCGAGCGCACTCGGGGCAGCGCATCCCGACCGGCGTCGGAGTCATGCAGTCGGGGCAGATCGGCCGCCCGCAGGAGGAGCAGGCGACGCCGGTCTCGCGGTCGGGGTGGCGGTAACAGGTCTCGGCCATCGGGAGGGGCAGCCTACAATCGCCGCCGATGGAGCCCCCGAGCCCAGCCCGCCTCTACGCCGCGCTCGCCGGCGCGGCGCTCTTCGTGATCGGTCTGCTCGGCTTCTTCCAAGATCTCTCCTGGCTCAATTTCCTCCACGTCGGCGCCGGCGCGCTCGCCCTGCTGCTGGCCGGAAGGGCGGCGACGGCGTGCGCCGCCTCCTTCGGCCTCGTCTTCACCGGGCTCGCCGTCTTTGCCTTCGGCGACGACGGCTGGCTGCACCTCGTCGTGGGCCTCCTCGGAATCGCCGCGGCGGCAGCGGCGCGATCAGAGCCGCGAGCGCAAGCCGCCGGAGAGGGCTCTTAGCCCGCTCTCGCCTTTGTGCCGGCTGCGACGGCGCAGCTCCAGCACCACCAGGGCCCCGGTGGCGACGCTGCCGGCGCCGACGGCGACCACCGGCCGCACCCAGTTGCGGGGATCGCGCAAGGCCCGCAGCTCGCTCTCGGAGAGCTCCTCGGCCCAGTCGGACAGCTCCTCGGCGGCCGCCTGCGTGACCGCCGCCATCGCGTCCTCGAAGCGGGCCGAGAGGCGCTCCGGCGGCTCGATCGGGCGCAATGCGTCGGTCAGCAGCTGCTCCACGTCCCAGGTGCTGCCGCTCAGTGTCCGGCTCGCGTCAGTCATCGCTCAGCTCCTCCTGCAGCTGCTTGATCGCACGATGGATCAGCACCTTGGTCGCGCCGTCGGAACGACCGAGCGCCCGGGCAATCTCGCGGTTGTCCATGCCGAGCGCGAAGCGCATGATCAGGGCCTCGCGGCGGTCGTCGCCGAGGTGCTCGAGGTTGTCCATGACGCGCCGCAGCTCCTCACGACCCTCGGCGATCGCCACCGTGTCGTGGCGCGCCGCGATCGGATCGGCGCTGTCGAGCGGAGTCTGGGGACGACGGGACCGATCGCGGTAGTAGTTCGAGGCGAGGTTGTGCGCGATCCGGATCACCCACGGCCGCAGCGGCCGCCCGTCCGACTCGCGCCGGGCGCGGTCGAAGTGCCGGTAGGCCTGCAGGAAGGCCTGCTCGGTGAGGTCCTCGGCGTCGTGGTGGTTGCCGACCCGGTAGTAGGCGTAGGAGTAGACGTCGCGCAGGTGCGTTCGGTAGAAGTCCTCGAAGGCGCGATCCAGCTCCGCCTTCGCCGCTGGGGCGAGCTCGCCGGGCTCGACGTTCTCGCTGGGGGGACTCACCTGCCAAGCCTAGAGCCCGAGGGACGGCGCGCATCAGGCAGCCCGCCTGGAGCGCTCGGTCCGGCGCAGGCCCGCGACCCAGTCCGCCGCCGCGATCTCGCCTCGGATCAGCGCGGCGAGCCCGTTCAGCGCCTCGGCCGGGCCACCGGCGGCGGCGACCGCCTGGGCCAGCAGCGGCGTCGTGTCGAGACCCTCTGAGGCCTGACCGATCAGCTGCGGGATTTCCTCGGCTGGCGTGCCGGCGCCCAGCAGCTCGCCGGCGCGGCGGTTGCGGCCGGCGGGGGCCATCATCGTCGCGGTCAGGTCGCCGACGCCGGCGAGACCGGAGAAGGTCTCGAGCTCGGCCCCGCGCCCGATCGCGTACTCGATGCACTCGCGCCAGATCTCGGCCGTGGCGATGCCGGCGGCGTTGAGGCCGTGGGGCTCCGCCGCGGCGGCGGCGAGGGCAGCGGCGTTCTTGGCGGCGCCCGCCATCTCGACGCCGACGACGTCGCCGGAGCGCTCGCAGAAGAGGCCGGCCCGGTCGAACACCTCCCCGAGCTGGTCGCGGAGGTCGACGTCGGCGGACCCCAGCACCAGCGCCGCCGACCCGGAGACCGCCTCACGGGCGTGGGCCGGTCCGCCGAGACAGGCCAGGGCCCGGGCCCGCACGCGTTCGCCGACGTAATCGGCGGGGAGCTGGCCCTGCGGCGCGATCAGGCCCTTGGTCAGGAGCAGGACGGAGGAACGGCCGCCGACGCGGTCGGCGATCGACCCGACCGCCTGCGGCAGCGACTTCGAGGGGATCGCAAGGCAGATCAGATCGAGCCCGGCGAGCTCGATCTTGGAGGCGGGGCGCACGTCGACGGTTTCCGGCAGCGGCACCCCCGGCAGGTAGCGGCTGTTCTCGCCCGCCTCGATCATCTCCGTCGCCCGCTCCGCGTTGCGGGCGCCGAGCTGCACCTCGAGCCCGCCGCGAGCGAGCAGGACCGCCATCGCCGTCCCCCAGCTCCCGGCGCCGATCACCGCGGCGCGGCGCATCGGCGGCAGCCCCCCGAGGTCTTCCCACTGCAGCAGCACGTTGGGCCAGATCCGGGCGGTCACGGTTTCGGCCAACGCCTGCGAGGGTTCCTCGGCGCGCGGGAAGGTCATCGCCCGTCCCAGCCGGACCCTGAGCCGGCGGGGCCGGATCCGCCAGCCGCGGCGGACGTCTTCGGTCCCCAGCACCGCGGTCGGAATCACCGGCGCTCCGGTCTGCAGGGCGAGGCGCCCGACGCCGCGCCTGGGGTTGCTCAGGGTGCCGCGCCGGATCCGCGTCCCCTCGGGAAAGATGCAGACCGCGCCGCCGCGCTCGACGATCTGGCGGGCCGTCTCCATCGACTCCTCGTCGGACTCGCCGCGGCGGATCGGGAAGGCCCCGAGCCGGGAGAGGATCCAGCCCTGCCAGCGGCGCTCGAACAGCTCGACCTTGGCGACGTAGTTCATCGGCCGCCGCCACGGCAGGCAGCCGCCGACGACGAACGGGTCGAGGAAGCTGCGGTGGTTGGAGGCGACGATCAGCCCGCCCTTGAGCCGGGCGTGCTCGCGGCCCATCCGCGCGTAGCGAAAGTAGACGAGGAAGAACGGCGTCATGAAGATCCTCGCCAGCAGGTAGAGGAGCCAGTTGACGCTGTGCTTGCGCGTGTAGGCGTGGTACCGGGCCAGTCGCTCAGCGTTCACGCTAAGCGCTACACGCCCCGGCCCCGGCGGTTACCAGGCGCGCTCGATCAGCTCGGCCAGCTCGTCCCGGGAGGGCGGGGTCGGGGCGAAGGCAAGCTCGGGCCGGATCAGCATCGAGTCGAGCGCCCGGCCGAGCTCGGCGCGGTCGGCGCCGACGGCCTCCAACCCGGGCGGGTCGCCGCCCAGCTGCAGGAGCCGATCCTCGACGTCTTCCGGATCGGTCTCGATCGCCGCCGCCAGGTCCTCGATTCGGTCCGCTCCCTGTTCGACGAGGAGCGCCATCGTCCGCGGCAGGATCGCCGCGTTGGTCTCGGCGTGGGGGCTGCCGCAGATTCGAACCAGGGTCTGGCAGACCACGTGATGGAGGCCGAACGCCCCCGAATCGATCGCGTAGCCGCAGAGCAGGGAGCCCAGAGCCAGCGGCCCCGGGTTGCGCTCCTCGCGCTCGTGGTCGAGCGAGGCCGCGATCAGCTGGGCCCCGCGCAGCGCCGCCATCTCGGAAACCGGATTGGCGAAGGGCGTATGGAGCGAGTCGGCGCCGTGCGCGAGCGCGTTCATCGAGCTGGCCCGCAGGGAAGCCTCCTCCTGGCTGGTCATCGCAACCGGGTCGGCGATCACCAGCGCTGGCCGCACCATCGCTGTGACCCGGGCCTCCGCCCCCGCCGGCAGGCGATGGATGCCGGTCATCTCCGCCCCCGACATGGTCGTCGGGATCGCCGCGACGCGGGCGCCGGTGACGGAGGCGATCGCCTTGGCGACGTCGATCGTGCGGCCGCCGCCAAGCGCGACGAGCGACCGCGCCTCGACCCGGTCCAGCAGCGGGGCGGCGAGATCCGGGACCTGGCCGGGGGCGACCTCGTGCACGGCCGCGGCAGCTTCGGCCAGCTCGCCGGCGCCCGCCAGCGCCCGGGTCGTGGTCAGCAGATCAAAGGCCGAGAAGCCGTGCTCGCGGAGGAGCTGCGGGGACTGCGCGACGGCGTTGTGGCGGAGGACGACCGTGCGGCCCGCATCCCGCCAGATGAAGTCGCCGTTCACCCTCAGGAGTCCGTGCGGGGATTCCTCACCGGTCTCAGTTTGGGCTCGACCTCGTCGCGCAGGTGCTCGAAGTCCGGCGGCAGCGAGAGCTTCTCGCCGAGGTGCTCCAGCGGCTCGTCGACGGTGAAGCCGGGACCGAGGGTCGCCAGCTCGAAGAGAACCCCGCTCGGCTCGCGGAAGTACACCGAGCGGAAGTAGAAGCGATCGATCTCCGGGGTCGGCTGGGCGCCGGCCGAGAGCGCCTTGTCCCGCCACTGCAACAGCTCGTCGGGGGTCGAGGCCCAGGCGACGTGGTGGACGCTGCCGGCCCCTTGCAGCCCGCGCTCGGCCGGCGGTTCGTCGAAGCCGTAGAGGCCGCCGCGCCGCTCGCCGCGCGCCTCCCAGGCGCCGTCGGCCCGCTCGAACTCGAGCGCCTCGAGCAGAGCGCTGCTCGCCTCCGGCTCGGCGCTGTAGGCGCGCACCGCGTGGAAGCCCTGCAGGGCCAGCTCCGACGGCACCTCGGGGTGATCGGCGACCAAGGGCGGATCGGAGACCTCGACGACGAGCAGCTCGTGGTCGAGCCCCTCCGGGTCGGAGAATCGCAGGCTGCCCTCGGCGCGCTCGGTCTCCACCCCGTTCGCGCCGAGCCGCTCCGCCCAGAAGCCCAGCGAGTCCTCCGAGGCAACGCGCCAGACGACCCGGTGCACCATGCCGGCGCCGGCCCGCCCGCGGGCGACCCCGGGATACTCGAAGAAAGTCAGGTCCGAGCCCGGGTCGCCGTCCTCGTCGGCGAAGAACAGGTGGTAGACGGTCGGGTTGTCCTGGTTGACCGTTTTCTTGACCAGCCGCAGGCCCAGCACCCCCGCGTAGAAGTCGACGTTGCGCTGAGCGTCCTCGGTGATCGCCGTTATGTGGTGAATGCCCTCTAGCTTCATTGCTCACGTATAGCATCCACCGATGAGCCGAGGACGTCGCCGCACGGTGAAAGGGCTGGTGATCTTCGGTTCGGTCCTCGCCTTCTTCAGCGTGTTCGCGATCTGGACCGAGCGGCAGGCGCTCAACACCGACGACTGGGTCTCGACCAGCGGCCGCTTGCTTCAGAACGAGACGATCCGGGTTGCCGTCGGCGACTACCTCGTCGACCAGCTCTACGAAAACGTCGACGTCGAGGCCGAACTGAAAGAGATCCTCCCCGGCGATACCAAGGACCTGGCAGGCCCGGCGGCCGGCGGACTGCGCCAGGTCGCCGGCGACGGGGCGAAAAAAGTGTTGGAGACCTCGACCGCGCAGGATCTCTGGGAAGACGCCAACCGCTCTGCCCACGAACAGCTGATCGCGGTGCTGGAGGACAAGGGGGAGGCGGTTTCCACCGAAGAAGGAAACGTCAGCCTCAACCTCGGGAGCCTGCTCACGAACCTCGCCGAGCAGGTTGGGATCGGCGAGGACCTGGCCGAGAAACTCCCCCCGGACGCGGGCCAGATCGAGATCCTCCGCTCGGACGAGCTGAAGACCGCGCAGAACGTCGCGATCGCGATCAAAGGTCTCGCCCTGGTGCTCTCGATCCTCACCTTCGTCGTCTTCGGCGCCGCCATCTACCTCTCGCGGGACGGGCGCTGGGTGACGGTGCTGCTCAGCGGGATCGGCCTGATCGCGGCCGCGTTCGCCGTCATCGTCGCGCGCCAGATCGCCGGTGGGATCGTCGTCGACCAGCTGGTCAAGGTCGAGAGCGTCAAGCCGGCGGGCGAAGCCGCCTGGTCGATCTCCACCTCGCTGATGGTGAGCATCGCGACGACGGTGATCGTCGTCGGAGCGCTGTTCGCGATCGCCGGCTGGCTGGCCTCGCCGACGGACTCCGCGCGGGCTACCCGGCGGACGATCGCCCCGGTCCTGCGCCACCACGCCGCCTACGTGTACACCGGCCTCGCCCTGCTCGTCAGCCTCTACTTCCTCTCCGGCCCGACCCAGGGCCTGCGCTCCTTCCTCACCACCCTGATCGTCGCCGGCATGGCGGCCTTCGGGATCCACGAGCTGCGCAAGCAGACGGCGGAGGAATACCCCGACTCGGAGTACGGCGAGGTCTTCGGGGAGACCCGCGACAAGGTGGTCGGCGCCGTCAAGGACGCCAACATCGGCGAGCGCGTCGGCGAGCAGGCCGCGAAGCTGCGCCTACCGGAGATACGGCGGCCCAACGAGGCCGAGACCGGCGGCGGCGAGGCCCCGACCGCGGCCCTGGACACCGAGGAGACGCGGCTTCAGCGCCTGGAGCGGCTCGCCTCCCTGCACGAGAAAGGTCTCCTCACCGATGCGGAGTTCGCGGCCGAGAAGGCGCGGCTCCTGACCGACCCCGCCGGATGAGCGGGAAAAGCCCGCCGCCGGGTTCGAACCGGCAACCTCCCGATTACAAATCGGGTGCTCTCCCAGGTTGAGCTAGGCGGGCGTGGTGGCAAAGGTGGCTAGATGGATGTGACGTTCCGGTTCCTCCAGCCGGACGAGGGTGGCGTCCTCACTCAGGCGATAGAAGCAGCTTACGGGACCACCTACGACGTTCGCTGGGTTTACGACGAACGGGAGGTGTGCGCCAGGCTCGCCGACGGGCGCTATGTGTCGTGCGTCGCGGAGTCGGTGGAAGGCGAGCTGCTCTGCCACATCGGCATGGGCCTCGCTGCCGCGGGCGACGCGGTCGCGCACTCGGGTCAGGCGGTCACCATGCCCGCGGCCCGGGGCCAGCACCTCTTCACCCGCACCAAGCGGCACCTCATGGAATGGGCCCGGAAGCAGGGCCTGGCGGGAATGTTCAGCGAGGCCACCGCCGCGCACCCCTACAGCCAGCTGGCCAACATCGAGCTGGGCGCGAACGAGACGGGATTCCTGCTCGGCTGGATCCCCGCCTCCGTGGACAACGACGCGGCCGCCGGATCCCCGCGGCGGCGCCAATCCGCCGCCCTCTTCTACACCAAGCTCAACGACGGTCACGAGCGCCGGGTCTACGCGCCGGCGCGCCACCACGAGATCGTCGGCCAGACGCTGGCGCTATGCGAGCTGCGGGGCACGCTGGCGACGCCGCCGGCCGGCGCGGAGCTTCCAGAGCGCACGCGGCTGCACGTCGAGGTCGACGACGACCACAACCTCGCCCTGGTCACGGTTTCGGCGCCGGGAGCCGATCTGGAGGGGGCGATCGGCGCGGAGCGCCGCCACCTCTTCCACAGCCGGGGCCTCGACGCGATCTACGTCGACCTACCGCTGGAGCAGCCGGCGACGGCTCTCGTCGCCGACGACCTCGAGCGGCTCGGGGTCTCCTATGCCGGCGTCTTTCCGAACCGCCGCACCGACGGGGACGTGCTGCGGATGCAGTCGCTGCACCGGGTCCGAGTCAAGGCCGACGACATCGCCGTCGCCTCGGACCACGGGCGCGAGCTGCTCGACTACGTCCTGTCTGACCTGCCGGCCGGGCCGTAGTCGTTACACCGCCACCTCTCGGCTGGCGAGGTGCGTTCCCACCTTGCGCTTGACGCGCTGCAGGGCGTTGTCGACGGTCTTCGTGTCGCACTCGAGCCGCTCGGCGATCGCCTCGTAGGAGTGGCCGTCGAGGTACAGCGAGAGGACGCGGCTCTCCAGGTCCGAGAGCACCCCGGAGACACCCGAGAGACAGGCCACGAGGCTGGTCAGCTCTTCGGACGCGATCACCTGGTTGACGGGATCGTGAACGCTCGGGCCGGGCAGGATCTCGTCCAGCGTCGTGTCGGACTCGCCGGTGGCGGCCGGCGTCTGGCTGAAGGAGACGTACTGGTTGAGGGGCGTGTGCTTGTTGCGGGTCGCGGTCTTCACCGCGGTAATGATTTGGCGGGTGATGCAGAGCTCGGCGAAGTTGCGAAAGCTCGACTCACGGTCCGTGCGGTAGTCCCGTATCGCCTTGTAGAGGCCGAGCAGGCCCTCCTGGATCAGGTCGTCGGACTCGCCTCCGAGCAGGAAGTAAGAGGACGCCTTGAGGCGGACGAAGCCGCGGTAGCGGCGGATGATCGTGTCGTAGGCGTCGGTTTTGCCTTCCTTGGCAAGCGCGACGAGATAGTGATCATCAAGCTCAGCTTGAGAGTTAGATTGAGGGAGACGAGCGGTGCCGGAGGCAGCCGCGACCGGCATTTGGTGCGTAGGCGACGATAGAGCCACAGATCCTTCTCCTTGATGAAGGGTCGTGGCGCCACTTACCTCCCCCGAGGCGCCCTTATTGGCGGGCTCACACTCAAGCTGAGGTTCACCCTTGTTGCGCCGCTAGTTTACGTTCGCGCAGAGTTCTGTCAACCCCAAAGCGCGACTTTTGCAAACGTCGTTGCATTTGCGAGGGCTCAGCCGCGCTGGCGAAGCGCCTCGAAAAGCAATGCCGAGGCCGCCGCAGAGACGTTCAGCGACTCGATCTCGCCACGGCGCGGGAGCGCCACCAATCCGTCGCAGGCGCCGGCGACGCGAGGGCGCAGCCCCTTCCCCTCTCCGCCCATCACGAGCACGGTCGGCCCTTTCAGATCGACCTCCCAAGGCGGGGAGTCAGCGGCCGCGTCGGCGCCCCAGATCCAGAAGCCCGCCGACTTCGCCTCGCCCAACCAGTCGGCGAGGTTGCGGACATGGGCGACTTGGAGATGCTCCACGGCCCCCGCCGACGCCTTGCACACGGCGGCGGTCACCGCGGCCGAACGCCGCTCCGGCACGACGACCCCGGCGGCACCGGCGAACTCCGCGGAACGGCAGACCGCGCCCAGGTTGTGCGGATCCTGGACCTGATCCAGGGCGACGAGCAACGCCTCCTCGCCGAGCATCCCGACCGGATCTCCGTAGGGATAGGGATCGACCTC
>Ga0247780_1001662_pt1 | contig 11363 bp, 5 predicted proteins | sample UWRJL079202R5_FD_179927 | JGI IMG/M metagenome (GOLD analysis project Ga0247780, IMG submission 179927) | Plant litter microbial communities from Arlington Agricultural Research Station in Wisconsin, United States - UWRJ-L079-202R-5 | ecosystem: Environmental > Terrestrial > Plant litter >... | reverse complement strand
GCGAAATGCGCTCGATTGAGCGCTCTCAAGGCGATGCGATTGGTAACTTGCTGTTTTGGCTAGAAAATGCGTTGCGCACGTAGCAATTTTGGTGGGGTGATGCACACGCAATCCAAATGGGTGGTGCAGACGGCATCATGGGCTTCCGAGCTAGCCATTCTTTTATCCTCCAACCTTACTCCTCAAGACCAGAAAAAATGGTAGCCAGCAAGGCTGGTCCAACATAAAAAAACATGAGGTGGTTATCTGTGTAACCCCAACAAGCTTTCAGAGGTGACAAGGACACCGGTACGGTTGAATTTAGGTAAATATTCCGTAATTAGGAGGGGGGGGTTGTGAACTTGGGCTCATTATGTCTCTAGGGCTCGAAGAGGTGGTGTTGCTAGTCTGGGATGAGTTGTGCGAATGTGCATCCGAGAGCAACTGATAAGGGTTTTCGTCCCGAAGGATACCTACCTACGATCCCTCTGATCCATCAAATTGCCATCCTCAACACGCCAAGTCGGGTGTGATGCATTTGATATACATGTGCACTTTTGCATAACCAAAGACAATGCCTTTATTCGATCAGACACGGGGTTCGGGGCTCGCGGATGCGCTGCCGTTGGCGTTTGGAACGGGGAGGATGGATGGGTGACGATTGAGGGATGTGAAGGGGTTGTTGTTTGGGGAGGGGATAGAGGAGGTTGAAGGGGGCCCGTCTGGCATTGGAAGACGAGATTTCTTCGATAATTTTTAGGAGTAGAATGACATATTAGCACAGGCCTCCGATCAAATTGACTCAAGGTCGTAACATTTCCTTATCTTAGTCTCAATACAAGGCAGCGTCTCCGAATAATCTATCTCTCAAACGAAGCACCTTGAGAATTTTAAAGTTAAACAGGAAGCAATATTTCTCAGGGAACCCATGGCCCCAAACCCCTGGGCGGTTGCGTTCATGTTCCATTGTTTTCATTACCCGGGTCTAAGCCTCACCGGCTAATTAGACGTACACATTGAGCTGAACATCTCGGGCCAACTTTCCCACCGCAATGATACCCTGACCGCTAAGCAATTTACAATTGACAAAGTGTAAACCAACCACCACAGTAGTGTTACGCCGTTTAAAACTTCTCAATCCCCAATTCTTCCCTGACATGGAGCCAATGCCCCAACCAACCCCGTTCCCAGCCCTCACTTGACTCGACTCGGAAAATCCCCCCTTCTTTCACAATGACTCCCTACCTCATCATCCTTATCTTGGTCCAGGTAGCCCTCAGCGCCGCCGTTCCCCCTACCCCTGAAAGTCCTCACCTGGAAGCCCGAAAAGTAGCGGCCCAGCTCATGGTATTCCCCATTGCCAGCTGCAGCTCCAGCGGCAGAGTGGAATCCATCATCAGCGACCGCTGCACGAGCCTACGGACTATTCGCGCCAAGGGATTAGTTGTTCGGGAGGTTACGAGCAATTGCAGGGGTGAGTGTCCTCGAGGACCGAATAACGTGAACGGTTGTGTGGTGGGCTGACGAGACAGTTCTGGCGTTCGAAAACGAGAATTGTTCGGGGCGGCCGACTCGACTGACTGTTGAGAATCGGTGTTATGACATGAGGAATTATACTGCTTTGGTTGCAGATTGTTAGCAAGCTTGCGGAAGGTCAATTTGAGAGACACTTCAAAACTTGAGAAGGGTTCACATCACAGTCATCGAAATAAAAGCCCCAATAAAACCAACAATATATTATCCAAGTCCAACCCCATCCATGCTGTCCTATCATGTGATATATCCATCTAATGCACAATCTTTGACGCCCTATCCTACCCATATCCAATGCCCGTACCCGTACACTCCATGCACCCTACGGAACCTCTCCCACCCCCATCCTAATCCCATGCCGAGCTGCCGACCAAAATAAGTAGCACTGGTAAGCAAGACTCCCCAGGAGCAACCAGTCCGAGCCGGGATCTGCGTCACACTCGCAGCAAATTGTATTGCAAGGCGACGTAGACCACGACCCCGAAGCAAAAGCCAAGGCCATGGCGACGCCCAACGATCCCAAACCGAGAGACGAGTTTGTGAAGTTGCCTTAACTGGAAGGAGAAGGTGCTGAAAGCCGGGATAGTTGTTCTTGTTGTTGCTTGGAAGAGAGAATGGTGACCCAAAGTGAAAGTTGAGCCCGAAACCGCTGATGATGAATGATGATGACCCGAAACCAAGAGATGATGATGATGCTTGCAAGGAGACTCGTGACTCGATTCATGATGGTTGTTGTCGACAAAGGAGATGGTACACGGTTCTTGCATTTGGTTGTTGTTGACGCTGCACATGGCGCAGGTTGAAGTCGTCGTCGTCGAGCCAACACCCCCTACCACCACTGTCGCTACGACTTCTGGTGGTGGCGCTCTTGGATAGGTGCTGGGGAGTGACATGCTCTGTTGAAAGAGCACAGGGACCCTCAAGAAGCGCTTACGCTAGCTCTTCTACCTCTCGGGGGTTACGACGCTGATGGTTGCTGGATAATAGTGTTTTTAAGGGGCGCAAGATCATCGAGGTGCTCCGGCTGCATATCGAGATCAGCGGCCGTAGGGGACTTCGCGCGCGGCTTGCTAACAGGCTTAGCCAGCGTGGTTATAATGGGCCCAGGGGCGTCAGCACCGTCGGGAACAGCACTGGTATAGGTCTTAAGGGCTTTGGGCTGTAGTTCTTCATGCGTAGGAGTGGCATCCACTGGTAGGTCCTGGGCTACCTCCTGGACGGTTAGCCCTGTGCTACTCTTGGAACCATCACTCGGCAGCTCTACCTTATCTGTCTCAGCAGGGGACTCCTCTACCATAGGCACCAGCTCGACCGTCTTAGTCTCGGGGTCCGGTTGGAGGCTCTCCTCGGAGATCCTCTCGAGGCCTTTACGCAATTGAGAGAGACCTCAGAAGGCGGATGGAGTCGGGATCTCAAACACTGTCCTTACCAATGTTAGCTACAGAAAAGTACCAGACATGCAGCGCTTACTGCCGCAAATTGCTAAATCTAAAGGTAGATACACGCAAATTAATTCCACATGTGCATGTATATGGTACTTGTCGTCTGCACAAGATATTGCTCGTCATGCTGATATGGTCCCTTGTATGATTTTGCCTCAAGCTAGGGTGGTGGAGTAGAGAAGCTCAAGTAGATATCCCACATCCTGTTAACGCCATGCCCCCAACAGTTCACTGACTTTCCCATGTTCCTTCTCGTGGCGGTCGAGCGCCTCTATATTATGGAAGCTCCCCATTGGTTCCCATGTTGGCTTCCATTTTACATTCACTTAGTAGCCTCATCTCATATTCCTAGCACCCAGGATCTCTTCAATCCTCCATTCGACGTCTTCTTCCAGCTACAGAGTGGGCGGGCACCAGTCCAATGCTCCTTCCTTGCTAGGTTAGAATATGGTGTACTGCCCTTCAGTAACGCTGATAGATCAACACTGGCACTCCGAAAGTCATGCCTGCCGCTCAGTTCTAGATTTTCAGTGATTCGCTCACTGCAGACGAAAAAGGATGGAGAAGTGTGCCAGCGAGCCATCCTGCCTCAACATCGTGCTCCAACCTTTTTCTCTCATTGAACCTTCGCCGCGAACGTTTTTCTTGCTTCCATCACTTCTCAACCTTTTCAACCATCAAGTTTGTTTTGGCAACCAACCGTACCTACTCGGCCCGGTTCTATCATTGGAGCACACTCTTCATGGTCCTTTCGGTGGTGATGGAAGGAGGGATTCTCGCCGCCAACACCGTCTCGTGCGTTACCGGTTCAACTCAGGCTGCCCTATGGTCTGCAAGTGCGCTGCCAGCTGACGTGGTGCGAACCAGCTGCGATAAGAATCTCTGGCTTCTGGAACCTGTCTTATTTCTGAAAGGGAGTACGGAGTGCTCAACCTTTCCGCTTCCGCCGCGCTTCTTCGGTAATTGACTGAAAACTCTGCTGGACCGCGCCAGTGGCGCAGGTCGGGAACAAGGGAGGATTTAGGAGTGTTTCAAGAATAGTAGGTGAGTTGCCAAAACTCCAAACGCCGACCCGCGAGCGTCCAACCCCGTCATCTGGCCCTCCTTTTTACTTCTGTTACCTCTGGCCGGCTTACCTCGGAGCAGTTAATGGGTCGTTGGGTGGCGGAGCCGTTGGATTGTCGAGGTCCGGCAAGAGTGGTAATCCTGGGTAGCACAAGATCTGCAGGCCACCTTGGCGCAGGAGGGGGGGGGGGGATAATTGGCTAATACATGCGTATTACGATAGCTGATGCCTAGACTAGCTGACATGCTAGTCCGCAAACCAGTTTTTGCGACATAAAGCCCGATGAGCCCCATCGAAGTTCAGTCTGGGTATGGCTGGTTCCCCCCCGACTGCTCCGGAATCCCGCCGCACCATCTAAATTGACCGCGACAAGACTTCCCTCCCACGATGCCCGCGATTTTGGATTTTGCCGGCGCGTCTGCACTAGGGAAATGGTTTTTGAGTGTGGTATGCTCTCTCTAATGGATGCACAAAGAGGAGAGAATAATAACAATCGCGCAGATGATCGCATGGCAAATCTACAAGGTCGTATACAATCTCTTCTTCCACCCGCTGCGCCATTTCCCCGGCCCGCTCCTCCAACGGGCATCGCCGCTGCCATGGGCGTACCAGCTGGTGTCAGGCACGCAAGCCTTCCGCACCCAAGAACTGCACGAGCGGTACGGCCCCGTGGTGCGCATCACCCCGACACAGCTCAGCTTCACCGACGCCAGCGCATGGCGCGACATCTACGGCCACCTGATTGGCCACAAGAGCGGGTCCCAGGAAATGGCCAAGCTGCCCGCCTTCGTCAAGGTCATTGACGAACTGCCCACCTCCATCTTCAACGCTGACCGCGAAGAGCACGGCCGCGTGCGTCGTGCCCTTGCCCACGGCTTCTCCGACGCGTCCATGCGCGAGCAGGAAGGCACCGTCATCCGCTTCGTCGACCTCCTCCTCAGCCGCCTCCACGAGGAATCCGACGGCGGCCGCAAGGCCCTCAACGCCGAGGCCTGGTACAACTGGACGACCTTTGACATCACGGGCGACCTCATCTTCGGCGAGGCCTTTGGCTGTCTGCAGGGCTCGCAGTACCACGCCTGGATTGACTTCATCTTCAAAACCATCAAATGGGGCATCCGCATCTCGGCTCTCGACTACCTCGGTTTCCACTGGCTGGTCCAGCTCATATTCCGCTACGGCGGCAGCGACCTCACCCAGGTGCGTGGGTATACACGTGCTATGCTGGAGAAACGGCTCGCCATGCCCGAGGGCCGGGAGGACCTATTTGAAGGGCTGGTGCGTCGTCGCGAGGAGTGGCATCTCAGCCTGGAGAAGCTGGGCTCGAATGCCTTCGTTCTCATCCTGGCCGGGTCCGAAACGACGGCAACTACGCTCGCGGGCGCCACGTACTTTTTGGCAACGCACCCAGACGTGCTGGCGAGGCTGCAGCGCGAGGTGCGCACGGCGTTCAAGAGCGCCGATGAGATTACTATTGCTTCGGTTAACCGGCTGCAATACATGCTGGCGGTGCTGAACGAGTCGCTGCGCATGTACCCGCCCGTGACGTCCAACCTGGTACGCGTGGTGCCCCCGGGCGGAGCCCAGGTGGCGGGCTATTTCGTTCCGGGCGGGACGGCTGTTGAGGTTCAGCATTGGTCGGTGAACCATAGCGCTGATAACTTTGCCAATCCGTGGGAGTTCAACCCCGAGCGGTTCCTCAACCCGGGAGAGGGGGAAGTCTTGGAGGCGCTGCAGGCGTTTAGTGTTGGTCCGAGGAATTGCATTGGGAGAAAGTAAGTTTACTCTCGATGACTGGAATGGCTTGGGTTCTGACCGCAGATAGCCTCGCCTACGCTGAGATGCGACTCATCCTGGCCCGTCTCGTCTTCGACTTTGACATGAAACTCGCAGAGGACAGCAAGGACTGGGTGAAGCGCCAGAAGTCGTACACATTATGGGACCGGTTACCCCTGAATGTCTACTTTACGCCTGTCAAGCATGGGGAAGTAGGACTTGGCTAGACTTGGGCGGAAGAGAATTACTTCGACTATCCTTGTGTGCTATGTCTCGCCTTCTCCACATCAGTTGCCGTCCGCGCCGCCTTCATCAACGCATCTGCGCCTTCCAGCGACTCGAGCGCAGCCTTGCGTCCTCGAACAAACACTTCCTCCTCGGCTTCCGATTCCAGAACCGGCGCCGTCGGTGCCGAGGTGGTACGCCGACAACCCGGACATCGGTTTCGTACCGCTGCAGAGCTTCCAAAACGCCGACATCATCTGCCACAAGTCGTCGCGGCCAGGCCAAGACTACGTCAACGTGCGCGCCGGGTCCAACATCACGCTCACCTGTGGCTGACCTGGCCCGAGAGCCACGTCGGGCTCATCATGGACTACCTCGCCCCGTGCCCGGCCTCGGGCTGAACCACCGTTAACAAGGAGGACCTCAAGTTCGTCAAGATCGCCCAGCAGGATCTCAAGCCCACCGCGACGTCGAGCACCGACTGGCTCAAGGCCTAGGTGGTCGATGACCTTCCTCCACAACGACTTCAAGTGGACTTTCCAAGTCCCTTACGACCTCAAGGCCGGCGAATACGTGCTGCGACACGAGATCCTCGCGCTGCACGGCGGCTGGGATACCAATGGCGCCCAGGTGTACCCCCAGTGCATCAATCTCGGGGTGACGGGAAGGGGGAACACCGAAATCAAGGGGGGGTGGGAGGTCGCCGACGACGTTCTAAAGCGCGGAGGGTCCGGGTATTCATATCAATGTTTATAGCGGTCTGACTCAATATCCTTTCCCGGGCCCGGCATTGTGGAGGTCGAGCGGGGAGAAGAGGTTCTCGCGTTCAGATGCCTTGGTCGCTTGCATTGTAAATAAGATAGTCACCGTCAAAGTTGCCACAGGCAGCCATCGCATAGCATATTTTCAGGAAGCACGCATTCAGTTTTCTCATTCTGTGGGATGTTTAGTCCCAGGAGAATGATATCAGGGCACTGCAAAGAAAGCAGGCAATGTTGGCCGGGGCGAGTCAGTTGTGTCCACAGCTGGAGGAGCTATAGCCCGCAGTGACCCGGACTTCCCATTGCTGCTCATACGTCTAAAACTTGCAGTAAATACGAACAATATATAAGGCCTGTCACAATGCAGGCAATTTGGCGGCTCAATAAGCGCATATCCTCCCGCCACTGACCGAGACGTTATCAGCAGCTCGTGAGACGTCACGCGGCATTATTGTTTCAGCGGGACAGTCTAAGGCATGTTAGGTAGGTATGCATCTGCCGAGGAAGTGCTGAACAGTCCAGAATTTACTTCCCAATTGTATCTGACCAGTGTACATAATTGAAGCCGGCCCGGGTCCGCTCTCGATTGCCCCCAGCAGTCCTCCCATACTACCTCAGCCGTTTTGCACTCGGCCTATCGACACAATGACAGTACCACTTTTGACACTCTCAGTTGGAGAAGCATCGGCCGTAATTAATTTTGGGTTGCTATTCCGTCCGTACTCATCAAGCATTTGTGTTGTAGCTAGCAGCTATTCTAATCTGTGATGTCGTCTTACAGTCCAGATGGTACTGAGTTTCATCGCCATCTTGGTTTCTGATTCTGGTTTCGATATTTGCTTGGAGCTGATTTTCTCCGGCTTGTTTCACTTTCAGCTGTTTCCTTGGAGTTGTTTCCTTAGACTTCTTTCACTTGGAGTCGGTTCCCACGGAGTTGGATGTTTGGAAGGCTAGGTGGAGCTTTTCATTTCGTTGGATTTGCCGATTGTGGGCTTCAGTGGAAGCTGAACTTCCAGGTACACGAAATGGAAGTGGCATTTTGGGCTGGCATTTTGCAAGGAGCAAATGGTTGGTTCGCTGTTAGACTGGCTGTTGGATCTTTCGCTTTTGCAAATCTCCTTTCTCAACACCACCTAGAAATTTTCAACACTATGGCCGTCATCAATCTCTGGAATTGGTTCAGCTGACTTCAGGTCCTGCGAACGTTGAGGCTGGGGACGGGAGCGCAACCCGCGAAAATTCGGACCCCCTTAACCCATCACAGGGGACTCAATAATCAAGTTTCACAAGCCTCGCGCAACCCACCGACCGTGGTTGCGGAGTTTGGACAGCCGCCGCATATCTAACACCCTACTGGCAATGCTGCAGCTATCGGGGTCTAAAAAGCACGTGGTTGCTGTGCCACGTCTCAGCGCGTCTAGGCAGCCCTAACGAGGCAGATTGTCTGCGCCTAGTTTATTATGAGAAGAAATCGCCGTGTCTTTTTTCGACTAAACTTTGCCGCGTTCTTCCTTCTGTCGCATTTTCAAGTTAAACTAATAACGAGAACCCGTGAGGTCGCGCCGCAATCATCAATACTTCAGCTCTGAGTCCACCGGTCGAAACTACACGCAATCCCGACTCCCAAGAATGGTAGTACGACACCTCCTGGCGGAATGTCTTCTCGCCACCGCACTACTCATTCCCAGCGGCGCAGCCCAAGGGACCATCCCCGGCGACTTCAACGACTCCACCTATAACGTGGTGTTCCTCTACCCTACGAAGAACCAAACCTTCACCTCTAGGGACATTGTCAATGTGACGTACACGAGTCAAATTGCTGCACCACACCTATTTACCTTTTGTTATGATCCGCCGAGACAGAGCAAGTCACTTCCCCTCTCCCATCGCTTCAAGTTTCAACCTACATCTCACGTCCTGTTCCCCGTTTATCCCCACAACCACACTCTCCCTTCAACCAATACCTAACCCGCGGCAGTGTCGGTGCAACCCGCCATTAACTTCAATGGTACAATTCCCTACGTCTTAACCTTCACGGCAGCCCCACCAGGCTGTTGGTTCAGCCTCCAACCGGAGTCGACGTTTGATTGGCGAGTAGAATCAATTGCTCGCTCAGAGATGTTCACCGTCGACGGGCGGACACCTGAAGCAGAGAGTAGGGTGTTCGGCCTGGGGAATACGCCTCCTATTTCTGCGTCGCCTTCTGGGACTCCTCCTGGGGTTACGGGGTCACCAAGAAGTAGTGAGAATAAGAGTGCTAGTGGGACTTCCACGGAGACTGGTACAGGGCAGGGGAGTCAATCGACAGGGATCAATACGGACAACAATGGGAAGGATGAAACAACTCAAGCGGCAGGAGGTCCAGCAATAAGCGGCGCTGCATTGGCGGGAATCGGTGTGGGCGTAGCAGTTGTGGTCCTGGCGCTCGGCCTTGGAGGCTTCGTGTGGTGGTGGAAGAGAAAGGGAACAACACAGATGGGCCGAACGTTGGGTCCATTGAGTGGGCAGACCAGGTCGGATGGCGCACTGGAAACTCCGACATACACAGATTCGAACAAGTATTTTTTTCCGGAAGGACACAAATGTCACGGTACGCTGCGTGGCTTAGGCTAGATGCAAGGCAACAACGTTGCAGATGCTCGACTGCACAACGTTCTACTTTCTGTGCCAGGCGTAAGCAGTATAGGATGGGGTCGTGGGATAGCCAGGGGAGTATGAGATACCCGCTTAGAATAGAAGTAATACCACCGTTTGAAGTAATAGGAGTCGTCCTCTCCGTATCACAGTATCAAACTTCAAAACCAATTTTTTTTAAAAAACAAATGAGGCTGTACATGGAGCAGGCGGCTCTACATCTCGTCAGTCCACATCAACTGACTTAACTACCAAGGCAAAAAGTGAAGCCACGCCCACGGCGAGATTTCAAACTCGCAACATTCAGATTTCCTCTCCTTCCTTAAAGAAGGATTTAAAAGTCTGCCCTATAAGACAGCACTCACGCAAGAATACAGAGGTGCTGGGCCCCGAAACCATCGCTCCTGGCCAACAGGGATCACTGGGATGCGCATCCCTGTCTTCGATCAACTCAAGCCCATGGCATTGGGTGGTAATTGAACCGCCAAAAAGTTTCGACTTGCTACAGCCCACGCACAACCCCTACGAGAATTAGGCAGGCCCAGATATGCGTCAAGGCGGTGATGATGAGACCTCTAAATGATGACAAGATCCTGCCACTCAAGTTCATCCCATGCGACTCTTTCCGAATTCATCAAACCATGAATAAACACCGGGCCAACGATCCGGTAAGAAAGCTGATCGCTTCGCTCCGTCTTCTGCGCCCGCAAGACAAACGGCACATTGTACCCGAGAAGAAATCCACATCATCTCCTTTCCGAACCCCCCTCGGTCCCAGCCCGAACATTATGCTCTCCGTCGAGAACAACGCTTTGTGTTGTGTGCTATTTCGTAATGTAGCAATGTTCATGATAAAGCCACCGGGGCTCTTCTAGGCCTCCGAGTCCCTGTCCGAAAGCAGCCGTGAATCTAGGGGGCTCATGTCCATGGACATTTCTAGACAGAACCACAGGTGCCATTCCATCGACCGGGGGGAGTCCCCGATCTTGGTGTCGATGTCGCAGAACAGCGTCCGCCAAAAGACGAGCTCCATAGGAAGGGCCTTGTAATCCACGTACCGAACGTTGGCTTCTTCTGGATGTCGATAGGGCTTCTGGTAAAGATCAAGCGAGCCCGCCTTCTCGAGCCATTGATTCCATGTGCTGTGCATCTCCGCGTTGCTACCACTGGTGCTCCACATTGATACCTCGTCAATCTTGTCCACAAAGGCAACTTTGGAATGCAAGCACAATTCATCGACGGCAATGACTGGATTTCCATAAGTTGTGTTAACTTCCCTGGCGCTCATGGGCTAGGGTAACGGCGGATTTTGGAGGTTTGGCGTCCACGAGGGGCGAGACGGCGTATTGAACTGGTGCGATGGCGCAACAGGGAAGAAACCACAAAGAGAACCACACCCACAGAACGTTGTTGTCGGCCTGAAAGGCCGACTCCCAGACTACTGGTTCTCCGATCGGAGGGACACAAATGCAACTGACGTAGAAAAACAGATACGTACCTAATATGGAACAAAACCTAGTATGTGACGGTGCCTAGCATGGAACGGAGCCTAGCATGGAACAACAAAGGAAACGCGGCCGTGGATCAGGTCATCTTCCTTCGATCGAAGGGCCAGAATGTCACTGGGCTTTTAATGGGAGGCCTTCGTGATGAAAATCGTCGGATCGATCGTTGATTGAAAGAAGCACGGTTCAAAGAACCGCGCGGCGCGGCCCCTTTTTGACAGTGGCACGCGCCAGAGAACGCATCGCTATATACATAAACGGCTACAGTAATATTACACACAGAGCCCAAAAAGAACGACAGGGTCGGCCTGAACAAACGCCCCAAGTCAATAGGAGGCATTTATAAATAATATTTATATTATTTATTTACCTCCCTATACCTCTTACGTCCTTTAGCCTCTGGATTTAGCTATATTTAGCCCTCTGAAACGCGCTTATCGTG
>Ga0247780_1001660_pt1 | contig 11386 bp, 10 predicted proteins | sample UWRJL079202R5_FD_179927 | JGI IMG/M metagenome (GOLD analysis project Ga0247780, IMG submission 179927) | Plant litter microbial communities from Arlington Agricultural Research Station in Wisconsin, United States - UWRJ-L079-202R-5 | ecosystem: Environmental > Terrestrial > Plant litter >... | reverse complement strand
GCGAGGAACTTGCCGACGGCGGTATCCGGGCCGAGCGGCCGCAGCAGCTCGACGTGACCCTCGCCGACGTCGAGCAGGACAGCCTCGACCCCCTGGGACTCGACGGTCTCGCGATGCGCGATCGTCATCTCGAAGTTCTGCTCGTAGAGCGCGATGGCGGCGTCGAGATCCTCGACGGCGACCCCTATGTGGTCGATCCTTCCGAACACGGCGGGCAGTCTATGCGGCCGGGGGCGGTTCGTCCCCCGAGTCGGCCCGCTGCTCCACCCGCAGGATCTCCGCCATCGCCTCGAGCCCGACCTCGAGCTGTTCGGGGGTCGGCTCCTTGGTCGCCCAGTAGCGCTGGATTTCGCGGCCGGGGGTGTGGAAGGCCTCGGCCAGCGGGTCGCCGTGGTGGCGATCGCTCCAGGCGAACATCTCGACGGCGATCGAGGCGCCGCCGAGGCCGACCCCGGCGCGGACGACGGGGCTCGGGCTCTCGACCAGGCGCTCCAGCAGCACCGTGCCGCCGGTCGAGAGCAGCATCATCGGCAACATCAGGTTCGAGCCGCAGCGGTCGTGCTCCTTCGGGACCGAGGCGATGTCCTCGACGTCCTGCTCGTAAGCGGCGATCGCCTTGTGCTCGACCCCGTGGTAGGCCGCGAGGTCCCGGTCCATCAAGGCGACCAGGGCCGGGACCGCGCCGATCGACTGCACGAGCGCCTCGCGCCTCGCCGAGGGCCGCGTGCGGCGCAGCAGGGCGGTGATGCCCAGGGTCGCCCCGATCGCGGCGGCGACACGGACGTCCTCGAACGGCAGCCGCGCCGCCGGCAGCCGCCGCCGCACCAGCGGCAGCACCACCAGCGCCTCGGCCAGTTTCAGCGGCCCGCGCAGGCCCGGCACGCGCGCCACCAGCTTCGGAGCGAGCTCCGGCTTCGGCTCCGAGGCGACCTGGATCTCCCCCTTCTCGTCGCGCACCGCCGCCGCCCAGTGCGTGGGCCCGTGGATCAGCAGCCCGTTGCGCAGAGCCATTCCGCCCAACCGCAACCGCTCAGCGTCCTTCGCAGCCATCCAGCCACCTTAGGCGATGGCGTGTCTGGGGGCGGCAAAATATGGAGGGCGCCGAGCAGTCCCACTCGGCGCCCTCTCCCCCCTGGTGAAGCTCGGCCGGAGACCCCCAGTCCAGGCCTCCGGCCGTATCGGCTCTCCCTGGCTTAGCTTGGAAAGCCGCCCTTAAAACCCCCGGAAGCGAAAGAAGTTGCGGCGCTCGCTAGGGCCGGCGAATCCGCTCCCGCAGCTCCCCCAGGCGGCGTCTCAGCTCGGCCTCGAAGCCGCGCTCCGTCGGGGCGTAGAAGCGGCTGTTTTCCAGGCCATCGGGGAGCATCTGCTGGTCGCCCACCCCGTCCGGCTCGTCGTGGGCGTAGCGGTAGCCGGCGCCGCGCCCGAGCGCCTTGGCGCCGGGGTAGTGAGCGTCCCGCAGGTAGTCCGGCGGCGTCTTCGCGCCGTGCTCGCGCACCTCCGCGCGGGCGGCGGAAAGGGCCTTATACGAGGCGTTGGACTTGGGGGCGAGGGCGAGGTAGACGGCGGCCTGGGCGAGGTTGAGCGCGCACTCCGGCAACCCGACGCGGTCGACGGCGCGGGCGGCGGCGTCGGCCACGAGCAGCGCCTGCGGGTCGGCGTTGCCGACGTCCTCGGAGGCGAGGATGACCATGCGGCGGGCGATGAAGCGCGGGTCCTCGCCGCCCTCGAGCATCACCGCCAGGTAGTAGAGGGAGGCGTCGACGTCGGAGCCCCGGGTCGCCTTGATCCAGGCGGAGACGAAGTCGTAGTGGCGATCGCCCTGGCGGTCGTAGTCGAGCGCCTTGCGCTGCAGCGCGTCCTCGATCGCTGCGACGTCGATCGCCTTCCCCTGCGCCCGCTCGACGGCGCGCTCCAGCGCCGAGAGCGCCACCCTGGCGTCGCCGCCGCTGCGCTGCGCCAGCATCTCCATGGCCGAGTCCGCGACCGCCGGCGGGTCGGCCAGGCCGCGCTCGGGGTCCGACAGCGCCCGCCGCAGGACCTCTTCCATCTGCTCGGGCTCGAGCGGCCGCAGCTCATAGACCTGGCAGCGCGAGAGCAGCGCCGAGTTGACCTCGAAGTAGGGGTTCTCAGTGGTCGCCCCGATCAGCGTCAGCAGACCCTCCTCGACCGCAGGAAGCAGCGCGTCCTGCTGGGCCTTGTTGAAGCGGTGGATCTCGTCGAGAAAGAGGATCGTCGGCCGCCCCGCTCCCTTCCTGCGCTCCCGCGCCCGCTCGATGACCCCGCGGATCTCCGCTTTCCCGGCGTTCACCGCCGACTCCTCCTCAAAGGCCCCGTCGGCCCCCGCCGCCGCGATCCGCGCCAACGTCGTCTTCCCCGCCCCCGGCGGGCCGTACAGGATCGCGCTGTGCGGATGCCCGCCTTCGATCGCCGTCCGCAACGCCGACCCCTCCCCGAGGATGTGCTCCTGCCCCACCAGCTCATCCAAAGCTTTGGGCCGCATCCGCACCGCCAGCGGAGCATCAGCAGCTGGAACCTCGGCGGGCCGGTCCTCCCCGGTATCGAACAGTCGCTCGTCCACCGCCGCCGAGTATGAGGGAGTCGGGGGAGGTCTCGACGGAGCCTCCCCGCTGTTGCTCCGGCGAGACCTTCCCCGACTCCCCCTTTCCCAGCCACCGTACAATCGACCGATGGCTACCACCGAGGCACGCCCAGCAGCCCTGTCCACGTCGACCCTCGAGTCCTTCAACCCGGCGACCGGCGAGCTCGTCGGCACCGTCCCGACGATCACCCCGGACCAGGTCCAGGCCGTCGTCGACGACGTCGCCCGCATCCAGCCCGCCTGGGCCGAGCTGCCCGCGAAGACCCGTGCCGCCTACATGCGCCGGGCCGCGGACGCCCTCCTCGACGACATCGACGAGGTCGCCGAGCTGCTGGTCCGCGAGCAGGGCAAGCCCCGCGCCGAGGCCTACACGATGGAGCTGCTGCCGACGGTCGACGCCCTGCACTGGTGCGCCAAGGCCGGGCCGAAGATCCTCGCCGACGAGAAGGTCTCGATGACCCAGGCCTTCACGCTCTCGAAGAAAGCCCACTTCTCCTACGAGCCGATCGGCGTGGTGGGCGTCATCGCTCCCTGGAACTACCCCTGGTCGATCCCCTTCGGCGAGGTCGCGATCGCGCTGATGGCGGGCAACGGCGTGGTGCTGAAGCCGGCCAGCCTGACCCCGCTGCTGGGGGAGCGGATCGCCAAGGTCTTCGAGAAGGCGGGGCTCCCCGAGGGCCTGGTCCGGGTCGTCCACGGCGGCGGCGCCGTCGGCGACGCGCTCGCCAAGTCGAGCGTCGGCAAGGTCTTCTTCACCGGCTCGGTCGACGTCGGCCGCAAGGTCGGCGCGGTCTGCGCCGAGCGGCTCAAGGGATCGGTCCTGGAGCTCGGGGGCAAGGACCCGATGATCGTCTGCGCCGACGCCGACCTCGGCAACGCGATCTCCGGGGCCGTCTGGGGCGGCTTCGCCAACGCCGGCCAGACCTGCTCGGGCATCGAGCGCGTCTACGTCGTCCGCGAGATCGCCGACCGGTTCATCGCCGGGGTCACCCGCGAGGCGGAGAAGCTGCGGCTCGGGGACCCCCTCGAGTGGGAGACCGAGATCGGCCCGATGACCTCCGACGGTCAGTACGAGATCGTGGTCGAGCTGATCGAGGACGCTGTCGCCACCGGCGCCACCAAGCTCTGCGGCGGTCCGATCGACGTCCCCGGCCTGCCCGGCAAGTTCATCGCCCCCACCGTCCTAACGGGGATCACCCACCGGACCCGGATCATGCGCGAGGAGATCTTCGGCCCGGTGCTGCCGATCGTCGTCGTCGACTCCGAGCAGGAGGCGATCGAGCTCGCCAACGACTCCGAGTTCGGCCTCGGCGCCTCTGTCTGGACCAAGGATCGCCAGAAGGGCGAGCGCATCGCCCGCCGGATCGAGTCCGGAATGGTCTGGATCAACGACCATTCCTTCAGCCACGGCGCCTGCCAGTGCGCCTGGGGCGGCGTCAAGGACTCCGGCGTCGGCCGCTCCCACTCCAAATTCGGCTTCTATGAGTGCGTCAACATCAAGATGAACGCCTGGGAGCCGGGGCTCACCCGCGACTTCTGGTGGCACCCCTACGACCGCACTCTCGGCGAAGCGGTGCGCGCCTCGGCGAAAACGCTCTACGGCAAAGGCTCCGCCCGCACCGACGCGCTGCGACAGGGCGCCGGCCCGCTGCTGAAGATCGGCCGGCGCACGCTGAAGAAGCGGCGCTAGACGGCTCAGGGCGGGCAGGTCTCCCAGAGGCCGAGCGAGTGCTGCCGGGCCCACGATTCCGCGGCGACCAGCTGGTGCGCATAGCGGGCATTGCGGAGGCCCTCCCCCTTGCCAGGGGGATCGATGTTGGCGACGACTACGCCGCGCAGCAGTAGCACCTGGTTGACCAGGGCTCCACGCGGACCGTAGAGGTAGAGCAGCTCACGATCGAACTGGTCCGTGCGGCGCTGGTCGTAGGAGAAACGCACCCTGGCGTCGTGCGGCAGCTGCTGGCGCAGCGCGTCCCGAGCTGTGCCGCCTCCCGCATCGCCGAGGTCGGGGGCGTCGATCCCGATCAGCCTCGCCGCCCTGCGCCCGGTGGGCATGTCGAGCAGCACGGTGTCCCCGTCCGGCACGGCAAGAACCCGGGCCGAGCCGACGCCACGCGCCGGAGCGGTGGTGACGGTGGGCGGCGAGTCCTCGGGGGACGCCAGCTCCTCGGCCTTCTCCTCGAACCCCGGAGGCCAGCGCGCCTCCAGCGCATGCTCGGCGCCGTCGAGCCCGACCGCGCTCAGGTACGCGGGACGGAGGTCGAACCAGAACCTCGCGCCTTCCAGGTTGGCGCCGGTGAGGGCCGCTCGCTCCAGATGAGCATCTGGGAGCGAGGCGTCGACGAGGCTGCCTTCGGCGAGGCATGCGCCCTTCAGGTTCGCGCCGCTGAGCTCGGCTCCGGAGAGATCGGCGCCGGACATCCTGGCCTCCTGCAGGTCGACGCCGTCGGCCTGCACGTCGGCCAGCTCTGCCTCCGTCAGGTCAGCGCCGCTGAGGTCCGCTCCTTCGAGGTTGGCGCCGCTGAGATCGGCGGAGACGAGGTCCGCGTCCTTGAGGTTGACGCCGACCAGGCTCGCCTCCCTCAGATGCACCTCGGCGAGGTTCGCGCCTTCGAGGTTCTTGCCCGACAGATCGAAGCGATCGAGATTCTTCCCCTGCAGATCGACGCCCGGCATTTCCCGCTGGAGACCGAGCGCCACCTGCAGGGCGCCGCGTTCTTCGACCGGCCTGCTCAGCTCCCCGATCAACCAGACGGCGAAGGCCAGCAGCGCGGCGATGAAGAGGCTGCGGCCCATCTCGGCCCATGCCTTGCCGCGTTCTCCCTTGTTGTCGAGCGGCGCCACCATCGCCAGAACGACCCCGACGGCGAAGAGCACCAGGAGGGACCAGCCCGCGGCCTTCCCCAACTGATCCCTGAAGACGACCAGCGCGGCTGCCGCGAGGACGACGAGCAGCAAGCAGAACACCCAGGCGACCGGCAGCGGCTTGCCTGCCTTCACTTCGGCCACGATCCCCCTCGCTCCGTCCCAGATCTTCATCGAGGGCCAAAACCTATCGGGCACTTGAATGGTCGGCGCTCCTCAAGCGACCGAGGCTTCGCCCGGACGTTCACAATCTCCACCGTGAGCCCGGACCAGCTATCGACAGAACCGGCGATCCGGCTCGCCGCGCTCCGCCGCGACTACGGCGAGCGGACGGCGCTGGAGGGAGTCGGCCTGGAATTGGGATCGGGGGAATCCCTCGTCGTGCTCGGCCCGAACGGCGCCGGCAAGACGACGTTGCTGCGGGTGCTGGCGACGCTGCTGCGTCCCAGCGGGGGCGAAGCGGCGGTGCTCGGGTGTTCGCTGCCCGACGAGGCCTGGAGGCTGCGGGGGCGAATCGGCTATCTCGGCCACGAGCCGCTGCTCTATCGCGACCTCAGCGGTCGGGAGAACCTTCGCTTCCACGCCAGGCTGCACGGGATCGGGGGGGCGGCGAGCGAGGCACGGATCGCCGAGCTGCTCACGGCAGCGGGAATGGAGCGTCGCGCCGACGAGCGGGTGGCCGAGCTCTCGGCTGGGATGCGGCAGCGACTGGCGATCTGTCGCTGCGTCCTGCACGAGCCGCAGCTGCTGCTGCTCGACGAGCCCGATTCGAACCTCGACGCCGAGGGCCGGGAGCTGGCGCGGGGGCTGATCGGCCCAGGGAAGGGCCGTACGCGCGTCGTCGTCACCCATGACCCGGACCGCCACCTGCCGGAGGCCGACCAGGTGCTGCGGCTCGGGATCGGCGAGACGGCGGCGGTCTCGTGATCGCGGCCGGCCGAGCCGCGGTCGAGGTGACCCCCTCGCGCACCGCCTTCGCGGCGATCCTCGCCAAGGACCTGCGCTCGGAGCTGCGGACGCTGCAGTCGCTCCCGGCCATGGCGCTGTTCGCCGTCACCACCTTCGTCGTCTTCCGCTTCGGGCTCGACCGCACCAGCCTCTCCGGCAGTCTCGCCTCCGGCGTGCTCTGGGCGACGCTGCTGTTCGCCGCCGTCCTCGGGATCAACCGCCTCTTCGTCGCCGAGCGCGAGGAGGGCGGCTTCGACGCGATCCGCCTCGCCCCGATCGACCGCAGCGTCCTCTTCGCCGCCAAGGCCGCCGCCCTGCTCGTCTACCTGCTGGCCCTGGAGGCGATCGCGGTGCCGATCTTCGCGCTCTTCTTCCTCGACTCCGCCGCCGGGCTACTGCCGCTGGTCGCCGTCGTGCTGCTCGCCGACCTCGGCCTGGCGGCCACCGGGACGCTGATCTCCTCGATGGCGGTCAACTCGCGCGCCCGCGACCTCCTCGTCCCGCTCGTCCTCCTGCCCCTCGTCGTGCCGCTGATGATCGCCGCCACCGGCGCCACCGAGCCGCTGCTGGCGCTGGGCGGTCCGTCCTACGACCGCTTCGGCACCTGGCTGACGGTGCTCGGGCTATACGATCTGATCTTCGGCCTGGTCGGCTACGCGGTGTTCGACTTCCTCCTCGAGGACTGAGCCGCCGGACCTCGCTCTCCCCCCGCGAAGCATGTACGGCAAAGGACTGAGACCACTCTCGATCGCCACCGTGGCGATGCTTGCCCTGTCGCTCTCGCTCGTCTTCTTCTACGCGCCGCTTGACGCCGACCAGGGGTTCGTCCAGAAGATCTTCTACCTGCACGTCCCGCTGGCGATCGTCGCGCTGGTCGGCTTCGTCGGCGGCGGCGTCTTCGCGATCGCCCACCTGCGCAGCGGCAACCGCAAGTGGGACGCCTACTCCTACGTCGCCATCCACATGTCGGTGATCTTCGGCGTGGCAGTCCTGCTGACCGGGGCGATCTGGGCCAAGGCCTCGTGGGGGCACTGGTGGGTGTGGGACGAGCCGACCCTGGTCAGCTTCCTGATCGTCTTCCTCATGTACGCGACCTACTACCCCTTCCGCTACGCGATCGAGGACCCCGAGCGCCAGGGCCGCTACGCCTCGGTCTTCGCGATCACCGCCGGCGCCTTCGTCCCGCTCAACTTCATGGCCGTGCGGATGGCCGAGAGCCTCGTCCACCCGCGCACCTTCGCCACCGCCAACGGGGGCCTGCCCGGCGAGATGATGCTGGTCTTCCTCTGCAGCCTGGCGGCGATGGCGCTGCTCTGGGTGACGCTGGTCAAGTTCGAGCTGACCGCGAAGAGCGCCTCCGGCCAGGTCAAGCGGCTGCGCCGCGCCCTCGACGCGCCCGCGCCCGGCGCCGCCTCCCGGATCGCCCCGGAGGTGAGCTAGGTGATCGACCCGCTCGCCGCCGCACCGGCGCTGCCGCTCGACGAGGCCGGCAGGTACGTCGCCGGCGCCTACGTCGTCTTCCTGGTCCTGATCGTCGTCTACGTCGCGATCATGGCGGCGAAACTGCAGCGGATCGAGCGGGAGCTGCGCGAGCTGGCCGGGTTCGCCGAGGCGCGCTCGGAGGAGCGGGCCGAGCACGAAGCCGAGGCCGCGGAGGTGGGCGGCGGATGAGCGAGCTGCTCGCCCTCGGCGTGTCGCACAAGACCGCCCCGCTCGACCTGCGCGAGCGCCTCTCGCTGACCGAGGGCCGCGCCGTAAGCGCCCTGCGCGAGCTGACCGACGCCGCCGGCATCCACGAGGCGGCGGCGATCTCGACCTGCAACCGGACCGAGCTCTACCTGATCGTCTCCGACCCGGTCGAGGCCGAGTCGACAGCCCTCGGCGTCCTCACCCGCCAGGCGGGGATCCGCCCGACCGAGCTGCTCGGCCACCTCTACTCGCTGCGCGCGGGAGAAGCGGCCCGCCACCTGCTGCGGGTGACCGCCGGCCTCGATTCGATGATCGTCGGCGAGGCCGAGATCCAGGGGCAGGTCAAACGCGCCTACGAGCTGGCGATGGTCGAGGGCGGCACCGGCCCGATCCTCAACCGCCTCTTCCGCGGCGCCCTCGCCGCCGGCGGGCGCGCCCGGGAGGAGACCGGGATCAGCGAGAAGGGCGTCTCCGTCCCCTCGGTCGCGGTCGAGCTGGCGCGCCGCGCCCTCGGCGACCTCTCCGACCGCCGCGTCCTCGTCGTCGGCGCCGGCGAGACGGCCGAGCTGGTCGCCCGGGCCCTGGTCGCCCGGGGGGTGCACAGCGTCTTCGTCGCCAACCGCCACTACGACCGCGCGATCGGCCTCGCCCAGCGCTTCGAAGGCAGCGCCGTCCGCTTCGAGGAGCTGCCCGAGCAGCTGACCGAGGCCGACATCGTCGTCTCAGCGACCAACTCCCCGCACCACATCGTCGAGCGCGACGACCTCGCCCAGGTGATGGCGGAGCGCAACGAACGGCCGCTGCTGGCGATCGACATCGCCGTCCCCCGCGACATCGACCCGACCTGCCGCGAGATCCCCGGCGTAACCGTGCACGACATCGACGACGTGCAGCAGATCGTCGAACGCAACACCAGCGGCCGCGAGGCCGAGGCGCGGCGCGCGGAGCGGATCATCGAGGTCGAGCTCGACCGCTTCGAGCGCTGGCTGGCGTCGCTCGAGGTGGTACCGACGATCTCGGCGCTGCGGGAAAGCGGCGACGAGATCGTGCGGCGCCTCCTGGCCGAGAACGAGGGCCGCTGGGAGAGCCTCAGCGAGGCCGACCGCGAGCGCCTGGAGGCGATGGCGAAGGCGATCGCATCCCGTCTCCTGCACGAGCCAACCCTGCGCATGCGCCGCTCGGCTGGCAGCGACGACGCCTACTTCTACGTCAGCGCCCTGCGCGAGCTGTTCGGTCTCGACGTTGAGACCGAGCCTGAGGCCGAGGGCGGCGCCAGCGTCACCGAGCTGCGCCGCAAGGGCAAGTCCGCCTGAGGGCGCCTTGGCGCTCCGCATCGCAACCCGCGGCAGCAAGCTCGCTCTGACCCAGGCCGGCGAAGTGGCCGAGATGCTGGGCGGGGCTGAGCTGGTAGAGGCGTCTTCCGACGGGGAGCCGGGGGACAAGTCGCGCTTCGTGCGCGGGGTCGAGCGGGCGCTGCTGGCGGGCGAGGCCGAGGTCGGCGTGCACTCGGCGAAGGATCTGCCGGGGGACATGTCCGAGGAGCTGGAGATCGCCGCGGTGCCCGCCCGGGAGGACCCCGCCGACGTCTGGATCGGGAGCGGATCCTCCCTCGACGACGTCCCCGAGGGCGCCCGGGTCGGCACCGCCAGCTTGCGCCGCCGCGCCCAGCTGCTAGCCGCTCGTCCCGACCTGCGGGTAGAGGACCTGCACGGCAACGTCGACACCCGCCTGCGCAAGCTCGCCGAGGGAGACCTGGACGGCATCGTCCTTGCCGCCGCCGGCCTGCGCCGGCTCGGAAGGAAAGACGAGGTCGCCTTCTCGATCCCAACCGAGACCATGGTCCCGGCGCCGGGCCAGGGCACGCTGGTGCTGCAGGTCCGGGCAGGGGACGACGAGACGACCGCGGCGGTCTCGGGCGTGTTCGACCTCGCCGCGGCCCGCGAGCTGACCGCCGAGCGCGCGGCGGTCAGCCTGCTCGACGCGAGCTGCACCACGCCGGTCGGCGTCTTCGCGCGGGTCGATGGCGAGCGGCTCGAGGTCAGTGCCTTCGTCGGCCTCCCCGACGGCAGCGAGTGGCTGCGCGACCGGATCGAGGCCGATGCCGCCGAGCCCGCCGTGGCCGGCGTCCTCCTCGCCGAGCGCCTGCTCGGCGCTGGCGCCCGGGAGATCCTCGACCGCGCCGATCGACTGGGCGGGGTTGGGTGAGCGCGGTGCGCGAAATGGGCGCTATAGCACCCAAAAGGAACACCGCGTGAGCGCCCGGACCGGAATCGTCTACCTGGTCGGCGCCGGGCCAGGCGACCCCGGGCTGATGACTGCGCGCTCGCTGGAGCTGATCGCCGCCGCCGATGCGATCTTCTACGACCGCCTGATCCCACCGGGGGCGCTCGACGGCGCCCGCGAGGATGCCGAGCTCGTCTACGTCGGCAAGCAACCGGGTGTCCCTTCGGTGCCCCAGGGCGAGATCGGCGCCCGGCTGGTCGAGGCCGCCGTCGCCGGGCGCAGCGTCGTCCGGCTCAAGGGCGGCGACCCGTTCGTCTTCGGCCGCGGGGGCGAGGAGGGCGAAGCGCTGCGTGCCGCCGGGGTCGAGTTCGAGGTGGTGCCCGGCGTGACCGCCGGCGTCGCCGCCACCGCCTACGCCGGCATCCCGGTCACCCACCGCGACGACGCCTCCGCGGTCGCCTTCGTCACCGGCCACGAGGATCCGGAGAAGAAGGAGTCCGCCCTCGACTGGGAGGCATTGGCCCGCTTTCCCGGAACCCTGGTCTTCTACATGGGCGTCAAACGGCTGGCCGAGAACGCCTCGGCGCTGATCGCCGCCGGACGCGACGCCGACCAGCCTGCGGCCGCGATCGAACGCGGCACCTGGCCGGGGCAGCGGACCGTCGAGGCGACGCTGGGGACGATCGCCGAGGCGGTCGAGCGCGAGGAGATCGGGGCGCCGGCGCTGATCGTCGTCGGACCGGTCGCCGCTCGCCGCGCGGACCTCGCCTGGCTCGAGCGCCGTCCCCTGCACGGTCGTCGGGTCGTCGTCACCCGCGCCCGCGCCCAGGCCAGCGACCTCGCCGCCACCCTGCGCGGGCTCGGCGCCGAGGTCGTGGAGCTGCCGGCGATCCGGATCGAGCCGCGGATCGAGAGCGATGAGGTTCGCGCTGCCCTCGCCTCGATCCGCGATTACTCGCTGGTCTGCGTGACGAGCCCGAACGGAGCGCATCTGCTCTTCGCGGCGCTCGCAACGGCTCCGTCGCGGCCGGGCCACGAGGCACCATCGGGCGCCGGCTCTCT
>Ga0247780_1001656_pt1 | contig 11404 bp, 15 predicted proteins | sample UWRJL079202R5_FD_179927 | JGI IMG/M metagenome (GOLD analysis project Ga0247780, IMG submission 179927) | Plant litter microbial communities from Arlington Agricultural Research Station in Wisconsin, United States - UWRJ-L079-202R-5 | ecosystem: Environmental > Terrestrial > Plant litter >... | reverse complement strand
GGGAGATCAACCTCAGGGTCCTGAAGCCCCGTATGTTGGACATCCTTTTCCCCCATTGTGTGAACGCCTTGGGAGAAGATTGGGAGAAATACGGGTGGATCGGCAACAAGGCGATCTCAGCCCACAGCAACTGGCGTGTGGCGTGACAATAGATGATCATAGGGGTCCAGGCAACGGGCTGAGCACTTCGATACCCGTGACGCGACGAATCTGATAAAAAATTCCCAGTTGACAACAGCAACAGTGTCCCAAGTCGTCGTTGAAAACGGCGCTGGTCGCCCCGGAGAATATTCCCCGACGTTGACTCGAGCATAAAGATAAGATCTCCCCTTGCAAAGGCCGCGACAATTCTGCCACCGCGCTTGTTATCTCGAGTCCGTAATGGCATGAGGAAATAGAAATGCGATACAGGTGGATTTCGGGTGCAATCGGCGCGCCCGGAACAGATCGGAGTGGGTTTTGGCAGGGAAACTCGGGGTGGAAGAAAGTCTTGTTGGTGGAAAGTTTTGGTAATGATAGGTTTGGACAAGGAAGACCTGGGTTGGGGAGAGATAGTGTAACGACCCCTGTATCAAGTGTGGTGGGGCTGGGGCGCAATGACTCGGCTTCTTATCGGGTTGGGTTGGTATTATCAAGATTATTGGGGGTTACAGCGACATATAAACGGTCTTGTCTCTATCTACGTAGACGTAGAGATGTTCCCTTTGCATCGTTCGTCGTGTTGTTTCTCGAAATGGTGTCCCTCTTTTGCTGGATTCAGGCAACCATGGATGTTCATCCGCACCCTTCGACAATAGGGGTGGATTCTTGCCACCCCAGTCCCAACTGTGGAATCTGTGGATAGCCTCCTCGCGACCCTATCCCGGACGCTGGACAACAGCCAAGTCAATCTTAAACTCGGAACTTTTCGCGACGAGAAAGGGGAGATCCCTTCGAGCATAAACACCAGCTTGCCACCTCTGAAATTCCCGTCTCTCTCCTCGTCACTCCGTCTCTCTCGGCCTGTCTCTCCTTTTGCTCACCTGCAGGTCTATTCCGACGCAAAATCCGCCCACCATGTCTTGCGACTCCGACTACGACTCCGCCAAGCTGGCACAGGTCATCGTCCAGGCCCGGGCCGCAGCCCAGCCTGCCAAGAAGAACTGGGGAAACCCAGCCCCATTGTGCGTTTTTTGGTGTCTTGGAAGATATTGCGATCGTTGGGACTAACAGACGCGAAATCGCAGGGCCTTGGCTGGACTTGTCATGACGCTCACGCCGCTCTCGTGCCAGCTGATGGGTTGGAGAGGCGCTGACCAGAACGGCTTCGCGAACAACGGCGCCAACTGGTTCTGCGGTGGACTCCTGCTTTTCTTCGGCGGCTTGCTCGAGTTCTTCCTCGCGCACACGTTCGCGTTTGTGGTGTATTGCTCATATGGTACGCCTTCTCCCCTCATTCCCCTTCCCACTTTTCGCCCACCACCACCCACTAACCCCTTTTTCTCGTTTCACAGGCGGTTTCTTCCTCGCCCTAGGCGCAACCCTCACCCCCTCGTTCAACGCCCAGCTCCCCTACGAGAGCGCTACCGGCATCCTCAACGACCAGTTCTTCAGCACCTTCGGCTTCTTCTACCTCTTCGTCGGCGTCCTCTCCTTCGTCTTCTTCATCTGCTCGTTCCGCACGAACATCTGCCTCGTCGTGCTCTTCCTGGCCTATACCCTCGCCTTCCCGCTGCTTGCGGCCGCGGAGTTCGCGCATGCCGATGGCGACTTGGAGCTTGCGCACCGGTTGACGGTTGGTGGAGGTGCGGCGTGCTTAGTGGTGAGCATATGCGGTTGGTGGGCGATGATTGGGGGGCTTTTGGAGTCGGTGGACTTTCCGATTAGGCTGCCGATGGGTGATCTGTCGACGATTGTCCCGAGTGGAACGGGGAGGGGGATGCACGATGTGCAGGGAGAGGTCGATGTTGAGAGTGCTGGTGTGACGGCCGGGAGGAAGTTGGAGTAGATCAGGAAGAGGAGGTGGTGTAGGAGTTCAGGGAACTTCTGTAATAATGGTGTAATACAGGTGATTTGTTTGGAATGCTCTGTGATGCAGGTTACTGTGAGCTATGAATCCAGGGCTACTTCTCGGGAGGTCCCAGGTATTTCGTTGCTTGTGTAAGTCATTTGCACCCCACCAGCGACCCAACTCATTGATGAAATCGTCTCCGTTTTCAGCCCATCTTCAACGCCGGCCCTTGCATCCTCGTCCAACGAACCATCCAGCCCTGGCCGATGACTAACAGAGACAGCGGACCTGAGCAAACCTCGCTCCAAGAGAGTGACTTCGCAGCAGTCATAGCATAAGGCGCGCAGGACGCATTGGAGATGAAGCAGTGTTGTTTCGAAACGTCATTGCTGTGATCTATGAGTAGGTCCGTCGTATGGGTACTTCCACGGAACTGAGATATCTTCCGCAGAGATACAGAGTACCCGCCACCGGGCAACATGCCCAATGTCTAATTTGGTGCCGGACTTTAGATTATTGAACTGACGGACGAAGCAGGGCTGTGTGATCTGCTTCTACAAATATGCGACCACGATGCTTGCCGAAACTCTGCTCTTGTCGCCACACCGGCAGGTTCAGACGGGATGTTTCCGAAGGCTTGGTTGCAACAGTGTGGAAGTTAAATAACATTGCCAGTTCGTCGGGTCAGGTTCGAAGCCCTACAGCAAAAGGTTTACCAACAAACTCAGTTGCGAACAACGCACTGCCGAGCAGGGAAAATATTGAGGAATGGCAGACTTGCCACGTTCCTAGTCTCAAATACGAATCCATCTGCGTCTCACTGCAGGACATCGAATTCCCATTCAACACCGAGCACTTTTGCGCCGCGAAGATGAAGCTCTCCTCGATGATCTTCTTGCTGGTCGCACCCCTCGCGGCCGCGTGTGTCCCTCTACCACGACCTCTCATTCCCAGCGGGGTCATCACAGCCACCACACAGGTAAGCCCAACGGCGAGCTCAACCCCCTACGCGCCCGAGACTTCACGCGCTCCTTGTGGGCTCGAGGTGCACTGGGAGCCAAACTAGATGGAGGGCGCCTACACCCGGTACCGAGTGAATGCGACCGCATGGGGCAGGGGCCAAAGCGAGAACTTCGAAAACCCAGAGAAGATGCTCAGCCTATGGTGCAAGGCTTTCCAAAGTACGTCATGGCCAAGAGTCAACCCCGGGCCTCAAGCCACCTTCTCGTCAAGACATGACAGCACTAACTCCCGAACCCAATCACAGTGCGCACCGCCGACTACGGATACACCGCGCTCCAGTACCTGAACGCGCAGTGCTGGCTCGACAGCGAAAACAATGCGATTGCGGACGTCAACACGTTTGTGGGCGAGCACGGCAACCGTCTTTACAAGAGGCTTCACAACAAGGTGGTCAACGACTGGAAATACGCGTCGCAGGTCTGCGAGGTCGAGTCGAGTTTCTAGTTGACTAGGGAAAAAGGGGGCGAAGTGGATGGAGGATTGTAGTTGAGTGAGGACGACGTGCGAGCGGTACGGTGGGGGGAGTGGTAGACTTTAAGATCAGGTACGTAGTCATGTCAGCTTGAGGTCGGTGAGGTACGATGTCTTCGTGCTGTACGTCGAAAGGGAGCTTGATTCCCATAAATTGCCCGCCTTGGAACTTGTTCGCAAAATGGGTATATTTGCTGAGGTGCCTGAGTTTCTGGCTGCCTTTTGCTACCTATGTTCATATGTACGTCCAAATCCACGCTGCTCCCATGGAAAGATGTGGAATATTGGAGCCGATGAGGACAGTGCTTGGTGTTAAAGGACTTGGACATGAACGTGGTTTTGGCCCCAAAAAAGACGTTTAAGTTGAGTGGTACCTAGGTAGGTACCTACGATGGTAGCCCAACCTTATCATTGACGTACGCATACCACATAAAGTTTAACCGATGCATATATATAATCCATTCATCGCTATTCGGTTATACCCTAGGCATCGTTTACATCTCCACGCATCGCACACCGCACATCAATTGCACGATGTGAAAATCGCTTTCAACACGGCGAAATGGTAACTACCGAAGACAAAATCGAGCAAGTCGGAGACATTTTTTTGGACATCGAGTCAGCGGTCGGGTTCCCCCAGGGCGAGTTCTCGGACCTTCGGAGAACCGTGCGACGGGACATCCAAAAGCTTCACGGGACCAAGTATCGCCGTGACGACTTCGACAAATTCAGGCCGGTCTTCGGATGCGTTTACGGCGCCATTTACGATGGACTTAATAAAGCTGAAGCGGTCGTCAAGGGAACATCGCACCTTACACCCAGGAATGAAACATTAGCGATGCTCTCCCATCGTTCAAATTGAGGGCGATAGACAACTTCCATCCCAACTTACCCTCTGCACGGATACGAGACAAAACGACTCTCGCCAGGATTGTTCATGAATGCACGCATGCAGCCAGAATCCTTAGTAAGCCAAGCTGTCTCGGGATCCGATCTAATCTCGTCGTGTGGGATCAGGAAGTGGTAGCAGCCGTTGTAGAGTTTCTGGGGCCTGGAAGGGTATCGGTGTCCAAGGATGACCTCGACACCAAGAGAATGGATTCCGTCTGCGGCGACGACAAAGGTCGGCAACCACAACCTCGCCGGTACCTTTGAGAGTTATGGACGGGATGTAAGGATTCTGATGGTGAGTTTCCCAGTCAGAACTGATACCTACCAACAGTGGAGTTCGGCATCCGAGGGCAAGAAGGTGAACTCACATAGGGCTTTATCGGACTGCGCAAATGAATGGTGACTGGCTCTCCAAGACCGTCAGCCCGAGTGGCCATCTTCTTGAGGGAGTTGTGGAGGTCGACGCGATACGCAAAGTAAAAGGGGGAGCCAAAAGCTTCAGTAGTGCCCGCCATGGAAATCCATCTGCTCTGGTTGAGAGGGGAGGCCTGATTGACCGAGATGAATTTAGCCTCAAAAAAGCGCGACGCCTCAGGATCAATCCCTAAGGCTAGCAGAGGACGACTGCTGTTGGGAGGGACGCAGAAAGCGGCGCCGACCTCGTTGTTAAGTGCGGAACGCTCGTAAATGGTGACTTTGTGGCCAGCACGGCGAAGCGAAATGGCAGCTGTGAGGCAGGCGATACCGGCGCCAACAATCACAATATTAAGCGGCATTCAATTTAGGTATGCTGTTCGTGGTGTTATTCCAAGGTGTGGTGATGCAAAGCAGGCGAAAGGAGGTGTTGAAGAATATGTGGATGAGGGTAGAAATTCTGGTGTTGTGAGTTGGGGCAGAGTTCACGACAATATCCACAAGGAAAGTCAATTCATCCCACGTTACGCACGAAATCCCATGACGTGGGACGCTTTTCCATTTGAGGCTCTCAAGCAAAAATGTGCACCTGCCTTCTGACCACAAGCTAGTCCCGCCATGGCAGCCAGAGACAAAGACCGCGGGTCAGTGGCCCGCACTTTCCATTCCCTCCCGTCCTCTCTGTGACTAGATCAAAGATCCAGTGATAGGCATGGTCTGAATAATCGACGTAGGTTTGAGTTTCAGGGACTTACAAATGGGCTTCAGATGGCCCGAATGCTAATGGTGATCTGGCGATGAAGAATTTGATGTAGAGGACAGTATCGACGCTGCCCAACTATATAAAAAGTGTGGTGAGGGCAGTTGAGTAGCTCAGATATTTCGAACCTGGACCGGTGTCTTCCATAACCGCCTGGTCAAACGTGATTGTCAAGTTTGGTAAGACAATGTATATTTTCCCCATTGTCTCCGGCTATTCGCACCATATCCCCAACATCGAAGCCGTTCCTTCAGTTACTACAGGCCTTGATGCATCTGAAAGGGGCCTTATTACATTTCTTAACAGCCGGTTTACATAGTCTGCCGAAGCAATGAAAATGCAGGACTTCACCAAGTAAGCCTCTGTGACGCTGACCACTTGTCGACTTTGCAACCCTCACTCGTGGTTGTTTACAGCCGGTTACTCACCCCTGCGGACGTGTCGGTTGCGTCTTAGCCTCGATGATAGCACATAGCTTTTTTGCTTTCCCCTCGTGCTGGTACAACGCCAAGGTCCATTGGAGCACTATCGTGGGCACGACGCTGCCTGTTAGCCGGGGGAGCGGCGCGCCTCTTCTGCAACACGTCCTTGAGCACCTGGCGGCACTCGTCGAGGCCGCCAAATCGCCGATGAAACGTGTGCTGCATGCTGATGGCGACCCGAAACGACCTGGGTGCATACCTGGAGATAGACCTCTCAAGCACGGAGTTGTTTCTCTAGCCAGGATACATAGGTCTCACTCAACTTGCCTCTTTCGGACAACCTTGGTCCGCTCGCCATCATCCCATTCATGCTTTCGCTTGCGTGAACGCCCCCTACTCGTACTCGCCTCCTCTAGAAACCCGCTGTCTGCTTGACTGTCATATTCCAAGACATGATCGAAAGTATCTTCCCCAAACACAGCCGCGCGATTACCAGGTCTGCCCGAGGCCGACTGCTGCCGCTTTGTGGGACTCGCGCTGCGAGATCGAGATGTGTCCGACATAGCTCTCATCTGCTCCGGGTTTCGAGTTTCGGCTTTGGGGCGTGCCGTATCAGTATCGTACACAAGGACACGGCGACCCGTGACGCACTTTCGGAAGAACGGGGATAAGACAGATGGAGAAAAGATGGCCCATGCAAATCGCGCGAGGAGGCACTCTATGCTACAGCTGAGCGGAAGAGGCTTCTTATTGTGGAACTGGCTGTTGACGTATGCATCGGGGTGTGGGCTGACGATATGGGTGACGAGTGAGGGGGCATTTGTCATCTCCTGTTGTCCAAGAACCCTGTCACGCTTCGGGACGATAGCGAAGATCTTCTCGTCAAATAGCTTGTGGATGTCGGAGCGAAAGGAAATAAGATTGCCATTTGCGTTAATGTCGCGCAGCGAGTATGTGGGCGTGGCTATGTACCTGCAACGCGTTTGCGAATATCAGCAGCTGAGCGAAGGTCCGGAGGTTAGAGTTTGGGGAACGGACTCGTGGAGATCCTCCCGATCCCACCACGCCGAGGCGATAAGCGGGACGAGGTGAGCCCGCTCCAGCGCCCACATACTGTCCGTGAGGCGACAAGATATGCCAACCTCCTCTGGACGGCGAAGTTTCACATCATTCCAGAGCGGCGGCAAGTTTCGGTGAGGAAAGGTCCAGTCTTCAAAGCTCGGTACTAACGGGAAGGGTCTGTCGAGGCCGTCTTGGTCAGGCAGCTGGAAATAATACTCGCGATCACGGAGAATACCATCTCTAGGGCGAGTGGCGGCCTGAAGAACAGTGTTGCCGTTGTTATTATCAAGGTGGCGCGTCGCAAAAAAGCCGTCCTATCTGTTACTAGCGACTATGCCGCACGCGACAAGGGCCGTGTCGTAGTCGATACTACCGTCATCAACGGCTCGTAGGTAGTCGGGATGAAGAATTTTGATAATGCCAGGTAGATGTGCATCGCTGCGCGCAAGCGGGAGAGTGTCGTGGAGAAATGACGCGGCCATTGTGACGGGATCAAGTCGGGCAAAGATTGGTTAGAGAATTGATTTTAGCCCCGCGCGAAAAGTTGAAAGGAAAGCCATCATGTCCGCGCCAAGACAGTGGTGTGGTCCGTGCTTAGGCTCTTAGCTGTCAAATTCAACCGACTGTTTAGGTAAGCAGCGGTAGCGCGGCTGGTCCGCGCTTTACGTGCTCACGGTTGCTCTGCGAGCTTCTCTCCAATACAACACTCTTCACGGCTTACAATTACTGCGTTTCTGGTGACCACGTTGAATTCAACAATTAAGAGTCTCAAACAAGCGATAAAACTGCTTTTCTACCGCGAGCGAGCCGCGCGCGCAGCAATTCACGCGCTCCCAGAACGCATTTTTACACGCGATTTTACGTGTCATCCACGCGTTTTCACGCGACCGAGGCATTCCAACGATCTCGAAGATCTGCCGAAGAAACCACCACTCCGTGGCCAACGATTCGAGCCATCACGAGCCATTCGAGCCATTGGAACGATTAGAACGATTCCAACGATAAATCCAGCTATTTGAAGCTATTCGCAATACGATCAAGCCGCGCATCAGCTGCGCGCCCGCAACGCGAAGCAATCGCGAACCCACGGAACGACGATGTCCTCCGCGGCTACGGCCAACGCCAACGCCAACAACAATAAAGCCTTCGCTCCAGCGAAGCCCCCTACAACAAGAAGAAGAATTGGATTCTGGCCGAGAATCGAACCCAGGTCCTCTATACTGGTCGATTCCAGAAGCCGAACCACAGTCAGGAGGCGAGTCCATTCGACCCCTGAGAGCTCAAGCCCATTCACAATGGCCATTCGCGACGAAGCCCACAAAGCCCACGAAGGCAAAAGAAAGCCAATTCGACCAATATTCAAACCTACACTCTCCCAACGCCTGAAACAACGGCACAGCCGCTTCCAGAAAGCTCAAGGCCATTCGAAGAGGTCAACCGAACGCCCACGAGGGCTAGACCTTCCAGCAATTCGCAAGAAACAACCACAACGAGCCTAGAAGGCAAGAAGTCAAGGGCGAGCCAACCGATGGCTTTTCACAGCCCTGAAGCAAGAAGCTGAACCTCAGCCAACCACAACAATATTCAGTTCATCCCCACGATTCCAAGGCATCCTCAGAAAGCCAACAGTAGCCCACGAGCTTGAGGCTATTCAGAGGGACTCTCTCGTGGAGAGGAGAGCCCTCTGGGAGGTGGAGAAGCCCAAAATGCACCGGCCGTCCTCGGACTCAGTCTGGCTTTTCGGAAGCCAATTGACGGCTCTAGCTTCGGATTACCGGCTCCGGACCTACACGTGTAAGTCATCACAGTCATCACAGTCATCACAACCTACCCTCGGCAGCCATGCCGTTCTTGGACCCCATACGGCTTTCCGGAAGCCATTCGCCGATCCGGCCCTACACCTACGATACCAAGCCTCCGTGCCAATAGCCGAACCGGCTCACCAACGCGCTCCGGCGCCGAAGACTCACAGCCTGAAGGTAAGCCAAGGGCTTGGAATTGCTACCCCTTTTTCACAGATCGAAGCTCGGACCCTACTGGCCATTGCCATCGGTCCCACAGCCAAAGCCAGCGTTTCCGCTGATGCGCTTCAACAACGCGCAACAACAAAACAACTGAGAATCGAACCCACGCCCTGACGGCTTCATCCGAAGAATAACCGAAGAATCACTCCAAGTTTGGAACAGCGATTCCATAGCCAAGGCAATTCGAAGCAATTCCGCAAAGGATGGCCTACACAGAGCTGAGTTCACATTTATCACGTTCATCACTTGCCCCTTTTCGGCTACAGCTGGTTGCCAGTTGCCGGCGGCGTTCGCCAGCCGCCCAAGCCTTCCAGATCTGTTCTTCCAGCGCATTCGCGTTATTTCACTACATTGCGGTTCAACCAAAGACCGCGTTTTCGGCTGTTTTTTCGGCCTTCACAGACTGAACACACTACTCTGTTACCCTCTACTCACGTGATTACAACTACTGCCAGCTGCCTCCGCACTTGCCAGCTGTTAGAACACTCCACAACGTTATTCCTCACTGCGCTGAGCTATTCAGAGGAACCCTCTCCCAAGGCGAGAGTGCCCTCTGGGGGGTGACGTTGAGCACAGGCCACAGCGTTGAGCATTCGGCCCAGCCTCGGCAGCCAAGCCTCCACGGCACTCGGCCCAGTTGCTGCAACCAAACACAGTCGATTCGAGCGCTTGCAGCGTTCTATAGCCTCTTTGCTATTCAAGCCGTTACGATTCTGAACACTCAGAGTTCGAACCCTCGCAGCCTTACCTTCCTTTCAGCCTTCACAAGGTTGAACCTCAGAAGTGTTCCACGCGTTTCACCGCGTTTTATTCAAATTCAGTCCTGGCTTGAGCGCCTGAGCGAGTCGTTGGCGGAAGAGTTGCGGAAAGGAAGATAAATCAGAACGCTGGATGTGAGCCAGGAGTGACTGATCACCACAAACCTGCTCCATTAATTAAAGCGTTACTGACTCCTAAGAGTACGCCCCCTCCAACGCGGTGATGGCTGCCGCCACCATTAGAAGACTTCCAGGCGCTCGATATGGTGTTGAAATCCGATTATCGCGCTTCACCAGAGTTAGCCACTCCTCCTGGACGCAGGATGGAGGGAAGATTCGCACCACCAAGAAAGCTCTTGATACCAGACTGCAGAGTGGTGGTGACAATGGGGACCTATTATTCAAAGCCAGCCTTCACGGCAACGGCCAGCCTTCACGGCAACGGCCAGCCTTCATGGCAACGGCTAGCCAGCCTTCACGGCACCAACCAAGGTACGTAATTATTCCTCTGTGAACCAGCTGCTTTACCGGTGCGAAATCGCACCATACAGCCAATTCCAACCCCTGAGCGTAAGTGGTGCTTTCTGGGGGGTGTGGGTCCGCAGTTATTCTAGGCCTGAATCCGTGGCCTTCTGGGGAAGCAAGCCGACTACCCCTTTTACGTGGCCACGTGACTGAGCAGGCGAGCGAACCAACCGCTCAGCGATCGAACCGAACGGGCACTTAATCAACAAGGGCCAAGAAGCCAGTTTCTTCCTCCGAGTCTCAGAACATCACTGTCAACACTCCACGGCCGAGCCGTACTATACCGCTTTCAGAGGTGGAGATTGCTTTGAACAGTCGGTATCAAACCGCTGTCAACGGCAATAATGGCTTGGAAGAACAGTCGGTATCAAACCGCTGTCAACGCCAAAAATGGCTTGGAATCAAGGTTATGGAAACAGATTGCTTGGCCTGACCACTCTTTTCCTCCCTGAAGCTAAAGCTTGGGCGGTTTTTAACGAGGGCAGCCCCACAATTCTGAGGATTTAGAAGATTTCGAGGATTTCAGCGATATTGGCCTCCTTTTATTCAGAGTCAATCATCCACGCGAACGTGGAAGATTGAGGGGGTGTGTCAAATTCAACCGACTGTTTAGGTAAGCAGCGGTAGCGCGGCTGGTCCGCGCTTTACGTGCTCACGGTTGCTCTGCGAGCTTCTCTCCAATACAACACTCTTCACGGCTTACAATTACTGCGTTTCTGGTGACCACGTTGAATTCAACATTAGCAAAAGGAGCGACAAGTCGTACGCTCTCCGCTTGGTATTTATGGCGAGGGCGTGCTTCAACTAGCTCCACTGAATGACACCGATTTTGCAGGCGACTGTATCGGTCTCTTCAACGGCTAACTAGGGTGGGCGTGGGAGGGGCTTAGGGGGGCTCAGCCCTTACACGGTATTCTCTCCCGCTGTCCTGAGAGGGGCCTCGCAGTGGATCTCACCCTCCTTTTGTTGAATTCAACGCAGTCAACCAAGAACACAGTAATTACCGCCATCAAGTCTTGTTGTATTCCGGGAGCCGTCCTCTCAGCCAAGCGAAGCTCTGGTGC
>Ga0247780_1001655_pt1 | contig 11406 bp, 14 predicted proteins | sample UWRJL079202R5_FD_179927 | JGI IMG/M metagenome (GOLD analysis project Ga0247780, IMG submission 179927) | Plant litter microbial communities from Arlington Agricultural Research Station in Wisconsin, United States - UWRJ-L079-202R-5 | ecosystem: Environmental > Terrestrial > Plant litter >... | reverse complement strand
GCGCTGGGGGCCAATCCCAAATCCTACGTCAGCCCCAGCTCTGTGGTTCCCTGAGCTGACCGAGGTGTCAGATCAACGAAAGGGAGAGCTGAAAGTCGGGGCCAGCTGGCACCACAAAGGACTGCATGGGAGGGGTCACAGTGTGGGGGTGTTGCGGGAGTGACGTGAGGGAGTTGTGCAGCAGGTAGTAATTGTGCGAGGCGAAAGCAACCACACCGATGACAACACTCGTTTGTGATCTTCACCTGCTAGGGACCCTTTGATCTAAATATTATATTGCACAGCAATTCTGAGACTTGAGTAAACAATTTCGATCTAGTTATGCTGCCGAAAACAATGTTACGAGAAGCGAATGCTGACTTCTAGGTTTAATCCTTCCTCTGCGACCTCAGCCAGACACACCCACCGCCCCCTTTTCCACATCACTGCGGCGATGTCCCGAACTATCATCCCTTACAGTCCCTACAGCTGCTGCCTTGACGCTTTCCAGCGCGTTATCGTACTGCTTCACCCTCGACTTTCTAAACCGCAACGGGTCGCCACGCCTCCACGGCCCAGGAATTCTCCAGATGTAAGTTCCTGGCCCAGCATGATCACCAGTCCTCGTCAGAACAGTGGCGGGTTGAGGTGGAGCTTGCGGCTGCCGTTCCTTATTCCGCTGCGCGATCTCCATGGTCTGGTAGACTTTGTACAGGGCCCACATCAGGAGGCACAAGCCCACGGTTCCGAGAGTTGCAAGACCTGGGCCATGTTAGTGTCGTGGATGAAAACAGAGAAACTCGGGAGCAAAGAGGCTATGGGTCGCACCGAAGACCTCTGCAAGAGGGAAAGCGCTCCAGATATCAGGAAATCCAGTGATCGGCATGGCGAGGAGACCGCAGACGAACGACAGAGGTGCCTGAGAGAGTTGTTAGCTTGTTGGTTGCGGCGAGATGGAACTTGCGGAGAAGGGACATACGAATAGGACGGTAACTGTGGTGAAGATGAACAACATGGTGGATTGCTCGCCCATAGACAAAGCATCTTCGATAGAAGCCTCCCGCTGGCGAAGGTCGAGAAGGGTGACAGCCTTGCAACTTTGAACAACACATCTCGAAGATCTGGTGGGTAGAATGCTTACCATGGATCGGACGCGCTCCGCCTCTGTTTCAAGCTGCTCAAAGGTCTCAACATTTTCCAACTGGAATCCGCACCTACTTCCCGCCGCCCCTCGGTCAGAGTCATCGCCACCTAATACTGCCCGCCAGAAGATGTCGAACGTTGCGGCTTGATTCAAGAGAATGCGCTTGATCATCCTGATTTCGCCAATGTTGTCATCAATGCGGATTAGGATCTTGGTCTCCTCCTTGACATCTCGGTAGAAGGCATTGGGGTCTTTGCTGAGAGAGCCGAGGCCGTTCTTAAGTGAGTCAAAGCGCTCGGTGGCTTCTGTGTACTGCGAAGTATTAGCGACTGCCGGTTAGGTAGAAGTGTCTCGACTCACAATCTCGGCAATTGAGTTCGAGTACGCCTTGCTGAATGTGACCTCAACATCATGAGAGTCATCTGGCATATCGGGGTTGATGCACTTGGCGAACGCCTTGGCCTCGAACGACAGGCAGCTCTTCAGGATGGTTTCGACGAGCGCGTTGGCTGAGAAGGCATCAGGGTCTCCTTGAAGGTCGCGGTTATTGCTCACGCTGTTGAGTACATGGTCATGGAGGCGCGCTTCGTTAGTGATATCCCAACGCTCGGGATACAACGTGATGACGGTGTCGGCATCGAGCTTAAACAGCCAAAAATGAGGGACCGTGATGAGGTCGTCCGGTTCAACGTCGTGGCTGTCCTCATGGCGCATCTCATGGGCATCCGAATCGCCTTCGAGGGGTTCTGACAACGGAATCCGCACGTCTTGCCGCTGGTCGTCTGCTTGGCTGCCTTCATGCACCTGGACGGATGGTGCGGGTGACTCCTCGGGGGAGGGTATTGGGAATATCGGTCTGACGACACTAGCGCTGCTTGTCATTCCGAAGACGGAGAACCGCTTCTCGGCTGGCTTCCTCACGGCTTCGACACCCTTCGCCTTGAGTCGAACGATGTACCGGGTCATGACTTGGTCGCTGTCAAGGATCCCGATTTTGACATCGTCAAGATACTCATGGTACGACTGATCCAGACTTCGTGGGATAGGCTGGTCGAAAAGGCTACTCAGCTGCATCATCCTGGCCAAGTGCACCCCGAGAACAGGGTCGACAGGTACCACATTGAGGGTGTTCAGAGACAGGGTGCCAGTCTCTCGGGCCTGGTTCAGGACCATGGTGCGATGGTTTCGTGCAAGCTGGACGTAGTCTCTTTTGTCCACATCGATTATGGGCAGCTGGAGCCCAAAGTCAATGATCTACGTTGCGGGAGCGGCATCAAAGGGAGCTTACCACAACAGCGTACATTTCATCATCAGCTAGCTTCCTCTCCGAGGCTTTCTCGCGCTGTGCACGCCAAAGTTAGCGCCGTCCAACCGAATACAGACTCAGACCAACTCACCACAAAATGACGCTTTCTCACCGGCCCTTCGGCATCCACACCCTTGAAAACCCTCCCCACGAAATCCCGCATCGCCCTGCTCTTCTCAGTCGAACATCCCCTGGCCGCGCAAATGTTCCTCGCAAGGTCCTTCGCCCAAACCTCACTCGTCGCCGACAAATGGAACCACTTGCTCCCGGCCGCTCTCTTTCTACCCGCCTTCTCTACACCCCCGTACACCAACTCCCACACGCTCCCGGAGGTCCACTTCCTCTCCCCTTGTGGCTCCCAAAAGCTCCCTCCGAACGCCTCACACAGAACCTTCTGCATTCCCTGCGGGGCAGTCGCTTCCGTCGCCAAGTACACAATCTCAACCTCTTCTAGCACCCTCCCTTCCGGCTGCCCCTCGTCAACCTTCTTCCCCTTTCCTCCGCTCCCCCTAACATTCCTATCAACCCGCGGCGGATTGTCAAACAACCCTCTCACCTCCCCTCTGGCATACCCTGTTGCGTAAATCAGCGAACATTCCCCATTTATCACAGCCCCCCGCCCTTAACGACGATCAACCCTCCCACGAGCCTTGAGCCAACGCAAAGAAACACAACGGAGCACTCACACCGTGGCAAATGTCCCCGTTCATCCACCACCCCCGTATTCGCCCCCGCCCTCATCAGCCGCTCAACACACCCATACCGATCAAACATCGCCGCCAGATGCAGCGGCGTCTCCTTGCGCAGATCGACTGCGTCGATGTCGACATCTTTGCGGTCCAGTAGCAGGTCGAGTTGTGCGGTGCGACCGAATTTCGCGGCGGTATGGAGGGGTGTGCGGCCTTTGGCGTCGCGCGCGTCAGGGTCGGGGTTGGACTGCAGGAGAGATTGGAGTTGAGAGGGGGAGGCGGTTTTGACGGCGGTGTGCATTGCGGATGCGGAGGCGAGGCGGCGGGTTTGGTCGGATTGGGCATCGCGGTTGTATTGGGTGGTCCAGTGGAGGTTTGGGTTTGAGATGGAGGGGTTTCGACTCGTGTGGGAGGAGCTGGACGGGCGGAGGAAGGCGGCGGGAGCCTCCATGGCGATTCAGTCGTTCTGGGAAGGCGTGCAGAATTTGGTGGTGATTGACATTTGGAAGGTGTGGTGGTGGTGGACTTTAAATCTTGGAAGCGGGCCGTGGTGATCGCTGCGATTGGCGACGATCCGCTGTGACATCCTGTCGATTAGCAAGCCACTTACACAACTCTTGGCGAATTGCAGCATGCCAACTCTTTCCCGCAGAGGATCGCCTATGCATTTGGCGGATGCGGCACGGTGATTGCAGGGTTTTCTTGAGAGTTGCGCGCGTTTCGAATGGATCTCAGAAGGTAACTGGATTCCGTCGGCTACCAGCGAGCACACCTCACTCGCCGGCAGCTTTTCCATCAGGTTCTGAAAGGGCCTGCTGGTGGGGTTACGTTCTGAATGCTGGTAGTCATCTAGCTCGGCTGGGATCGCAGCGTCTTGCGCTGGATGGCAAGCGTCTCGAGTTGGGATTCCTGCCCCGAATCTGCCGTTCTCGCTGCGAACGCCTCCCTCGGGCTCTTCTCTGCCTCCAAGTTGCCCTACTCCGCCTCAGGCTCGCTGCTAACTGGGAGCCTCCAGTCTACGCACCCTGCGCAAATAAGTGAGGCAAACACGTCTCGAATTCGCGTTTGTTGCGGTGCTTACCTCAGAAACCGAACTCAATTAAGCTCAAGGTTGCTGTCGGTCGAGGTCCGTGGCGCGCTTGCGACCCCGATCATCCGCTCCAGGGCTACCTCGAAGCCCCCGACCGCGTGCCATGGAAGCGAGGGCCAGGTACGGTAGTGGCCAGAGAAGGTATTCTTCAGGCCAAGCTGGTACTGCCGCTTCTCAACTGCAGCGAAGCTTTGGTCATCTGAGCGCGCTATTTAGCCTTGTCCTGCTCGGTGATTTGGCTGGGAGGCGGGGACAGCAGGGCTTTCGAAGAGCATCGTAGGTCTTTTGGCTCTGTTGTCACGACAATGAAGTGTCGGCGCGCCCGGCTGGGCGTGGGCTCTGATCAGGTGCCAGGGCTCTCATACCCGCACGAACTCCTCGTTCAACTGAGGCGTGTTGCCATCCTTGTCAAGGTGCTTTAGCAGAGCGAGCCTGCGGTAGGAAGTCTTGATGGTGTTCTCATCGGCATCAAGCGCGACCCCGAGCACAGAACTACGCACCGGAGCAGCTGACTGTTTTCGATGCTGACTACCGTTTTGAGTGAACGATGGCCGGATGCGAGCCCATCACCAATGGTTGAAATACCTTTTTGTATTAGTCTCAGCACCATAAGATTCGTATAATTACATTTCTTTCGTGATAGTAGCGGCTCTAAAAATGGAAGTCGATTAACTGATGGTCGTGAATGTGTGCACTAGGGTAGATCCTAGTGCAAGCTTCTCGTTTCCCCCACTTATTGCATTGACACCCATTTTATTTCACCCACGCCCCTCCTCCCTCTATCATCTCACTCTACCTCGACTACCGGGCCTTTAAACTTCTTAAGGGTTAGGGCCACCGATTCGCTATTGGCACCGGTATCGGTATTATGTGCGTGTTTTTCGTCAAACCTCTCGTCATCACATACATGAGGATCACAGTACGTACCGCACTCATAGGGACGGGACTGAGACTGATAACAACTATAGCACGTTACAGTCAGCCGGGAGCAGATCGCGCAACTGGAAGCCGACACGAGAAGAGCAGAGGCAGCCAGCCGGGAGCGGATCGCCTTCGCGAATCTTGTTCACTCTGCGCCTGCTAGCCAACATCTTCTTAGCAACGACTCTTCTTCTTCCGGCACAAGGCTGTAATCAGACGCTGGGAATGCTGCACATGGGAACGGGAACGGAGATAAACAGCAATAGGAAAATCGATTGCGAGAGAAGAGACGTATTTCGCCGCCTTCCGGGTTGGGTTTAGATAGGAAACTCATTCCCCCCTCCTCTTCGAGATACAACACTGGAATTGCGTGTGGTAATGAGAAAAGTGTTGCTCAGGCAGTTGCTCCTTCCAGTTTTGGTCCATTTGCGCTGATGTTATGTCGCTGAAAATTTGCACCTCGACTTCTTGACCCTTCTGGCCCTGCTATCTCGCACCTCGTCATCCTCTGATGTTGTCTCCCCTCCAACCCACCATCACCTCTTCGCGATTGTGCTCGCTTCGCTTCACCTCGCCACCGTCGTGGCCAAAACCCAGCTCGTCTGTGCCTGACACCTGCTCGCCCGCGCCATCGTTCCTTCCGCTTCCGATACGCCGTTCTCGTTTGCGCTTTCTCGCCTCCCTCGCCATTTGCGCCGCGATGTCGTCCGACGCTGCTGCTTTGATGGGGCGGCGCCGTTTGAGCCATATAACAGGGTTGTTCGGGAAATCCGGTACGAGATTCGGGGGTTGCCTATAGCCAGTGGCCAGTGTGAAGGGACATCTAAGGCTCACGTCCAGTGTCCATGATCCAACAGGCGGTGCCGATACGTTTCCGAGATCCATTAGCATGGCCATCAGGTAAAAGATGTTAGTTCTGTTAGTGGATGAGATACGTTAGGAGACGGCGCCCATGGTGGCCAAGTGAGGATCTTGGTCGTAATTGCCTGCCTCTCAGAACTGCTCGCGAGGTCAGAAATTATCGAAAATACGATGGCTATGGTATGAACTTGGTGAGCCTAGAGTTCTGCGTCTAGTGGGTTGCTATGCACCGGTTTAAGTAGGCAAGAATTTGTGAGTAGCCAGGCAGGGAGACATCGTTGGTTTTGTAGCAATGGCATGCAAAGCCGTGGATCCAAATTGTGGTGTAAAACGTGTGTTAACTAATTACTCAATACCAACATACGAGCGCGGCGTTCAAACATGAGTTGATAAACTGGGTCTGCTGACAGCGCCCACGGTCTGGGTTATTCAAACAATCGACCCCCGCCACTCAATTTGCATTGTGTGAGCAAACGTAGTTTGTTTTGCCAAGTCTCAAAATATATTGTTACCCCACAAGACTGTTTGTGTTGGACTGTTCGTATTCTTTGTCGTTTATGCGTAACGACCGGGATACATGGAAGTCTGAGTATCCCAGGGGGGCGGGACATATTACGTCCAATTTACAACTAACACTCCCTTTCCTTTCGCAGATTAGCTAGAGCCAAGCCTCCCCATTATTGTCTGTTGGTGTGTACCTATGGCGGGAGGGTTATAACGACTCGTTTATTGGTGCCTTGTCTTCGTGGGGTGCTAGTTTCGTACGTATTTGCCAATGAAGGAATATCGCCACTGGAACAGCGACATTGCTTTGCTTTTGGCTAGGTACAAGCAAAGGACCTCATAACTCCACGCAAGTGCAATCAATTCATGACTTCCCATGGCTCCAAACTTCGCTTCTCAGCAACGAGCTGTGGGTTGTTTATGTCGCCTTCATTCTGTAAGGGCTCTGTGTCTTCCACAATGGCAGTGCCAGGGGATTTAATACTGTGCAGGGTGTTAGTTCGCCTTCGAAACATTGGTGCTGAAACCAGGGAGTCATTTACCTTGGGATTCCGCTGTTCCCGGACATCCTCGCCCTGATCCTCGAGAGACGGTCAAGAAGTAGTATCGATTGGGCAACCTCGGCTTCTGGCAACTCTTCATCCGGCGGACTGATGTAGGGGGGACCCCGTGAGCTGGCACGGTAGAGATGCCTCCACGGCATGTTGGTGATTGCCGCATGCAGCACACGGGTGGTGTAATTAAACCAAAAGATGGTGCGAATCGTGGCGTCCGTCACAGGCAGTCCATTGTCGGGCGCTCTTAAATCCGGGTTCGCATCGAGAAGTTTGCGGATGTTGCCATTGACACGCTGCAGTTCCTCTTCCGCGTTCGCAATCATGCGACATAAGTTGCAAGGACGAGGCAGGCGGATGGTTTCGTAAATGAGCTTGGACTTGTAGCTGCATTCGTGTTTCTTCCCCGGGTTTTTGGACATGCAGTGTTGAATGACCAAATTTCCCTTTCTCCGGTAGCCGCAGCTCCACATCGTCTCTTCGTAAAAGCACATTCTGGCTGCAGGGTTTCAGAGCGTGGGAGAGCGATGGCGAGGCCCTCGAAAGTTTCAAGGTGGACGGCAGTGGTTGATGGCAATGTGGAGCGGTGAGGATGATGACGTTCTCCACTTCCCTAGCGATGGAATGCCCCTTCCCCTCTTCCCCTCATGACCCCTCACTCCTGACCCCACGCGTCACGACTCTCGAACTTCAGGTTCTGGAACACGCTGCGGCGGCGCCACGACTTGCTTGGCAGACTGAGATGGATCATATTTTTATCCACCGCCCCCCTCCTATATGGCTCGGTGCTGGCGTGCATCTCAACTTTCGGAACTTCTTTCAGCGATGCCCCTTTTAGCTCTCAACACCAACCCAGTCGTCACGCGGCCCCCCAAAAACACCCTGTCGTCGAGAAAGTTCTGGGCGACGCGCAATTGAGAAGGACGCGCGAGTTTATGTGTCTCGGAGCTGGCGCAGAGCGCGATGTCGAGTATGCCTCAGCTGATATTCTCAACCCACCCCGCGGCCTGATTGGCTCACAACTTGCTGACCCTGAACGGAGTCCCATTGGGCATCAACATGCAACGCAGCTTCCTCGGGCCAAAATTTGCATCCCGACCTCTTTTCCTCGCCAACACGCAGCTCCCAAGCCCAAACCAACTTGAAGCTCGTAACAACCCCCCAGAAAACAGCCCAAAATGGCCGACAACGAAGCCCTCACCCCTCGCGTCTTCATCATCCGCCACGGCGAAACCGAATGGGCCAAACTCGGCCGGCAGACCGGGAAAACCGACATCCCTCTCACCCCGCTCGGGCTCAAGCAAGTCCAAACCACCGCGTCCCTCCTCGTCGGGCCCGGGAAGCTCCTCGACCCCGCGAAGTTGGCACACATCTTCGTCAGCCCGAGGAAGAGGGCGCTGCAGACTTTGGAGGGGCTCGGTCTTGGGGAGAAGGGGGTGCAGGTCACGACGACGGAGGATATGGCGGAGTGGGATTATGGGGATTATGAGGGGATGCTTGTGTCCGAGATTAGGAAGAGGAGGAGGGAGAAGGGGCTTGATAAGGAGGGGAGTGTATGGAATGTTTGGAGGGATGGGTGTGAAGGGGGAGAGTGAGTGCTGCTGCTTGGGGATTGGGTTTTAAGCTCGCGAGAAATGAGACGCGGTGTGAGGCTGACGAGAAAATAGGACCAAGGAGCAGGCGACAGAGCGGCTTGATCGAGTGATTTCGGAGATCAGAGACATCCAGCGCCCGTACATGAAGGGAGAGATGCCAGCTGATGTTTTAGTTGTAAGTGACATCGTGCAGGACGCGCCTGAGTTATTGGTACTGATTTGACTTTTGTCAACTATCAGGTTGCACACGGCGTCATCCTCCGCGCTTTCTTTATGCGATGGCTGGGCTATCCTCTGGAGATGCCGCTGAACACGATGCTGGCACCAGGGGCAGTTGGGATTCTGAGGTATGTAAGGCTAGAGGAAGATTATTTAGGTCCGGAAATGATGCTGACAAGACTGGCGAGCAGCTACAAGAATAATAGTATCGATGAACCCGCGTTTAATCTTGGCATGTCAATTCCGACGGAGGATTGAAGCGAGTTTCGGTCACTGGGAATGGGGTTAGAGACCAGTGCCACTTCTTGCGGCAGGTGGTTGTACCTTCGCTCTGGGTGCTTTGAGGCAGTCAATCAGGCAACAGGATGGAAATTGAAACCAGACCAGAGACAAATTCATTTGAGACCGGGATCGAACCGTGGTATCTCGCGGTAGGTTAGTCGGTGCGGGGACCGTGACGTCTGTCTTGCACAGCCCCGACTCCGCCACCACGATGCAACCGCGTCCATTCGGACAACATAATTTATCTCGTGGCGCCAACCATCAGTAAACCGCAAATCTGATCGCCAGAGCGAGTTTCGATACAGCGAGGTTTTACCCATATACAATGAAGGCGTTTGTTGGTATTTCGAAGCGGAACCCCGCGCCAGCTGCATCGGCGCTGAGAACATCAGCGGCCGTTCCTAACTCAGGTATCGGCTTCGTGGACAACTCACAGGGTGCGTCTGCAGCAGTGGCCGAGTTATCCACGGTTCTCGGGGACGCTTTGGAACTTATCGATCTGGATGGTGAGCGTTCCTGTCTTTCCCCACTGGGGAGATGTAACTAACATTTCAAATAGGAAACATGGAAGACAAGACACGGAAGCTGTTTCACGACATGGATCAAGAGGCCTCCAAGTATGAGAACTGTGGCATCAGTGAAGAAGCCGCTGCTCACGGGAGGCCGTGGGAATGGTGAGTTGCGAATCTAAATCAGCACAACTCAGTAACTGAGAGTATACTGTCAGCACGTCAGAGAAAGCACAACTTGTATCTCAGGCGTGGAAATGCGCGCTTGGTGTATATTCGCCGGAGTGCGATCTCTTAGATACAGAAACTCATCAGTTCCAGAGGAGTTACTACGCACCGGCGTCGACCAAGGGCACCGCGAAGGCCCTGATATGCACCACAATTCTACCCGCTCATGATAGACCCGTAGCCGAGCCCGTTTTGGTCATCGCCGTCCGTGGCAGCGCATCCAAGTTGGATCACATCGTCAACGCAAACGCGCGTGTTGGTACGCCAGCCCTGGGTCGACATACCAGCAAGCTTACTGCACATTCCGGATTCCTCAACAGCGCCGAAGCTCTTTGCAGTGTGGCCTCACAGCAAATCTACAGGCATGCTGCTACAAGGGCAACCGACACAGTTGAGCTACGACACGTTATTTTTACAGGCCACTCTGCGGGAGGCGCCGTAGCTTCCCTGTTGTATCACTTATGTTCCTCGAGCGGCGAGCATTCAAACAATATTCGCTTCTCATGCATCACATTTGGCGCCCCTCCATCCGTGGCATCCATACCGGCAAGTATCCCCGGACCGAAGGGAGCAGACGACGGGACTGTTTGTCTCAACATCATCAACGAATTCGACTTTGTCACGCGGGCGGACCCGCCATACCTGCTCTGTACAGCCAACCTACTCCGGTCCATGTACGGACTTCCGTCTCTCCACGACAATCTCCCCGGTGGCAAGGAAACCATCTCAAGCGATACTGATTCTTCTACACCTCTCACGACATGGCCGACCCCTCCGCAACTCTACCACCACGTCGGTGATCTCGTCATTCTCCTCTCCCGGCTCGAGGGAACCTCCATCAAACTCCGCGCCATCACCCTACCGCCTTCCCACCTCGAAAAACTCCTCTTCTGCCGCCTCACCGTCCACCGCAGACAATACTACGCTGAGCGCATCGCCCTCCTCGAACGTGGACCCTTTAACTCCCCTCCCTAACGAACAGGATACGCCCTCCGTCTAGCCAGCTCCGCCGCCCGACAATACTCCACATTCTGCGTCGCCCTCTCCACAACCCCCTCCATCTCCTCTTCCCCCCCTTCTTCCCCCTCCCCTTCCAAACACTCAACCACCGCCTCACAATCCCAGCACCCACAAACCTCATACCCTGCCCCATAATTCACCCACCACAACTCCCTCGTCTCCTCCATCCCCCCCTTCAGTACATTACCCCCAAGCTTATCATCATGATCCACGAACCGCCCCGTCCTCTGCCGCATCGCACTCTCATACCCCCCCGCATATAACTGATGCGTGTGCCACACCAGATCAATATCCAGCGTCGGAACGAGCATCTTCCCAGGGTAGAGGCCAAAAAGACGCACAAACTTGTCGTACCGGTCTATTGCGCGGCGGAGAGTGCCGAGGAGGGCGGGGGAGCGGAGCCAGAGGTGGGAGTGCATTTTGTCGATGAAGGTGGTTTGGCGTTGGATGTTGGAGATCATTCTTCTGTGGGGGTTTTTGCTGGAGGAGGGGAGGCTCTGGGATA
>Ga0247780_1001653_pt1 | contig 11444 bp, 12 predicted proteins | sample UWRJL079202R5_FD_179927 | JGI IMG/M metagenome (GOLD analysis project Ga0247780, IMG submission 179927) | Plant litter microbial communities from Arlington Agricultural Research Station in Wisconsin, United States - UWRJ-L079-202R-5 | ecosystem: Environmental > Terrestrial > Plant litter >... | reverse complement strand
TGCCATGCTCTTGACGACCGTCTCGTTCAGGCCGCTGCAGTTGAAGGCATTCCATGAGTTCCAACCCATGGGCGGTGTCGCGCCAACTACGGACGAGCCGCCGCTCGAGCCGCCAGCGCCGGCGGCGCCACCGGAGTGGGCGCCACCCGACCCGCCGCTTCCACCGCTCGAAGCGCCGCCGGTCCCGCCTTTACCGCCGCCGCCCGAGGCACCCGCGCTCGCGCTCGTGCCGCCGGTGCCAGCAGTTACGAGGAGGCCGGCTGCGCCACCGGACATGCCACCGCTTGCCGACGCACCTCCGGCGGGATTGGCGCCACCGGAGCTCGACCCGGCGCTGCCCGCTTTGCCCCCGGAGCTGGGCGCGCCACCGCTGCTCGGCCCGCCTGCGCCCGGGCCGCCCGCTGCGTTGAATTCCCGACCATCGCTCCCCGAGCAGCCCAATCCGGAGACGAGACCAGCCAATGCGCACCAGCGCGGTACACGTTTCAGGTAATGGCCCGACAGACTTCCCAACATCATCACGACTTTCCTCGATCGCAGGCACTGCGCAGACACTCGCGTCGCGGCAGGCAGACAATGAACCAAAATCTCACCGACGGAATTCAGGCGCGTTGGGCGCCCATCTGGTCGCAAGCCGAAGCCGTCTCGACGGTCTGCGTGTCTAATCCCGTCCCCGGCGTCGGCGAGCCAGATGCCGTTTGGGCGTCGCGGTATGTAGCAGACTGGCGCTTCCGCGACCTGCTACTCGAAACGCGCAGTTCGCTTACGCTCGCCGAAACGTCGAAATGAGTCTTGGTCATCTGTCATACCTTTCGTGATCGAGAGCAGCGAGCGATCGCGCCGATCGATTTCAGAACGACAATCGCCGGCAATTCGCGACACGTGCGGTGTCAGCGCCTGGCTCCGTGATCATGCCAGTAGCCCTGCGATCTGGCCTGTGCCCGTATCGCTACCCAGGTTCGGTAGCTCGCGGTTCAGGTCGCGAATTGCAGCGGGGATGAGGGTATTGAACAGCTGGTTGTTGGTGACATTGCCGGCGCCGATGTACGCGCCTTGTTTCAAGTAGCCGCCGGCATCTCCCGCGATGATGTGGGGCACGTTCCTGAAACTGTGGCTGATGAGCCCGTCCGCGACGTGGTCGGTCGGCATGAGGAAAGATTTGTCGAACAAGCCCTGGGCCTTGCCCGCATCGAGCCCGAGGAGCAGCCGAGCGTGCCGCGATACATCCATTGAAGGGGGCAATGTCAGCCGCCGCCTACTTCCGTCGGGAGTTCGACCGGTGTGCTGTACGGGCCCCCTTGACGACCGGCATAGCGCGTCGACGACAGCGAAATCGCGCGGGCAGCACGGCGCAACGCGCGATCGGAATGATCGTTGCCTCAACCAACAGCGCGTTCGCCGCACGAGTGGAGATGTCGTCGAATGGTATTACCGAGGTCACAGGGGTGGCGCAGTGAAGTCGAGATTGCCGTTGACAGTCGTGCCCGCCGATCATTGAAAGCTCGATGTTCGGGTGAGGCTTGGAGGTAAGGTGCTTGCCATTTGTGCGGCATGTCCGAGCCGCTTAGGAAGCAACAGAAGCTCCGGCCGAACCTGCCGTGCGGTTGGCCCGGGAGGGGGGGGCAATTTTTGTCCCTGAACGCCTGCCCGCGCGTGCCGGTAGAGTCATGCCTGCAATGGCGGCAGAATCGGATTTCCGTCGCTCGAAGCGGCAAACGTGCCGATTGTCAGTGAGCGCGCCCTCCACACCCGGTGGACTCCATCACTGCAATCCGAAGTGTCGCAAGCCTCGACACAACAACACTAGTCACAGTGTCGGCTCGAGCCAATTTCCGTCGGTTCGATTTGCATTGCCCCGCGATCATGCGGACGCAAGCGGATTTTCCGACGGACTGACACCGATTTAGCCATTGCACCTAGGAGTGAACGGGTTGGGGGCGCCTAGGTGCACACACTGCACGAATTAGCGCGCTCACACCCGGAAGGAAGTCGAATGATCGCGGTTGCTCTTAGTCCCAAAGCTCGTGCGCTGATCCAAGCGGATCGCGATGCTTGCCGCCCCACAGCGGCGGATCGCGAAAGGATCACAGCTGCATTGCGTGCACGGCTTGGCGCGAGCGTACTGCCCGTGGAGGCGCCGATCCGCAGTCGGGTGCTGTCCAGCGCGCAGCGGCGATCTGCAACTGCCTTCGGGATGTGTGTCGTCGGCTCCATGCTATTTCTCTCTCGGCGCCCCAGTGCGACGCTCGAGCAGGCAACACAGCCACGAAACAAGCCCGCGCCGGCCTTGGTCTCGGCGACTGCGATGGCGATGGCACCCGAGCTACCGCGGCCCAGCGAAGCACCAGCTCAGGCTACAGTGCCAGTTCAAGCTCCGGTGCAGGCACTCGTCACCGCGCCTGCTCAACGCAAACTGGCCGCCAGCGCGCCTCGGCGTCTCTCCAACGTGGCCGCGCCGCCTGCACTGGATCCGCTCGCCGAAGAGGTTCGGCTGCTATCCAGCGCCATGAACCAACTGAGCTCTGGACAAGCCGAGCTCGCCCTCGCGGTGCTGGAAGAGCACCAGCGGCGGTTTTCGAGCGGCGCGCTCAGCGATGAACGCAACGCAGCCAAGGCTCGCGCCCTTTGCGTGCTGCACCGCTTCAATGAGGGCCGAGCCGCGCTGGCTCCGTTATCCGCAGGCACTCCGCTCGCCGCGCGAGCGAAGCAAGACTGCGATTCGGCGCCGCTGCGGGTCGCAGCGCCCACTTTTTCACGCCGGGCCGAGCAGGAATAGCCCGCTCAGGGCCGCTCCGCGCAGCGCTCGATTATTGCTCAGAGCCAGACGCCGCGGCATCACAAAGCTGTTTGGCGCGCCCGGCCGCGGGTGATTGTGGGGCCAAGTGAGAGAGCTCCGCGCGTCCTTCACTGACGCGCTTCAAAGTACAAAGAGCCTGCGCTCTCACGGCTCGCCGCTCGACAGCGAGCATCCCGTTGGGAAACTTGCGCTGATGTTCATCGAGCAACTTCAGCGCGGCTCCGGCGCGCCCCGATCGAAGGTCGCTGGTCGCCCGCGACAGCAGCGCGACTTCTTGCGCCAGACGGTCATTGGGTCGCTGGGCTGGTACTTGCGGATCGAGTTTGGCCGCGTGCGCTGGTTCTGGAGCGAGCGGCGCTTGCGTTTCGACAGCGGACGACAGCGCGGTAATGGCCGCGGCCGCGGGCTGAGCCGCGACGGAGGCGCTTGCTGGCGGAGCCGAGGTTTGGCTCGTTGAGTTCGGTCGCAAGCCCCACACTGCCGCCCCACCGACCAGCGCGATGCCGACGGTCAGCGACGCGATCAAGCTCCAGCTGCTCGCGGCGTGAGGTGCAACGGCTGCTGGCAACGGAGCGTGCTGCACCGCGCTCGGGGCAGCCGCGGGGCCTAGATGAGCATCGAGAAACGCTTCGAGCCGCTCGCGTTCGCCCGCCGGAGCGCGCATTTCCAGGCGCCCTTCCTCGATCACTGCTCGAGCTTTTGAACTGAGAGCGGACATGAGCATCAGGTTCCCTTGGTTCGCGCCTCGTGGCGCGCCAATGCTGCCTCGAAGTTCTGCCTCGCCACTCGAAGCCGAGAATAGGCCGTGTTGAGAGGAATCCCGAGAACCTCCGCGGCCTCCGGGACTGAAAGGTCTTCGACATCGACTAACGCGAAAATTTCACGCTTGGGCGGTTCCAACTGATCGAGCAGTGACATCAGCAGCTGAAATCCAGCGTTCCGTTCTGTACTTTCTAAGGGCGTGGGCTCTCGCGAGAGTGCCTCGCCGTCCCCGGGCGGGCCTGAGCTAGCGTCCGCGTGGGCTCGCCGAGCGCGACGATGATTGCTGGCGGTCCGCCGAACGACGCTATAAATCCAGCTGCGCAGGGATTCTCGTTTTTCAACGGTGTGTAACTTGGCGTGAATGACCAGAAACACTTCCTGAATTAGGTCATCCATACCACTGGGCTGAATCCCGAGGCGCCGAGCGGACGACCATACGAAGTCGAAATACTCCTGGTAGACCGCCTTGAACGGGGGAATTTCCGGCGGCTGGGGCGCACGGCTGGGTGCTGCCGGGGCTTCATTCCCGGGAAAGCCAGCTGTTTCGATGATGCGACCGGCCATACTTCAACTCATCATGCAGTAGCGGGGGCCCGGGTTCTCCGTCAGAAAATCCACTGGGACCCAATTGTGATTGTAGCCGCAACGGGACGAAGCCGCTCGACTAGAATTGTTTGATTCGGGCTCCCTGGCGGTAGCGGAGAGGTGAGCACCGGCAGTGAGATACTGACCTCCGGTCGCGCGAATTGGATTTCTCCGTCGAGGCCGGCCACCAAACCCAGCCACGGGGCGATCCGGAGGCGGGCCTGCGCGCCGATACCTACAGCAGCCCACGTCGCCGTATCGCTGTTGGAGACCAGGTTTGTCCCACTGCCACGCTCCGTGAGGTGCTGCACCGACATCAGCACGCACGGAGCGACCTCGAAACGAGAGCCGAAAACGTCCCGACAAGCGCGGGCTCCGACGGTAAAACGATTGAACGTTACGTCGTAGTCGCCCAAATTGGCGACTGTCTCACTTTGAGGAGCCCAAAATTTCCCCTCTGCGAGAAATCGCCAGCCATCGACCGAGAAGCCCGCGGCGAAACCCAAGCCCAGGCTGACTTGCTGCAATGGCCCGACTCCCAAGGCGCCGACGGGTGCAAGCAAGAGCAGGCGCCATTGCCTCGGTGATTCGGGGTTGGTACTCGGCGGAGGCGCCGGCGGTGATGCCTCACGGGGCGGTGGCGTCGCAGCTGGCGGCGGGGCCGAGGGCTTGTCGCGTTCGTTGCTGCCCCGAGTGGGCTCGCCCGTCGTCGGCGTGGCGCCGGCGAGGTCCCGTTCACTGAGTGGCTCTTCGGAGCTCAGCAGCAAGGCCAGCGCGACGGCGGTTGCACCGGCAAGATCCTTACATGATTTACCCTCGATGTTTCGCACGGCGGAGAAGTCGCCGTACTGGATCTCCAGCCGCAGGCGAAATAGGCCGTCACTTGGCTGGGTGATGGTCGCGTCCGCTCGCAGCGTGTTGGGCATCGCCCGACTCGAGCCGGCAATTTTATATACGCGGGCCAGCACGGTCTCTGCACTGGGACAGCTTTCGAGCGCGTTCCATTTCAACTCGATCGGGGTCGTGGCTTGCGCGCTGGCTCGGCCAGGGTATGCCCAGCCGACTGCGCACAGCACACCGACCACGGCTCGGCTCACACCCCGCATGCGCTCACGGGGTCGCGGGGGTCGGAGCGAGCGTCGCACTGATCGAGACGTCGTCCACATACAGGCTTGAATTCGCGGGCGTAGCCGATTCCGCCCAATCGCCGACGTACCATTGCGTGAATTTGGAAGCGTCGGACTTCAAATTCGCTTGCTCGAACAACAGCACGCCGTCTTGATACAAAGCGATCTTCCCGCTCGCGTCCGTGGCGCGCTTCAAGAATAGCTCGATGTGAAACCAGCTCCCAATAGGGATGCGTTTGTGGTCCGCGCTGCGGTAGGTACCCTCGTTCGCTGGGGCCAGTGGGTCCTTGACCACTAATTCCCAATCCCCCGCCTGCGCCCCCTTCACTAACGAGACGTCCCAGAGACCGGGCAGAACCTGGTTGGGCCCATCACCCCCGGTAAAGTGCCACAGATTCCAGGGACTCGGGGCCTCGGTCAGAGCTTCTGGGATCAAATACCAGGCGCCGTAGTACGCGGACTCTGGGAAGACACCTTGGCGCACGCAACGGGTCTGATTCTGGGCGCCACCGATGACCTTGAATTCGGCGGCCACATGCCCACCATGGTGGTGGTCCGTGACGACCACGTAGCGCGAGTCACCGTAGCAAAAGCCCGCAACCTTTTCATAGCCGCAAAAGCCGTCTTCGAAGCTGGTTGACCAAGGCACGGTGACCGGGTCAGTCGGCTGCGGACCTTGCGAAGCGCCGCCGTCCGAAGCACCGCCGTCCGAAGTTTCGCCCTCGACCTGGCATTGCCAGTTACCGGCACTCATCTTCTTGGAGGTACAGGCACCCAGCAGGGCCAGGGCCAGGGCCACTAACCACCAGACCGAGCCAGCACGCGGCCGCCTGCGCAAAAATGCAACAGACCCGGAGCGCCTTCGCTTCGAGGACCGGCGTTCAGTGGGGACCCTAGGGCGCACGACCATCTTTCGAGAATTGGAAGCGAATGACCGTCACGTCTGGGAAGGTGTTCCAAGCTACCACTTCGGTCAGCCGCCAAGCTCACGACTGTGCATGGAATAGCATCGCTCACCTTCGCTGCCCACTCTGCCTACATGGCGGCGGCCGCCGCGACTCCCGATTTTCTTGCAGACGCGCTCACTCCTTGGGACGCCGGACCGGTTATCCGGGGTGCGCGCTCCACTGCCGCGAGCACGCCGGGCTTTTTACAATCTGCCGACCGCGGTCGATTGTCCGACGGAAATCGACCTCTGCTCCTATTGCCCCACGTGGGTTGCTATTCGAGCGAACTCGGAAGTTCGGCACTCGAGCTCTCGAGGCTCGCGCGCAGGGCATTTGCGCATGCTCCGGTGAGCAAGAGTTTGCTCGACGGGATTGGCCGGGTGCCAACACTGCATTCGATAACTGGCGCCACTCTCAGCGACTTCGACGATCTTTCGTCCGCCTGCTGAGAGCGCCAAGTCATCAACGAGATGCAATCAGAACCCACCACATTTCCGAGCGTCGCGTGCTCCGGCAGGGGCTTTCGCATCGAGTTCGAGTACGTGCAGCGAACGCTGCGCCGGCTCGGCACCGAGCGCTCGGAAGTGGACGACTTGGCTCAGGAAGTATTCTTGGTCTTGCATCGGCGCTGGTCCGAGTACGACCAGAGTCGCCCACTTCGGCCGTACTTGTTCGGCGTCGCCGTGCGCATTGCATTGGCGAACCAGCGCAAGCGCGCACGCGAGGTGGCGCTCGGAAACATCGAGCTCAGTGACGACAGGCCCAGCCCCGAAGAGCTCCTGAGCAACAAAGAAACGCGTGCATTGGTGCAGGCTGCGCTCAAGCGCATCCCACTGCCCAGGCGCACCGTGCTGATGATGCACGAGCTCGATCGCGTGCCGGTGACCGAGGTGGCAGCGACGCTCTCTATCCCGCTTTTTACGGTCTATTCGCGGCTGCGCAAGGCGCGCGAAGAGCTCAAGCAGGAGACGCAGCGCATGCTGACTTCGAGCAACGAACGGCGCGAGCTGCGTTGCATGGCGACGGCGCCGCGCTAAACTCGAGACCAGCGTCAAGCTCGAAGGGAGGACAATCTGGTCCCCTAGGCGCTGAGTAGCAGCGCGATACGGTCATCCTGCTCAGCAAGATGACCATCGAGCTTCTGATTCACGCCATCGTGCGGCAAACGACGATCCTGATCGCGCAGCTGGCCACGTCGGGCGGCGTTCGGGCGCCGCTCGCCCACATCGCCGACCAAGTGTTCATCGAACTGGTCCGTGAGATTGAGCGTCAGGGGATCAGTCGAATGGTGGGCGCCGATATGTTCGGCATCGGGCTCCGCACCTACCGGCGCAAGATCCAGCGCCTCAGCGAGAGCTCGACTGACCGCGGTCGCTCACTGTGGGAGGTCGTGCTCGAGTACATCAAGGCTCAAAATCTGGTCACACGTCGCGAGATCCTGGATCGCTTCCCGAACGACGACGAAGCGCAAGTCAGGTCGGTGATTCGTGACCTGTGCGATAGCCAACTGGTATTCTGGACCGGCGCGGGCCAAAATCAGTCGTATCGCGCGGCCTTGGACGAAGAACTCGCGACCCTGCAGCGCAAGCTGGGTAACGAGGGTGCCGAGGAGTTGGTGATTTCCTTGATGTATCGCGAGGGACCGCTCACGCTCGCCGAAATCGTCGAGCGCGTGCAGGCGGAGGCCTCAGTGCTCGAAGGCACGATTCAGCGGCTGGTCGCCGACGGTCGCATCCAAGCCTCGGAGGTAAACGGAGTACCCCGCTACAGCGCTCACGCGCTGGTAGTTCCAATCGGCGCCGCGGTCGGTTGGGAGGCAGCCGTCTTCGACCACTTCAAGGCGCTCGTGGCCACGGTCCTGAGTCGGCTCAACGAAAATCGGGCGACCGCGCTCGACGACCGCGTCGGCGGCGGCACGTACACGATCGACGTGTGGCCCGGACATCCGATGGAGACGGAGGTATTCGGCACGCTGACTCGCCTGCGCAGCATGCTCTCCGAGATGCGCTTGCGCGTGGCGCAAATCAACGCTGATCGGGACGTTCCGGCGACGCACACCCGAGTCGTGATTTACGCTGGCCAATGCCTGTTCCATGAAGAAGAAGACAGCGAAGATCATGCTGAATGAGACCAAGCGGCGGCTCGCGATCCTGCTCGCCGCGCTGGCCTTGGTGTCCGGCTGCAAGCCCGAGAGCAGCGAGCCCACCGGCGGCGAGACTCATTTTCTGACCCGCTGCGAACCCGGCGCCAACGACTGCGGCGACCGGCTGACCTGCGTGTGCGGAGTGTGCACGCTGCCCTGCGCGGAGCGAGCCGCGTGCGAGGCCTTGCCCGCCGCGCAGTGCATGCCTTCGACCTGCACGCTCGTGAACCCCACTGCGCCGGGAGTTTGTGAGGTCTCTTGCGTCGTCGACGCCGACTGCGCGGTGGTCTCGGCAGCGCATCACTGCGAGCAGGGCGTCTGTCGCGCTGGCTCGCTCGCCAGCGGGGGTGCCGGGGGCACGAGTGAGCCACCCGACGGCGGCGCGGGCGCGTGCAATAGCGGAACCGTGCCTGCCAATCAGGTGCTGATCATCGGCGATAGCTTCTTCGCGACCACGCACCAGATCACGGCCTACCTGGAAAGCCTTGCCCGCGACGCGAGCGCGGTCTCGGTTGGCGAACGCTATCGAGATCGCTCGAGCTTGGTCGCCAATGCCCTCGCCCTTGGCGGGAGTGGCCTCGCGGATCAATACACGAGCGGCGTTTCCGAAGCCGAGGTCAAGGTCGTGGTCATGGACGGCGGCGGCGCGGACGCGCTGCTCGGATCGTGTGACAGTGCCAACGCCAGCTGCGCCGTCATTGCCGCCGCCGCGGCCGCCGCGCAGTCGCTGTTCGCGAAGATGGCGACGGACGGTGTGGAGCAAGTCGTGTACGCCTTCTACCCCGATCCGGGGGATGCCAGCGTCAAAGCCAAAATCGACGCGCTCAGGCCATTGATTCAGAGCGCGTGTGAGAGTGCGCCGCTCCCTTGTCACTGGCTCGATCTGCGACCCGTGTTTGCCGGTCACTACGCCGATTACGTTCAGGCCGATCAGCTGAACCCGACGGACGCAGGCGCACGAGCGAGCGCCGAGGCAATCTGGGCGACGATGCAGCAGTATTGCATCGCGCAGTAGCGTTAGCATTGCACTGAATCCCAATGGCTCTTCGAGCCAGCGGCGGAGCTCCGATCCCAGAAGGGTCGGGAAGGGGGGCGCCGCAAAAATTCGTCAAAAGGCGTGCTCTCCCCGACAGTAGTTGCGGATCGATTGGAGCATTTTCATGCAGCGTAACCGCCGAGCCTTTTCCGCAACGTCGGCTCCGGCGGAGCGACGCGCTTCGAGTGGACCGAGCGGGGCTCCGACCGAACGGAGGCGCTTCCAGCAATCACGATAGTAACGAGACCATCCAATGCGATTCGACAATCGGGCGATGAGGCTCTGCCCTGTCAGAACATCGTGTGGTCGGAGAAAACGGGGCCACACGCGCGATCCGGACAATTCGAGTCAGCCCGCGCATTTTATCGACGGATCGGATATCCACGGACTATTGCTCGATGTGCAACGTGTCAGGACCCTACTCATTCTTACCTCGTTGGTCGCGGCCTGCGCCTGTAGTAGCCGAACTCCGGAAGGTGCGAACGTAGGAGGGAGCACCAGCAGCGGGGGAGTGCTCGCTAGCGCGGGCGTAGAGCAGTCAGCAGGCGTTGCAGGGAGCGCCGCGGGAATCCACGCGGGCGCGGGCGGGGCCCTCCCTTCCAATGGCGGCTCGAGTACCGGTGGTGACTCGGCACGCGCCGGTGCAACCGGCGCCATGGCAGGCGCCGGAGGCCTCGGTGGCTCCGCAAATGGGCCGGGTGACGCGGGCGCAAGCGGCAGCGCAGGTGTGGCCGGTGGGATAACGGGCCCATGGCCGCCCTCCGCGACCTTCTCGAACCCCAGTCTGTGGCAGGACTTGCCGGACGAAGAGGTCATCCGCGTCGATGACATCTTCTACATGACCGCTTCGAACATGCACTATTCGCCCGGGGCGCCCATCCTTCGCTCTTGGGATTTGGTGAATTGGGAATACGCGGGTCACGCGGTCCCGGTTTTGGATTTTTCGCCAAAGTACGACCTAAACGGCGGTCAAGCGTACATCAAGGGCACTTGGGCTTCGTCGTTGCACTATCGCAAGTCGAACAAGACCTTCTATTTCTTGGGCTGCATCGAGTTCAGCAAGACCTATATCTACACCGCGCCCGCGGCCGAAGGTCCCTGGCAAAAGAAAGCCAGCATCAACAACTGCTACTACGACGCTGGCTACCTGATCGACTACGACGATTCGCCGGACGACACGATGTACGTCGCCTACGGAAGCGGAAACATCAGTGTCGCCCAGCTCAGCGCCGACGGGCTATCGCAAGTAAAGACGCAGCAAGTGTTTTCGCCCAACGGCGCCTACCCGCTCGAGGGCTCACACTTCTTCAAATACAAGGGCAATTATTACATCACTCCCACTCGCCCTGCAGACGGGGAGTTCGTGCTCAAATCCAGCAGCGTGTGGGGGCCGTATACCGCCAAGGCGATCATCGACAAGACCAAAGGTCCGATTAGCGGCGGTGGAGTTCCCCATCAGGGCGCCTTCCTCCAAACCCAAAAGGGCGACTGGTACTACATGGGTTTTCAGGACGCTTTCCCAGGTGGCCGCGTGCCCGTGCTCGCGCCGGTGACGTGGAGCGCCGACGGTTGGCCCAGCGTGCAGCTCGTTGGCGGCGCTTGGGCTGCCAGTTACCCGTATCCGGATGTGCCACGCCCGCCACACGCGACGAAGTCCCAGACGGGCAAAGAGACGTTCACCGGCACCGCTCTCGCTCCGGAATGGGAGTGGAATCACAACCCAGACAACACCAAGTGGTCGCTCGACAACGGGATCACGCTGCAAACGGCGACGGTGACCTCGGATCTGTACAGCGCTCGAAATACGCTGACCCATCGCAATATCGGTCCGCAATCAACGGCCACCATTCAAGTCGACATCAGTGCCATGAAAGACGGCGACATCAGCGGTCTGGCGCTGCTTCGGCACATGTCGGCCTACGTTGGGATCAAGAAATCCGGCGGCTCCAGCAAAGTGGCGATGGTAAGCGGCTTGGCCATGAACACCAGCGGCTGGGCCACTACCAGCACGGGCACAGAAGCCGCGAGCAGCCCCATTTCGGGCACG
>Ga0247780_1001649_pt1 | contig 11502 bp, 8 predicted proteins | sample UWRJL079202R5_FD_179927 | JGI IMG/M metagenome (GOLD analysis project Ga0247780, IMG submission 179927) | Plant litter microbial communities from Arlington Agricultural Research Station in Wisconsin, United States - UWRJ-L079-202R-5 | ecosystem: Environmental > Terrestrial > Plant litter >... | reverse complement strand
ACGGTGCAGAGTTCTGTGCAGTTGACGAGATTGTCAGGCTATGCGGCCGCTGATCGTGGTTGGCCGAGTATTTCCCTGCTTTTTCTTTTAGGCCCCTATCGATCTCAGCCGGGAGCCAAGTGGGGCGTTGTTCCACGGGCTTAGGGCTGCCGCTCTCAGCCAAAGGTGGCTGCCAGTGATGGAAATATATCGAAGGTGAGGGCTTGAAGGGGGCTTTTGCTTCTACCCTTTCGCGCTGCTGATGTGGATTCGAGCCTGTTATGGACAACGGCGGGGTGTTGTACTGGCCTTCTGGGCCTACTGATGTCCCAGAGCTCAGGCCCGTGGAGTCTGGGACTCTCTCTGGCACGGCTCGTGATAATCCCCAACTGCCACCAGCCGTGCCACTTCGAAGAAATAGGGCGGGGACATCCGTCGGTGGGACCCCGCCTTGGAGAGATGTCCGTAGGATGACTAGATCCGTCCGGCGCTGTTCAAGCCGAAGCTTTTCTTGCTGCGTTCGTTCCCGCTCCTGCCGTGTCCTCTCCTCCTCGCACCTGACATCCAGCCAGCTGCGCGTCAAGCTACCGTCTTCCTTCAAGCTCCGAGGTAACAGTGGTGCTGGCTGGTTGTACGCCGTAGCACTGGTCTGCCAACCGTGACTCGAAGGCTCCCTATGCTGCTGGAGGAGATGGCCTCGCGAACTGGCAGGCGGGGCAAGGAGAAGTTTATCGCCTTGCGGTTTTCTTTGATCGAAACTCGGCCTTTCTTGGGCAAAGGATGGTGGAGGGGTATTGCCCAATATCGAAGTCGCCGGCGTAGGCGGCCCGTAATCTGCCTTTGTTGCCGCCATATTCTGAGTTACCCTCATCTCCTACCAGGTACCTCGGTAGGTAGGGGATTGCCCGCGCCTCCGATCAGCTCTAACTGCTGTTTTTGATCGCTCTTTCCGGGAACAAGTGGAGGTGCATGTGGTCATCAGCAGGCTGCAGAGCCGCAAAAACCCAACGGCAATGTCGTGACAGCATTGCCGCACGGACGCACGGACTCGGCGCAATTGCGCCCATCGCATAGCGGCGGTGTGGTCCGTGCCGGTCCGTGCCATGGTGTCGATTTTAGGGTTGTGGAATCGCTGTATCCCATCGGAAAAGGTGGCGCGCGCCAAAGCCATTGGCAACATTCCGGCCAATTTCGAGAACGCATGCGTTACGCTTGTCCACGACCTGTTCCTGTATTGTATCCTCCGTGACAGTGTCAGGCATTACTTGCATCGTCAGAGATCCTGTGGGGGGAGTGGTTAAGAGGAAGGGGGTAGGGTATACGATTTCGAGGGAGGATGTGGGGAGGTGGATTTAGGAGAGTGTTTTAAGTGTTTATAGGGGGAAGCGGACTAAGAGGGTTACTAATGTTACTTACTGAGTATATGTTATTAGGTTTGTCAAGTTTGGTAATCTAGGTGAAAGTTGCCCGTACTGTTTATTCCGTCATAGAATCGATCCAGAAGATAGCCCTGTACTTAGCCAAATACGTTCTCTACATAGTACAGCATCAGTTACGTCTTACCGCTACCGCCGAGGCCCGTCAGCGCAGTAGCTAAAGATGGTTGTTCATGTCGTGGTTGCTGGCGGCCGCGTTGTCGGTGTTTAGGACTTGGTCGAGCCACCGTATCTTTGGATCATGGCCAGAGAAAGCGCCAACAGATATGGCGAGCGAGAGAAAAGTGCAAACAGTACGAAGAAGTACGCGAATTGGAATGTGTATGTAAAACATACCGCTGGTTCTCAATTCTCGGGACCCCGATGCTGTTGGCGTCGAGCTCCGCCTTTGCCTATTGAAGAAATCACCAAACCATCAAGATGTTTTTGCTTCTACGTAAGGAGTACTAGTTTGAGAGCTCCACACAGCGGCTCTTCCAGGATTTTGGCTCTGCCTTACATAGAAAGGCAAGTAATTACGACGCTAAACCTCTTCCGTCTCTACAACTACAGGCAGCCGACAGGCACCACCTTCCATCAGCCAACAATCTTCCATGCCCCAACCGGTAGAGCACCCGCCCTTTGCTAACTCCTTCATTTGATCTGGCTCTTCCAACGCATGCCACCGGTGTGGCAACACTGGCGAGATGCTTCATAATTCACAAAGTCAGCGGTTTTGACAATATTTATTATCCTCGAGCCGTCGAGTATTGCCGCCCACTTACAATCCTTTGTCACTTCAATGCCGGCCTCCGTCTTACTGCTTCTTTTGAGTTTGAGCCAGAGCTCTCGTCAGGCTTCCACTCTTCGTCCCAGCCCCATCGGCGTTGCTATTGGAGTTACTGTCGGCCGTTTCGGTCGCCGTCGTATTACACGTCGTTGGGTGATTTGAGTGCAAGTTTGTCAGTGGGCTCCAGCTCTCGTCCCGCGGTTTTTGTACCAACCAACGCGCGATACCGGTAGAGCTAGGGTCGTTGGCAGCCGTGGCGAGGATTTGGAATGGAGCGGCTGTTGCATGTGTACGGCTCTCGTCTGGAGATGGAGACATGGCACCACCGATGATCGTCAGATGCAAGCAGCAATGGCACGAAAAAAGAGATACAAGGGTAAGGGTTGAAATCTGAGGTCTTACTGTCAATGCTTGTCGCCAAAGTGCACCGAGATTCCAATTCATTTCCTCAAGGCCATCTTGACCACTTTATAGTGAGCCAAACCCTTTGTATGCTATCCATCTGCCCAGGTATCTCGATACCTTCTTTTGTATCTAGCCGTGAATAGAGCAGTCTTGCTCGCATCGCACCGCATGGACTCGCTCGCACCGCATGGACTAGCTCGCACCGCATGGACTTGCAGCTTTGCTAGTGCCGCCGGCCTGTATTTGGATTGGCTGCGGACATATTTGGATGTCTCAAATCTCGTGGCCTCACGTGACCAGATTCATCATGAGCGCGAGGCGGCAACTTGTGTGCGGCGCGCGCGCGCGAATTTGACAGTCAAGAGAGAGCATGACTCTGGGTCCCTAAATTCAAATTTTAGGTCAATGGGGTAGAATCTGCAAGGACAGTGTGTCGTCAATTGGTGTGCGGAACTGGCATTACGAAAATTTTGATGGGTTTGAAACCGATGACCCATGGAGAACGATTTGGATGGTTCGCGCACCACTTTGAGACGAGGCAACTTTTCTAGGGGTTGAGAATAGTGCCTAAACCAGGGTTAAGGTTGCTAAACCCTGTCGGCTTTCCAAGTTGCGGCTTCTATAAGGCTGGTTTTCCCAAGCCTGTCTGCTCCGCTCTGCTCGACGTGATGTTCAATATTATCGTTACTTGTCTACAATACAATACTGGTTTGTTTGTTAGCTCGGTTCTTCCGACATGGTCATCATGGCAAAACACAGAACTTGCAGTTTCTTTCCCAGGAAAGCGATTCCAACGCAGAAAAGTATAGAATTCTGAGCAAGAGGATGAGTTCAATCTGGCGAATGGAATTTTTCTGGTGATCTTCTGCCGCTGCGCCGTTGAGAAGGGAAAGTTGTGAAATGCCAAGCCTCACGGGTTCCGCGCTAACAAACAAACCAGAGTTGGATTGTAGATTTTACCAGGTTGCTGGCCGGGACCCTGTCGGGGTGGGTGGGCAACCAGGGCATGGAACCCCCCCACGTGGCTAGCTCTGCAAGACTTCCAGAACAAAATTAGCGAATTGTCGTCCCAACTTGTGAGACAGCCACCCAGAGGCTTTAAGATTGGATTCCCAAGAGCGCTAGTCCGGGACGTCTCGTCACACCCTTGTAAATGTGCAAGACGGGGCGTAACGCGAGCTGGCAGACTGTTGACTGGAGAACTCTGACTCGCTGGAATCCTCGGGCCGCTCGGACGAGCGACGTGGCGACGCAAGCCAGGATCGCAGAGACCACTTGACGGGGGGTGTCAATGTCAGGCTCTGGCAGGGGGGGCTGCTCATTTCGGCAGAGCTCTGGCACTTGTTGTTGATGAGCGCGACCTCGTCGAGCCCCTCCAGGGTCCCTGAAACTGCACTTCTGTGTAATAATGGAAATTTTTCGCCGCGCCGTTCATGTGTTTTGCTGTGGGTATTTGCTGCGGGTTTATATGTATGTGCTGCATGCATGCACGCTCTGAAAAGCTTTGCAATCCCTCGTCCATTTCCGTCAAGCATGTGCGATCGCGCTGCTCTTTGCTATGGCCCAGCACCCTCCGCCCCCACCAGACGCAATAATTCAGCAGCACGGCACACCACAGCCTGAGCACGGGACCAATTTCAACCTTGATCCCGGACTGTTGGATGGAGGGTTTGCTTTCTCTGGTGTCACTCACGGCTACTGCCTCTCCGGTGCCGTTGACGAGGCACATGCACATGCGGTCAACACGGGTGTGTTCGCCCCACCGGCGGGATTGGGTGTGGTGTCGTACCCGACCGCGGGGGATCATCCTTTGCCCACCGAGTCAAATCTAATGGCACACAAAGCATTGGATTTTAGTCCCAATCTCATGTCGCAACAGACCTTGTTCTACGCGGCTGGATCGCGGACCTGGACGCCCCCTGAGGAGTGGCAGTGCCCCGACACCACCTTCCTCCCAGGCTCTTACCCGCTTGCCGCCGATAACAACCAGGTCGTGGTTGATGGACAGGGGCCCGCCATTCTCCAGTCACCGCCATCCATCGTAATCGGTGTGCCGGTCACGTCTCTTGCGCCCTATCACCAGCACCAACAGCAGCAGCAACAGCAGCAACAGCAGACGCACTCGGTTGCCCAGCCAATAATACCTGGGCACGGCGGGCTCAAACATCGATTGCAACAGTTGCGTAGAGGAGGTTCCAGCTCCTCGGAGCGGGTCCAGGATGGCCTTACCTGCTGGCGATGCAGAGCTAGTCACACGGGCGTGGGTACATCCGAGTTCCCGCATCACACCCCTTTACGAGTTCAAGATTGCTAACATGCATAACAAAACGCAGTGCGATACCGACGTCCCCTGCGGACGGTGCAGGAACTCTTCAGAGCCTGCGGCCATCCCCTGCGAGCGCGGGTTGGTCTGCGTCGTGACCGGCCGGTCGGGAATCTGCCACCTCCCACCCAAGTCGTCGCGGCCGAAACTCCCGCCCGCTCTCGGCAAGCCCGACGAATGCATCCGAGGTGCGCGATGGCGGCGGCAGAAAATGGTTGACAGACTCGTACGCTCCTGCCGCTCGGATCCGACCTCATCGGGGAACCAAAACGACTCGGCCCTACTATGCAGCGTCCTATTCAAAGTTGTCAAGGCTAAGGTCCAAGAAGCCAAGGTGATGCGGCCGTTTGAGGTGACGGGTCTAATCCAACCAGACGATGCCCACTGCGAAGTCATCATCAGCATCTTGTGGGAGCTGGAGGACAACCTTGACGCCGCCCGGCTGCTGGACATCGGGTCCGTGGCCGACCTGGCGGCCCTGCTCGAGACTGCCTCGCAGTGTGAGATCGCGTGGGGCCGCGCCAACAACAAGGTGCGCATCGTGTATATCGCTCTGCAATGCTTGCGGTCTTGCCTGGAAGCCGTGCGACTCTTGGTCGCCGGCGCCCTACCCCCCACCTCCCCGCCCCCTGTCGGCGCCGCCGACGAGATCCACACGCACTGCGCCCAGGCCAACGAGTGCATCGTGCCCGGCCTGCGTAACCTCGGCAAGTACGCGCCACGGTACGTCGAGGTGCTGACTACGGAGCTCTTCTCGCGGAGCAACGACCGGTCCCACAACTGGCTCCTGGTGTTTTACAGCCTGTGCATCCAGGGCTACGTCCGTCGCGGTCTCATGTTGTTGGAGGAGAAGCGCCGTTCCCTAATGCCGGGACCGGCACCGGGAACGATGCAGCCGGACAGCAGCAGTGCTCGCCAATACTTGCAAAAGGCCGTGTGTCTCTTTGGACACATCTCGGAGCGGGGCAAGGGCAAGCTAGGCAAGAAGATCCGCGAGGCGCGCGCGAAGCCTAGCGCGTACGCGCACCTCCACCTATCACTGCATCCTACCCGGCCCGGCGGCGGCGGCAGCTGGGAGATGTGGCACGAGGAGGGGTTCCTCGAGTACCTCGCCAGAGTTTTTGAGCTCCCTCCCTCACCATCCTACACACGCCAACCTAGTAGTGCGCAACCACATCACCGCGCTGCTGCTGGTGCCCTACTCGTTCCTGGCGCTGGTCCTAGCAATTGGGGCATGATGGAGACTGTGCAGGTGCAGATGCAGGCGGAAATGGCTGTGAGCGGCGGCGGCAGCGGCAGCAGCGGCATCTGGGCCAACATGGGCTGCTGGAACCCCTCCCCGCCGCCGCCAAGCAACATTTCCGTGCCCTCCTTCTACTCCATGACGACGACGGGCCAAGGAGATTACACACCCGAGCCCAACACCCGAGGGTGGATGACTCCCTCGATAATGTCATTGTCGACCGCGACCATGGACGATGATAGCATGACGGATAGCAACATTGATTTCGAGTGGGAATATGGCGCTACTAATACTAATTAATATAGGGGCTGGAATAAACAAAAATGGATACATAAGGGCCAAAAGGAGGGGCGGCGGAAACGGAAAAACATAGGTCATACTTGTTCATGGATGGGAGTAGGTCGGCGGCGGGTTGTAGATTCGTTTAGTTTTAATACCCGGTGACTTTGGTTTGTGATTTCCTTCAGACTTCCTAATACGTCAGGCAAAAGATTTGAACAAACGCGGGCAGTTTTCTCGGGCCGCTAGAATGTTGATGGAGTTTGTGTGCTACGCGCCTTGATCATGTTATTATCAAACTTCAGCGTGGGTGCTCTTTCATCATGGGGAATCATGACAGCTGGGACGATTGAAGTAGGCAGTTGGGCCATCCGAGTTGAACCGTACCGTGCATGTTCCAACCAAGATGCTTTCTGTGATCCATTCGAAAGCGCCCGTGGGGAATATCTGACAAGCTCTTCGGTGGTTATTGTAGTGAGGATCCTGTGAGGGGAGTGATTGAGAGGAAGGAGGTGGGGTATACGATTTCGAGGGAGGATGTGGGGAGGTGGATTTGGAATAGTGTTTTGGGTATTAATAGGGGGAAGTAGACTGGGAGGGTTGCTAGTATTGCTCACTGAGTATTGGGTTTGCCAAGTTTGGGTGAGATGAAGGAGTAGGAGTGGAGTTGACATGAGTTGAGCTGGGGAGTAACTTGGCAAGGTGTTGACGATAACCACAACCACCTGCATTATTTTGCCATTTTTCCTTATTTCCCTTTCTTTTAGAAAAGAACTCTTCATAGAATTTAAATGTCCAATCAGTGAAACGTAAAGAATACGCCAGCTTAACACTTCGGCGTGCTATCCTTGTGTTATCTTACGTAGCACAAGCTGCCGAGAACTCTAAGTTAAGTAAACTCCTGATGTCAAATCCGACAACTTGTTTGATGGGTACTGTTCCCGAACGGAACTGGATTCCACGATGTGCACTGACAGAACGATCCCAAACAAGACTGCTAAAGAATGCCCGAGTCATTCTATTGACGGGATTGCCTAATCAAAAGGCCTTCTAGCGTATGTATTACCCTGAGATATTGTCTATGTAAGTAAGAAATCTGACAGGTACCAAGCCCTTAAAATACCACTAACGCAGGGTCTCTTCCCCTTTATTTATCAAGCGGAATCGCGTATATAGACCTTTTCAAAAGCTAAATGGAACTGCAGTCCACATCGCTGACTTCTTGGCAATTTTTTCAGAATTTAGCAATCGCTAACGTCCCGTTACCGCCTCGTTAGTGGGACCCTGATCTATTCAGGAATATCCGAGTCGCGCAATTGCCAAGATAATTACCAACATTGGCCGAGTGGCTCAGAAACGCCTGCTTCAGCGAGTATTAATTGCGCTATTCTCCTGACCTGAGCCTTCGAGTCGCCACGGCCAGCGGTATCTTCATTACAGCACCAGTCGGCTAGGAAGCTCTCCTACAAAGGAAAGAGCTTCTAGTATTATACTTTGCTCCCTGCCTTGGAGGTTGCCCCATGGAGGCGGCCACGAAGCGTTGACTGCTCGATGCCGTTGTGAGCCGCTGCCTCGCGCTGATTCGTGCCGGAGTTGACTTCATCGATTGCTGATTTAATATTTGAATCATGAACAGTAATGCCCTCCATTTTGGTGTGGTTTGAAGCAAAAATGTGGGATTTGTGGTGGGTGGAATTAAAAGGGTTGTCATTTGTTGATGCTGGAGATTGTGATCGGTAATGGGGCCGATCGGTTGTGGGGACACGGCTTCCAGGGTTTTGTAAGTTTGTAAGAGGTGTAAGTGCGAGATTTAGGGGGCAGAAATCTAGCTCATGTAAAGTAAGACGGACATAAGACTGTTAGTTTCAAAAATGGGACACGTTTTTGGCCATCTTTATATATGAGACCATTTCTGGGCCGCCTTGGCTCGAGTTGAAGCGATTCGAACGCTGTGGCGCACTGTGAAAATGGTAATTAGGGTAAGCAAAGGTGAGCTAGCCCTAAGTAAATTCTAATTAGGGACTGAGCCGAGCCTAAGCCGGGGTGAGTAACGTTACGTGCGCGAGATACGAAAAAGGAAATGTTGTGTGCCCAGATTCGTCGCACATTACATGAGATACGAAGATTCGGGAACCCCCGAGCTTCCACTATCAAGCGATGGGAGAGCAATGAGGGCCGACTATTTTCGCCGCATGCTAAGACGCTTGACAGTGCTGGCGAACCTCGTGCCGAGGACGGAGGGAGTGACGAAAGCCTGCTGCAGAGCGTCAATTCGGGCACGATGGTGGAGCGCTTGCCGATGGGACGGCTGCCCAGATCGACTTGACCATAGCGCCATGCATGGTCAGGATCGGCGATGGCCGAGATGACTTGACCAGAATCAAGATCATATCAAAGGGGTCGGTGACTGTATTCACGTAGGTGGCCAGGTATCTTCAATTGGAACGACAAGAGTTTGTCTACATCGACCTTGAGGGGTGAAGTTAGGGGGTCCGCTTGACTCACCTATGCTTGCCTTTCCGCAGACCAGGATCGCCCTCCTGGTGGCTACATTTCTCATGGCTATGCGGCCAATAGTTGCATTCAGTACGATCGCTCACATTCGCGACTCGGACAGTACAGCTCAAGTACATGTTTCCCGCAAATTCACCTCTGTTCATGGAGGGCGGGTCTCCGAATCTGGACGCAAGGGTTACCGATTCTGGAGCGAAGTGCGCGCGGCAATATCCGCATCGCTAGATGCACTCCCCGATGAAGCTGCACTTCCCCAAGCCTGATAGGGATTTGTCAGAAGCACTGCACACTGGATTCGGTGGGTTTGAAGGGGTTGCAACTGCTTGATTGTATTGCTTCTGGAACTCCGTCCTGTGGCTCTGGCTTCCAGATAGAGCCCCTGAACCCTCTTTTCTTCTGACAGGTGGTGTTGACGTACTTAGGGGTGGAGGTTATTAGTATCCTGATCAAGTGATACAACATGGAATCCTCCCTCTACAGCCTCGACCCCGATCTACCAACCTTTCTTAAATAATCATTTCACAACCGTGAAAAATAGATTAGGGTCCATAAGAGTGACGGGAGGCGGACATCGGTCCCCAGTAGTGCACCTAGGCATGTTTAAGTTAACATGTGTGACCGAGGGAAAGCATCATCCTTTTAGGTCAAAACCAATAGTCTCATAGTCATATTATGTAGGTTTAAAAGACGTTACATCCCATAAGGTTCTGAAAAACTACCCCTCACTATCCCTATGTGAGTTAACCCTTTTGTGTTTGATGTTGCGATCAAAAGACTCCGTGTCTTGCTAAGTTTCGCAAGGCGTTTAGTTTCTTTATCTCCAGGGTCTGCACTCTCTCCAGGTTACGGATCCTATCCGAAAGCTCGGGCAGGCGCACATGGTAGAGGCCCATAATAGCAGGTCTGGGGGTAGTTTGGAGATGAGACAGAGAAGCCGGTAATCAGAGCATTATAATAACATGCAGCACTTATACCGAGAAATTAAGAACCATCGGGGCCATTCTGGTTAAATGAAAGTGGGAGAGAGCGTATCTGATTGTAATAGCGTCCTGAAACGAGAAACAGGAGCCTCTCCGAAATGTTAAAGACACGAAATATATTACTTCAAAAAATACGCGGCTAGGACTTGTTCGCCGAAACTATTCTCTTCTGAGGGTGGAGGGCCTAATCTCCGAGAGTTTCATGTATGCAGCGCTCACATCCACCTCATGTGATCTAATGGTCACATGCGACTGCTTGGCACACCTAGAAAGGGACGAGAAGGATGGGTGCAGGTACGACAGCCTTTAGACCTTAGCGATAAAACACCTAGGGGAGATGAAATCGGTTAAGACCAGTAAGGATTTCTCTTAGAAGAGTTCAGCAACATTGACACGCTACGCATCAGACATACGCGAGCCTAGAGATTGGGAGGAGCAGGGGCAATGGCGCTAAATAGGTTCTGGAGGAGCTTGGGATGAAACTATCTGCTTCGAGGAAACCCCCAACTCACAACTGGAGAGCGCGCCGAGGGGGTGATTTGGGAAGGATTCTCCCTAATGTGGGAGATGTCACACTTATACTCCGTGCTAGGGTTATACGAATACGTAGACAGACCAATACAAAATACATCAGTTAAAGATGACGGCTCCGTTATCATGTTATTCACTATTAGCGCCAAGTATTATACCCCGCGCATTCACACCTGCCTTTCCAGCGGATCATCCGCAGCACCGAGACAACACACCATATCCCCATCTCCAGCACCACCTAGCCATCAAATTTTCTCGGGCTGGAGAGTAGCGCTTGTTTGCGTAAAAGCTCAACAATAGCCTCATGGCTATTCTCTGCGGCCCGCGACAGCGGTGTCTGGTCATTATTACCCTTCGACTCGATATCAGCACCCTTGTCGAGCAGTAGTTTCACAACATCCTCGTGGCCATTCTTTGCGGCCCACGACAGCGGTGTCTGGCCATTGTTATCCTTCGACTCGATATCAGTACCCTTGTCGAGCAGTAGTTTCACAACATCCTCGTTATCATTCTCTGCGGCCCACGACAGTGGTGTCTGGCCGTTATTATCCTTCGACTCGATATCAGCACCCTTATCAAGCAGTAGTTTCACAACAGCCTTGTGGCCTTTCGCTGCGGCCCACGACAGCGGTGTCCAGCCATTGTTATCCTTCGACTCGATATAAGCACCCTTGTCGAGCAGTAGTTTCACAACATCCTCGTAGCCATTCTTTGCGGCCCACGACAGCGGTGTCTGGCCATTGTTATCCTTCGACTCGATATCAGTACCCTTGTCGAGCAGTAGTTTCATAACATCCTCGTTGTCATTCTCTGCGGCCCACGACAGCGGTGTCCAGCCATTGTTATCCTTCGACTCGATATCAGCACCCTTATCAAGCAGTAGTTTCACAACAGCCTTGTGGCCTTTCGCTGCGGCCCACGACAGCGGTGTCTGTTTATAAAGTCCATCCTTCGACTCGATATAAGCACCCTTGTCAAGCAGTAGTTTCACAACAGCCTCGTGGCCATTCTTTGCGGCCCACGACAGCGGTGTCTGGCCATGG
>Ga0247780_1001647_pt1 | contig 11568 bp, 14 predicted proteins | sample UWRJL079202R5_FD_179927 | JGI IMG/M metagenome (GOLD analysis project Ga0247780, IMG submission 179927) | Plant litter microbial communities from Arlington Agricultural Research Station in Wisconsin, United States - UWRJ-L079-202R-5 | ecosystem: Environmental > Terrestrial > Plant litter >... | reverse complement strand
TCAATAAAAGTCATGTATTTTAATATTTTACTATCTTTTATATAGTTTTATTATAATGATATAAGAACCTTGAAGGTATGTTAGTATGGTGAATAATCTGTATTATAATTTTCCCTTAATTTTACTAGTCGTGGTTGCGGAGATATGAGCTATTTAAAAGTGGGGTTTTTAGTGGGAAACCCGTTGCAAAGTTAGGTCGTTGCATGATTAGGTAAGCCTTTCTAGTTGTTGTGACGTGATGCTTTTAACAATCTTGTTCGGGGGTGGATGAATGTTTAAGCACCATGTTCGATACAGCCAACACGATTTTGAGCGAGCAGTTCAATGTTGAATCAGGAAAATGGTCATTGTATTCACTGAGCTGAGGGTCTGTGGGCATCGGACACTGAGACCCCCTTCAGGCATCCCTCTACGCATCACAACTTCAACAATCTCTTCGCATTCCCAGCCGCAATCCCCTTCCACTGCGCCTCCGTCACCAACCTACTGCTTCTCAGCTCCCCCATGAAAACCTTCCTATCCTCATTTCTTGCCAGCAGTCAATCCACAATATACATAACCCTACTAACATCCGTCACTGCCAGCGACGACCGCATCGGATCAAGACTCCAAATCCCACTCGTCGTCACATACACATTCCTCGCCCACACCTCCCGCAGCGCCACCTCCCTCCCTCTACCCAGCACCGAACTCGCCCTCCACATCCAATACGGCACCATCTCGCCTATGTGCCCCAGCACCACCACCAGCCCCGGAAACCGGTCAAACATACCTAGTGGCCAATAAAAGTTAGTTATTTCTCTTATAACATTTAGGGTAAGAGGGTATCTTAGTCGTAACCGCCCTCCCTGAGGAATACATCCAGTATGTAAGGCATTAATAGAAGACCACCCGCGCAAAACAAATATTAAAAGACAGTAATTTAACCCACCCCTAACATACATCCTTAAAAAGCTTAACCTAACATCCCCATACCACCCCTACACCATTATCCCCAACCCTATCACGCCCACCACCGGGTACTTGCTAGCATACACTCCGCCCTTGTCAAATACCTCCCCTTCCTTTAGGAACGTCGGATGTAAAAACACTGGCACAACTAACTTTTCCGCTCTCCCCTATAAGACATTATACCCCTTTTCTTTATAAAATCCTAACCGCCCACCAGAGGTAACTAAATGCATACCTATCTACCAGCGCCCCGGCGAATTTGTGTTCCCTCACACAAACTTCTAACTGCCGCGTAGCTTCGTCCCGAACACCTATAGGAAGGACACAAAAACCCCTGAATCTTTCCGGGGCCGACGACAAAGCAATACTTTGCGCGAGCTGCTCGTTTGCGAGACGGGTGAGGTTGGGGGCGTACATTGCGGATGGGTCCGAGGGTGTGTGGGATATGATTTGGGTTTGTATTTGGTTTGTGTCCATGGAAGCGAGGCGGAGGGGGCCCGATTTCGGTGAGGAGGGGGAGGATGGTGTTAAGACCGGGGAGGAGAGGGACAAGGGGGTTGTTAAGGAAGTTGGGAAGGAGGGCGGGGGAGGTCCAGTGTTCTTCGAGGGTGAGGAAGGAGAGGAAGGAGAGGGAGGTGTTGTGGATGTGGGGATGGGGTTTGGAGGCGGTGGTGGTGGGGAGGAGGGGGAGGTAGATTGCTTTCATCCTGCTGTCGAGAGGGAGCGTAGCTTATTGCTGTTTCGTCGGTGCTGTCGAGGTGAGCAACGAGGTAACGAGATAGTCAGAGGGAGAGTTTTCCAAGATATACCCCGGGCCTCTTCGTTTGTTGTCAGACAGCCGTGTGGGATGCGGTCTGAGCACAATATCACCTGCTGTGTGACCACCAAAAAGCCGTGGTTTTGATACAAGTACCCGAGAGGACGCCCTGTCGGGTTGCCAAGTCTGTGTGACTCAGGGGGAGATTGGCAACCGTCAGCCATTATATACACAGTGATTGGATGAATTGAGGCACCGCAAAAGTCTTGATGGGGTTGCTTAGTGCTGGCAGAAACGAGCTAGAGGGAAATTTGAGCCAAAAGGGGCTTACATGACTCCGGCATCAGGGCTTGCAATTCAGATATTTGTCGGCCTTCGAGCCTCGCAAAATAGTACGAGCTGGTCGTCCTGTCGTCTGGTTTGAAACACGCCAGACAGGGCATTTCTCTATATCTTGTGTACAGTAATTCCACAACATGTTGGCAGGGGAAGCCCTCAGCCGAATCTCCCCAATGACGTCGAATCTCGCCCATGTTCAAAATAAGGCTGATTTCTGCAGATCTACAGCTCGCAGGCGTGTCAATATGAGGTTCTGGGAATGGGAAAAACCTCAGTAGGGGTGTCAAAGTCACGAGGAACATATTTCAGCGCAATCAAATCATCTTCAGGTCGAAAGACTCATATGATCCAAAGTTCTATCCAAGCTATCTAGGTGTAGGTAAGGTAGGCTACATCAAGACCGAACACATGAGCTAGAATGACATGAAACCAACAAGACTCAGCAACTTCTTCCTTCCCCATCAAAGAACCAGCGTTTGCGCGTGAGAGCCTCTCACATCACACCCTTCACGATCTTCTCGGCGTCAGACCACTTCCACGGTCCGCGCATCCGGAGTTTGGAGTTGATGTTGGCGCCAAACGCCCACATGAGGGGGGATGGCACCGAGGTTGGGACGCAAGAAACCGATGGGGAACTCTTGGGGCTCTTAGGCGGTGCGATACGGCGCTGCGGCGTCCCTATCACTCCTGCCGACGGAGCGCTGGGAACTCCTGACGGAAGCTGGCTCAGAAGACTACCGTGTCCGGCTTGATGACTTTGATGTTGAGGTGCTCGTACTCTGCCCACTTGGTATACCCTCCGGGCTCTAGTCAGAGGCGGACGGGTCGTGTGATTCCGAGACCGTCAAAGAAAGAAATAGTAGATCACAGAAAAGATGGCCGTCTTTAGCTGGAGCAGGACCCAGGTCTTGCCGCTGGCCGCGGATGGCTCCTAGGAGTGGTGGTGGCCGTGGTTTTGCAAGGCGTACCCTACAGCCGGCGTGCGTACCCTGCAGTGACTTTTGCATGGCGTCGATGGCACTACCGCAGGAGAGATCTTGGTGATCTTCTCCGGCCAGCGGAACCCAGAATTTTGTGCTCGGGCGGAATGTTCGGCTGCGGCCGGAATGCTAGAGGCGCTCAGCCATTATCCAGCAGATGGTAGCTTCGCGGCACCGCCTGGTCACCGAAGCCTCGGGGTGGTTGGACCGATGCCGCCAGAGGAACTCCAGTAGCAGTCAGGGTGAATCACCACGGCAGAAGTCGAAGTTAATGACATGCATGACATTTCGGACGTCGATGCCGCGAGAGCAAACTTTGGCAGGTAGGAGGCGAAGCCCTCACTCCAGAGACTTTGTGACATGGCCATCGTCGGTGATGGGCTTGGGCAAAGCCGCCAGTTTTGGGTGTCTGTAGTCGTTGCAGGGCACCTAGTGAAGAACACTGACGAAACTATGGTCAGAAGCTGCTACAAAAAGCACAAAATAACAAGGGAACTCACTTTTGCTGACGTGGTCGAGCTCTAGGCCCGGCTTGACAGAAAGTTATGGTTGTCTCTGAATTCCCCAGAGCTCCGTCGGCAGGAGTGATAGGGACACCGAAGCGGATCAAACACGCCAGCTTTCCGCAGCCTTGGGGTCTGGGTCCTCGATCGGACATCGTGTGACGAGAGAAGGGTTTTCCGCGAAAGTAGGAGGTGCGGGGGGCAGTTGTTGGAGGGCAGAAGGGAGTGTGCAGAAGGGGATGTAATTTTGAATGTTGTTCAGCTCTGGCAGGAGGGGCCGAGCGAGAGTCTCGTTGACGTTGGGTATCCATGCTGGCCAGCTTCTGTGGTGGTGTTCTAGAGCTGTTTGAGGAGGAAATACGCTGCCTTTGAAGACACACAATTGTCAGCCAACGAAAGGGAGCATGACAAAGTGGCATCTCAACTTGGAGTCAGTCAAAACGTACAGTGTGTGTGGGCAAGGCGCGTCTGGGAGGCTGATTCCTGGGGCTGAAGAGGCGTTGAGAAGAGGCCCGTGGCGAGGTCCGTCATGTTGAAGCCGCTCGTTGAGTGTGTTTGCACAACTGGGACATGGAGGAAGAGTGAAATGGAAAGGGCTGACGAATTGGAGTGAGCAGAGTTTCCATGGGAGGTGATCTCGGAGGTGGCTTGGTCAAGAAAAAATCAAGTGAAGAGAGGGGGGCGGCTGGGGTTTTATTAGCTGACATTTCTCGGCGAACGCTCCCAGGTGCCTTCCCAGTTTCAAGCCCACCAAGTCCTCCAGCTACCGCTTTTCTCGTTCGGAAAGACCCACAAACCAGGAGTCATCAGGGCTACTGCTCTTGCAAGATTTGCGGTGACCAGGTCCTCCTGAATCAGAGGCAGTCGGGCTGAAGTGAACAATATGTTGACCGAAGGCAACATTGAAGTCCAGGGCATGACACACCGCCAGTTAAGCAGCTATCTATCTAGGTAATATCTACCTATCTCTGCGGTACCTATCTCTACCCAGAACTTCTTGGTGCTCAAGGATGCTCCCGACCCCAGCGTCCGGGATGGGCAGTGATCAAAGGGACGGGAATTTTACCAGACCTCCTCACAGGTACAATCTCAAAGCGATCACAGCCAAGGAGCTCATACGCCAAGTGATGCCTGAGTCGTCAGGGCGGCGTGTTTTTGGGACCGGAACATGGAATCAAAACGACAGGCGTCAATAACATGCCGGTCATTAGTCTGGCACAGGAACCCCCTGTGACTTCCTGATTTTCAAGCCGCAGTCTAGACCTGTGGAGTTTTGCAAGTGTGCTTTCCCCACAGCCTGTGGTCTGTTATCAGGCCGCCGGAGCTGAAAGTTCCACGGCCTCGTGTGCGTGATCAGCGCATTCTTTGTAGTTCTTTCCTCATTATTCCATGCTCCGGCAGGGACGGGGTGTGGCAGGCGACCTTCGTTTGATTTTGAACTGGCCAGACACACCGCACTTTGTTTTCCATGGGCATTCCCAAGGATATGACATCAGTTTGTGTGTGATGCAGCCCACGCCGAAGCTAGAGCCAACCGTGAGACCCTCGTACTATACTGAAGGTCTCCCTCTGTCAAGCTCACCAAGCAGTCTTATGAACAAAGATTCGGGTTCTCTGTGAGTTTGCATCATGACCGCCCACACACGCTCTTGCTGGAGTAACTACCTGCCTGGATCAGGTGGTTCGATCAGGTGGTTCGAGATAAGGGGCGGGTCTCTCCATGTGCCGGAGCGGAGAAGGCCGAAGTTTTTCACATCTTCAACTTCCGATGGCAAGATCATTATCAGGTACGTGCGTACACATGGACCGCGGGCCCCAAGCAGCTAGCTTCCTTCGACATCCAGACCGCAAAGAGTATGGGTTGGTTGGCTGCCTGGGTGTACAAAGTGAAACCTTGGCTCGCACAGCTCTGCAATGGTCATTGTAGGTACCTGGTACATCCTTTGCCGCCGCCATCTGTCGAGAGAGCCTTCCTTCTCCTGCCGTATCCCAATTTGAGTCTCAGGTTTGCTCCCTTCCATTTCGTGGGATACGAGAAAGGAACCCTCCGTCGCTCAGTGACTTTTTCTGGTGCGGAAGGAGGGGAAGCCAGGCTTCTGCCATTCAAAAGCCTTCCACCACCCATGACTCCTTGAATCTCTCTCTTTCATCCTCTTCTCCTCACCCTCTCACCGCCATGCCTCCACGGAGCCAGAATGCCAAGAATCTTGCTTCCGTAACCTCCAACTTTCCAGTTTCTGCCGTCCTTCATCCCCTGTCTGTCCAACAGCTTTCTCCTCCTCATCCTTTTCGACCTCTGGATGCGACTCTCGCAGTCTAGATTTGCCCTCGCGAAATGCTGAGTGGAACGCATCCGTTTGGACATCAAATGCCCAACACGCACGGCTGAAAGTCGATGTACCACCAGCTTCGAGAGAGAAAAGGTGACTGAGCCCTACCACGATTGTCTCCCTCTTGGCCGCCCCCCATTTGATCCATTTCCCGTCACCATACCGTAAGCTCTCAATGAAAATACTGATAGGGATTCCGTAATCAGAAATATCGTGCTCCGAGACCACAGCAATCACGACAGAATCATCGATATGTGCCTTGTCTTCGGAGATGACATCCACATGGAGATTCTTTCGCGTCCCACAACAGGTAAAACTGTGAGTCAATCCCACCATAGAAGGGTGACGTTTAATTCTGACATTGTGTTTGTTCTAGTGCCTCTCCCTCACCAAGCGACCATGGCATTCAAGCCGAGTCCGAGTTTCGCAGCGGCGTCAATTCCCAGTTACACCTTAGCTTCAGTCGACGTCAATCTAGTCTACGCAGGGCTGGGTGCGCTGGCGAGAACACTGGAAGACCTACCAAGTATACCGACTGAGTCGGGTCGGCCCATTCCATACGGACAGAAACACTCCTTTGAATCGGAACTTCCCTCAGATCAAATCTCACTACCTTCGCGTACCCTGCAACGCCGCCTCCGCAGCCGCCACATGCAACCCACATCATTCGTCCTAAAACCAACTCGGAGAGAATTTCAATTCTTCCAAGGCTGTCACTCGGGATCACAACAATCACAAAATTGAAGAAGGAAATTCACCTGAGTTCGTCCGTCGCTGCGTGGCTCGCTCTCGTTGGCTAGGAACTCACAAGCCAGAGTTGGGTCCAGTACAGCGGTGAGAGCACCGAAGTGATCAGCCCAGCGCAAGTCTAGTCATAAGGATACACATGGGACAGCTGCTACCACGGAAGACGGCAACAATGCTGCTCTGCTGCGGAACTCCTAGTCGATCCGAGCCTCCGTCCTCAGAGAGAGGACGGTGGCTCTCTTATGGAAAGTCCCAGCCGAGCCAGTGCACGCGGTGAGGCGGACCGGCCGGCTAGGCCCAAGGCTCAACCCTAGGTGGATGCTCCACCTCATGGTTGCCGTCTGGTCGGTACTGCGACTTATGTCCTCTTCATCATTCGCTTCATTCGTAAACTGAAGGACAGCACTGCTATTCTGAGGGATTCTTCGGCGGAAACCAGCTACTAGACGGCTCGATTCGTCTTTCAGCCCCAAGCTCAGATTCGACGATCGATTTGCACGTCAGACCGCTGCGAGCCTCCACCAGACCCGGGCCTTTGGGCTTCCCATATCCAAACATATTTCACCACCATTGGTCCAAGACTTGACACCCCTACTCAAGTCTATCCGAATACATGAGAGTCGGTCGAATGCCAGGAAGCTCTCGCCAAACGGCCAGTGCAAAACTCCGGCCCTTCAGCTCCAGGTGTAAGCTGAACTCAAGTCAATCTTCCAGTGATGGCTCAGCTCCATCTCAGTTCCCTATCGATCACACGCACGAAGGACATGCGGTTGTCCAGATTGGAATACACAGCCGATCTGACACACTGAAGTTTCGAACCTGTCAACCGTCATCGCTGGCAGCCTCCACGGCGCATTGCGAGCACCAATCCAGCTCCGTCCGGCCCGGATGTCTCCCGCTCGTTGGTCAGGCTGGAAAGGGTCACTGCCCCAGCAGTCCAGAGATCACTGGCATTGGGAAGTCCTACCGACAGCCACTCTTTGCGGTTCAAGTCCCGCGAGCAGTTTGGAAAACATTCTGTCGGTCCATGCGCGGACTCCTCGTTTCGCCCAGCCATTCAGAGCGCGAGAAACTCTGAAACGCACGCAACCAAAATGTGAATTCGACGAGCGTGGCAAAGTCGGAACAACAGCGGTTGGAAGACTTCAGGCTCCCAGAGTTCAAGTTTACTCGTTGCGAACTTGCCGTCCCAGCTGCAGCACGCACGCCAGTTGTAGGGTACGCCACACTCGCCAGTGCCCCTGACCCGAACTGACTGCTGGGTCATCAACACCCAACATCCCTGAGATGAGTCTCCGGAATGGGTGCCGTGGCTTGCCTCAGCGCCGAAGGTTGGGCTTTGTGGGTGCATGGCGGTTTGTCAGCCCTACTACGCGGCCACCGGGGGTACTCGACCGTTGGGGAAGCGTTCGAGAACGTTCCCACGGTCATTCGCTTCTCTCAATTCAAGTCCCACGTGGTGGCTTGGTGGTCAGCGCGCTGGCATCCTTGCAGATGCGCGAACCTCGGTCCTAGCGGGGGTATTGTACTCTGGGCTTAGCAACGGGAACAGCGGTCCGCGGGAATGTTTCTCCGCCTCCTCACTGGGCTGTCTGCCTTCTTCGGTTACAGTGCCTACTTGTATACCCTCCGGGCTCTAGTCAGAGGCCGGCACGCCAGTTGGAGCTCATTTTGTGTCCGGCTCCTCCGGCACCATCTGTTACTCGATCCACCACTCCGCATACAAACCGGGCTGCAGTCAAACAGCCGACCACACCTTTGGCGAGAAGAATGAGATCTTTCTCAGATCTGTTCCATCGTTCGCGGTCTCCTCCCCCGCCTCCGGTACCGACTATCCCGAGCGCGTACCAGGCTGGATCAGGACAGACTGGAGCAGGTTGGAGCGCGCCCGAAAATTGGCAAGTTCGTGAGCGAGTACCCCCGCCGACCCCGGGGCGCTGTTTGACTTCCTACTCAGGGGCAGCGCCACGCTGGAGGAAGCGGTGGTGGTTCGCCAGCCCTACTATGTGTCTGTAGATTGTTGGGGGTAGTGGTGATGATGGTGATGATAATGATGGCAAAGAGCAATGCGAATTCCTGTCCGCCTACTAGATACTCTATCCACACCGTAGTACAGCCAAATGCTTCGAGATGATGTAAGTTTTGTGATTCTTCCCCAGTGTCCCATTCTGGTCCCAAAATCCTGTCACCACGTGGTATTCTTCGTCGTTGTTTGTAGTATCGATCGCGGGAAATCTCACGCAAATGTTCACGTTGGTGGGTCTCCCAAAGGCTGTCCCAAGAAAGGTGGGACATTCTTTCAGTCTCCTGTTTGTTGTTATTACCTGATTTGGTACCTTGCACTCACCCCTCTGGCAGCTCGGCCCGGAGGCTGCTGCCAAGCCGGCCGCGAACCTAGATCCGAAGTCGGACGGAATGCGTTGAGCTCCAGACGATTAGAAGTCCAATACTTGAAGACGAATTAAAGCTGGAAATTTTCTTCCAGCGCGTTGCAAGCAACCGCGATCCCAATTTACGCTTCTTATCTGAACAGGGTTAGGGTTATTGGAGGCTGCGGGGTTGGATTTGTGCCGCAGGTCACCGCCAAAGTTTTTCGATCGTCCCGCAATTCTTCGCAGACGGTAGAAACATTGCGGCCTGGCACCTCTAGCCCCTGACTTGAGCAAAGTGTCGCGACCAATTCCCTGCTTCCTGCGACAATACTGCCTTCATTGCCAAGATGACCACAGTACTCCCCCCGCCGTCCAAACGGCAGAGACGCGAAGAGCTCGAGCGTACCCGGACGCAGCAAGATGTCACCCCTCTCCTGGCCACCGAGCTGGGCTCCTTCAAGGCCGAGTTTGTCGACAGCGATGGCAACCAGATGACCGACGTGATCGAGGTCAACTTTTCCGACGCCTCGGAGAAGAACATCTCAGTTCTGCTCAATACATTGCTTGGGAGGGTATGTCACTTTTTCTCTCCTCCTCCTTGGATCGCAAACCAAGAGGGCGCTGATGGCTGACTTTGACCCTCCAGGACCGCGAAGACTTTACCCCTTACCGCTTTCGCATACACATCCCCGGAAAGGACATTATTGTCGATCAGTACCCGACAGACCTCCTCGGTCTGCTGAAACAACATGGCGTTGCCAACCCCTTTGAGTACGTGCCAGGTCAAGAAGTAAGGGGTGGGCGTGGCTAATGCTCGAGCAGAACGACTATTACTCTGAGCGCCGAGCCTCAAGCTGTGTTCAAGGTCCAAGCGGTTTCGCGCATGGCCCATCGCATTCCCGGCCACGGACAACCGATCCTCGCGTCTCAATTCTCTCCAATCTCCTCCTCGATCCTCGCCACGGGCAGCGGCGACAACACAGTCAGGATATGGGATACAGATACCGGAACTCCGAAACACACGTTGAAGGGCCATACCGGATGGGTGTTGGGCGTCGCGTTCTCTCCCCTCGGAGACAAGCTCGCGAGTTGCAGTATGGACAAGACCGTCCGCATCTGGGACCCAGAGACCGGGAAGCCATTTGGAACGGACCTCAAGGGGCATGCTAAGTGGGTTACGGCGATCGCATGGCAGCCGTATCACCGTAAGCATCCCTAGCCCAGAAAGCGTTATTGTTGCTAACAACCTCGGTTTAGTCTGGAGGGACGACACGCCGCGCCTCGCAAGTGCTTCCAAGGACGGTACTGTGAGGATATGGGTCGTCAACACCGGCAGGACAGAGCATGTTCTTAGTGGACACAAGGATTCAGTTAGCTGCTTGAGATGGGGTGGCACTGACCTCATCTACACCGGGTCTCATGATAAGAGCATCCGTGTCTGGGACGCCGTGAAGGGAACGCTCGTCAGTCAGATGACGACACACGGCCACTGGGTTAACCATATCGCACTTTCGAGCGATCACGCGCTTCAGACAGGGTTCTTTGATCACACCAAGGACATCCCGGCGACTGATGAGGGCAAGAGGCTAAAGGCCAAGGAGCGCTTCGAGAACGCGGCGAAGATTCAGGGCAAGGTAGCCGAGCGATTCGTCTCTGCGAGTAAGTTTAAGTAGTGACCTTCTTCTCTGGCTCCATACTGACATTTTAAAGGTGACGACTTCACCATGTACCTCTGGGATCTTGACAACAATGGCACCAAGCCTGTTGCGCGTCTGGTATGTGTGCTTGAGTCTCATAGGCGAATGGGCTTTGCTGACACTCGATAGCTGGGTCACCAAAACAAGGTCAACCACGTTCAGTTCTCCCCTGACGGCACCATGATTGCCAGCGCAGGCTGGGATAACGCAACAAAGCTGTGGAATGCCAGGGATGGCAAGTTCCTCAAGAGTCTTAGGGGTCACGTCGCACCGGTAAGTTAATCCCGACCCTCTGGCCGAAATTTGCTAACACGTAGCCTAGGTCTACCAGTGTGCATGGTCTGCAGACTCGAGACTATTAGTGACCGCGAGCAAAGATACCACGCTTAAGGTCTGGAACGCTCGAACCGGCAATCTGACCACGGATCTTCCAGGCCACGAGGATGAGGTTAGTCCAACCATCACCAACCTACCCTTCCCCTGACTAACGCATATCAGGTCTACACGGTATCTTGGTCGGCCGACGGCAAGGTCGTAGGTTCGGGAGGCAAAGATAAGGCAGTCAGGACGTGGAAGAACTAAAGAGACACAGAAGAGAGATAGGCAGAGGAGAGAACCCGATCGGAATGATACCCCTCATAATTTCTTCCTTGTGTAAGCCCCTGGGGCGTCCTGTGTGGACGGCAACTAAAGCAGACTTCTCACGAGGACTATTGCGGAATCGCTTCCTCGGCTCCTGAGCAAGCCACGGCAACCGACTGACACCAGAATTGGGTTTCCCGCCTGTGGCGGTAGTGAAAATGCATCCTGATGCGGAAAGCCGCAATTTTACCCCAGGTTCGTTCGGGATGTCGTCCAATGCCCGGACTGATGGCGCTCTTGACGCGGCAAT
>Ga0247780_1001646_pt1 | contig 11573 bp, 15 predicted proteins | sample UWRJL079202R5_FD_179927 | JGI IMG/M metagenome (GOLD analysis project Ga0247780, IMG submission 179927) | Plant litter microbial communities from Arlington Agricultural Research Station in Wisconsin, United States - UWRJ-L079-202R-5 | ecosystem: Environmental > Terrestrial > Plant litter >... | reverse complement strand
TCTCGACCGCACTCTCAAATCCGCGCGCGTCAAGCGCCTCGCCGCCCCCCTCCAGAACCACGCCGAAACCCTCCTCGCCCCCCTCCTCTCCCGCAAGTCAGGGAACATCTGCACTGAATTCGCAGCCGACTACGCCGCGTGGGTTGAAACAGAATGGCTTAACCTCGAGCCCGAGACGGCGCCGAAGCTGGCGATGAATGCGTCGGCGTGGGTGGATGCGTGGCGGCGCATGGACGGGGAGAAGACTACATTCTTCAGCACGGCGTTGTATGATATTGCGCGGGGGGTGCTGGCGGATCGGAGGGTGAATCCGAGGGATCCCGAGGAGGATCCGGCGAGTAGTTTGTTGTTGGAGAAGGGGCCGGATGGGGAGGGGTTGGAGGAGGTGCATCTTGTGTGAGTTAATCTGGTGATTGTGGTTGGGAGGGTTGGTGGGGGTGGGGAGATAGGGGCTGACAACTTGGTGATGATTTAGGGGGTGCATTCGACAGAGTCTGGTGGTGGGGATGGTTGCGCCACCGCTGATGCTCGGTGGGATTTGCAACTTCTTGTCGGAGCATCAGGACATCCAGCAGCAGCTGAGAGAGGATTTGAGTCTAATCCCGGCGGCGATTGAGGAGTTCGTCAGGCTGTTCAGCCCATATCGCGGGTTTGCTCGGACAGTGTCCCAAGATACCGTCATCCACGGCCAGACCATCAAGCCGGGTGTTCCGATTTCGATCACCTACAGCGCGGCGAATCGCGACCCCACAGTCTTTGAGGACCCGCACACGTTCATTTTGAACCGGCCAAATATCGCGATGCATATGGGCTTTGGGCGAGGAAAGCACAGATGTGTCGGGCAGCCCCTGGCGAAGTTGTAAGTCGCAAAGTCTGATTGGCCGTGGGCCTTGGCATTGAGGGTGCTAACACGTTGATGTCCAGGGCTTTGCAAACCGCACTCCGAACACTGCTGAAGAATACGAAGGGGTTCAAGGTGAACGGCGAGCTCCAGTTTGCGAGAATGCCGGAGATGGGAATCATTAGTTGCCCCTTGGAGTTCGAGGTATGAGTCGGGGCTGATGGGGGGTGAAGTCGCGGTGGCTTTCCGGGGGGTTGAGGGTACGATTGTTGCTGGAGGCGTAACATTCTCGGCATCACATCAACTAAATTCAAGAAGGATGGCAATTGCAATATGGCCTCAGTCTCACCCGCGCGATGATTCCATACATAACCCCACGGCTAGGCTTAGATTCTGATACCATAGGGTTATATCGCATTTTTCAGAGGCTTTCCTATACTCCTGAAAGGCCTATTCCAATACACTAAAGGTCTCCGGTAATCCAGTTAGGGCGTCTCAGGATACAGACAATGCCTGTAATGTAGCGACTTAAGCCTCATAGCCCTAGCTGTAAAATCACTAATAACACTGACCATACCTAGTGGGTTGTGTGTAAGATGATGATTAAACTGACACAGAGGTAGTAGTGTAAACATACGTTCTTGATTTAAATTTCACAGAATACTCGAAGGGCGTCTGTTAGACGAGGAGACCACCGAGGGGTTCAAGTTGTCTTGGCAGAGAAATTAGAGTCGAGAAACTTATTCCCAAATGTGATCCCGTCGTGTAATTGGATTATGGCAATGTCTGTCTCGCCGACTTTCTCCTTGACGTAACGATACTTGTGACCGGTTTAGTCACTTGTATAAGCCGGAACATATGCCACGCTTCGTCAGTGTCTTGGCCAAATAAGCCCGGATTATGGATTATCCTTGTCGATACCTTTCCGGACATGCCATGAACATGTTAATCGACGGCTTGTCCCCTTTCGAATGAGGGAAAAGCGGCAGAACCCACCGTCGATGATAACCCCGGTCCTCAAGGGAGAGATGCGAAGCGGCTCCTTAGACATGGGAGAAATGTATTTCGACGGCGTCCAACCACATCTGTTACATGGGGATGCCTGTCCGATGCGGCTGAGCCCGGCATACCATCCCTGCCCAGCTCGGTACCGTTTGTGGAGTGGGTGAGTTGGGGGAAATGAAATCGGCGTAATTTGGCGCCGTGCTGATGTTGCGATCACAACCGTGAAGATGGCCACCCTGATGCGGTAGCATTTCTAAAAAAGAGTCTAGAAAACCCATAAACCTTTTTGAAACAGCTCGAATTCTTATTGGGAAGATGTTTGGCGGAGCCGACACAAATGGGTTTCAAAGGTCGGGATACGATGACGCCCTTCCGTGCTTACCAAGGGAACGTACCGTACCTGTGTAACTCGAACGAGGGTCGAGATATGCCAGACTCAGCGTTTCTTCGTCAGGCCCTGGCTGTCATCAATGCAGGAAGCGGGAGGCGGTGCAATGCCAAGGCTACCCGCTGTCGCCCAACGAACATGTTTGTGGTTGCATTGCACTTCAGCTCTGCAACTTGGGCGTGTGGCTGGTTCTTAAGAAGCAATGATAAGGGGTGATGGGAGAGGGCAAGTCTGGTAGGGAATATATGTATATAATCTCGCTCCTCTGCGATGAGAAGACAACAGCGCTGAGTTCCTCTGCCGGCCCAAATCATATGCAGACCTGACAACACGTCGACTTTTGACGACCGATATTACCTCAAGGCAACCATCCCACCGGTACCTTACGTCTGTCTCTCAACCTTCTAATTTCATTCAGCACACTCGCAATGCGCTACTCCAACGCCATCCTCCTTGTGCTGGGCTGCACCGCCGTTCACGCCACACAGCCTGCCCTCCACCTCCGAGGTTCGTCGCACCCGGCCATTATCTTCGGCCTCGAAGCCCGGCAATCCAGCTCCTGCACCTCCGGCGAGCGAGTCTGCGGCACCAGCTGTATTCCATCATCGGCCTCATGCTGCAGCTCCAGCGAGGGTACCTTCTGTCCATCGGGCTACAGATGCGACTCCGACGGCTGCTGTGAGACCGGCCAGGTATGCTCGGGACCCGGTCTTGGCTGTCCAAAAGGATCTGAGCGATGCGGTCTTGACTGCGTCCTCGAAGGAGATTGCACTAGCGGGGGCTCCGGTTCAGGCTCCGGTTCAGGCTCCGGGTCCGGGTCGGGTTCCGGTTCCGGCTCGGGCTCGGGTCCCGGCTCTGGAGCCGCCACTACAACCTCCACTCGCAACCCAACCGGGACCACGACGACCTCGAGTTCGACCTCCACTCCGACCCGAAACCCTGGGTCAAGCAGCAACTCCGGTTCTGGGCTCTTCGCATCAATCGGTAGCACGGTATTTGCAGCATTCATAGCGGCTGTTGCGGCTATGTGAAGAGGGAACCATTAGGAACTTGAACGGTGTGGGAAGAGGTAGCGAATCGGCTGTCAGGCCGGACATGCTTTGGTATGGTTGTTAGCAAATCGATCAATTCGTCCTACCTTTTAGTCAAGGATGGAACCTTGATTTCGGGAAGATAATGTCTATTTACAAAATTAAGTCTTCCATCTAGGACCGTTGTGCTTCCACAATTGATATCTCTTATACATTGACTGCCCTCCTGTTTTAACTCGGATCGCCCATCTTTTGAAGATGCGAATGGGGAGAAATTGCGTCCAGGTGCCCGCCCAGAGGGCTGCACGGATATGCGGCCGATCAACGGCTGCCAAGACGCGATATTTCGAGTCGCCGATCAGTTGCACGCGCAAAGATCCTGGACGCGACCAAAAACGGATTTAGCGCTGAAGCATCACCATTTCACTGCAATCGACAGTTGTCAGCGACAGGGGCGGTGCTCCAGTATAAACACGCAGCCACTTCCACATTTGCTCACACTTTATCTCCCAACTCGACATCTCTGCAGCACGCATCTTCCTCCCGCCACGAACAAACGCCCAACATGAGATCCCACGCCATCATCATCCGCCTCGCCGCCACTTTCATGCTCGTGGCTGGCATCCAGGCCACCCCTGTCCATGGGGCCGATGTCCAAGTTCGCGGCGATTCCCCCAGCGTCGTGGTCAACGCCCCTGTCATTGTGAATGTCTCGGACAACGAGGTGGAGGGTGTTGACACGGATTGATTTCGCCGGTGGTAAAAAAGGGGGCGGCACGAGGTAAGCAAAACCGATGATGGCTCTATCGAGGCCGTTCCATTCCATTTCTCTGCCTGTGGCTGATCAATGAAACTGCATCCAGGGAGGGGATTGAAGCAAACCTCGGGGTTGAATGGCTGATGGCTCATCTTGCAGCTTGCACATCCGAGTCGCGAAGTCAGCTGCATGCAATGGAAGGGTGGAAGGGACGCTAGCGAAGGATTGGCCTCAGTCTCCATTGGCACTTATCTAGATCAATATTTTCAAGGCAGTTTTAGGCCACCTTGTTCAGCTGGTCAACAACTTTGTGGTTGCCTGAAATATTACCCCTCATTGTGAAATTTTCAGCTCCTCGCATTTTCTTCCGTGACCATCATGATCTCTTTGGCAACCCCATTTCACTCTATCACTCATAACTTGAACTTCAATTGTTTCATGATCTCCCCCTTCAATTTCCCCTCCTCAGCAACAACAACTATGCTCCCTCCCTCCCCATCCTTCACGCTCTCCCCCCTCCTCCCCACCGAACTCGAACTCCTCATCTGGTCTCTCGCCTGCACCACCCCACACCTCATCCCCTCCTCCCCGGAGTCGGGCAGCCCTCGCCATCCCTCCCATCCTGCACACCACCTTCCAGTCCCGCACCGTGGGCCTAACCCACTACTCCCTCGCCTTCCACCCCCGATTATACCTCAACCGCTCCCACGACCAGCTCGTGCTGCACTTTACCTTCTCGCCTGACGTCGAGCCCCGGATGTACTTCTCGGCGAAGGCTGGGTTCGACTGGTCTGCGGACCAGACCGGGTCGCAATTCTGCTCAGTCCCCCTGGCAGCTACAACAAGCAAAGGGATTACGCTTGGAGAAGGCGCGGGGAATGGTTGATGGGGCGGCAGCCGCATCAGAATCAGTGGGATTATAGCGAGGGTGACGTGTGGAACGGGGGTAGTGGGAGGGAGTGGTTGGAGAGGTGAGGGCGTTTGAAGGGGGGTTTGCGTGGTCGGTTCGGCGGCTGAGGGATTTGAGTGCGGTGGGGCAGGTTACGGTGTTAATGGTGCCGCCGTTGGAGGGGAGGATGGATGGGGTGCTGGTGCCGAGGGATGAGTTGGTGGAGGGGTTGGGGGATGTGGGTGTTGAGATGGGGAGGTATCTTACGAGGAAGCTAGCGGAGGGAGGTGGTGATGGCTTGGGGGACGGGGAAGGATGGACATCGCCTGTTGCGAGGGTGCGGTATGCGGCGTGTAAGCTGTGGCAGGAGTCACAAGCGGATGATTCGGGGTTGATTTCGTTAGGCAAAGTCAAGCGGGACTGTCCGGCGTATTATGTCGACTTGGAACTCGGCAACACACCTCGGCGTGGAACTCCAACCAACATGGGAAGCATTCCCCCAGGGAGACGACCCTCTAAGATTTCAAACACGCAGCATCGCGCGATCATCGCACCCGCGGTATGTTCAAGGACTTGCAATGGATGGTGCGACTTCTCCGCCAACACCAGACTGGAGCCGCATCTTCCCTACCTGAATCGGAACGAAACACGTGCGGAGGTTGACGTCGAGTGATGGAATTGCTGATATGACCATGAAGCAGCCATCCGTTTGGATTGGATCTTGATATAGAGGAAGAGCTACTAGAAAACCTAGCCAGTGAGGGTGCCGAAGTTCACTTTGACCCGTTCATGAGAAGGGGCGGGGCCCCTTTGGACCAGCCTTCAAGCTATTGGATAACAAAATCTCCAACACCACCCCCACTAGATCCAGCGAGTCCAATAGCCTCTCCATCCATCAGTCCGGGAATAATACAAGCTCCAACATGTACATAGCAGTCTCCTTCCTTACGCAAAATGACCGGATATCTCGACCCTTTCAGGAGGCATATTCGGTCCTGCTCCATACACCCTTGTAGGGCAATTCCAAGATAATCCCCGGATATCCGAAAGATGGCGTGTTTCTCTTCTCTCTGCACAACTTCAACGACAGATATCATGGCACTTAAAATGGACGCCGAATCACGATACTCTCTCACAACCGAGCCCACGACGTCTTCTACATACTGTTGCGGCCTCTCCATGAAAAGAGGGCGACGCTCAGGGTTTCCAAAGTCCGAGGATAAATATTCGTGTTTTGACGCAGTGTCGTATTCAGGGTTTGAGATGGCTCGTAGGGTGTCGACGTCCAACCCTCTCAGAGCCTCCAGAAGAGGCTTCAGACGCATGGAAAAGATGAAGTCGCTTCCCTTCTTGTTCGAAACAAAATGGCTCACTGGGTGGATACTGGCGAGGAGTCGATATACCGCTATAATGGGATTGGTGCCGCTGACGAGGGGGCGGAATGTCGGAGTCATCTGGCAGAAAACTTCCTGGAGCGCGTCGAAAATCGCCCCGCCCTTGCCTTGGCCTGCACTGAGCTTCAATTCCATGTCCTCAACGCTAAGTATGGTGCCGATTTCGATGCCTTGCGTGTGCAGGCGTTGCGCTTGAACAGTTGCGCCGGAACTGTCCGCTGAGAAGATGCCTGCGGCGGCGTCGAAAGTGGTATTGGCGCGAATAGCAAGTCCGTGGGAGGCCGGAGCGGAGAACCTCGGGCACCACGACGGAAAAGAGTGGGAATTAGTGTTAGTGGGTGTTCCGATGCCGGAATAGCCGAGAAACGCAAGGCTTTCGGGTTGTTGTGATCGATGACAGTGGTCCAGATATGTGCGAATGAAATCACAGTAAACGTCCGCTGGGGAAGTGGCTGGGGTGTAGTCTGGTACTATGTCGAGATTTAGGACACCAAGGAGGCCGTATATCAAATCCTTTGGGTCTTTTGACTCTAGCTTCCGCGCGACCTCGAATGCAAGGTCCCATTGTCCGCTGATTGGGTCGATACTAGTAACAGCTTGCGGGCCGTTCCCGAGTCGATGCAACTTTCCGCGTCCTTCCGAGACCCATTTCAGGGGAGCCCAGAGGTCGGGAGAGTTAGCATGAAAGAAGTTCAGCCAAATCGAGTCGTGCAGGAATGAGGGCTTTGGTGTCTTGGTTTTCAGGATAGCGGTCCTTAGTGTTCTCAGCTGCTGGTCGAGACATAGGAGCTTCTCGAGATGCAGATGTCGGGAGGTAGTGAACAGGTAGACATCTTTGGGAAGAACAAGTTCCTGGTATATCCACAGCCTCTTCCAGTAATCTTCCTCCAAGAGCTGTATGGTGCCGTTCCAACGCGTGTTTGTTGTGTGGCTGCCGATGTCCTCGTGGTCCCAGCAAAGCCACGGGTGACGTTGAAGCCAATCAAACGTGGGAAGCTCGTCGGCGCTTAGACCTTCGACTTCGTGGGCCAAAGTTGCGAAGGTGTCGATTCCCCAGGCCAGGTAGTTCCGGCTCGACGGTTCAAGGCCAAGCCACGAGAGGACAAAGTTTGCGGAGGAATATATCGATCCCATCATGAGGACTTGCATGCTGCGCTCCGGAAGGTCGGACTGATCGATGCAGATAGCGTCCGCCCAGATGTGCAATCCCGACAGGGTGATATCTTCGTGGATGGTGGCCCAAACGTTCAAGGCGTGGTGAAGCGCGTGGGCTAGGTTCTCAGTGACAGCGATGGCGTGGCCATTGACACTGATGCTCTCGGTTCTGGTTACATCCCCCCAGACGTAGGACAGCGCGACGTACTGGGGATTGCTGTCTAAAGATGCCACTTTGAGGCCCCAGAGTGTGCGTTCCTCCTCAAGGGCAATGACGTGCAGCAATCGAATTTCGCGCGAGCCTACTGGTAGGGCATGGTACAGGTCTGCCGAAGGCGTTGCCATGGTCGACCGGCGTGATTGGAGTCGAGGGGAAAGGCTCCAGAAGCGGGGAGGGCCGTTCGATGACGGAGTTCGCGCTCTGTGTTTGACTGGACGACAGTGAGCGACGTGATGTAAAGTGTGGGAAATTTCAAACCGTAGAGTGGAGGGAAGGTGAAGGTTCTCGTGGTTAGTCAGAGCGTTGCGCGAAATTTGTCTCTGGCACGAGAGTGTACTGATGGAGCAGTGACGTTTGGGATTTTGGTTGGAAAGGTACCGGGCACTGCAGGTTTGGCCCCATCGAATGGGCTCTAGGTGGACGAAGGTGGGCATTGCTCTTGTCCCGTTCTGGCGAATGACCTGATACTCCAGGCTGCCACCTCATTGCTGCCTGAATTGTTGGACTCCCTCAGGCATTCACCCAATCACTCGGTAGTACACTTTCCCCTTTTCGTCATCTAAGTACCGTACCAACATCATGGCTTGGACGTCCCCCAATTGTGACGCGAAGAATTCCCTGACGAAGCTACGCGCTTCCGCTCCCAATATTGCGACAACCCATCTCGGCCAGAAAGATTTTGGGAGAAACCCCACGTGAAAGGAAGTATATAACACCTCCTCTAATACGCAATCTCCACGCTTCAGCTACCTGTATCAAACTTTGAGATCTTAGACCCCGGGTTTGTCTTGTAGCCGTGAAACAATCGAGTAGTATCGAACTGCCAGATGGAGGGGGCCCAGCTCTGGCGGGCTCTCTCGGCCGTGAAAAGCGCCCAGAACGCTCCATTTTATTCCCCCAATTCCTAGAACGCTTGGCAAAAGCCACGATCAGAGAGGGGGGTCAGTTGCAATCAGTGAATACGGTTGTGTGTGTGCCACCTGCTTGCGAACCCTGTTATTGGGCGACCGAGGGTTTTGCCAAGTAAATAGAGGATCAGCTTGACGCGCTCTCGAATCACAGTAGGCTATGGCTGGAACCAGCAAAGAAAGCTGAGCAGCATGAACATGTGGTCCTTGACAATGGGAGGTCTTTCCCAATGTGGTTCCCTTCGCGAGCCCTCGCCCTTTATACATCTTTATTATCCCCTAACCCCTATATTACTTCCAAGCTTCTCTCACTAGACACTCCTCCTGTGCCCTGATTCCCGCCGTAAGTTGAACTCTATCTGTATCAACTGCACCTTCACCCGCACCACTACGATGGCAGACGACAAGACGCTCAGCGAGCAGATACTCAGCTCGGCAGACGCATTGCAGAAATGGAAAGCAATGGAGCCCATCACGGACGAGATGAAGAGCCTTGTGGGCCAATATCGTGAGACTATTGATGGCATCGGTACTTTCTTTGGGGTTTTCGGTTTCGTCTGGAAGATTTATTCTAGCATGGAAAAGTCAAAGGCGCGGCCCAGCAGCAAGCCATGGTGCAGCCGATCACGCGTGCCGGTGTGTTGTGCCCTCTACCTACCTAGTTGCTGACGAGCGGCCGGGACTCGTTGGCTAACCAGTGGGCAGTCGACATCATGATTACACGCGCAACGGCTGAGATCACAAACCATATCGACAAAAAGGAGGTCGATGCCGCCATCATCGCTGTCAATGCCGTGCAGCGCGGCTTCCAGGACGATGTGCTGCCCCACGCCAAGACGTTTCCCCTCGCGGGCTTTGACACTGTCCAACTTGACATCCTAATCAACAACGCGCGCCAGTGCATCGAGACGCTGCACTTCCTCATCGCGGCACGCGCCAAGGTCGGCAACGGCGCGGCTGTCGTGGTGATCTACCACAACTTGAATGCCGTCGTCTAGTGCAAGCTCATGATGGACAAGTGGCGGCACGGCACGACGCCGGCCACCTTGAAGACCGCCGAGAAGGAAATGACGCGCATGATCCAGGTCTGGGTCCCCGGCGTGCGCGGCCTCAAGCTCATGAGCGACCTCACCTTCTCGCAGGGCATCATCCGCTTCCACGCGGGCGGCCATGGTAGGCCAGAGTTTACCTCCTACTCGTACCACTACAAGGGCAAAGCCCAGCCGGTCAAGGGGTCAAACAAGGCGCTTGTCGTGCAGGCCTTTATCGACGCCCGCAAGGAGGCGCGCGGTCGTGTGATCCCTAAGGAGGTGATTGAATGGGCAACTCAGACAAATAGGACCTTTCAACAGATCCTACAGCTGCAGAAACAGTTCTAGACGTGTGCGGTGGAAATCATTTGTCTCGCTTGCTTGTCTCTTGGTGGAATGGGTTGGTTTGGTATGGGTGGTGTGAGTGGTGTGGGTGCCACACCGGTTTGTGGATTTTGTAATCGAGAGGTCTCTCCCATGTAATGGTATAATTTGCACACGTTGAGGAAATATCCCCTTTTAGGGCTGTTCTTCGTCATGCTTGAAAAACTGCGAGAAAACCATTCAAAAGGCGGGATTTAGGAGGCTAAAACTCCTTCCGGCCAAGCCCAACTTTTTTGGGCCAACTGCAACAACTAAGATTCCAGTCGCTGATGATTGCCCATCGACAGTTGTCGAATCCCAAATGATTGGAAGCTTGTATCCATTTCCGGTTGGTCAAGGGGTAGGGAGTGCAGTGGTTGCAGGCGGCCAAGCGAGCGACACGGAGCTGAAACAGGCGCACGGCCGAGATGCTGAAAGGAGGTGTCTCATCACCAAGCCCCCACCAAAACCGCCCGCGCCGAGTCGCTGACCAACGTGATTACAACCAGGACACTACTGCAGGAAGATGCATCACGCAGCCCGTTGGTCTGTGCAGCTGACAGCGGGAGAACCAACGATGACGGCGATGATCATGATAAGACGACCGTCAACACCACACTCGGGTGGCGAAGATTCCTGGTTACGTCTCTGGAAGGCCAAATAAAACTTGCAGTTCCTGCTGGCAGAGCGCAATGGACAAGCATCCGCCATGCACGCCTCCGCCCTATACGGGCTCGACGTTCCTGAAGGACGATCCCTCGGCATCCAACATCTCCCTAATGAGCCCCACGATCCGCGATGACACGAAACCACAAATTCTTGAACGACTACGGCGGCATTGGGTGCCGGACATCCTCTGGTGTCTTTTTGGGTTGGGCTGCGGGGCGGCGATTGTTGGTGTACTCGCGCAGTATGACGGCCAGCGACCCCCTGAATGGCCCCTGGGCATCACTCTCAACACCTTTTTGGCATTTTTGGCGACAATAGCCAAAGCATCGCTGCTCATACCAGTCACGCGTGGCTTGGGTCAGTTGCGATGGGTTTGGTTCTCGAGTAGGCCGCGAAGGGCGGATGATTTCGACCTGTTCGAGGGGGCGACGCGAGGAGCATTTGGGAGTTTGAGGTTCCTGATTTCGCTCAAAGGAGGGTATATACTGTGCCCTTGTTACACTAATCGGATAAACCTCCGTTCTAATAATCACCAGCACCCTCGGGTTCCTCGGCGCCCTCGTCATCGTCGCCAGCCTGATGGTCTCAACCGTCACCCAAGGCGCCGTCGACTTCAAAACGCAACCCTCACCCTCAACCTCCAACGGAAACGTCTCCGTCCCGCGCATCACCGTCTTCGACACGGACCGCTTCTTCATGGACGGCTCCGACGACAACTACCACCGCGTCCTCAACATGAAGCAACACGTCACGGCCGGCGCTTACACCCCGTCCACGCAACCCATCCCGCCCGACCCCATCCTCTGCAGCACCGGCGACTGCCTCTTCCCGGACATCGTCACCCTCGGCGTCTGTAGCGACGTCGCCGACATCACCCCCCTCCTGCGCACCTCCCAGCTCCCACCCCGCCAGTGGCCCAACA
>Ga0247780_1001642_pt1 | contig 11606 bp, 2 predicted proteins | sample UWRJL079202R5_FD_179927 | JGI IMG/M metagenome (GOLD analysis project Ga0247780, IMG submission 179927) | Plant litter microbial communities from Arlington Agricultural Research Station in Wisconsin, United States - UWRJ-L079-202R-5 | ecosystem: Environmental > Terrestrial > Plant litter >... | reverse complement strand
ACCTTTAGTTTTTCACAGATAGAAATAGAAATAGTATAGTGGTAAATAGCGTAATATTAATTAAAGAGGTTCCCAGTTCGAATTGCATTTGTGAAAGTGAAAAAAAAACTGTAAATTATAAATTGTAAAATAAAGCATGTAAACTTTGTAGAATAAAGCCTGTAAACTTTGTAGAATAAAACCTGTAAACTCAGTAAAAGAAAGCCTGTAAACTGTATAAAATAAAGTCTTTAAATCTTAAAAAATAAAGCTTTAAAAAGTAGGATTTATTTTTAATTTTTTTTTATCTCTTTAAATAGATGTATTGGCCTCCGGACAGGTTTCTGTCGCGTTGTTCGCTGCACTTATTTAAATAAGCTTAATACCCCACGCCAAAATTGCCAGGAGTGAAAGTGAGGAATGGAGCGCCCCGTAGCGTAGCGAAGGGCCGTCGTGGAATGACGAACGAAGCGACGCCAGCAATTTTATCTTTAAATTACCGGCTTAAACCCCTGCTGTATCGTAATGATGTCCTTTAAGACCGAAAAGAATACTATCTTCTTACTTCCTTCAAGGTCGACATTTATGTTAATAAACGTCTATTTGGTTAATTTCTAAGCCTTTATGTTAACAGCATTTGTACTAGCAGTTACCTTACCTTTACCCTTAGCTTTAGCTCTAGTGGCCTTTAGAGGTATAGTTATAGTTAGTGGGGGTAATGTGAATTAAGGTATAGGGTTGTGATTAGCAAAGCGTAATGTTGTAATCGGTAAGGTTAAAGTCTAGTTAATTAATAACTAAGCTTTAGTAAACTAAGCTAATTAAAATAAGTTAAGGGTAGAGATTAAACCAGTTAGTTTACGGAAATCGGTATACTAACGAGGGTTATTAGTTTATTCTCTGGAAGTTTGTAGTTTTTTTTAAGGGGGGTAGGCGCGATGGTCGCATAAGGTAGGGGTAAGGTACTATTTATACCCTTGGGGTTAGTAAAGTTCACACCTGTGGACTAACTAGTTTAATCACAGCCTAAAGTTCACACCCGTAAGTAGACTAACTAGTCTAATCGTTACCTTTAAAAACTAGCGTGCCTTTAGAGCAGATTCTCACCTTTCAGTAAGGTTTGCTGTACCACGCGTTTAGTGGAGATCTAGTGCTCTAGTTTGTTTAATTACTGGTATAATCGACACTTGTATTACTACAGGTTAAGGGGTCTGTAATGTTATATGTTTAATAGAGGTTTAGTACATTAGTTTATTTAGTTCCAGTGTAGTAACTTAATCAGTTATAATGGTTTAAATAGTGTTTCGCGTGTTTCGCTATAGGTGATATAGTATCCTAAGTCTAATATTAACTGGTAATGCTATCTGCTTTACCTTACGGAGCGGCTAAGTGCTGCAATACGACAGGTTAGCCTTTGCTTATAGTAAGATCTGTAATGCTATACTTTTAGTGGAGATTTAATACGTTCACTTATTTAATTCCGGTAGTGTAATTCGCTTAAATCGTTATGGTTAAGTGGTGTTATTTAGTGTAGTGGGCAGTATTACAGGTCTGGTGTTAGCCTATCATATCCCCTAGCTTAATTTAGACTGGAAAAGTGGATATATCTTAAGGTTACTATATCTAGTAAATCGACTTAAAGGGGTCTATTATTACCTAAGTTTAGCGAGAAACGCGATAATTAATGTGATAGAGCGGTTAGTTATTAGTTTATAAACTTAATTATTAAGTGTTCCACTTTATATTTATACTATTATTTATAACATGTGAAAGATAAAAGTTCCTTTATAGTAGTGTTTTATAGTACTGTTAGGTTAGGTTATTATCGTTAGTCTTTATTATAGTAAGGAAGGTTATTATAGTGAGGAGAAACTTCAGGTAATATTAAAGATAAAACATAAGAATATTAAGTACGTTAGCATTACTATTATTTACAGTTTATAATAATAATTTATTTATTAATTATATCTTATGTCTAACTTAAATCTAGGGTGCTGTTATTACCGGTGCAGCTAGTTATATAAGGGGAGCTATATATTTATTAAACCAGATGTTAAGTTTATCTATCGATAGCGATTTTGTAATAATATCGTACGTTAGTATTTAAGGCAGGAAACTAACCTTAACTACCAGTGTTAGCGCGCCGTGTTATAAGAGTTAGAGGCAAGCCTTACTAAGCACTTAGGTGTAGCTTCTAATATCCTATAACTATACTGTTACGTCTAGTAATTTTAATATGTTAAGAGTCTTACTAGCCCGTTATATATCCTCCTCCTCCTCCTCCTCCTCCTCCTCCTCCTTATCCTTATCGCTACCGTCCTACATAGCTACATTATCTGCTCCCTAATGTAGCCTGCTTATACCGTTGCCGTTAGGACCGAGGGAGTAGTATAACTTCTGTAAGATTTTTTAGAGATTATTACTAAGGAACGCTATATATAGCTCTTATCTTCCGTTATTATAGTAGTATATACTGCCAGAAAGGAATTACTTAGTTATATAATTACCCTTACCCTTTATATAAGAAGAGGGAAATATAAGGATAGCTGAAGGGAACTATATAACCTATCTGAACTTAAAGGTCCTTTTATTACTTTTACTAAAGGAGAAGAATAACGTTCCTGTCAAGTAAGGTAAGATCTATTAGGTGAGTAAGATAATGTAGCAGAGGTCTTAAAACCACTTATTAGCTGCTATTACTTTAAGGAAATAGTTAAGTATATTAAATATCCTTTATATTACCACCTAGTAATTCTTCACTAACTATACCTTCTATACCCTTTAATCCCACTACTTAAAGAGAAAGCGGATAAGCTCCTAGGGGTTAGTAATGCCGGCCTTATTACCACAAATAAGGTGGGGATAGTAAGGCTTCTCTAAAGGCGTGTTCTTATTAAAGAACCTCCTAAATATAGCACTCTAGCAATATATCGGCAGCTTCCGGTTAGGACCCTAGTTAATAATAGGGACCAGCTTCTCGAAGTTCTCGTTCTAGCAGGTTATCTTATCCTAAATATCCTAGTCGAACTAGCGGAGCATTAGATATATCAGATACTCCATTTATATAACTACTGCTACTTTATTACCCTTGATTTACTTATCCTAATACTATAGCTAGGCTTAAAGTAACCACACCTAGATATACTAAACCTCCTTAACTACTCGCTACTACTTACGGTATTTAGTATAGAGTAACAGGTTACTAATAAGGAGCTTTTAAGTAACTACTCCTGTAAACCACTAAAACAGCTACTGGAATAGACCTTACCGCCATTACCTAAAACTGTAACGGACTATTAAACGATATATCCCCAGCCCTATCTGATACCTCTCTGCTAGCTAAGGTATATCCAGGTCAGCTACACCCCTATTAAAAGCAGTAGCACGATTAATAATAATGCTAGCTAGCGTATCTTCTTTTAACTTATTACAGGATATCCACTTCCTTTAAGTCCACTTATCCCTGAAAAGCAGTCGCTCCTTATAGATACTATTACTACTATAATAGTAGTGAAGGTATTATAAGGTGATAATTATAAGTACTATGTTAGTAAGTAAGAACATAAAGCCCGTTTAGTTAAGGATATACTTAAATAGGAAGTAGTAGCAGTTAATCTAAGCACGGAGGAAGTTAAGCACGGTAGTGGTAAGGATTGCAAACTAGGTAAGGGGGTGGTTAGCTACCGTTAGATTAGGTGCATTAGCGTTATTGTTATTAAGGGTGTCCTAGACCTAGTATATCTCCTAGAAGAGGGTTATTATTATGCAGTGCTCCTCTTATACACTGTAAGAGCAGCCCTAACACTCCCGTATATTTAGGGCAGTGCGCGCCTTTAAGAGTAAGTAGCTTTTCTTAAGGGCAGCCTAGTGGATAACAGTAGCTTTACCTACCTGTTAGAGCTGCCTAACGTAAAGGGGGTTAATAGCTAGGTTCTTATAAGCGGGTAGCTGTAGGGTGTAAACCTTCTACACGTCGAACGGGGCTTTAAACAGGTTATATTACTGTAAGTAAATAAGCCCACTACTAATCTCTACCCCCCTAGGCGCTAAGGTTACCGTTATATTACTAGCCTTCCCGGTTATAGCCTATAGGTAGAAAGCTACTAGTAGCTTAAGTATACAGGGGCTAGGAGGTCCCTTATCTTCCCTATTATCTCTGCCGCCTTAGTATCTCCTTAAGCGCTTCTACCGCCCTTACCTGCCTTTACCTCTATTATTATTAAACTGTACACTGCCTTAAGTTATCATTCGCTTTACCCTAGCTGTTGCCTAGTTAATAGCCCTATCAGCTCCCTCTTTAGGGGACCTAAGTAGGGATGTAGAGGCCTTATAGCGGTAAGGACTGGCAACTTTACCTTCTTCGTTTAAGGGTGTACCCTCCTTTTCACTACCTGGGCCGCTACTATTCCCATAATCACTGTCTTTTAAGTTCCGCGTAACCTGCTTTTCAATCTACTCCTCTTAAAATTTAAGGATTACCTTTAGGTAATAGGTGTGGTATAAGTACGTCTTTACCACCTTATCCACTACGTTATATAATAGGGTAATTAATATAGTAATAGTCTGCTTCCCTAAATTAACAAACGTCTTATTATTATTTAAGAAGCGGGAGTTAAAGTAAGTCTCCTAATGCTTTAGGAACCAATTAGCTATAGGTTTAAACCCTTCACTTACTACTACTACTTTATAGTTAACTAATAATATAAACTGGAGTTTAATATTCTTATAAGTGATATAGATAATAAAGTCCTTAAAGTGGGAAAGACACTTAAGGTTATCCTTAATGTTTATTTAAATATTATCAGTTAACACCTTAAAGTATTACCCTCCTAACGTAAACCTTACATATTATATCCTCCCTATACCTTAAGGTATATTATAATCCTTACTGTTACCACTGCCCTTTCCAGTAACTATACCTTAAGGGTGGGCTGTCCTAACTTCTCCCAGTGCGTATGTGAGATATACTGCAGCTTAGTGATTTTATAAGATATGCTAGGTAATGTTTACATTATAGACTATTACACTATTCTTATCAGGTATTAAAGTAACTGTAAGGATAGTAAAAGCTAGTACAGTATTAAACTATAAGCTATACTATTCGCCTAATAACAGTATTAGCATAAGCTTACAGGCTGGATTATTAATAACAGCGTTAGCTTACAGCCTCTTATTAGTAAAGCGCTTATATAGCTTAGGAAAGAATATATACACACCTATCACATCCTAGCTTATCACTTACCTAAAACTGTAATATAAGATGTAATGTAACGGTATAAGAACCTATTCCTCTAATAGCAAGTCTAACATCATTAAGACAGGGATATTAAAATAAACGTTAGTAATAATATTCTTATTATTATACTTATCTAAATATTAACAGATCCTCTAACAGACAACAGTAAGTAACGTTCTAAACGCATATATACTGTCGATATTATAAGATATAAGTAACAGGAGGGCAGTAGCGGTTATAGTGCTATAATGTACTGCTATGTAAAGGTGTGTTAGCACGTCCTTATCCTTCCAGCTGTTATAGCCTTTAAAAGCAACACGGCAGTCAAGACCAGGAGGGTATTTAGTAAAACCTAATCATCCACTGTCAAGCACGTTTAATATTAAGCCCCCTTCTGCTACTGTAAACATTATAATAGGGTCCTGGTTATCCTACTAGGGCTGCCCCTAAGCTGTAAGTAATAGTCTTAATTACTGCCACAGCCTATCAGTTACGTCTACTAACGAGCCGTAATCTGGCAAGACTCCTTCACCTTAGTGGAGTGTTATATACTTAAGGGAGAGGGGGTTAATAGCTGCCTTATATACTTTAGTAATACAGGTAAAGAGCTGTCGTAATTACTGTGTTAAAAACACGTAAAACAGCCTCTTATAAGCTAATTAAGTGTAGGGTGATCTTAGTAGGCTGCTGTAGGTTACGTTCTTAATATTAGTCTCTGCCTTTTCGCTTTAGTTATTATGTAAAGGTAATTCTTAACGGTTTAATATTAACCTTACCGTGCTGCTTTAAACTTGTGATGACTACCTATTACCCTAGCTAGATAGTGTACCCTTATTATTAAATAGTAATAACTTGCTATTACTCCTAGCTTAGCTAACGCTCCTAACCCTGTAACTGTTACTATTTTACAGTGTAAAGGGATATGGAAGCGATAAAGACCTTAAGGCGTTACTTTAAGCTTCTAATGCCCCCCTGCGGTCTTAACTAGATAGTGTACCCTTATTATCTCTAAATAGTAATAACCTGCTACTACTCCTACTATCCCTTAGTAAACTGCCACTTCCACTACCTTTACTAGCCTAACTGATACTCCTAACCCTACCTTTATTACTGCTTTATAATGTAAGATTATCTAGTAGTAAGGGGGGAGGCTGTAGTGTAGATAGGAGTTAGCGTTACTGGGTAGTGATAAGAGTAGGTAAGCTAGGTCAAGAGTAGAGTAACCTAGTACTTACCCCTATTATTATATTACGGATATTAAAAGTGCCGGCTAATATATATTAGGTAAGGTAGGACTATTATAAGGTAGATAATAACAGCCTGCTTATATGTTAGTTACTAGCAGTTAGTAAGGTAAGCTGTAAATGTTATAATAAGTTATCACTTTCTTCCATTTAGTTACGGTTATTTTATATACTAGCTACTGTTAGCAGGAGGGTTAGTAACTGTAATGCTAACAGGTGTTGCTATTATAACAGGTTACTAAGTTGTAAGCTGTTACGGTTTCCTATTATCATTAAATAGATATTATAAAAGCTAATTACTGCCACCTTTAATAACGCCTTTTTACTAGTTGGTTTAGGGGTTTTCTTACTATTAAGAACTTCTTTATTTTTCTAGTGCCCTAAGTCCTTATTATCCCCAACCCTAACCGGTAGCTGTATAGCAGGACTTAACGACAGCTAATTGTATAACATCGCTGTAAGTTTTACCTCTGTAGTCTTATGCTTTGTAACCTGTTAGGAGAGGTTTTATAACGCGTTTTTAAAGAAGACGTTATTAAAGTGGCCGCTGTTTAAAAGCTTTTTAAGTTCTAAGAGGTATGTCTTTTCTACTTATATTTCCCTAAAAGGTCCTTAATTACCCCCCTTAACACCAGCTTATTTATATTAATCATTACCATTAATAATATTTTAGGTTAGTTAGTTTATATCTTCTTATACTGCGATTATAATAGATAGTTATCGTGGGTAAGTGGCTGGTGTTAGCTATTATGTCTAGTTAGAGAGGTTATAATGTGGTAAGTATGTTACTTAAGAAGTGTACTTATTATTATGCTAATATTACTTTCCTTTCCTTCTCTTTATTAATAGTAAACGCTGTAAGCGAAAACTTAAACTAGTTATACATAAGTTATTATAATAATAGGGACTTAATATAAGGGTGACTGGCCGGGATAAGATCTAATATTAGTGCCGTTAGTCTAATTATACTGGTATTATCTCTCTTAATAAGTATAGTAAATAGTTACTAAAAGTAGCCTTATAGTAAGTTGTTAACGGCAGTTAGATGTAATAGTGGAGTTAGTAATAATACGCGTAGTAAAGGAAGACTGTTATCTATAGCAATACTAGTAGCTAGGTTAGTTATCTGTGTTTATATTTATAAGGAAGCTGGTTACCAGTAGTTAATTAATAGTCTTACAGGAACACCTTTACATTACCTCTTTATTTAGTTAGCTACGTTATATCAGTTTTACTCTCTTCTAGCTGCTCTTACTTCCTCCTTAATAGTGTATAACTTAGGACGAACTATATTACATTATTAAGCTGGTTATAGTGATGGGTATTAGTTGCGTGAACTTGCTAATAGAGTAGCTTAGCATGTTGCTCTTTAATGGTAGTAATCTGTTAGTGTGCAGTTTTTCACGTTTTCTAGAAAACCTTCTTCTCCTTATAGTTAATCTAGAGCAATCCTTTAATATTAGCTTTAGATAATAATAAGGTGTTTATTATCTGTGTTTTTATAGTTATGACAATTAATAATGTTACGTTATTACCTTTTTTAGGATTATCTGATAAGCTGTAATTATTAAACCAGTTAAAGTAATCGTTTTAATAAACTAACTAGTTTATTAATAGTGTAAAGCCTTTATTTATATCTCTTTATATGTGATGTGCGTATAGTGTTACTTTAGTAAAGCTTTACTTAGTGCTATTAATATACACACTAAAAGGTGCCTTAAACACTAACATCTGCTTACGTTGTAAAGTTTTATAACGTAACACTTTTACAATTCCTATATAAATGTATTTAAATTCTAGTTGGAGCTTCTTTATATATTATTTATAATGTGTATTAGTTTTAGGAATATTTAGATATAAATAGGAGGAGGAGTTAATTTACATATTAAACCTCTATGATTTATATAATGAAATATATACTTTTTCCCTCTATTATAAACTATATTACTACTTTTTTTCAGATCTCTTAGAAAATTAAATAAAGTGATTAAAGAGGACTAGGGTATTCTTTTATATGAAATATGTAACCTTTAGCCTAATCGTTAGAGTGTAGTTATTAAAGAATTGTAAATATAGTAATAATTTAGGTAAACTTAAGGTTTAACCGCCTGTTACGCCACGGATAATTACTTACTTATAAAACAGTTTACATTATTAAAATCCTTATACTCCTACCTCTCTATTAATATAAGACTTACTTTAATAGGATATGTATTATATAAAGGATGTTATAGTTTCTCTATGTGTTTAATAAGGGTAGTGGGGTTTTTTAGTCTTAATGGGTGTGGTTTAAAGAGTCACGTGTGTAGCCTTATATTAGTAGGTCTTTACTAGATCTTATATGTATAATAAGGACTAGCGTGATAACCTTAACGATAAGGTTTAAATAGTTAAAAACCTAGGAGTTATTAGAAAAAGAAAAGTTTAGGTAAAAGACGGTAATAAAAAGCTTTAAGAACTTCGTAAATCTTACTTAAAGGAGTCCGATCAGTTCCTAACCTATAATATCTGGGGCACGTTTATTAAAGGCTAGCAGTTACTTAATATAAGAATTCCAATCTAAATATATAGTAATAAGAAGTGGCTTTAATATATCTATTAGGTAATGTATAAGGGCCCTAATAAAGCTAAGCCTTTAACGTTCTTAAGGATTAAAGTAAGAGGATTTAACGTGCATTAAACAGACCTACTAGACTTCTAAATTATGCTGTAAAAGTATCTAACTTAAAATAAATGAATCTGAGAGATATAATGGCGTGTATTAAATAGACCTAGACTTACTGGATTTCTAAATTATGCTGTAAAAGTATCTGACTTAGAATGAATAAATCTGAGAGATGTGATAACGTTTACTAAACAGACTTACTGGATTTCTAAATTATACTGTAAAAGTATCTAACTTAAAATGAATAAATCTAAAAGATGTGATAGTGTTTACTAAATAGATTTACTGGATTTCCAGATTATACTGTAAAAGTATTTAACTTTAAATAAATAAATCTAAAAGATGTGATGGCGTTTACTAAACAGACTTACTAAACTTCTAGATTATATTGTAAAAGTATTTAACTTAAAATAAATGAATCTAAAAGATATGATAACGTGTGTGTTAAAGGGTATTAGAGTATTAAACTTAGATAATACGCCACCTGGTAACTTAAGGTGTTTAAGGTTTAGTATACTGGAAGTAACATAAGGGCTATTATAAGGCTACCTTTTAAAGGTCCTTTCTAACGGGCAATATTACACCTTCCTATATTGTAAAAAGACCTTTTTCTATTAGGAAAAGGTCTTTTTATATTATGAAAAGGCCTTTTTCCGTTAGGAAAAGGCTTTCTTACATTATGAAAAGACCTTTTTCTGTTGGGAAAAGGCCTTCTTACATTATGAAAAGACCTTTTTCTGTTGGGAAAAGGCCTTTTTGCATTATGAAAAGGCCTTGTTACATTAGGAAATAACCTTTTATTACGACCTGCACTTATTATAGGCTTTAAAAGGACTGGCATAAGTTAAGACAGAACGTATAGTAAGACGTTAAAGATTAAGTGGGTGTTCTGAAGACAGTTTATTAAGCTAGTACTCTTAAATAGGGGTTTAATGTCACTGTAGGTCGTTATCACTATAATAAATAAAGGTGAGTTTAAATAATAGGATATAAATAAATAATTAAATATTAGCGAGAGGAACTAAGAGTCCCTTACGGCTATCTTAAGTATAATAATGTCTATTTATATTAGTTAACTAAAAAGTACTCTGTACCTTACTTAATAAGGTTTTATTTAACAAGGGACTAAGTACCTTATTACTAAGTACCTTTTACTTAGTGATCTTATAAATATTTAGTAGGTAAGTAGGTTTACTAAGACTAAGTAATAACTGATTAGTTATAAGGGCTTTAGGTCTTTACACCCCTGGTTTAGTGTGTAGCATTGTATATGCTGCCTCCTTATACTGTTTTTTCTATAAGGGTTTTGTTAAGCGGTGCCGGCTTAAGTGACGGCCTGTAAGGTTGTCTAACCTTCTTATATTAGGAAGATACCTTCCTACATATATAAACTAGCTATCCCATTATAATCCTTATATATATTATTATTAGAATAATCCTATCTTTTATTAAAAGTCTTAATAAGTTAAATCTTAATGTTCTGTAATCTATATTAACTACCTCTGCGGCTTTTGAGTTATTTATAACTTAACTAGAGAAGAAGACCTTTTAAGATTAATATCTGCTTTATGTGAAACGTTGGGAATCTTAAAATCTACACTTACCTTTTGTTTAACTAATATACTAGTTTAGCTTATATTTAAAGACTCTTTTTCCTTTAAATGCCCTATAGTAAACTAGCTGGTTTAAAGTGCTGTAGTTTATTAACCCTTACCTTTTAAAGTATTAGACTGTAAAAGGTAGTTCTATATATATTATAATAATAATTATAGTTATTAATAGTAGTAATAATGTTTTATAGAAGTAGTGTACTATAGTGGTTATATACTAATGTTAATAGTAGTTATATATGTTAGTATTAGTTATAGTGGGGTTAGAATATGTATACCTAAAGGTGTATTTGGTTTTTATATAGGTGGGGAATCTGTAGCTGTTAGCTAGTGTACTGTAGCAGTGGTAGTGGCTAATAAGCTAGTGGAACGTGTATACATTAAGTTACGTTTAGTTTTTACTTAAGTGGGGAGTCTGTAGCTTTTAGCCAGTATACTGTGGCAGTGGTGGTAGCTAGTGGGCTGGTGGAACGTGTATGTATTAAGCTGCATTTGGTTTTTGCTTAGGTGGGGAGTCTGTGGCTTTTAGCTAGTGCACTGTGGCAGTGGTGGTAGCTAGTGGGCTGGTGGAACGTGTATACACTAGGCTTCGTTTAGTTATTGCTTAGGTGGGGAGTCTATGGCTGTTAGCCAGTGCACTGTGGCAGTGGTGGTGGCTAGTGGGCTGGTGGAACGTGCATGCACTAGGCTGCGTTTGGTTATTGCTTAGGTGGAGAATCTGTCTGTTTTAGGTTATTGCTTAAGTGGAGTATATATGGGGTCCTGGTATGTGCGTGAGTTAAACTGCTTTGAGTTATTGCTTAGGTGGAGTCATTGCTGTTTTAGGTTATTGCTTAGGTAGGGTTCTAAAGTGGGGCGTTTTAAGTGAAAAA
>Ga0247780_1001640_pt1 | contig 11637 bp, 7 predicted proteins | sample UWRJL079202R5_FD_179927 | JGI IMG/M metagenome (GOLD analysis project Ga0247780, IMG submission 179927) | Plant litter microbial communities from Arlington Agricultural Research Station in Wisconsin, United States - UWRJ-L079-202R-5 | ecosystem: Environmental > Terrestrial > Plant litter >... | reverse complement strand
GATGGGTCACCTTTGCTGTCGTTTTGGGCATGGAGGGGGAAATGCCATGGGCGCGAATCTGCACTACTGAACATGCTGCAGATGCGTTTAGTTCACTTGGTAACTTGAAGCAGATGGCACAGCTTGCGAAGGTCTCTGGCTCCAAGACCGTTAAGCTCCGGAATGATCAACAGAAACTAGAGTTGGAGGTTACCGTAGATTTCTCACCCTGTGACATTGAGGGGGAAATGGGCCATTGCTTGAGCATGAGTCAGAATTGGGTTTGTTGATGCTGCGGAGCTTGCCGGTTTCGGAGATTATGCGCACATGTACGGAGTAGCTGCGACGTTCTATATTACCAGGGGATTCACTGCGATGTCACCCTCTGCTTTACCGGATTGGTGGTGTCAGAAAAGAAAAGGGCTCTGTTCTAGATTCAACCAGAATGGTGGATTGGGAATATTGGCCACGTAACGCGTAAGCATTACCACCACTCACAAGTCTATTAAAAGGGGCCTCTAGCCAAGCCAGATTGAACAACAAGCAACTTTCTACACACAATAGAATTAAGCTGTTGCAACCTCCATCATTTCCATCGAATCCAGGGTGCATTGTTTCTAGCAGCTGGACTCAGGTGAGCCGACGCTCATGTACGAAGTACGGCCCCACCATCTCTCCTTCCCCGCCGCTCCCTGCAATTGCTGCTTCCATCCTTCAGGTTCGCTTAAGTTGCGTATTCTTTTATGCTGATCGACCTGCGCAACTCGCGCTTTCTCTTATCAACTCAATTTCCAGAGCGCTAGCGACAGCAACAGCCGCGGGCGTGCCGAGTCAATCGTGTTGTTGGACCGGAGCGCTCGAGATAGGCCGTACTCGGAAACAGCAGATAGAGGAGACATATATGTAATAAAAAAGGGGTATAAAGCTTCTAACGTGCTCAAGATTTCTAACAAGGATTCCAGCCAGCCAGCTAAAACCGCTAACAATTACTGCGTTATCTAAATAATTCCCTTCTTATATAGATAAAGAACCTTCCTAACTTATATTCTAAGCCTAAAATACCCGTATATTCTAAGCCTAAGACGCCTTCCTCCTCCTCCTCCTCCTCCTTACCTAAAATACCTTAGCATTCTGCGTTTAAGACATATTAGTATCCCTCCTCACCTAAGATACCTTAGCATTTTAAGTAAGAGAAAAACGACTAGTGTTTTTCTAAGCCTAAGATGTCTTAGAGTCCTTATATATATATAAAGGATAAGGTATCCTTACCTAACAGTTCTTTAGCCAAGTTCCCCTTACTTAAGGTTTTCCCTCTTTAATACTTCTAAAGCTTTATCTAAGCCTAACACACTCCCTTTTAAGCCTCACACATCCTTTAAGCTTCAAATACTCCAGCAGGGTCCTTATATAAAGGTTAAGAGTTCTTCAGCTAAGATCTCGCCTAAAGCTTCCCGCTCCATTTCCCTCTTTATTACCTTATTACAATGGAATAACTGCTTTACGGCTCACGTCAGCTAGATATAAGTAATAAGGGAGTACTGTAAAAGGAGGTGTCTAGATACCCTTATAATAAAGCTAATAAACGTATAGGAAATATAACTGTTAAACTTCAGGAACCCACAGGGCTGTAGTAAAGCGGCTGTGGCTTAGAGGAAGAAGTGCTATACTGGTCCAAGCCGGCTGCAGTGCTGTAGGCACTGTAGGAAGCAAACGAAGGCCTGAATTACAGGGCAGTGCCACTGTAAATAAGAGTGCCACAGCGAATATTAACGCTGGAAACAAGAGGATCCGGAAGGCAGTGCCTTGTGTAATGACTGGAAAAGGATGAAGTTGCTTGCTTGACTAGAATTATATACAGGAGTGGAGAGAGCCTGTTATAGGCTGTGGGAGGCTCTGGAAGAATTCCAGAGCCTTCTGTAAAGTGGAACTAACTCATACAATAATGGAATAGTACTATTCTAAACCATTCTATATGGTTCTGTTAACGTAGTAGCTGACGTGGCCACTACAGTGTTCTAGTTCGTTCTGTGGGGCAATAGCCCCACTGGATTTAGGGGGTTCCACCCCTCCTGGATTCTAGTAGGTTCTAAATACTCCAGGAGCCCTAGGGAGCCCTGGAGTGTGTTGGAATCCTCTAGAACCCTCTGGGGTTCTAGAAGGTTTGACTGGTGGTTACAGAGAGCTTGCTATTACGACCTGCACTAACACAGGCCTTGAGAGGACTGGTGTAGGTTAAGACAGAACGTATGGCAGGACGCTAAAGACTAAGGGGGTGTTCCGAAGACGGCTTACTAAGCTAGCACTCCTAGACGGGGGTTTAATGTCACTGTAGGTCGTTGGTACTATAATTCATAGAGGTGAGTCTAAATAGTAGGACACAAATGAATAATTAAATATTAGTGTGAGGAACTAGAAGTCCCTTACGGCTATCGTGGTTACGATAATGACTATCTATACTAGTTTAACTAAGAGGTACCTTATACTTTGCTTAGTCTACTATGCTTAGTGGTGCACCACGTAATTACTGCCAAGCAGTCATTTAGGTAATGCTTAGTATTAACAACCCCTGTGGGCCACTAAGCGTTTTCTAACTGGTCGTAGGGGCTTCGGGTCTTTACACCCTTGGCTTAGTGCGCAGTACTGTGCGTACTGTCCTCCTACACTGTTCTGTCTGCGGGGAATCCATCAGGCTGCCCCGGCCTAGGTGACGGCCTGCAGAGTCGTCACACCTGCAGGGCAGTCAGTAGCTAGAAATTAACAAGTTATTATTGTTTCCTAATGTTATAGTTATATAATTAAGAATAGTCATAGAGGGGTAGTAGAAAGTGTGTCACTCGCTTATCTATATCACTCGCTTATTATACATGTTATACTTAACTTATATATACTTACTATCTGTAATCCTTAACCTGTTAGCTAGCTTTTTAAACCACTAATATAACTGTTAATCGTTATTTAACAGATTAAAAGCCTTTTAGTTTTAGAAGAAGTCTGGAAAAGTGACAGACCCGCAGGTCGCTAGTTAGACCGGCGCGGCCCGACGGATCCCCCGCAGGAGGACCGTGTGGAAGGACAGTGTGATGTGCCCCGCACTGTCCGACCACTGCGTTCACTGATGGAACAGAGTGAGCAGGGAGAGCAAGGTACGGAGTACCTCTTAGATAGCTAGTACGGATGTCCCTTTTAAAAGTTTTAATTAAGCGCTAAAAAAGCCACCCCGTTTATTTACATATCATCGGCCTCCTTCTTCTTCCATCCCTCCTGTCAGAAAGAAGGGGGTTCAGAGGCCCTGGGCATCTAGTCAGCGGAGCTGACTGGATTCCTGGCACTGCCAGAACGCCAGTGAGCCTCAGCCACTGGAGAGACGAAGCCTGAATCCTGCAGAATAGTCTATAAAGAAGCCTCTGGCTTCCAGCCAGAGCCAGAACAACAGAGTCAACACAAGTAATACAATCACGCAGTTGTAACCCCTTCAATTTCACAGAATCCAGAGTGCAGCGCTTCCAACACATGCTGGTGGATTGTTTGGGCGCTGGTGAAAAGGTTCTTGAAGGAGGCCTTAGTTTAGCGCTGTCATGAAGTTTTGACACTAAAATTGAGGCTTCCTTTTTGGAGGGGTCGCGGGGCGAGTCCGAGACCGGGGTTTAGCCGAACGGACACATGTGGGGCATGCACATCCTGGTCAATTTCGCTTGGCACTTGTCGACGGAATTCTGCACTCTTGCCTGTCGTCCATTCATTTTACCAAATCCAACCACCACCCTATTGACACACTGTCATGCTGCAATTGAGCTCAGCTACTCCGCATGCTTCAAACGTCCTCGAATGTCTTCACGACAGTGGGGCGCGCGACCATCTTGGCCAGCCACTCCTTCAGGATAGGAAAGGCGTCCTCGGGATAATCATCACCGAGTATCCTCTCAGCTGCCTTCTGCCACGTGATGAAGTTGATGTCCGCAAATGAAAGCTTGTTCCCCACGAGCCACGGCCCGTCACCTTCACCGCCATAGGTATCCTTTTGCTTGGTTAACCACCCTTCCAGAACGCCCATGACCCCCTTGATCTCCTTGACATAGCGCTCCCTCGCGGCTGGAACTTGGTGAACCACACAGCCTGGCCGTAATACGGCCCTTGGCCCGCTGGAAGAACAACCACTGCCTGGCGCGGTGCGACTCAGGCGTGCCGGCCGGGAACGAGAACTTGTGCTCCTTGTCCTATTGCTCGATGAGGTAGAGGACGATGGCACCCGACTCCCAGAGGGTGAGGTTGGTGTTGGGGTCCTGGATGGATGGCAAGCGGCCGTTTGGGTTGATGGCGAGATACGCTGGTTTCTTGATGTCTTCCCATGGGACCCCAACTGCCTCGTACGGAAGGCTGAGTTCCTCAAGGAGAATCTGGACCTTGGGAGGGTTAGGGCCACCTCTACCCCAGAGTTTGATGGGTTTGAGCTCGGTGGTGGTGCTCATTCTCGTGGTGGGGGTTATTGTTGCGGGTTGCCTGAGAACTCTGGCTTTTGTTGTTTCTCTGTCGTCTCTGTCGGAATGATGGGTCAATCCAAGGGCCTTGCGGGAGAGCGATTTATACTTGAGTCTCTACGCTGGTTTAGTGCCTCGGAGTCTTGTTGTCCGCTGGGGAGCAAAACATCAAGAGGTCTGTGGGTCTGTTCCTATCGTGGACTGTGATGGTTCTCCAACGCAAAGGCAGATTTCCCCGGTGCCCGACGGGCGATTGGCGGGGGAACTTGCGTGCCGAGCCCGCTGGCCTTCATCACGGCTTACAAACCAAACGTCCCACTACAAGCTGAGAGGGCTTCTAGCGAGGTCTCATTAGATTTAGGTTCGTTTGGCGTCGCACAGCATGTCTCCCGGGGCTCTTGCATGGCTGCGGAGCCTCAACAATAGGCAGAGCGGTCGGATTTGTCAGCGGAGTCGCACTCTTGCCCCGGAAACTCTCCGGCAGGAACAAGTAGGGTCCGAGCTTGGAGGGCTTATCCCCGTCAACACTTTGAGGTGAACCACCAGACCCCCGGTTGTCTGCATTATCAGTCAAGAAAGCTATTTCGACAGTCGAGAATGGGGTTCATACCTAGCTTACACGGCCACTAAATGATGTCAGCATGATTGCCGCCCACATGCTATTGGCAGGATGATTCTACTTATTCCTTTGTTAGCAAGTCATCTTCGCTCTGAATGAAGCTGTCGCCAACGAATTCAGTATATGTAGGTAGCGCGCAACCCCGTCCCTACATCTTGTTCCCACTGTGTTTCTTGGCTGCGGATCCGGCCTTGAGGACCCTCGAACAATGCCTTCACATCACCTAGACGTGCCCTACATTTAATCCTAATTTAACCTTGACGGCTCGCCGATGACTCTAACAAACCAATGAAACAAAATCTCGAAACGCAACAAGTCCGACCCTTCGGAGCCGCCTGCATGAAGTGTCGGTGGGCTGAGCTTAACGGGAATGCACACGCCGCAAATCTGCCGTCGCCTAGGAATTTCCAGGCCCTTGGGACTGGAGTCTAATTAGAGCGCCTCGAGGTATGGCATCATCAGGCTATACTGGTGTTTCCCGCTTGCACATTATTAATAAGGGTGACCGGTTTTCTCATGCGGGCTGACTGCCGTCGCGCGTTTCTTTTCATTTGCACCCGCGTCAGAAATCAAATGGCGCGCAGGTACCTTAACTGGCCCCAGAGCGACAACCACACCTACCCGTGTGCGCGGTGGTGTTGAGCTTATCGTAGGGAGGACCAGTGGCGAGGGTTGTCTCCCGACAACGGCGATACCCGACGTGATGGTAATCTATCCCGCTTGGCGATGATGGAAACTGCCCGGATAGGAAGGCCCAGGCCTATTTCGAGCGCTTTAGCGATCCAACTGCTTTTGGTTGATGACTGGGACGGTGGTCAGGCGCATTTGGATTTAGCCAACATAAGTACCGCCCCCGAGTCGTCGAGGATTTTTGTCGTTCTCATTCGAACCTAATCTCATCATCATCATCCCATTGCATCACAAACATGGGCAGAACAATACTTGCGACTTTGTTGGCTCTTGCCTCGATACCCGCGGGGATCGTGGCGTCTCCCGCGCCGCAACCTGTCGAGCGAAGCAGCGTTGCCGCCAACGATACATTTCAGTTGACCGAAGGTTCTGGTTTCCATCTCGTGCAATGCAGCCCGCTCGCGTCAAGCGCGGAGCAATCTTGGCTCTCGCTTGTCCTTGTATGTCGCCCCAACGGGTACCCGCTTGTCAAAATCACGTATGCTTATAAGGAGGTACTCAGTACTGCGAAAACGACGCCGACTGCAGTGACGTAACGCATGTCCCTGAGAAGCGTGATACATGCGTTCGAAAGAGTAGCAATGTCACGGACGACTTTGAGCTGTGGCCGACCAGCCAGTGGATCCACTGCCGTTTCGAGGAGAGGGGGTGGTTCAGTTGGGTGATAGTGAGCGGTGCGCGGCTAAATATACCTCCTGAGGAATTTGTTGGGTGAGTTTTTTTGTCTTCATGATATGTGGTTCCTTGTGGGAGCTCCATGCTGACGGTTGTGATGCTGGTAGGTTGGGGGAGCTTGGTGATCCGAAGGAGGGCCCCACAACGAGTTTTGAGGCGTTTGTTGATTACTCGACTCAGGGGGCTGGCCCTGCGACGCATAAGTGTTTGCAGAAGTTTTATTTTAGTTGATGCGAAGGGACTGAATTGGTGATCTTCAGGTCGATAAAGGCGTCATGATGAATCTGTTGTTCGTCTTGTTCGAAACCCTGTGCCGGATTGGCATTATATATTGAAAGGTAGAGTGAATGTTGGAGTTATCACGTGTTAGAGCACACAGCCGGCCAGAAGACGCGCGCTAAACAAATTCAAGCAGCAGCTCAGCCACTCCCCTGTGGAGCAGCGGAAACTACGATTGGCTGGGGGAATGCCAACGCTGCGTACCCCGCGTCCCATGCCTGAAAAGCCCAACATCTCTTTCGCGCTCCTCCATGGACCATCAGTAGATGCCGCGCTCTCTACGTTGCGGCTTCGACGCCCCGCCCTAGCTTGCTGGACACGCTGAATGGCGTCAAGCCACTGCCGAGATGCCATCGACGAAACCCCTCACATTCCGGCTGCGGGGATGTGCTGCCGCCATGGATACAGCGACTGTGCAGGATGCGTTGGCCCGGGCATTCAGCGACATCAGCCCTGATGACATTCACGTTCAATCGCTGACTACGTCGCTCAGTCCATGGGAAACGCCTCCAACTAAAACCGCAACCTTGACTTTCGCAAAATTGCCGTCAGCCATCCAAACACATATCGGACAGGGAGAATGGACGGTCGAAAGCCCCGGCCTCCACGACACGCTGATCCTGGACACTCACTTCTTCGGCCTGACTCCGCTGAATGATGTAGATCCCCTGAAGCACGGTTATGAGTAGGTTTTTCATCCTACGCAGTAGGTATTCGAGCTCTAACGGGGACAGTTGCATCGCTATCTCTGGGCTGGCTTCCCACCCATTCGGATCGTGGCAGCCCAAAGGCAGTCGAGACGGAAGTTGGATGTGGATCAGGGATGCCTTGCCAAGAGCGTTTCCCGCAATCCGAGCCATCCTTTTCGGCTACGATACGAGGCTGCTCGAAAGTAATTCGTTTCAGACCATCGCCGACCTCGCTTCCTTCCTCGCCGAGAATCTGAAAGCCTCGGGCTTCGCATCGCCGGTGGCGAAGCCACTTATCTTTTTAACCCACAGCCTGGGCGGTATTGTCTTTAAGGAGATGCTTGGACGAGAGCACCAGATCATCCACCATGTGGTCGGTGCTATCCTCTTTGGCGCGCCATCCCGCGGCATGGAGACGCAGGCCCTCATGTCCATGGTCAGCGGGCAACCTAACAGGGGCCTCGTGGACGACTTGACAGTTTCATCAGACTACCTGCAGCGCCTAGATGACTGCTTCTTCGAAGTGGCTAGGCGCGGGAGGATGGAGCTCTTCTGGGGCTATGAAACCAGGACTTCGCCAACCGTTGCTGTGAGTACCGATGATGCCCTGTTTGTGCAGCACAGGCTGATGATGTTCGTAGAAGCAGGTAGACGGATCTTTTGCCAGGACCGGACCGGAAACCATCCTCGTGACTCCCGATTCCGCCACTCGAGGCCTGTATAGGAACAACCCGACGTCTGTCTTTGCGATCAACGAGAATCACTCCGACATGGTTAAATTTCGCAAGGGAGATGCAAACTGCCATGTCGTTTTAGGAAAGCTCAAGGAGATCTGCGCGGCCCATGAGGAATATCACGCGGCCCCCGTGAGGCCCGCGGACCCGCGGGAATGCCGATCCTTAGCAGATCGGAAAATAGTCATCCTCAAGAACCTCCATACTTCGCCTTACCGAGACAGAAAGGACAGGAACCCAGATCGAGTCTCAGGGACCTGTGAGTGGTTCGTTAAGCACGAGCTCTTTAAGCAGTGGCAAGAAAGCGCATCGTCAAAGATACTCTGGGCATCCGCAGATCCTGGATGCGGAAAGTCCGTCTTGGCAAAGTATCTGGTCGACCATGAGCTCCCAACTACGGAATCCAGAACCACTTGCTATTTCTTCTTCAAGGACGATTTCGAAGATCAGCGAAGCGCGAAGGGAGCCCTTTCCTGCATCCTACATCAGCTCTTCTACACGAGAAAAACGCTGTTTTCTGACAAGATTGTTGAGCGATTTGAAACTTACGGAGATCGTCTTACCGACTCATTCGGCGAACTCTGGGAGCTCCTGCTCACTGTCGCACAGGATACAAATGCTGGCGAGATTGTCTGCATTCTTGACGCGTTTGATGAATGTGAAGATCAAGCACGGTTCCAGCTCAGCCACGCGTTGTGCAAATTCTTCAGCGCACCGAGCAACATCAACGTCATTTTGAAGTTTCTCATAACAAGTCGACCCGTTCGTAAGATCAGACAGGAATTCCAACCTCTCGACATCGCAAGCCAGCCAGTCATTCGTCTCAGAGGGGAAAGCGAGAGCGAGGTGAAAAAGATTACGAGAGAGATCGACGTCTATATACACACCAGGGTTCAAGACATCCAAAGGTTGCTGCAGTTGGAACCGGATGATGCAGACCTGCTCTTGGCGGGACTTCTGCGTAACCCTAACCGGACTTACCTGTGGGTTCATCTTACCTTGGATTTGATCCAGACCGATACCAGTATCGATCACGATGGCATAGGGAAGGTCGCCTCCCTCCTTCCACAAACTGTTGACGACGCGTATGAAAGGATTCTGGAAAGGAGCCGCGATTTCATCGAAGCGAGGAAGCTACTGAGCATTGTGGTCGCAGCAACACGACCATTAACTCTAGCCGAAATGGCCCTGGCCTTAACTCTTCGAGAAGATCATCGGTCCTACAATAACCTCCACCTCAATTCAGAGGAACGTTTCCGCGAGCACGTCAGAGAACTATGCGGGCTCTTCGTATCCATTATAGACTCTAGAGTCTATCTCCTTCACCAAACCGCGAAGGAGTTCCTGATTCACGGCAGATCCAAGAGTGATCATGACGGTCGACTCAAATGGAAATCGTCACTGAGACTACAAGAATGCCATCGCGTTCTGTGGCAAATTTCCGCTTGGCACCTCCTCTTCAATGATTTCGAGACAAAACCACTCAATGACCCCGACAAGTTGTCCCAATATCTTCACGATCACGTCTTCCTTGATTACTCTGCCAAAGGCTGGGCCCTCCACTTCCGACTTTCATGTACCGCAGACGATGCTGCGGTCACAGACTCACTTTTCGGAATCTGTGATACGAACTCCGGGCGTTGTCTTACATGGTTTAGAGTCTACTGGGCAAACGCTCGTGGGGACTTTCCTGAGGGCTTCACCACCCTCATGCTTGCCTCCTATTTCGGAATTGTTTCAGTAGTGAGGAAACTACTCCAAGAAGATGGCGTTGAGGCAAACTCTCGTGATCATAGGTATGGGCGGTCGGCACTCTCATGGGCGTCAGAGAACGGATTCGGTGATGTCGTCAAGTTGTTGTTAAAGGGCCCGCGAACTCGACTCAAACACCTTGACAAACTGTCGATTCACAGAAGCGCGAAGACTGAGGCAAGAGATATCTATAGCCGAACGCCGTTGTCATACGCCGCTTTGAACGGACACTCGGCTGTCGTTCAACTACTAGTCAAGGCCGGCGCCCGCGCTGACTTGGAGGATATAAATGGAGTGACACCAATATCCTACGCTATCTGTAGTGGGAAAGAAGAAGTGGCTAGCTGGCTTTGGAAAGAGGGGAGCATAGCTCATTCGGCAGATAATATTATCCGGAGACTGCTGCGGTCCGCTGCCAAGAATGGCGACGAAGTGATTATCAGGCGAGTTCTCAGCATGGACAAGGTCGATGCTGACACGAAGGATGGATACGGCCGGACACCACTTTCATGGGCTGCTTCTATGGGTCACGAAGCTGTTATACGACTATTATTAGGCTGTTATACGACTATTATTAGGCACAGGGAAGGTTGATGTTAATGTGAAAGATAATTTCGACCGGACACCACTTTCATGGGCTGCTTCAATGGGACACGAAGCTGTTATACAACTATTGTTGGACACAGGGAAGGTTGATGTTGACGTGAAAGATAATGACGGCCGGACACCACTTATCATGGCTGCTTCTCGGGGACACAAAGCTATTATACAACTATTATTGGGCACAGGGAAGGTTGATGTTGACGCGAAAGATATTACTGGCCGGACACCACTTTCATGGGCTAGTCATAGAGGTTATAAGGACATCGTGAAGCTCCTGGAAAATTCACATTAGCGTATATATTGTAGTAACTTTGATACAACTCCCTTCCTTTGTTAGTTAGTGGCGCGAGATTGCTTTATATGAATTGATAAAAAATAGTGTTGTGCGGAGGGGGTTCTGGCACTGCGTGGTCGGAACTATATACGAGCTGAGGTGTTATTATTCGAACTGAATAGAACGTAGCTCAGGTGAGCTCTGGTGATAGCAGCTAGACTGAACTGGCCTAATAGCCTTGCCGCTGTACATAATTATAATAGGCGTTCTCTAGCTCTGCCGGGCAGAAGCGGACCAGCAATACGTCACGCAATTGCAATCTAGTGTATCGTGTTTCTGATACAACCTTATACGATAGCTTTGTGTTACATCTTTAACATAGCTAAGGTGATTTTTACAGGCAAGTTAGGGTGCTTTATTTGTGGAACGTTTTGGCTGAGGAACGAGGGGCTCAGGAGCAGCGGAAGTGCAGTTGCAAAGTGACTTGATTTGGTAGAAAAGGGGAGTGCGAAGCACTCCCCAGTTATATTCAAATGGAAGCTCCCTGTGTGGGGAGAGCACATGATCCAAGGCCCCTGCGCTCCAGCCAAGCCTGGAGCGGTAAGGCGCCTGAGCGCCAAGAACTGCCGCTGCAGTTCGACATTATTTAAATAACGTTGGTTAACCTATTTCAAAATGTTCCCCTCAAATATCCCCCTGCCCTTAGAGGAAGAGGATCAACGAGAAGGTGATGAGCCAGGACTAAGCTGTCTAGCCATGGCCACTGAGCCAAGTGTCTTTATACGGGTATTGTTGCTATATTCGCATGCACCTCTAACTTGTCACTGTTTTATGGGTCTGGCTCACCTGCCTTACCAGACTGATAAGT
>Ga0247780_1001638_pt1 | contig 11658 bp, 12 predicted proteins | sample UWRJL079202R5_FD_179927 | JGI IMG/M metagenome (GOLD analysis project Ga0247780, IMG submission 179927) | Plant litter microbial communities from Arlington Agricultural Research Station in Wisconsin, United States - UWRJ-L079-202R-5 | ecosystem: Environmental > Terrestrial > Plant litter >... | reverse complement strand
CAGGGAGCTTTCTTTTGTATTTAGTCTGGGAGCTTCGCTCCCACCCTTTCTACCTAATCAAGTCACTTTGCAACTGCACTTCCGCTGCTCCAATGAGCTCCGTACCCTCAGTGAAACGTTCCACAGCTTGGCATTCGATACATCTGCATCGATAGCCTCTGTATTGTTCGAGGTGGTGGGGTCGATTGGGTATGGATACTTGCAATTTGTAACCCCCAGGTTCCGATTGGTACCTTAGGGAGGAAACGGCTTGCCACTATTCACAGCTATAAGGAAGGTTCTCTGGCTGAGCCAGAGAGCCGAAAAAGCAATACAATCACGCAGTTGCAACCCCTTCAATTCCACAGAATCCAGAGTGCATCGCTTCCAACATCAACTGCAACCTGGCAGCTGAAAGTAATGCAAGACCTGTTATGGGTTCTTTGTGTCAATATGAAATTGTGGGGGGAGGCCAATTGCATGAGATGAGCTAGATTGATGTTGATTTCTGGTCCCTCCAGCTGGTTTAGAAATTTTGCCTGTCGCTGTTAGCCGTGACACCTGAAGGTGATGTCTGCCGGCCGCCGTGATTGGACGGGATGTTCACGGACAGTTGGTGACAAGCTGCAAGCAATTTGATGAGGAACGATGACTTCAAAGTTGCAGCAAATGCGAAACCGGAGCGACGTGCAGGCAAGACAGTATCATTGGTTTGCCATCTGTAGTTTTGCTGGGTTGATTTTCTTATCCTAACAATATGGCCTCGAAGCAAACAAGGCAACTTACTCACATCGTTCAGCCACTAACTACGCATCATCCAAAATCTCCCCCGCCGCCTTCTCCCCTAACAAAAACGTCGCAATGACAGGAAACGCCCCCGGAACTCTCGGGAACGCGCTGCCATCAACAACCCTCAACCCCTCAACCCCTCTGACCCTAAACTTGGAATCCAACACGGCATCTGGATCATTCTTATGTCCAATCGCACAAGTCCCAACAGCATGGTGTCCGAATGCCTGGTCCTTAATCCACTGCTCATCACCCGCCCTACAATTCCCACCATTACACGGCGGCTCAGTCGGCTGAATCGGCCCCAACGGGGCAGCCACACCCCCATACGCATTCCTAGCCCAAGCGACGACATCAGCCATTGCACCGAGATCGGTTGCGCCGCCTTGGCTGAAGAGATTGAAGTTGATGACGGGCGTATCACGGGGATTCGCGCTACGAAGCTTGACGGTGCCGGCGCGGTTCTGGGGGTTGATCTTGACCATGGAAAGTCCGAATGTTCCGGGCGGATCAAAGGGAATGTTGGAGACTGCTTCAAAAGGCCAGTACCCGCGGAAGGCAAAATTTCCAATGCCAAACATGAAGATGTCCACCTGGTTGCTAGTCGAGTAGTTGGTTCTGAGCATGAATGCATGCGCGTTGCTGCCGGCTCGGGCGTAGGGGCCTTGGCCCTGGCGCCAGGCGTCGATGCACGGGTCAGGGGGGAAGCCAAAGGTGCATTGGGGGTCACCGGGTTCAGGGATGCTGGTGTAGGGTTCGTTGGCCAGGCCAACGACGGGCATTTCTTGGTTGTCTTGGAGATGCTTGCCTACGCCAGGGAGGTCGACGAGGACGGTGATGTTATGCTGGGCTAAGTCTGCTGCTGGGCCGATGCCGCTGAGTTGAAGGAGTTGGGGGGTGTTGAACACACCGGCGGCGAGGATCACCTCGCGACGGGCCTTGGCTTGGCGGAGGGTTCCGGTGGTGGAGGGGTTGGAACGGGGATCTGCGCTGTAAAGGCTTTGGCCTTCGAGATATTCGATGCCGGTGGCTTTGGGCTTTTTACCAGGCTTATTGTCGAAGAGGACGCGGGTGGCTAGGCTGTGGACCTTGAGGGTAAGGCGGTATTTGGGGGAACCGTTCGGTTTCTTGGCGTTTAACGTGTCAAGAACGATGTTCCGGGCACTGAAGCGACCCCACGTTTGGTTAACGTGGAAAGGCAGTCCGAACAAGCCCTGAGTCTTGTCCCTATTAGGACTGGGGTTGTTAAGGTCCCTGGTAAACATGGGCAAGATCTGAGCTGGGTTATCTCTAACCGAAGCCACCATCGGCTTTAATGTTTCAACAAGCTGGGGATTGTTGTCCCAGATGTAACCATCGTTACCGTTAATCTTGAGGTAGCCATCAAAGCCATGACCTGCTGTTCCGGGAGGGAGGTAGAGATTTTTCTCAATGCGTTGGAAGATGCGGCGGATCTTGTCGGCACTGCAGCTTGTCAGCTTTGCATCAATCCACACTTTGGGTCTTCACTCACCGCCAGCTCTGATCTCCGGTCAAGGACGCGATACTGTCCCAGTCACTGCTGGGCGGCAAGGCACTGACACCCGCATTGATGACAGAGGAACCTCCAAGTGTTGCACCCCTAGGATAGTAAACGCCGAGAAGTATCGCGTCAGCCGGCGCAGCACTACCATTCCCAACCCAAAGAGACCCGTCGGCGCGTCTCCAAGTTAGATGGTTGTTCTTGAGTTGCTGGACATCGTCGGCGTAGTTCTGCACATAAAAGTCCCAGCGGTTTGTAAGCTGGGGGAAGCCAAGCGGCAAAATGTGGGTTGAGATGTCTGCACTCTGGTCATCGCCAGCTTCGAGGAGCAGGACCGAGTGCCCGGCTTTAGCCAGATTGGATGCGACGGGTGCTCCTCCTGGTCCACTGCCTACAACAATATAGTCGTAAGTATCGACCCCGTTGTTGGAGCCAGCGGTGGCTTCGCTGTCTTGCGCGTCATTGGCTGGTGCGGACAAGGCTGGGAGAAGGAGGATAGCGAAAGCCGTGAGGTATTTGCAAAGTTTCGTCACCATCCTGGCGGGTTGAGAACGACTGATCCGATGAAGTAAACGAGCGACAAGTGGCGGTTGCTGGGAGTAGAGAGGTTGCGATAGGGATCCAGACTCCATCTTATACCTAGAAGTTGCGCACATGGGGTCATCCCCTTAGGGCATCACTAAAGGGTCAAGGGTGCTAGTTTGAATCCCTGTCTAGGGTGCTCGTGCTCAGGTCAGCCCTAACCTGGAAGTCTCAGCGCTCGGCCTGCTGGGCGGTGCCGAAAACGTGACAATAATGTAACCCACCCCCCACCCCCAATCCGATGCAGGGGGTCGGGATTGGTGGACAGCCCGTGATCGACTTCAAGGGAAGACCCCGGCAAGCTGTTCTCAAAAGAACATTTGACAGGCTCCCAAAGCTTTCTAACTAGACCAATCTCGTCAGGAGACATCGATGTAGTGTGATTGTACCTTAAGATACCTGTAACCTCTGCTATATAAAGGTACGGATCCGTATTGAGTTCAATTCTTTTTTTCCATCAGCTTACCCGGGCCTCCATCACCTCATTTTCCATGCATGCGTTAACAATTATTGACATTGGGCGCCCCGGTCTGGGTAGGCGCCGCGGCAGGGATCCCGGGACCTTTTTATGCGGTCATTAGATGAAGAGTCTGGGACTGCATCGTTAGTTATGTTTTTTGGCCAATAATGTAACTAGGGGCTTCCGCAATTTCAAATTGGCGCGACGTGAACCATGATCCTACAGGGTAATGGGGTGTGCGACGACTCCTTTAGTGACCACGCCGTCTTGGCTTGCATCTTATCGGAGAGGGCCGTGACGTGGAACGCAATCATAAATCTGATAATCATTGGTTCGTCACACGGAAAGGCCATGCAGACAAAATAATCGGCAGTTCTGTGGATTTAGCAAGCTACCTCGGTACCTCTAGATATATGATGAGTAATGACCGACCGACAGCAGGAGGGAAAAATGGTGTCTTCTGTTTGGTCGTCTCGGGCTCCTCGTGAGTTTCCAACCCATTGGTAGGTGTCATAGAATGTGTGGAGCTCATCCTCCAGGACTCGCTTCGCCTTGCTGGACTCTAGTTTGTACCAGCAAACCACACCGTTGGATGCCAAGATATAGAGAAGATTGGCGTTATTAGGCACCGCATACTCTTCGACGATTTCCTATTTGGTGTAATACTTGCTGAACAGTTCCTTATTGACCCGGCGTGGCGGGAAGCAGCGACTGGTAGCTCTTCTGGTGAAACAGCTGGCATATCAGAATAAAGGGCTAATAGCTCGTTAGGTTCTCTATTCGGCATCTGCTATCAGCTGCTGAGAAGTGGATTATTGGCCCACATAGAACGCGGTAGGCACCAACTTCTACGCGACTGTAGCCACTCGATCTCCGGAAACTCAGTCCTGAGCCTTTGGGCAATCCCACAGCTCGTTCCCACTCTCGGAATTCGGCGCAATAGAAAGCAGAATAGGCCTCTTAGGTTCTTTTGCTCCAGTTTCTAACCGGCCATCCAGAAAAAGCGTAAAATCGTCAGGCACTCCTGGCCAAGCATCTCTCGGGTCCGTAGGGCTGTTGAAAGAAAGAGCATCAAGATGCTTTTTCCAGAACTGGGTTTTTCTAAAGACGCAGAAGAGAGGTTCGCACGACCGGAGCCAGTTAGTGAAAATACAATTGCGAAATATCCAATTGAAGGTGTCCTCGTGTCTCTCCTAAATGCCTCTACGTCGGTGGTCCATCGATTTAAATCGCAGACTACGTAATAACTGGTCCTTACCCTCGAAATCTGCTTGCCTTTTATCCCTCTCCTTAAAATCTGAAATGACTCTGGACTCTGACTTATGGGTCTGGCTAAGGATTCTCTCAGTTTAGCCGTTAAGTTTGGCACCGGCATCTTTCCAGATGCCGGCGGACAGATCGTTGAACTCGCTTAATTGCCCATCTCAAATCTCCTTGACAATGCCTTTCAGCAGATCCGCGATAATGTCCTTAAACTAGGCAGTTGTGTTTGCATCCAGGGACTGCAAGAGGGTGTCTAAGGACTGTAATTGTGTGTCGATGCTCTATATAAGGCTTGTTATGACGTCACCGTTAGCGGCGATTTAAGATCAGAGGCTGTCACCAAAATCCTGCAACTGCTAGAATGTTTAAAGATTTTCCGATAACATCTTATCCCTATCTGACTGACGTATAAGTACAGTGAATCTAATTAAGAACGTATACCAAATGACTTACAATGTGGACTAGTAGGTATATAATGAGTTAATTATAACCGTCGCTCATTTGTTTACCTAGGTTGTCAAATCTTAACTTGCCCTTCAGGATCGTCCTTATTGCCTCAAATTACGCATTTCCCTAATAATCATGCTCCTAAAACTCTCAGCCCAGGTCATTAAAGATGCGATAAATATTTAACACGATATTAAGAATCTTTTAGTCAACTAGACTTCAGTACCCTACAACAGATATCATCTGTCTAAACAGATCCTATCTTATCTCCTCCAGATTCACTAACCTTCCCTAAAGACGGGGGTCCAGTCTACGCGCGTTACAGACATTACGGGCAATCTTAGTGACTTGTAGGACGGTGATGACGACCTGGATGATGCTGGTAGTAACGGAGGCAGTATCCATCGTAGAGACAGTGTCCATTATAAGCACGCCGCACCAGCGGGGAATGCAATTTCGTAACAGGGGGAGTATGAGGAAGGAGTAGTCCGGATTATAGCCCCACATCCACCATATCAGTACCGAGGAAGTGTTTAGTAATCACCACCCACGTACTCTTTCAGACAAGATCCTCAACTTAAACCTTCAAGCACTCACACAATACACGATATAATTATGCTTCTCCCTTCCACAGCCTTTCAGGCAGTCTTGACTCATGCCCCAGAACACCGTGGCGGACGCGATCCCTCGGGACGACAAGGAAGATACAATTCCTTAGAACCAAACCATTAATAAGCCCACCACCATTCTTCTTTTAACTTCACACGCCTACTCACCACCCTTACACCGTACCCCACAGCTTAAGTATAACCTGCGACTTATCAAGAACCCACTTAAGGCGTTACGCGATTTACACACGGGTTTATCCAAACGGCTATATAAGTATCTGCAGAACTATAATGATTTCTTGGAGTTGCTGCGTTGGGCGGAGGCAGACATTTAAGCTGATGTTTGCAGCTTATACCACTGTAGCGGTCGATAATAAGGAGGTTACTGTTACAATTACCAGGTTTTACACGCGTGGTCACCATCGGAGCGTGGCGTTCGTGGAGGAGCTTGCTACGTTGAAGTGGCCGATGGGATAGGAGGTCAGAGTTAAGCATTTGAACTTACATTAGGGGCGTTTTAAGCGCTAGGGGAATGGGAGGGGAAAACGAGGCGGGCGCGGGGAGCGGCAAGCTGGCGGTTTTGATATTGTGCTACAGGAAAAATAAAACCACTTGCGTAGCTGGTATGAAGTTCTGGATTGATAAAAAATTATGCCCTAGCAGGATCCACAGACTCAGCAACTGCCCGTTTACAATTAGGTAGCCTTTGACAAACACACTCATCAGCTTGTGGTCACAGGTCGGATGCCTTTCTTTGCTCCCCTATTTGGCTGGCTATCTGGAGGAAAACGACAAGTTCGGCAGAATATCTATCCAAATTTGTCAGCAATCGCTAAATAGCTAGCAGTGAGGGCTGTAATATGCAGTGGGTACTCACGCCGCGGTCGCAGCAAGTGAAGCTTCAGAGCTTTTGCCTGTCGATGTGAAGAAAACCAGCGGCAAGAAGGCCACCACAAATGCCGTGATAACGGAGAGCCTGTGGAACATATCATCGACATATGTTAAGATCCAAAGCGGTGCGACGAGCATAACTAAGCCAACTATCGTCAGAACAAAGGAGACAAACATGTCAATTCTCCGCTCTGAATAGTAGTGAATTGTATCACCGTCAAGCTTTTTTTTCTTCCGCAGACCAAAGAGGCGAGAATGTGTTGACCGTTCCAGAAGATCTCGAAGTGAAATTGGCTTCTGTACCAATGGGAACAGGTCGTGGGGTCTAGACAGAAAATCAGTCTCTTCCTTCAGGATGGCATCCTTGTGGTTCCCCATCCAGTTGGAAATGCTGCTGACATTTCTCGCTCGTGGCTTGGATTTGGATAGAAGGGCGGAGTGCTGAAGTACCAGGTCATCTACACCTAACAGTGAGCTTTAACGTCTTTCCTTGGCAGAAGTTGATAACTAACTATAATACCGTAGCTTTCCGCCAATCTCGCGCACCAAGTCAAGTCGGGTGTCTTGTGTTTCATGTCTGAAGGATCCATTGTGAATATCAGGAGAACCAAAGGTTCTGAGGTGGCTCTTAAGGGTCTCCAGCTGGCCTTCTAACTTAACCAGTTCATCCTGAAGCGCCTTATATTTCTTTAAACCGCTTAAGGGCTGATCTTAGAGCGGTCCGTTATAAGGCCTCCTCCTCTCGGCCCACCTAATGACGGTATCTGCTAAATTTGACGTCTTAGATTCCAGTTCTATACTAAATCTTAGCGTTTTGTCGCGGTATATTGATGAATTTAAGGTTTAATAACAGTAAGAGTGCTTGTAGGAGGTGTAAGAGCGAGACTTGGAGAGCAGAGGCTGACTTAATGTTTCTTGAGGTCAGTTAAGTAACACGAAAATGTAAGAGGAAAGTTAAGACTGCTAATTTTCGAAGATGGGACCAATTCTGGGCTCACTCGGCTCGAGTTGAAGCAATTGAGCGTGCTGTGGCGCAGCCGGTAAGCTAGCCTGAGCGAATCCTGAGCAGGGACTGAGGTGAGCCTGAGCTAGGGTGAGCAGCGTCACGTGCGCAAGGTACAAAAAAGGAAATTTTGGAACCGAGATTCGTCTCGCAGAACAGAAACAATCTTGAATTTTAAAAGTTCATCTCTATACGCCATCTTGTCCCACATATGCGCCAAAGGGGAGGTCCTTTCTGAAAGTCCATTATGAAAATGAAACGGGTTAGCGCCCAGAATGGCTTAGTAGTAGTGGCTGTGACTTGGAGTTAACAGCAATAAGACATGATACCCGACGCTTGGAGAAGCCGAGGAGGTGAATCCCAGGAACAAACTTGGTTTCTGTGGGCCCGTCCACTGATACTGGGACTCAGCGGCAAAAGAAGTTGCTGGGACTGTGAATAGCCTCATTTGCACGCTGTCACGATCCACCTAGGGGTCGAACCTGGAACCTCCTGATTCGTAGTCAGACGCTCTGCAATTGAGCCAGCGGACTTGATGCTTATTCGATATGTGTTGGAGGCAGAAAGGATATCCATGAGGCAGAGTTTGCTGTGGTGGAGTATGGTGGAGTGTGGCGGAAATGTGGAAACTGCATACTTGGGTAAACCATGTTTGACGATACCCAGTACACGTCCCGAGCAGCGCCCGAAATAGCTGATGAGGGATGACGTGGACGACTTAGTTGCGCCATCATGTAATTATTTCTGATCCTGGAAATAGAACGCTGTGTCTTCGATGCCGGATGGATCCAAGTCCAAAAAGCACACCAGAAAAGGAGCTTCAAAATCGCTCCTGAACAGCATCCCCCAGCAAGCCAGAAGCTCACACAGTAGAAAAGTTACAGAAAAACAACGAACGCCAGATAAAAAGGAGAACAGGAATTTAGTACACATCCAGAAGATCATCACCAACGCCATTATAGTGTTCCACAATGCCCGCCATATAATCACACGCCAACTCCGAGATCCTCTTCAGCTCCCGCCCCGAAATCGATCGTACAACCTCCCCAACACCCCTCTCAAACTTGAGCTTCAGTTCGGGCGGGGGATTGTGCGCACGTAAGCTTCGCATTTGGCAACGCGATATGCGATAGTATCCCGTGTCATCGGTCTCGGTGCTGTAATCTGCAAGAGAGGTCAGCTGGACCGTCGTTCCGGCATAGCGTGGAGGTTGCTCATCAATGCCACTCGGGAATTTGAGACGGCAGGGGAGCCTACAAGGTGACGGGGTGCAACCGAGATTCCTCCCAAAAAGAATCCGGTAAATCCAAGCCCACTTCTCCTCGTCTGTCTGCCTCTCCTTTGGTCTCTTCTTGGATCGCAGCTCTTCTGCCTGCTCGGCTGTCATCCAATCCTGGTGGCCCCCGTCTAGTTTGAGCAAGCAGGTCTTGCGTTGCTTTGTATGGACCCTGAGAAGTTCAAATGTGTCGAAGGCGTCGAAGCACCGCGGGCATCTGAATTTAGGTTCGAGGTGACTGCGGTAGAGGTGTTCTCTGTAAGGCTAAAGGTTAGCAAGTGAGTTATAGGAAGCGGTGTGGGGAATGTTAAGAAGGGAGAGACCTGCTTGAGTCTGTTGATAGTCGGCCAGCTGTGTCCACGGCAGGTCGGCACGTCATGGTATTTCCTCGGATTGTGCTTATAGAATGGGCAGGCGAGCATCTTGGAATGAGCCATGTCTCTAGGGCTCTCGTCGGGCGAGGCGCCGTCGTTGCTCGTAAGAGCCGGTGGAGAGGTTATGTAAGGGGTGTTGTTGGTGGAGAGCCTAATGGATAGCGAAAGCGGTCCGCGTTAGTGAGATCCCGGGGAACAGAGTTGGTACCGAGGCGGATATGGAGGACTAACCACTCGGTCATGAATGAATTACAACCGTGACCTGGTCGGGCCGCATCCATATCTTCGTAATTCGCTAGGGATGGCTTGAGGCATAGCTGTTAGTACTCCTGCGGAAACGAATTGCTCGGCACCTGGGAATGAATGAGCTCCTCCTTCTCGATTCGAGCCGACTGAGAGGGGCGTCTCAGAAAATCCTCGATGAATACATTTTAGGGGACCGGGGTAGCGCGGTAAGATGGGCACGTGCTGAAAACAGCGGGTCGGCGCACGGGGGTCATATGCTGTGCTAGTGACCAGAACGGTCGGGGAAACCAGTCATGGGCATAAACCACATATGAACGGCGTTGTCGCTGACTTCAGCAAGACTTTGGCCTTGGAACTATCGTGACACTGAGACGGGGTTGCTACCAAAGCAAGACAACATATTAGTGATCGCCGCCTAGAGGTTGGGATATCGACGTACCTTGCTCCGCTAGTTTAGAGTGTTTATGGGTAATGAAACGAGAGGACCTGGTAGTCCGATCGACGAATGGCGCCAAACGGCGAAGAGTTCTCCTTGGGTATTCGATCTGCCCTTTGGTTTCTCGAGCCACACTGCCTTGGGGCATTTCCGGACATCACTCAACAATTTGTGGGAACCAAAGATCATGACCATGCGCAAGGCCATGGTTATGTGCCAAATCGGACATGCGACCTTCCAGGCGGTGCTGTGCTCACTGCAGAGCGAGTGCCCGTACAGGTACCAGGCTGGTGGAATGGGAGGGAAAAAGAGAAAAGAAAAGCGGCTGTGCTGGGATCCTTCCGTTGTGGGTCCACAAAATCTTCCATGTGAACATACAACTTACCGACATAATATCCATGCGACGATTTCCGATCTGCCATGAAGGGTGATTATCACCCCGAGTGCCAGCAACTTTGCCAGGGGAGTCTGGCGGCAGCGCAGCGATGCTCCGGAAGCTGAAACCGTCCTGGAAACTGAAACTGCCGTCGGGCACTCCTGAAAGCCCTGAACTATACGGGAGTTCGAGGTCCTGTGTGGATCCAAGGGGGGGCACCCTTGGAAAAGTCCCCTGGGCAAAAACATGGCTTGCCTGAACACCTGGCAGGTGGGCACCTGAGGGCTGATCCTTTGGAAGATGGCTCACACGGAGATCCGGAAAGAGAGCCTGGGATCCGTTTTGGTACTGCGGACCATCATACCGGTGCACGTTCATGGGCTGGGATCCATTCAACTCATGGCTCGGAATGTTCCGGGAATAGAGAGAAAGCTTGTCTGCCTGTCCACTTGGGTAGTTGTCACATGTGGAGTAATCCAGGGCGCCCAAAGGTGCATAGTCATCTGGATGATTCCCCATGAGGCTGGTGGCCGTGTAGCTTCTTCAACACGGATAACGAGTGATGTACTGTGGTCCTTCACAAAGGAAGAACCGCAATGGTATCCTGATCCGGCTTCTGGGGCGAGTCTCTTGATTTGCCGCGATGTAAAGTTGTGAGAGCATAGACGTGGGCCAGGAGGCTTTCCTGACACGGCTGTGTGTTGATTGTCGTGACATAAATGTGAGGGTGATGGTATCCGATTGTTGTGAACTTCGTTCAGTCAATAGAGGGCCGGATTTAGCGGGGTGCCCAAGGTAGTTAATAAGCGCGGGACCTGGTGAGGAAACGAAAGAGGCGGGGAACGATAGTGTTTTCTGGTCGGAGACTCGAATGGTGACAGCCAGTTGCTGCGGCCCATCAAAGCTCGACATCTCCGCAGGTGATGCGAGCCACACGACCTGGTTCTTAACGCCGGGAACCCAGGATCAACCCAATCATTTCAATTCGAACGATCGAATTTGAGGCTGAGTCTGCACCGGTGGCCTCCGGCCAGGACGGGGAACGGGGACCGCTGGGTCTGACTGCGGAGAGAGCTCGCGTAAAACAAGCACGGCGTTGTTCGTCGGCTTTTGGTTGGAATGCGGTGGCGCGGGATGCATGAGGGGTGGCAGCTTGCTGCCCGACGCGCAGGTAGCGCTGCGCGAATGCGCAATTTTCCACCGCCATTCCGCCGCGGCACCGCCAACCTCAGTTGTTGGCCAATCCGAAAGTGAGGCGCCTGCTTTGCCAATTGCCTGTCCGAGAATGCCCGGCTCCGTTCTCACGGAATGCAGGGCTTCTGATTGCTGAAGAAGACGGGGCGCCGCCGCGGTGTTGCATGCAGCCTAACTAAGCCGACGTCCAAAACTTGACGTCAAATCAATGG
>Ga0247780_1001637_pt1 | contig 11674 bp, 11 predicted proteins | sample UWRJL079202R5_FD_179927 | JGI IMG/M metagenome (GOLD analysis project Ga0247780, IMG submission 179927) | Plant litter microbial communities from Arlington Agricultural Research Station in Wisconsin, United States - UWRJ-L079-202R-5 | ecosystem: Environmental > Terrestrial > Plant litter >... | reverse complement strand
GAGGAAATCGTGCTGAGCATTCGTGAATCCGAGAGCTTGCCGACTGTCGTGGTCCACAACGCCGTAGTATTCGTCGTCGTTGGCATCAAAGAAAGTAAACACAACGCGGCGAGACGTCAGTCTTTCCACCTCACTGCGCACAAAATCATAGTCCGGCTGAGTAATTGGCCTGTGGTCCCCGTCATGCATTTCGATTTTGCATGGCGGCTGGTCTCCGTATGCTTGACTCTTCAAGTTCTCAACCTGATCTACATCCGTGATCGGCCCCCCTTAGCATCTTGTACACCCTAACATATACGTCAGCTAGGAATGTGTGCTCTGGGCTGAGTAATAATTGCCAATACGTACCAGTTAGTCTCCACTATTACCAAAGCCAGGATGCGATCCGCCATGTCTATTGGAACTTTGAGTTCATCCCAAAGTTCGGGATTGTCGACACCCCATTTATGCGGCCTTGGCGTGTTTAGGTCCGCCGGCGTGATATAGTCATACCAGTGGTGTTTCTGAAACACATCATACCAATCTGCCTCGTTGATGTCGAAAGGCAGTGGCAACTCCGGGATGCCCTGGTTCAAAGCCTGTAGTTGCCAACTTCTCAGACCAGCGCAGGTCTGGGTTTGAAAACGCTCACTGAAGAAGAGCTCATCGAGCTCTCTCTCCGATGGTAGGGGCTCTGGCCTTCGTCTTCTCAGTACATCGAGGGTTTCATCGGTCCCAGATGGCTGTCTGATTTCGGGACACAAGGGCCGAAGACCAGACTGACCTGCGTCTGCGAATTGGGGACAGCTGAAGCCACCGTATCTTTCCCTCCACGGGGTTTTCGGCACCCTCGGATTATCCTCCTTCCCAACGTACCCATATCCAGGAATGAAGACTTTAGACATGGTCGCTGTTATCGGATTCGTATCGCTGATGACGTTGGTTAGGTGCAGAAAAAAATGTTCGAAAGTTTTGGTAATGCAGAGCAGAAGAGTGGGAGTGTATATTTGGAACAAAGAGACATATACTAACAAACGCCTTGGCGGCCTCGGGAGCCCGCAAGCCGGAAACGTCGAAGGCCAGGTGGCTCGAGAACAAAGGTCGGTGTTGTGATTGAGAAGCTTGGATCACATTGGTATAGGTAAGTGGGCAAGTGAAAATCAGTCTTATTTCATTTGATGAGCAATGGCTCCCGAGGGTGTCTCTCATCTCCGGGCTGGGTCCAGCGTCTGAAGCTTAAATCCCTTGTGCCAAGGCCGGCCGAAGTGCAGTCTTTGTGCGCATGAAGAGGACCACTGCATGCCTCTGAGGCGCTCGCACGATTAAACGAAGTACTTCCCGCGCGAGAGGCAGGAAAGCAGCGCCAAAAAATGATCTGCCATCGGTGTTCTGGACGAGACACAGATTCAAAGGGCGGGGATGACGGAGGCTCCGGAGCCCGCTTTGAGGTGCCTGAATGAGTGTCTGTCTCCCCAGGGTTTCCAGGGCTCGGGCTGTACCTTCCCCATTGAACTACGACTCCAAAAATCGATTTGAAGCATTGAGAAAATGCAGCTCAATGCTGTTCCTCCTTGGTCTTCTTCGAGGACTAATTAATGGTGCACGGCTGATGGGATGGTGATAAAATCGCGGGCAGCATTGCTTGTTCCTGGATTTTCCGAGCTCAGAACGCCAACTTGAAATTGTGCAATTGAAATGAAAGTTTCTGAACCATTCGGATATTGTACGACACAAGTACCTAAGGTACTTTGACCGACCTCATCGAGGAATTATTGCTTTTTCTCAAGCTTGGGCCTTCCGTTGCTGGTCGATAGCGCTAGGCATCCTTGCTGCAGTGGGGTCACTCGTATTCAGGATGCTGAAACACACCTCGGTCGCTGTTTGCAAAAAATATATAAAGGCTGTTTGCTAACTCTAATAACCCATCCGGCGGACGTCGCTCACGGCAGCGAGACTCGGGCCTGGGTGTGACCAACAAGCCGAACAACCTGCAGCAGATCACTTGGAAGAACGCCCTTACTGCTGTTTATCAAGTTTCTGTCAATTCGCTCCAGCTCCTGATCAATCCCTTAGAGCCCTGCCTCGGTCGCGGTTGCAGGGCAGCCCGCCCCTAAGGAACCGAAAGAGGCTTTCCAGCCTTTTGCATACGCGTGGCGGATTTATCAGGTACTTTACATATCTACCACGCCAGATGGTAGCATGTAGATTGCGCATGGGTGGACAAGGAAGCGACTAGGTACAGTACAGGCATGTAAATAGCGGGCTCAGGCTCCAGTGGATTGGTTCGATCGTTCCACCATTGTAGGCTAGGCACCAATATCTTTTTTCCCCCACGCAAATCTGTTTTATTCTTGCAACTTGGAAGGCACTCTGGCAAGGAACTCCTGATGGTCGAGTGTATCTTTTGTCGATGAATGTTCCCCTAAGGAGGTGTTCGCCTTTTTGAGGCCATACGAACACGAAATGCCTTGACGTCAGACGTCTCCCTCTTCACTGATGCTATTGCCACTTTCCCAAATCCTGCTCAAGTGCCGCCGCCACCTAAATGGGACGCGATGGGAGTTTCGGTGCGCCGACAAGTCTGTTTTGCTGTCAGAAACCGGTACGGCCACTCACCGAGCGCTGCGAGGTGGTATTGCAAGGACGCGACCAAGATGGATGCTCTTGCATGGCACGGTGTTAGCAATAACTTGCCAACCGGCATCGGACGGATGCTGAGAACGATACCTCGCCAAGATCAAGCTACGTTACCAGGCAGATTGAGAACGTCTTCCCACTTACCTTATCAGACAGAGATGCCTTTTGGTTTCACTCGACCTTTCCATACCTGGATTTGGGTGATGGCGGTGCAGACCCTGGCTGGCATCTCAGCCCCCGACGCGTGGCTGATGCCAGAACGAGGACAAGGCTCTGCGGAAGGCAGTCTAGCGTTACCTCGACCACTCCACCTCTTTACAAATAACGGCCCGATATAACAGCTTCATCAATATTCCTCCCCCTCCTCCCTCATCCCGGATTTGAGTTAGGTACTCATCGCACAATCCAACAGTCCTCACCGTCACCGTAACCTCTAGCTCAGCTCACTCACCATCCTCCCGGTCATGGACATCACCTCCGGCATCGTCGCCTTCGGCCGCGCCTGCCCTGGCAAAGTCATGCACTCCCTCCAACACTCTCACCCAACCGACGTCGCAAACATCAAATCCCTCCAGCTCTCCTTCAGCCGCTATAAAATCTCATCGCTCTGCACCATTTCTTGCAAGGATCTCACCGTCGCTCAAAACTTCATCACCTCCATTTCCGCTCTGGAAGCACTCTCCGTCTTAAACTACGAACAGGACGGGTCGGTTCTCTGGCCGGTCGTCTTCCACCATGCACACTCCCTGCGGAGATTGGCCATCCACACACCACCGCACCCGTTCTCTGACAAAATTTCAAGTTCCTTCTGGAATATGCAGAGCCTCACGGATGTGGCGACAAGGTTGCCGAACTTGCGGCATCTTGAGATGGACTTCCCGCTTGAGGAGGCGGAGCGGTTGCTGAAGGAGGGGGTGATGGCGGATGTCCCTGTCATGGAGGTGCTGGCGAGGAAGTTGCAGCGTCTTGAGTCGCTCGTAATTCATATCGAGGTTCGAGATGTGGCGGAAGGTTTTGCAGAGCTGCGCACCTCGGAGGGGAGGGAGTTTAGCTCCTTCCAGGAACGGTTGAGGACGGCGTGCGAGGGTGTGGCGCGAGCGGTAGTTGTGAGGTTTGAAGTGAGTTGTCCTGAGGAGTACACGAAGCTGAGATTGAAGGTTAGGTTCGCGCATTATACGACTGATGATAGATCTGAGCCTTGGATTGTGGCGCTTTCAGCAGAAGCTGCTCTGAATAAGGAGGCACATGTAGATGTGGACATTGGCGACGGGTGGAGGGACTATTTGCCGGGAGAAGGGACTTATGGAAGTCTTTTGTGGGGCTTGAATCAGTGAGATGGATGAGGTTTAGAGCTGTAGTAGAGACAATTATGCCCGTGGAAGGACAATATTCTAGCTTTGAATTGACTGCGTGAGCGTTTGGAGAGTAGCGCCGTCACATCCTTAAGCCTGGCGAGTTGGCATTGTAGCCCAAGGCAGTGCAACTGGGTCCTGTGTGAAGCTGCAGCCACGCTCAGAAGCAACGCTGAGAAGATACTCAGTCTGGCAAAGCTGCATCCTGAGCGTCTGTTGTTGTGGCTGTAGCGTTGTGAGCAAGCTTTGCAAGCCATCGAATTTTCTCTGCAACTCGTTGAGCGATGGTCCGATGTTTTCTACCTCCTGCCAGAGTCCATCGACGCCATGAACGGACCACCTATCTAATAACTTTCAGTTTCACATGCCATGACGCGCCGTTGAAGGTAGCCCAATCGCTGAGAATACTAACCAATGTCCTGTTGGCGCATCTCTGCGTGTCCTCATCGTACCTTTCTTGAGCGCGCCGCGCCGGTACGGTTTCGGCTCCGTCTTGATATCGTAATAGGCGTGGTCAGCTAATTTCTGTGCCGCGTCAATTAGCCTTAGAAAGATTCCAGCTCCATTATTTCTTAGTGCTTAAGGTGTCTGATTTTTCCTCCTCAGCGTGTTGGATGACAGGATCTCCGGTCTTGACCGTCAAAGAATGGTAGGTGTAGAGCTTCGTCAACCCTGCAGCAACAACATTTTCGGCATCCTGAAAGGCATTCGCCGTATCGTAGTCAACCCGAATGAAGACAGCGATACGGTAAGCCTTCATCAAAGCTCTCACAAGTCTGTCGATGGCTGCTTGACTACTCTGTGCCGCCGTGGGCTGTAAGCGTGCTGAAATCTCGCTCAACCTGTTCCCGGTCTCCACTATGACACGCAGCAGTTCGTCTATGTCCAGGCATACTGATGTCACTGCGGCGAACCCGCCTTGGCTCAACTGGAAGAAAGCCATGTTGATGGATGAAAAGGGCAATGGGCAAGGCCGTCAGCGAGAGATCAGAAGCCCAACCCGCAGAAGATCCTCCTCAATAAAAATGTTTGGACATATACCGAGTACATGGTCCATCAGGTGAGGTGAAGCTGGAGCTCGGGTTCGGTGTCGGCGTGGATTTCTCCGTCGGCCCCTTCTCGGCCTGCGCGAGCTACACGCAGGCGCAGTCGATCCTGCTGCAGGACGGCGTCTTCGGGCTGGGCATCACGAGCACCATGCGCGCCCACGTCGATCTCGTCGCCGCCTCGGCGGATCTGTACCTCGAAGCCAAGCTCATGGTTGTCGGTGGAACGTGCAAGCCCAACGCCCACGGTGCCCATAGCAATGCCGGGACTACCATCTGGGCTTATGCCGCCGTGCGCATCGCGATACATCTGAGTATTTTTCTAGTCTGCAACATCGGCGTTGAGGAGGAAGCGTACTAGGAGAATAAGATGAATGGCGGCGAGTGCCTGCTTGACCAGATGGCGGAGTTGGTTTGAGGGACAAGCAAGGTATTAATAGCTCACTACTACCTAGACGAATGTATTTCCATTATCCCTCCCCAGCACTGCTGAGCCCTCCTATGATCCATTTCCGTCTTGTCATCTTGATAAAGCAATCCAAATACACACTACAGCCTTACACTCCCCAGAGTTGCATGATTACAGTTCACAGCTCATTCATGTCCGGTTCTAGACGGCGCGGGGGCTGTTTGTAGCTAACGTGGACGTGGTCCCTTGATTCCATTAGCAACACATTGTCGACGCGGTGTAATCTCTGAACACGACACTCACCAATGGTTTTCGGTAATGGATCCGCGATTGTTCATGGTCCGCCACTGCTGCCAAGGATTGGGTTTGTCCTTGGACGGATCCCATATTCTCTGGCCCCAGATGACGTAGAGGAGATTCAGGGATTCTGCATTGTCCATGACCCACTCGGCGATTTCGTAGCCCGAGATGGTTGCGTCCTATCCGCTCACGTAGTTAGCTATACCTAACATAACGCAACTAGCGCGCCTGTGAGAGAGAAAAGAAAGAAATAAAAGGACAAGTCAGTGCTTCAACTTGCCCCTGGATGGTCCGAGTTCATTAGATCCGTCGCCATGCCGCAGCAGTGCTCGTTGCCGGGAGTAGGGCACGGGCAGGGTTTTCCCGCGATGCACTGCACCTCACGGATCCTGCCAGGAAAAGCCGCGACGATGGCGGTCGCGCCGTCGACGGCGACCTGTCGGCACGCACCGACGCGCGGGACCCGCGGGTCGGGGTACCCGCCCCAGCCGTCGTTGGCCGAGTCGCAGCACTTGAATGCCGTGGGACCTGGGCACTGCTTTGACACGGTCGCGCCGTCGCAGTCGCTCGTCCAGCGGCAGTTGCCGTCCGCGCCGTTGGAGCAGCTGGGTTTCCTGCAGCAGATGATGTTCGCGGCCGGGTCGCTCGGGCACCCGCCCTTGACGTAGGTGCCGCCACTTTTCGTGCAGGCCGTGTTGGTGATGCAGACGCCTGTTTTGGGAGTTAGAAACAGGCTTGTTTGTTTGGGGGGGGCAAAGGGTTCTACTGTCGGTACTCACCGGCGCTGAGATCGGGCCCATAGCAGGGGTTGTTGACCTCGCAGAGCGCGGCTCGTCCCCACAGAACGCTGGCTTGGAGGATCGGAATGGCGGCTGGGATCTTCATTGTGCGCTGGCTTTTAAGAGTTTAGATGATTATTCGCAAAAAAACGACACGAGAGCCTCCTAATCGCTTCTGGCACAGTTTTGCAACGCGATCGGAATGTGAAGTGAGAACAAGATGTTTACGCGGGGAACGCTGTGATATCCATTGGGAGAGCGCCCGCAGCGTCACGCCATTGAAGTTAAACTGCACGATGGTGGCCCATGCACCTCAGACAGGGCTGTCGCTGAATGGCCCATGGTGCAGGAGCACAGCGGGGCAGCTGATGGGGGTGCAAGCCACCGGTGAATCTTTTTGGTCAGACGTCAGTTCCGGAAGCCGACGGTGCAGGTAATGACGACCCTAAGTATCAGATCATAGTAACCTGACTATGGAGAAATTGAAAACAGCAAAGGACCGGAGATTTTGATTTGGTCCCGACGACAAGACCTAACAGGATAACTCGGCACGGTTAGCCGAACACAGCTTGTCAACCTTGCTCGTCCGGGCATACGGAGTTCATGAGGACGGAAAGTTGACAGCAAATCAGGGCTCATTTCAGAAATGGAGGAAGGGCTCTCTCGGGGTGGCCCCAGAATAATTTACTATTTGAAGACGAACTAGGCGGCGTTTTGCCGATTACCACGGCCCCAAGAAACTCGGCCCCGCGTGAGAACCGAGCTCACTTTCCTGAGTCCCCGACAGGCATTAGAAAACCAAATTCAATGCTAGGTGGAAGAGGGATAGGAGATGTCCTACGTATGAAACGCGCTATTACCGACTATTCAGTTGCGCAAAGGATGTCATAGGCATCAGGCAGGCTGACCACTCGGACCGAGGACATCGCTTATTGCCTTCTTGGGATTTTCGACGTTAATATGCCCTTAATTTACGGAGAGGGGTGGAAAACGTTTCGCCGGCTACAAGAGGAAATCGTCAAGCACAACAATGACGCTACCATTTTCGCCTGGAATCCGGATGGCTCCCTGCAGAACCACAAGCTATGCAGCATATTTGCCCCATCCCCAAAAATGTTATCTGGAAGCAGCCGCATTATATTTTGGAACCAGGCTGTTTACAATCCCGAGTTTCTCGTTACGAACAAAGGCCTGCGCCTGGAAGATTACATATCGATAATCCCGGGTCCACATTACGTACAGTTTGTCGGAGTATTCACCATGGCTGATAAGCGGATGGCAGTTGGAATTCGGATCTCCAAGGTCGGGCCAAATGTGTACTTCCGCCAGTCACGGCCGCTAGAGCTGATGCCAAACGAACAACGCCCACGACTCCCGAGGACGACATCCGATATCCTGCATCTTGGGACACATCACCCCTCGCGAGCCAATCTTCGCTATCATGTCTCTCGCGCCTTCAGCGTCTCCACCGACGTCGGCGACTGTGTGAGGTCGGTAGTGCCAGAAGCTTTGTGGGATCATGCTGAAGACTGCTTCTTCTTTGAGCCACCACAGCCGGTCAGAGCTTTACACTGTGCACGGATACTTAACGGAGAGGAGGTATCATTCGTGATACTATGCCAGCCGGTAGATTTGTCGCGCTGGAAATACTTCATTTTAGACTCTTCGCAAGGGCTAGGCGAGGCAATGCGAGCTCGAATATTTCAGCGCAGGAGCTGTAGCCGGCTCTGACGTGGGAGGACCTGATACATTATTTTCTAGGGCTGCATGAGTCAGTTACTAACAAATTCAGAACCACTGTGCGTGACACTGGGTTCGTGTTGTCAGTCATTGCTGTCAAAAGGGTAGTTATAGCCAATGACGTTCTATTTACCATGTATCGCTTACGTTTAGAAGTCCAAGAGCAGCGAGATAAGCCACACCATATTTCGGATACATAGCGGAGAGATGAACAGCGGAGAGATGACAAGCAGAGACAGGGAGATAGCAAGAAGAGTCTTAGAGATAGCAAGAATAGACCATTCCCCCAAGCTTTCTTCCGTGCCGTCCCAACACCCATTTCTCGGCCCCATGATCAATCGACATGCAGGTGATGAAACCCACCTGCCCGATTACATCTCTACTCATTTAAACTATGTTTACCCCAGCTGCGTGACGTTCCATCCCACGGCAGACGTTATCCCGACAGGCGAAGGCCGGCCACGCACTCTTCGCGACAAAGCTTCGAGGCGCTCGGGACAATTGACATCGATCTCACTAAAAATAGCGGCCCGCTCGAGCGCTAGGAACTATCGACGTAGGGTTAATCCGCACCAGTCAGCCAGTAATAGCAACTGCCACCATGATGCAGCAGCACCCAACCTGCCCCCCTCATGCGACTTCGTTGACCAGTAACTGTGTTGGATGATGTGACAATGCCAGGTTTTTGCCTGGAAACCTTAACGCCAAGGCAGGAACCCCACCGACACTAGCCCTTCCCAGCACTATGCGCATCCCATCTACGCTCCTAATGGCATATTTTGATGCAAGCTGGGGACGCTGGGGAAACGTGCCGAAGCGGAAGGATCCGAAGCGGGCGGCAAGCATGCATGCATCCCCGCTGCCCCGCAAGGTAGCCGGCTCGCGCGCCTCCCGCCCGCCAAAGTCCAACGACGTGTGGATGACTGGTAAAGGTGTTAGGACTTAGGGGAGCGACCCCGCCTGCGAGGATCGGCGGCCAGCGGCCGTCTCACCTCCTATCTTTGGTCCCTGTCAGTCCTGCCCCAGGAACTCGTTTCTTCAATTTTGTCGGGCTTGATTGCGGCATTCCTTCGCCCTTGACTGCGCAGACCGTATTTTTCTCTCGGGGGGGGGTTTTTTTTTTGGTTACCGGGTCGCCGTTCGGTAATCCTCGTCATCGGCCATGAGCGACAACGCGGATGCGACCGAGTCGATTGGAGTCGTGAGTGTGCCGAATCTCGTCCAGTCATGGTTGCGAATCAGAAATTCACGGTTTCGTCGCCCAACAGGACCCTGAATTTGCCAGGCAGCTTGACGACAACGATTCCCTCTTCGACGACAGGTAGGATCCTCACTTTCCCGTTTCCTGGTCCGCAGTGTACTAACACGGACAACCCTCACAGCGCGAGCCATCTCACATCAACGGCCTCCGTCGGGTCCACCATTCTCGAGTATCGCAGGCTGCACGGACGGACATATCATAACTTTGAGGGGGCGGAATACTGGTGGGTTACTAATCCGTACCCGTTCGCCGCGGAAACTCGGATCTGAAGATGTGCAAAAAGGGGACCAAATGACGAAAAACAGAACGATTCGTTAGATATACAGTATGTATCTGACGGCTTCTCCTTGCTAGGTGAGATCTAACACTATGTAAAATAGACACCACGTGGCGTATCTCGCCAACGACCACAAACTGTTCCTCGCCCCCGTCGAAAACCCTCAGAAAGTCCTTGACGTCGGTACGGGTACTGGAATCTGGGCCATGTGTGTTTTCCTCTTACATCTTGCTCCCCAATTTTGACTGAGTTATGACAGCGACTTTGGCGACGAGTTCCCCTCAGCAGAAGTAACAGGAACAGACTTATCCCCTATCCAACCGAGCTGGGTACCCCCTAATGTTAAGTTCGAGCTGGATAACTGCGAGCTGCCGTGGACGTTTGACGATAATTCGTTCGACTTCATCCATGTCCGCCTTTTGCTCGGCTGTATCGAGGACTGGCCGAGACTGTACCGCGAGTGCTACCGCTGTCTAAAGCCCGGCGGCTGGTTGGAGCAGCAGGAGTACGATATGGCTATGATGCCTAACGAGGGGCAGCTCCCTGCCGACTCCATCTGGCATCTGTGGTTTAAGATTTTTACGGATGCCGGCGAAAAGACCGGCCGAACGTTTTTGGTGACGGACCACTGGGTCGAGTGGCTTAAGCAGGCTGGATTCGACGGGGTGAAGGAGAAGTCGATGCGCTTGCCGGCTGGGGTTTGGCCGCTGGATAAAAAACAGAAAGAGATTGGCGCCCTTAACAAGATGGCCCTCGAGCAGGGGCTTGATGGCTTTGCCTCGTATCTGTGCGCCAAGGTTCTGGGTTGGTCTCAGGACGAGATTACGGTTATGCTAGCGAAGGTACGGGCTGCTATGAATGACAGAAAGGCGCATAATTATATCGTTATGTAAGTGTTGCGTTCTTGACGTCTGATTATCCCGAAACTAATATCATAACAGGAAAACGGTATATGTACAGAAGCCTCTGCATTGAGTAACAGTCCAGAGGCTTGACATATCGTGGAGAAAGGGCAACTCAACTAATTCGACACATTATGTCGTTGCACCAACACCAATCGCTACGTTTCTAGCAAACCTCCAATAACATTGAGCGAGAGGCCTCACATTCTTTGCCATCTTTGCAGTTCCGATTGACCCTCTCATTCTAGCCGTCCTTGTCCTCCTTCTCCTACCCATCTTGCTCATACTTTTTAACCCTCTCACTCTCATCGCCTTCCAACTCCAATAAGCCCAAGCATTCATTTTCTCGTCCTCAAACTTCAAAATATGTCATCTTCCCTACCTTCGTGCTATCTGCCTGGGATATGAAGAAGTAGGGGGCGTGCTGGTGGTAGTGATGGTATCTGCTCTTTGCGGGGTAGGAGTGATTGCAACGGCGCACGAATTATTTGCCGTGTTTTGATCACCGGAGGAGGTAGTATGCTTCGGCGAGTTTGCCATCGCTCTTTTCCGCCGGCGGTAATGAGCCCGGGGAGCCCGTGTTAGTGTTAGGGTTGAGCATTATGCTGATAAGGGATCCGGTAGGGATGGAGGTTGGTGCTTTCGACGATGAGCATAGTGGTGTCCACGCGGCTTCGGATTCCAGCTTAGGAGTTTCCCCATCCGAGGTCAATAACGCACACCAATCCGCTCGGTCACTTCTCAGCACAAATTTAAGGGTTGAGTTCGGCACTTGAGGCAATTTTGTCCAATCACATCTCACTTTCTAGGAGCTCGAGTCAATCATATAGACCATTGTCAACGCCCTACAACCCTCTTCATGACCGCAGTCCTCAGGAACGGCACCTCCAGTCCAATTACCTCGGCCGTCTCCGCATCCCTCACAAACACAAAGCGATCCACCGGCTGCTGCCCATAATGCATCCAGTCCGCAAGCGCCCAGCTCCTACAGT
>Ga0247780_1001635_pt1 | contig 11685 bp, 18 predicted proteins | sample UWRJL079202R5_FD_179927 | JGI IMG/M metagenome (GOLD analysis project Ga0247780, IMG submission 179927) | Plant litter microbial communities from Arlington Agricultural Research Station in Wisconsin, United States - UWRJ-L079-202R-5 | ecosystem: Environmental > Terrestrial > Plant litter >... | reverse complement strand
AATGATTGCAAGAGGGCTTGCTTTGGATGGTGTTGAGGGTTAGCAAGAGGGGCTGCAAAATGGCGAGTCTGGTGATAATTTTACTAGCGTCGAAAATCCTGGTGTTTCTGGTGAAATCTGGCCATATATAACCCTAACCCTTTCAATATGTGGTCCGTGCATGAAATTTTCCAATTTCGAAAATTGAAGGAGTGAAAAAAGTGAAATTGCGAAAGATGGCAGGTTGACTTGAAATTTCCGAACCCTAGTGGGAGGATCTAGACGGAGCGCGTGAACGGGGCTGTACATTTGCCCAGGCCCGGTCCCAGGGTCGCAATCACGGTGAATGGCTGCAGGCACTCTCGGAACAGAGGATAATTGGCTGGTTCGCAACTCGTGTCCCATCAAAATGGCAGAATTACCACAGCACATCCGTTATGACCGCATCCACCCGCCCGCACGCCCCAACCCACCATCCTATAAGAGTTCAATCGGCCCCGGGCCATCAAAAGATGGTCAGATTGCGGCCGACCGAATCGATTCGATTTCCACCATTGACTTCTGGAATCCGTTTACACACCGCGCAAACTACGTTGACTGCGAGCAGTCCAGACACAACAATGCCGGCTATTTTGGAACTTCTCAGTCATACGCCTGGGCCACTAACGCTTTTGGGGGCGGTTCTGGGCATGGTACGACATATGAAATGCTCGACTACGTGCTGGCGAATGACTGACAACGAAGCAGGCAGTGGCATGGCAGGTCTACGCAGTTATCTACAATATCTTCTTCCACCCGCTGCGCGACTTCCCGGGGCCCCTCCTCCAGCGGGCGTCTATGTTACCGTGGGCATGGCAGATAGTAAGCGGGACGCAGCCGTTTCATACGCAGAAGATGCACGAAAAGTATGGCCCTGTCGTGCGTATTACGCCCAAGCACCTCAGCTTCACGGATGCAAGAGCGTGGCAGGACATTTATGGCCATTTGATCGGCCATAAGAGCGGGTTGCCAGAAATGGGCAAGCTTCCCGATTTCGTCAAGAGCATAGACGACCTTCCTACGTCCATACTCAATGCCGACCGCGAGGAGCACAGCAAAGTGCGTCGCGCTCTGTCCCGTATGTTCTTCTTGATACCCAATCCTAATCATCTCCCTCGTTTGGCTTCTCTATGAATGCAATTGAGGCGCTCACACCCCCAGATGGATTCTCCGACGCATCGATGCGGCAGCAAGAGGGCACCGTCATCAAGTTTATCAACCTCCTCCTCCAACGCATCCACGAAGAGTCTGACGGCGGCCACAAGCCCGTCAACGTGGAGGAATGGTACAACTGGACCACCTTCGACATCACCGGCAGCCTCATCTTCGGCGAGGCCTTCGGCTGCCTCGAAGGCTCCGAGTACCACCCCTGGATCGAGTTCCTCTTCGGCTCCGTCAAATGGGGCGTGACCATCTCCACCATGTGCTACCTCGGCCTCCGCTGGCTCGTCCAGATCCTCTTCCGCTATTTCGGCGGCGGCCCCGATTTCGCCCGCGTACGCGAGTACACCCGCAGCATGCTCCAAAAACGCCTCGCCATGCCCGAGGGCCGCGAAGACCTCTTTGAAGGCCTCGTGCGCCGCCGCAAAGAGTGGAATCTCACCTTCGAGAAACTTGGCGGCAACGCATTCATCCTCATCCTTGCCGGGTCTGAAACCACTGCTACAACCCTCTCCGGCGCGACGTACTTCCTGCTCACCCACCCGGAAGTCCTGGACCGACTCCAAAAGGAAGTCCGATCAGCGTTCAAGGACTCCTCTGAAATCAACATCGCCTCCGCCAACCAGCTAACATACATGCTCGCTGTGCTCAACGAATCCCTGAGGATGTATCCCCCCACTACATCCAACTTGATACGCGTGGTACCAGAGGGCGGCGCCCAGATCGCAGGGCACTTCGTTCCGGGCGGGACGTGTGTCGAAGTCCAGCACTGGTGCGCCAACCATAGCGCGGATAACTTTGTGAATCCGTGGGAGTTCAACCCAGACCGCTTCCTTAACCCGAAGGAGGGGGATGTGCTCGAGGCCTTGCAGGCTTTTAGCACGGGCCCGAGGAACTGTATTGGGAGGAAGTGAGTCTTTGCCTTCTACCTTTCCCATTGCCCAGTGTTGGAATGTGGTGGGGACTTGGTGCTAACTGAACGTGATTACCTAGTCTTGCATACGCCGAGATGCGGATCATTTTGGCACGGCTGGTCTTTGATTTCGATATGAAACTCGCGAATGATGGGGATAATTGGGTGGAGAGGCAGAAGACTTATACGCTGTGGGAGCGGTTGCCGTTGAATGTCTATTTTACACCCGTGAAGAGGTGAAAGGGTGGGGAAGAAGGGAGCAGGGAAGGGGGATGGAGTGGGCTGGAAAGTGTCGGGCTGGGTCGAGAGATGTAAGAGATAACATGGCGTGGTACACCGGGCTGGTGAGGCGTTTGGCGTTCTGCGTGATGTGCTGTTGCACAATTTGGCTGTGCAAGGCTTCAGATTTGAATATGATGCGTCTGCCTGGATTTGCCCAGGTTGGTTCTTAAACAGCGAATGTATCTACCCAACACTACTCGAGCATGTACGAGGTCTCCCGGCAACAACGCATCTCCCCCCAGGCCACTCAATTTACAGGTTCGAATTTGGCATGTGCTTCTCTGACTTGTCACGGCTGTAACTCTGGCAGTGCTCTTCTAGAGCAACCCGCAGTGTCCGCCGAGCATTACGGGAGTCCGACATACTTATGCGCTTCCAGGTCTGGGTACCTCGAGGTTGCTGCCCAACGCTGTGCAGTGAATGCCCCCTTGGAAGCTGGAAGCCGGACTGTTGTCAGTTGTCGGGCTCCTGCGGCATGTTATGGGTTGGAGCCCTGCGCCTGAGATTCGATGCCGGCAGTTAGGGTAAAGTCAGTAATGTTCCAGCTGATGTCAGCTCAGCCGAATACAAGCTGCCCTTCTGGTGTATCGCACTCTTTTGCATCTCATATGAAGTTCGATAGAGACGAAGTGCGAAGGCTGGGGGTGATTTGAGACCATCGTCAAGACCTGAAAGACTCGAGTGCAGTACATGCACGAGTTGCGCCGTGCATTCGCCACATCGTAGTTGGCACCATCCGATTGCCGTTGAACTGCGCAAGCCCCACCGTTCCGCCTTGGGTTTCATCCGGGCTGTGGTCTGGATCGTTTTCATTCAAGATCCACCCTCCAATTGCGCTTGCAAGCCCAGCCTGACCGCGGCGTGCACAATCTTGCATCCGTCAGTGACACAAAAGACTCCCAGCCCCGACACTTTGGTGATCCAGACTCACCGCATTTTGACGCCCATGCCGTGACACCCCTTCTCAGAAAATTGACCCTTGCACCCATCCTTGCACCACTGACTCATTGGGCGGCGATTCGACTCAAGTTTCCATTTTTGTGCTCTGCGTTTCCCGTTCCAGCAAGGTGCATGAGGGCTGTCTCTTCGAGGCTAGCAGGCCCACCGCAAAACCCCCGACTCGTCCACCTTTCACCTCCCAAGCCGTCCCTGCATTCGGGTAGGGCACGATAGACACGAACCACATGTGTTGGTCCAGTGCTTGCGTGATCCGGTCTTCGAGGTGGCGGGTCTGGCGCGATTTGGCAGTCGGTGAGTGCGGAAGAGGACCCACGGATGCGCACTCCCTCCAAGTGGCGGGAGCGGAAAGACCAATGGCTGGGTTTTTGTATCCGATGTGTGCGGTCGATGGTTTTGAGTGTCGGTTTGATCGCGACGGAAGCATGTCATTTTGGTGTGGTTTTCCTCGCTGTCGTCATTCTGGCATGATACCGTTGCTCCCCGGCCGGCGTGCATGTGCAGTGCGGCGACAACTGAAGAAGGTGCATTCGGCGTGCTTTCCTTTGGGTGAAAGTCGTCACCCCGGGCCCCGCTACTTCGCACATGGATCCGTCTCCACTGCAGTGCCCAGCCCGAAGCTCGCGCACCTTTCTCGACCGACTCCTCTGCAGAGTTTCGTTTCTTCATCTTGACCGCAATCACGGTCGTTGCCTCTGCAACAGCGGCCTGGTAGGAACTTGGTTCCCTTGAGGTAATCTGCTTGTTGCTAATGCTTTGCCGGAGCTTGTCGAGCGCAACCGACGCATTTCATCATGGCTCCTCTTCAATTCACCGCGCAGGCCTCAGCCACGGCCCTCATTCCGCGACAGACAACCACCAGGATTGACTCCAGCACCGGGGTTCCGATGCCACCCGTCGAAACCAGCAGCTCAGGACCCAACAGCGCCCAGGTAGCAGGCATCGTTCTTGGAATTCTCTTCTCAGCAATCATAACCGGCTGGATGTTCTGGTGCGTCTGCTTCAAGAACAGAAGGGAAATTTCCGGCAACGTCATGGTCATCTCGAGACCCGTCTCATCAGTTGGGAGCACGACGCGCGCTCGAATTGTCGCCGTTACAGGACCCCAAGGCCCGCCCGGGCCACCAGGACCTCCAGGAATGCGAGGACTACCAGGACTCCCCGGAATGCCAGGCATCCAGGGACAAATGGGTGAGATGGGCCCGATGGGACTGCCAGGACCCCGAGGCCTGACCGGTCCAGAAGGCAAGAGAGGCCCCCCTGGCAAACATTTCTCCGCCCAGCAAATCAAGTCAACAGAGCCGTCAAATCCCGTCTCGCACGGTGGCCAAGAGACCCCGAGTTCTACTACGCCGTTTGGTTCTCCTCCGCGGTACCAGCCCAGACAAGAGAACGAAAACATCGGCGTACGACCATCGGAGCCCGCTCGCCCTACACCCCATGAGCACCAATACAGCGACCGGGAAAACGCCAGACGCCCGCCTGAAGCCTACGCTGGCTCGTTGTCGACTCTTGTAGAAGGTGGAGAGACTGGGTTTGCATCTCGAAACGAGTCGCCCCACTCTCACCAACTTGCGGACTCGGGAATTGACCTTGGGAGGGCAACGCCTTCTATCCGGTCTGACCACACCCCATTTGTGACGGCTCCCTCAACGCCGGCAATGGCCTACCTGGTCCAGGACCGTCCGGAAACCGCTGACCTGGGATCCGCGATGGCAACCGCCACTATCGATCGCGTCATCAGGCCACCAACACCGGCGATGGCCTATCTTGTGCAGTCTCGCACGCAGGCCGAATCACCGTTGGCCCCGCCGCCGTACGCCGAGAGCCCCTCGAGTCCTCGGCGGGTGAAAACTCCAGGATCAGCCAGGCGGCCTCACACACAACAGCGGCCGGGCTTGGCTCGTCATGCATCGCCCTCAACACCTCCTCCTAGCCCGCCCCGATCCGCGTTGTCGGTGAGGTCTTTGCGATTCGGTGAGCCTGTGGTAAGCTCCAGGATCACCCCACCTAGCTCAGCATCCTCCCCTGCTCAGTCGGAACGAGAGCCCTTTCAGTCTCTTCGACTTCCTGAAAGTCCTGTACGTGAATTTCAGCGTCATCATTTCGAAACCGACAGCATCTTGTCGCTTCTCTTTCCGATCCCTAAGCGGCCAGCGCGCGCAAAACAGCGACGTCACCCGCTGCCCCCTCTTCCATCTCCGTCTGGTGATAGTCCCCACCAAAGGCGCGAATCTCGTCGCATTAAGACACTGCCTCATCGTCGTCGTCGGTCTTTACCCGAACCCAACCCCCAAAACCAACAACCAACACCACCTACCCAGAGTCATCGCGAGGCGGCAACGAGACGAACGAAGCCGAGTCGCGATCCCGCCGCCGTCGATTCGGTGTTTCCTCCTCATTCCATCCTGACGCCGCAAATCACCACAAACGAAGCTGACAAACGCAAAACAGAGTGGCAGCGGCCCTTCCTCGCCCCACGCAACTACACCACGCTCCGATTACTGAAAAGTCCGGAGTCGACTGCTGTCAAGAGCTGGATGGCAAAACTGCCCGAGACAAAGGAGGAGATCAGTGAGGTTATGGAGATCGATGTGGATGATATTGGTGGAAACGAGACTGAGTCTGAGATTGAACCTGAGAAGGACGTGATGGAAGGCGCGCGCCTGAAATCTGACGATGGTGATGATGGGAATGATGGATACCGACGTCCGTACTGCGAGACGGTGGCTGATGTGGCCGATGTGGCTGATATGGCAGTTGGAACTGAAAGTGATACGCTGGCTGATGCAGCAGCCGAGACGGTGGCTGAGATGGCGGCAAGTATCCGTACATCGTCGTCGTCGACCTTTTCCCAGACAGGGGATTTGCCTGAAGGAGGAGGTGTTTGGCTGCACGCTGAGTGAGCGGATGAATGAGTTTGGACAGACATAATGGTGAAATGAGACAATATCGAAAGGATTCTAATGGAACATTGGATATATGAGAGCGTTGACATAGCGGACGCGACAAAGAAGAAAGAAACATAGCTCGTTTTCATCACCCTTCCAACAGCCATTTCAACCCTTCAGCAACATCCTTTGCATGCTTCTTGGTAAAATCGGCGTGCATAAACGGCCCCCAGAAGCAATGCGGCAGCCCTGGATACAGATCCAGCTTTGTTTGAACGCCACTGTCCTTCAACACTTGCTCCAGTATCAGCCCCCCGTCGCGCAGCGGATCCATCCCGCAAACCTGGAGGAACGTCTTTGGCAGCTTCGAGTGGTCTGGGAACAGTATCGGAAATGCCAGCGGGTTGGTGACATCTGGCTGATATACCGCTTCTCGCCGTCAGCACTTTGCTTCTCGGAGCGAGACCGTACTTACACATTACAAACTCAACACTCTCAGCCGTAAGTGACGGAGCCTTGACGTTATGCTCCATGCTGAGGTAACACTCTCTGTACTTCTCCGGCACGGTGTCCTTGTTCATCGCCATCGGACATGCGAGATACAGACCGGTCAGGGGCGGACCCTGCGGCTGCTCTTGCGCGTAGAGATGCGCGATCCCCATCGCCATATCGGAGCCGGTGCTGTTGCCGGCGATGATGAGGCCTCGTGAGGGGTTGATTCCTAGTTGTTCTAGGTTTTTCACCATCTGCGAATTGTCAGCTTAGTTCTCATCCTAAACAACCTACACCCCGACAGTCAGACTTCCAGCAAACCGAATCATGGAGATATAACTCACCCACCCAAACCCATCCACCCCATCCACCACCCCCACCGGAAACCTCCACTCCGGCGCATGCCTATACAACACATCCACCGCAACCCCTCCCAGTCCCGCCCAAATCTCCCCAAGCCACCCCTGCCCGTCCAACTCCCCAAGCACATACCCGCCCCCATGACAGATATACATCCCCGGACACCCCTTGGTACTCATCCTTTTTGGAGTATAAACCCGTCCAGGCAGGAGAGTCCCATCACGCACTGTAACCTGTATGTCGGAGGTCTTGTAACAGAGGGATGACTTAGGTTTGGGGGAGGTGGAGGCGAGGATGGAGTTGAAGAGGCGGATGAAGGCGCGCGCGGTGTGGATGTCGTGTAGGGAGAGGAGGGGTTTGGCGTCGTGGCCGGGGAGTTTGTGGTTGATGATGGAGAGGAGTTCGGGGTGCGGGGAGGAGAGGGGGAGTAGTTCCGGGGGGTTTAGCATGTTGTGAATGTGAAGAGGAGAGAGGAGGCGAGGTGAGGTGTGAAATGTGAAGCGCAATGTGTAATTTGGTCGGGATGAAAAGTGTTGCTGACGTTGATCGGGCTTGATGCCTTGGCGGTGGGTGGTGGTGTGCCTGGGCTGGTCGGATGCGGGGAAAGGCTATTTTTCGGATCAAATCGGAGCCGATTGAGCACTTTCTGACTTGGCTGGCTGACGATGGCCTGGTGGGCTGTACCTGTCGATCACGTGCAATGTGCGAGGCGCCCCACGACAATCACTCGACAGCACTCATCAGCGACTTATTCCAGACGTCTTGTTACGTGCCTATTTGCCCCGAGCTCTCACAATTTGTAGGTACCGACCTAATTAATCACAGCGCTGCTTTCTCCAAATCACAGGTAAACTTCTGTTCGGTGAAGTACTATTTTGGCCGGGGCGCCAAAGTGAGCGGACTCGGATTGGCAAGGCATCTTGGTCCTCGGACCCTCTCATTTGGCTGCCCTGTTTTGTCTGTCGAGATTCTTTAACGCTACCTTACCCATCACGTAGCGATTCGCAGCACAGGGGCGATAGGTTGAGTGGTGGATTGAGCATGCAACCAAAGACTTTGCAATATTCAACCGGTTGAACAACCCGGTCAGCCGAAAGACTTCGGTACCGAGGCAAGGGAGTATGCCAAATAGCAATTGTGGTGAAATTAAGCTTTATGGGGTGTAGCCTCCAGGCACCAGCCAAATCCATATTACAGTGACAAATACGCTACTTCTATCCCACCCTCTGGATGTTGTGCCGCACCTATGATAATGGAATCCCAAAAGGTTGACAATTCCGAAGGTTGAGACGAAGGGTTATGGGTACCAATCTCCGAAAGAAATCCCACAACAACTGTGCGAAACGGCGGACATGAAAACTTGGGACAGCGGCGAGAAAGTTGATGATTTGGAGTAACGGGAGTTGAGTGAAAGTATCATCCCATCCGCCTGTTCAGGCTGCTCGTCTCGTTCGCTTGCATCACTACAACACTGCTAGCCGGTGTCATCCAAGACCAGGCCAAACTGCAGCCTGGATTGACAAAAGGACTCGCGAGGGCGATCTTTTGTTCGAAACTACGGCACGGAGCACAGCCCACTACCCACTAAACCATACCCCAACCGTTGAGCAAGTTCAGGGGACTGCCCCTGAATCGGGCTTACCGCCTATCCGATCTGGCCAATCAGATCGCTTTCGTCCCCTAGACTGACCTGTCCCTTCGACATCCCTGTCGTGTTCTGCGCCGTCCGTATCCATTGTTTTGCCTTTCAGCTCGCTGAGAATCTCTAGACGGTAGTATCGCTAAAGTCTTCTTCCTCATCCTGAAGGAGCCGTGCAGATCAACTGGCAAGGCGGACTATACGCCACGGGGATCTCTATCTCGAATTATACACGGTAAGGAGGTGAACCTCCGGCTCTAGGTTATCATCAGCTGCGAGCGTTGATAGAAAACTATTTAAACAGTAGACAATGGCCGCCATCTTCACAAACCATTAGCTTCCCATCTCATCTCAACCATCAACCACTCAGTTACCTTGATTGCCAAGGTCCCAGCCTCTTTTCCAAGCAACCACCACACCCCTGAACATCCATCTCCAAAATCACCCTAACCACCCACCATGCACTTCCCAACCCTCATCCTCTCCACCATCCTCGCCCTAGCCCCCACCACCACTCTCGCCTGGGCCAAAGATGGCAATGGAGTCTGGACCGCCAACAACGTCGTCTACCCACGCGTCGGGAACTACAACAACGTGCACGAGTCCTGCACCCGCATGAACTCCCAAACCGTCCTCACCAGCGGCGACTGCGCCTACTGGACTGATTCCAAGGGTGGCATCGCCGGCGGACAGTGCGTCGTGGGCAACAACAAGGTTGAGTGTGTCAGGGGCTGCCCTGACCCGTTTTCGGTGTGTCAGTATGTCAATGATGATGGAACGTGTGCATATGGGTATTCGGCTTGTCTCCAGAAGATGGGGTGCAGCAACAAAGCGGGAGAGTTTGATTGTGCGGGGCTTGCTCTCGGTAGGTTTATTCTTGGTTTTACTTCTAATGGTTGAAGCGTTCGTACGTGATGGTTGTTCTCTGGCTGACGGTGATATGGCAGGGTGTGCGACAGCGTGCTAGGTTACCACTTTTCTGAGACAAGTTACGACCTGTTGGAAGGGGGCCAAGAGATTCTGTTTGAAGGCCGGAGTGGCAGATGGTTGTTTTGGCTTCGCTTGTTCTTGACATGTTAGTTGGAATTTTGAAAAGATACCAAGACAAGATTCAACCTCCGCATTACTTTTTAGCGCGTGGGTCTCCGGAGAAGCGAAATAATTTTGTGTGCTCAGATTCATCTCCGGTGTTCAGGGTGTTTCTCATATGCGTCGCGTGATGTAACCGATCTCCGTCGTAGCCAAGGCATGACCCCGCACGTTGATGCCATGCGGTGATACCCAATCACCTTCTGAGATACCTCATCGGTTTCAGACTTTCTCAATAATAGCACCTTGCACCGCTCCTTATTGACGGAGACATGGTGGCCTGACAGAGAAGATTGCTGCATGGAAAGCTCGACCCTTCACCATTTCAAGGACAGACGTTCAGGGTCAGCTCAACGGCGCGATGGACCCTCAGCAGGGTATGGTGAGCACCGTTTTAAAACTCCCACAACTACTCGGTCTGACTTGACTGAATTATGTTGAGGCGGAAGACCTCACAAGTTCAATCCTACGATATCGAGAGGAGAATGGTCGCTCAACTCATGCTCATGAGGGCGGATGTAGGCTCTGATGACTCACGCACAAGACGGTTCGCTAACAGACGAAAATATCACTTCCTCAGCGACGATGGTGAGAGTAAACGACTAGGTACGTCGAATTCAGTCAACGCCTCAGTCATGCCTGACTTTCTGCGACAGACTTGCAGCACCACCTTTGGTATCTTACTCTCGATGGGAAGCTGGGACTCGCACCGCCCGTTAGTCGGGGAGCAAGCCCGCGCCGTGTCCTGGATTTGGGAACGGGGACTGGCATCTGGGCAACTGACTTTGCGGAGGAACATCCTGAAGCAGAGGTACTAACATCAAACACTAATCGCACTTCGCAAACACTTACGTCTCCAATCTCTCAGATCACGGCAGTGGACGTCAAGCAAACCAACTCCCGGTTGTAGGTGACCCCTTGACCCCTTCTCAGCAAGTACTTACACCCTAGCCTCCCTCCCAACGTCACCTTCTCCACTGCCAACTACGAAGATTACTGGGCCTTCCCCCACAAGTTCGACTACATCCACAGCCGCATGGCTAATAGTAGCGTCGCCGATTGGCCTTCCTACATTCGCAAAGCATTCGAGTTCGTCCCTCTTCCCTCATTTTCCCTCTTCCTTCCTCTCCCTCGGCCGGAAACACTAACCTTTCCCAGCGCCCTCTCCCCCCAAGGGTACCTCGAACTCCAAGAATTTCACCTCGCCACCATCTCCCCCTCCCCTCCCCCCTCTTCCCCTTCCGCCCTCTTAACCTCCTCCTCCCTCATCTCCCAATCCGCCACTCTCTCCTCCCGCCCCCTCATCCCCCTCTCCACCCTCCCAGCCCTCCTCACACAAGCAAGCTTCAAAGACGTAACCATCGCTTTTGAGGGCAGATGGCCTAGTAACTCGCTGTGGCCTGAAAGTGAGAAGGAGAAAGAGTTAGGGAAGTGGAGTCACATGAACTTTGTGAGTGGAGTTGGGGGATTCCTGAGGTGGTTTCTGCCTGGGTTGGGGTGGAAAGAGGAGGAGATTGGGGAGTTGGTGGTAGAGGTTGTGAGGGAGTTGGGGGATGAGGGGCTTAAGGGGTTTTGGCCTGTGTGAGTCCCTCCGTCTGAGAGGTGAGTTGGGGTGAGGTTAGGGAAGTTTGCTGACGGGGTTTTAGGGTCGTGATTTATGGGAGGAAGCCGGAGGAGCTAAGTGCGTAATGAACTACCTGTTGACTCGGGGCGTTTGTTCAGGCCGACCCTGTCGTTCTTTTTGGGCTCTGTGTGTAATATTGCTGTAGCCGTTTATGTACATAGCGATGCGTTCTCTGGCGCGTGCCACCGTCAAAAAGGGGCCGCGCCGCGCGGTTCTTTGAACCGTGCTTCTTTCAATCAACAATCGATCCGACGATTTT